>Ga0156402_1426_pt1 | contig 49659 bp, 46 predicted proteins | sample RifOxyA3_FD_108045 | JGI IMG/M metagenome (GOLD analysis project Ga0156402, IMG submission 108045) | Lentisphaerae bacterium RIFOXYA12_64_32 | reverse complement strand
CAACGAGCGTCCCGCCCCTGCCTGCTGAACCGGGTCCGGGCCGTCGATGGATGTCCACGCCGCCGGAAGAGAACTCAGGTGCCCAGCGGGGTCATAGAACCAGACTCGATATTCCCGCCACGAACACCTATATTCGACCAGGCGGAACTCCCGATTGAAGAGCGGATGGAACGGATGCGTCACGACGAACAAGCGCGACGCCAGGGTAGCGCTAGGCGCAGTTGACGACCCACTCCAACGAGCGGCCGTAGCGGACGGAGTACCGCCGCTGGGCCGTGGCGTTGTCGCGACAGGATCAGGAACGCCTCATCCCCCCTCCCGGGCTTGGCACCCTTCGCCGTGTGCGTTATATTGTTTACAGAGAATGGAGACTGTAAACATGAGAACAACAACCGTGTCTGCGCGACTCGGCAAGGACGAGGCTGAACAGCTTGCGGCGTTGGCTCGGGCTGCCGATCTGGACCGCGCCTCGTTCATCAAGCAGATGCTGAAACGCGGCATCGCCGAGTACCGCTTCGAGCAGGCTTGCACCGCTTACCGACACGGGGATGTGACGTTGTCGCGTGCCGCCGAGATGGCCGGCCTTGGTCTTTACGAACTGCTCCGGCGCCTTCCCGCCGAGTCGCTGACCTTGAACTACGACGTGGCGGCCCTGCAAGCCGACATCCGGAAGGTGGACAGCCTGTGAAACGCGCTGCCATCGTCATCGACGCAAGTCCAATCATCTTTCTCGGCAAGCTTGATCGGCTCGGGCTGTTCGACGCGCTCGAATTGGGTTCCCGTCTGGTTCCGGACGCCGTGCAAGCTGAGCTCCTCGGGCCGTCGGCCCCGCCCGTCCTGCGACCGTCGCTGGAGCGGTTCATCGCGACGTGTGAGGTGGTTGCCGTCGCCGGGCCGCCGATTGCTGGCCCGGCGCTGAGTTTCGCCGACCGATGCGTGCTGGCGCTGGCCATTGAGCGCAAGGCCCGTTTGCTGGTTGCCGACGACCTGCCGTTGCGCAAGCTCGCGGAGGTCTACGGTGTAACGCCCTTGGGCACTCTGGGAGTGCTGCTGCTCGCCATAAAACGCGGTATCCTGTCCCCGGACGAAGTCCTCGACGACGCTCACTCGCTGGTCAGCCGCCACGGTTTTCGTGTCGGCATCGAGACCTACGCCGAGTTCCAGCGCCGCATGCAGAAGACAGGCTGATTCGCGGTCGAATCGTCAAAGGGGTGCTCCTAAGCCGGCGTAGCCGGAACCAAGACGAACGTCGAACGCTGAACTTCGAACGTCGACGTCAGGAGCCACTTGCCCCCCAATGCTACTTCTCCGGTGCTGCGTGTCCGTCGCACTTGGCAAACGCGTCGGTATCGGTGCGAATCGCGGCCATCGACAGCGGCATGTGGAGTGCGGCGGCAGAGGGCGAGTGAGCGCCCGGCGACGCCGCTTTGGCTGGAGTACGTTGCGCGCGCAATGCGCCTCAGCCAAAGCGGTGTCGCGCCGCCCGTGGCGGACTTGCCACCGCGCTCCATAGGGCGACGTCGACGAGAACCTATTACCGCAACATCTGCCGGACCTGTTCGAGGTACCGTTCGATGGGCGGGTCGCGCTTGAGGGCCAGCGACTGACCGAGCAGCTCGGCGGCCTGGCGGTAGTCTTCGCGCTCGACCGCGATCTGGGCCTGGTACACCAGCGAGGACGTCTTGTGCTCCACACCGGCGCGGGCGGCACGCTCGTAGAGCAGCAGCGCCTCTTCCAGCTTGCCCTGCTGCTGGAGAATGCGGCCGGACTTCATCAGCGCGTCGCCGTCGAGCGGGTTGTCGGCCAGCAGCACCTGGTAGAGCTTCAGCGCCCCGTCCGCATCGCCGCGCGCCTCGGCAACCTGCGCCCGGGCGGCGGTCGCCTTCCGCTTCTCCTCCGTTGACAATGTCAGTTTGCGCTCGTCGAGGCGCTGCAGCAACCGCTCGGCCTCGTCTGGCTTGCCGAGTGCCGCAAAGCCCTCGGCAGCGCGCAGCAGTCGCGGCACGGGCGGGTCCTCGAGCGCCGCGGCCTGCAGGTATCGGTCCATGGCTTCGGCGGTCAGGCCCTGGTCGAACAGCAGGTCGCCGAGGTCGGCCAGGTCCTTCTTGCCGGCCAAGCCGAGCCGGCGCGCGCACTCCAGGTGCACCAGCGCGTCGCCGGTCTTACCCGCCTCCCAGTCCGCACTGGCGAGCAGGCGCCAGAGCTCGCCCCGCAACGGATCGGACTCGACCTCCTTCAGAACCAGGGGCCTTGCCGCCGCCGCGCCCTGCTGCTGGACCACCGCCTGAATGAGTTCCGTGCGCAGGCCCCGATCCTGCGGACGGTACACCAGCGCGTTGCGGAAGGCGGTCTCCGCAGCCGCGGGCTGGCCGGCGTTCAGCCACGCCTCGCCGAGCAGCCGCCAGAGTTCGCCCTTGCCCGGCACACCCGTGGCGCCACCGGCCGGCAGATCGCGATCGAGCAGCGCCGCCAGCGCCTTGCCCGCGTCCTCGAAACGGCCTTGGTGCAGCAGCACCCGCGCCCGCGCCGTCTGGACCCAGGCCAGGTCCGTTGCCCCGCGCTTCTCGAGTTCGGCGATGACCGCCAGGGCCGCGTCGTACTTCTCCTGCTGCAATAGGACCTTGGCCAGGTTCTCACGCGCTCGGAGGTAGTCCGGCGCGCGCCGCACGGCATCCTCGAACGCCGCCGCCGCCGGCTCGAACTCGCCCTTCTGCTGGCAGTACACGCCCAGCGCGTCAAGCAGCACCGCACTCGACGCAGGCGTGATGGCGCCGCGCAACCGCGCGATCGCCTGCGCCGGGTCGTTCTCCCCCACCCGCCGCACCTCCTCGAGCAGCTTGTACTCGTCCTGCGATACGGTAGGCGTTCCGGGCGGCAACACGGTGCCCGCACCCGCGCCCGCCGCAGGCGCCTGTGCGAACACCGCAACGCCGGCGAACACCGCCATCACGAACGCCAACCGCACGACCGTGCACACGACGTCCCCGCCGCGGCACTTGCCACCCCGTAATCCCTGGAATGTCTCGCCTCGCACCATGGAAACCTTCGCCCTCTCGCTCTTCTCCAACGTCCCGGCGAGCCCATGCTCGCCGGACGTTGGACGGCACCGCTTCGGGAATCGGCAGAGGGCGGGGCGCTGGCCCCGCCCTCTGCCGATTCCCGAAGCACAAGTCGAGGGGTTCCAAGGGGAGTCTGCGACGCCCCTTGGTCGGGGGCGTGGGGGTGAAAAACCCCCACATTCCCGCCGCCCCGCGTACGTCACCGCAACTCGAATCGGACCTTGACCTGCATGCGGGCCGGCACCTTTTTCCCGTCCTTCACGCCCGGCTCGAACCGCCAGCGCGTCACGGCGCGTTTCGCCGCTTCGACAAACGTACTGTCCGGCACCATGTCCACGACCTCAACATCCTCGACGCGGCCGTCGATGGTCACGACGAATCGCACCTCGACATAGCCCTCCAGGTTCCGCGTCCTGGCGCTGTATGGGTACACCGGCGGCGTCTGCAGGATCGGCCGTGGCTGCGTGTCCAGATCGCCCTCCTCGAACACCGACACGGCCGGTGGCGCTGCCACGACCAACCCCGTCCCCGGCGCGGCCGGGCTCGGTGGGCTCAATTCAAAATCCATCTTGAAGTCACCTGCCGTCCGCACGCCCAGTTCGGGGCGCATGGCCAGGGCCAGCTTCCCCGGCGTACGCGGCGCCGGCACATCGAGCCGCGGCTTGCTGACCGGCGTCGGCCGGCGCGCCGCCGCGACGGGCGTCGGCGGTTCGGGCTGCCGCACCTCGGGCGGCTTCAGCGGCGGCGCCGTCATGTCGAGCGGCCGCAGCACCACCTGCCGGTCCGCCGCCCGGTGCACCATCTCCGAGAACGGCAGCAGCGCGAACATCGCCAGCGTCAGCAGGAGCGCCGGCGCCAGCGCGAGCCAGGCCGGGCGCGACGAGGCCGGACCGCGGTACGCGATCACCGCACTCCGCGCCAGGCTCGTCGCCCCGGTCACTCCCGGTTCGCCGCCAGGCTCACCCGCTTTGCACCCGCCAGTTTGCATTCGTCGATCACATCCACCACGAGTCCGGAGCGCGAGTTCTCGTCCGCGATCAGGATCACCGGCAGGTCGCGGTTCTGCAGCAACCGCGCCACCGTGCCACGCACGCCGTTCACCCCGATCTCGCGCCCACCGTACACCACCTTGCCGTCCTGCGTCAACGCGATCAGGACGCTGCTGCGCTCCAGGTCGCCGGCGCTGGCCGCGACCGGTTTCTGCACCTCGACACCGGTCTCCTCGACAAACACCGAGGTGACCATGAAGAAGATCAGCAGCAGAAAGACCATATCGATCAGCGGCGCCATGTTGATCTCGGCGCCGCTCTCGCTGGTCTCGACATAGATCTGCCCGAGTCGGTTCATGCCGTCTCACCCGGCCGCGGCAACGCGCCGGGCGCCCGTTCCAACACCATACACAGGTGGCTCTCGCACCGGTCGATCTGATGCCGGAGCCGCCGGTACAACCGGAACAGGTGCGCCAGGCCCAGGGCGCCCGGCAATGCCGCCACCAGCCCGACCTGCGTCGTAATCAAGGCCTGGCTGATGCCGCTGGCGACCATGTGCCCGGTGTCGCCCGACCGCGCCCCCACCGCGTCGAATGTTTCGATCATGCCCAGGACCGTCCCCAGCAGCCCGAGCAGCGGCGCGGCCGTGACCAGTGCCCCGAAGACGTAGAACGCATGCGTGTACAGGCCCAGTTCCTCGTCGCGGCACTGCCGGAACGCCTCGCGGATGTCCAGCCCGGCCGCCACCCGCGCCAGCGCGTGCCGCGCCACGCGCGGCACCGCCCCGGGCAGGTTCGCCAGCCACTCGCCGACCCGTGCGTCGTGGCGATCGCGGCTCAACCGCGTTTCCATGTCGTCCACGCACGTGTCGGGTGTGCCAAGCGCACCGCGAAGACAGCCAAACAGCGTCAGGTACCGCCACCAGATCAGGAACGTGACCACCGCCAGCGGCGCCATCAGAAAACCGCCCGCGCGCCAGTAGCCCAGGATGGTCTCCCAGGCCCCCGCATTGACGGCCATGTCGCCAACCCCGTTCATCGGTGTGCCATTCCTCTTTCGCTCGATGTGTGCAATGGTCGACCCCACCGGCCTTGCGCCGGTGGTGAAGAAGATCGGTGGCTAACCCACACCGCTCCGCCTTCTTCCCCCTCGCTCTCGCCGCGGCCACGGCGAGAGCGAGGGGGAAGAAGAGAGCCAGCCGGGACTGGCCATCCGAACTGATTCACCCACGACGCAAGGTCGTGGGAGTCCAACCTCACGACTTCACGACACCGTCGCCATTGCCCGGCTCCGGCCGCAGCTTGAGTCCGTTCACAAACATGACTGCCGACTGTTGCGTCATGGCCACCGCCTTGCGCACCCGTCGCGACAGGTACGCGTGCACCAACAGTGCGGGGACCGCAATGTACAGCCCGTACTCGGTGGTGATCAGCGCTTCGGAAATGCCGCTGGAGAGCAGCTTTGCGTCGCCCGTCCCGAACACGGTGATGAGCTTGAACGTGCGGATCATGCCGGTGACCGTGCCCAGCAACCCGAGCAGCGGCGCCGAACTGGCGCACACCGCCAGCGGCGCCAGCAAACGCTCCAGCGCCGGCATCATGGACAGCAACCGCTCGTACATGATCTCTTCAATGTGCTCCTTGGGCGCGCGGCGATGATTGATCCCCTCGACGATCACCGGCCCCAGCGGCCGCGGCAGCCGCCGCGCCAGGGCCAGCGCGTCCTCGTCCTTGTCCTGCCGCAACGCCTCGAGGATGGCGACGATGTGCCGCTCCGAGCCGCGACTGCCGACCGCCAGCAACGACAGGAACTTGTACAGGGCCAGCACGGCGCAGACCGCACCCATCAGCAACAACGGAATCATCACGATGCCGCCCTTGCGGACGTGCTCCGCCCACGTCTCCTCGACCTGGCTCAGCTTGACCGCCGTGCCCAAGGTGGCATCCACGGGCACGGTCCCCTTCCCGTCATTGACCAGGCCGCGTACGCCGGCCGTGTCCACGCCGCCCGGCAGCACGGAAATGACCTGGGGCGTCAGGCTGCCGATCGGCTGGACCACGATGCCGGCCGGGCCGCTCGCGTCCGCCGCGGCGAAGTACGCCACCGGCCCAGCCTCGGCGAACCGGCCCTTCATGACCGTACCGCGCTCGTCCTGCGCCTGCCCTTCGAAGACACGGCCGCCGAACTCGGCGCCGGCGTGCCGCTGCGCCAGATCCAGGAGCGGTCCGGCGGCTTTCACGCGCTCCGGCGCGGCGCCGTGCCCGAGACGCTGGTCCACGGCCAGCAGCGCGGCGTCGCACTCCTGGCGGCCCGGCGCGCTGAGGCGCGTCTCGAACGAACGCCGGTACTCGGTGAGCAGGTTGTCCACGAACTCGACCGTGCTTGCCAAGTGCGCCGCGTCAGCCTTGACCGCGTCCAGCCGCGCCTCGGCTTCGCCCGTCGCGCGCTCGCTGCCGCCCACCTTTTCCTGCAGCGCCCGCACCTCGCGCCGCAGTGCCTCGACGCGGGCCACGGCATCGACCCGCTCGGACCGAACCTGGTCCTGCTGGCCCCGCAGCTCCTTCTTCGCGGTCTCGATATCCTGCACCAGTGACGCCTGCGCCGACTGCAGTGCGGATCCCGCAGCGCCACCGGTAGCCGCCGCCGCGGCCGTTGCGGACTCCGCACCGCGCGCCGGCAGCACGACCGAAGCGAACAGCGCCAGGCACAGCAATGCCTGCGCCGTCCGCCGCGGACGGCCGGTCATCGCCTTCGTTTTGCCTCGCCTGTTCACGGTGAACTGTGACTCCGCTTCCCCTTGCCTGGCGCTGCCCCGCGCCACCTCAGCGCTTACGCTCGCCGCCCACCTCCAGCGGCAAGGTCACGAACGATGCCGGGGTGTCCTTGCGGTAGCAGGCCAGCAGGCGGCGCACGGTCGGGGCCAGATCAGGATCCCACGCCCAGACCCAGCCTGCCGCGGCGGGCTCGCCGACCGCGGCCGTTGCGCCGTCCGGCGCCAGCGCGTAGCCCGCAGCCAGGCCCAGGAGCAACACTTCCGCCTCGACCTGGCGTCCGGCCGGGTCCGTCAGGATCATGCGGCCGGCGTGCAGGCCCCGGTGCAACGGCTCGATCTCGCTGTACAGCCCCAGCACCACCTGCAACCGCCCCGCCACCGTGCCAGCGTCGGCAACCACGTCCGGCGCCGGAAGCTTCGCGAACCCCGCTCGCAGCGGTTCGAGGAGGAACGGCGGCAACCGCGCCGGCCAGGTCCGCAGGTCCGCTTCGGCGCGCAGCAGTTCAGGATGCAGCGCCAGCAACGCCGCCTCGTACCCGGCCTTGTCGCGGGCGGCCGCGGTCAGGGCCTCTTCGCTCGACCGCGTCTCGCCCGCCTGCGTCCCAAGTTCGGCGGTCAGCAGTTGCTTCTGTCGCTCCAGCAGCCGCAACTCGTCGTCCAGCGCCTGTTTCTGGAGCTTCCACTCGCTGGCGGTCGCGCCGACCTCGCGGCGCAGCGCCAGCCACTCGCGGGTCAGCGCTTCGAGCCGTTCGACCTCGGACGACGCAGCGCGGCAGGGCCAGGGCGACAGCAGAAGCGCCAGGCACGCCACGGCCGACAGCCGCAGCCGCGTGCGGCGGCCGCACCCGTTCGCGCGATGGGTCTCCGCTTGATTCAAGGCGCGACTCCCGCGAGGTTGGGTCTGGTCTGCCATAGTCACGTACTGTACCGTAATGGTAGCGCCAGGCAAACGGAAGAGCGCGAAGCGGGCAAGCCCGGGTCGGGCGCGGGCCGGATGGCATCAATGGCGCCCCACGACCCCAAGACTCGCGTTTTCAGGTCGTCTTTGTGACGGCCCCGACTCCCGTGTCTCCGCTCTGCTCTCCAGTACCGCGGGCGGCCCCCCCGGCCGAACCGTCGTGCGGTTTGGTGTTATCTTGCAGTGTAAGCATGCTGCCTATATATTGTAAGCATGATAAGAACACAGATCCAATTACCAGAGCAGAAATACGACAAACTGCGCCAGATTGCGGCAATTCAGCATCGGTCTATGGCTGATTGCATCCGGGAAGGCATCGATGCGTTCCTGCAGCGTACGGCGGTGGAAGAGGAGGGCTTGGCCACTATTGCGGGCCGGTTCACGCCGCTACCGCCTGGCGAACTTAAGGACCATGACCGGTGGTGGGCCGAGGCCGCTGTCCCGCAAACGGGAGGGCGCTCCGGCACATGAAGACCGTGTTTGTCGACACGTCGGGATTCTACGCCTTCCTTGATGGGACCGATCCCTTTCACCCGCAGGCCAAGGACGGTTTTCTGCGGGCCCAGCGCGAATCGTGGCAATTGGTGACTACGAACCACGTCGTGCACGAGAGTTGGGCGGTCATCCAGGCACGGCTCGGGTGGGATGCGGTGGACTGCTGGCACGACCGGCTGTTGAGCCGCTGCCAGGTCGTCTGGATCGACGAGCAACTCCATGCGTTCGGTGAAGCGCGGTGCCGGCAGGCGCGCGTCCGAGGCTTGAGCTTCACCGACTGCACATCCATCGACGTCATGCGGCGGCGGGGCATTCGCGAGGTCATCGCTCGGGACGAGCACTTCGCCCGCGAGGGGTTTGTTCTGCCGTAACGTAGCAGCATGGCTCCAGCCTTGCTGTGTCGACCGCGATCCGCACCCGGGCTCTCACCCGGGGCGCGGGGGACTGCAAGGCTGGAACCTTGCCCTACTTTTTCAGAGCGTCGAGCCACGGTGCCGACAGACGCCGGCATCGTTGGCTTGATAGGCATGCCCCCCGGGAGGGGCGCGCGTCAGGCGCCGGGTTTGGGGTGGGCCAGGGTGATGTCCTGCTCGGCGGCGCGGAAGATGGCGCCGAGCTCGGCGACAAAGCTTTCGAGGGTTTGCTCCAGTCCCTCGGTCTTGTCGGCCTTGATGCGGAGGTTGACGTCGTCGGCGATGTCGGCAAAGTCGGGCAGGCCGATGGAGCTGAGCTGACCCTTGAACTTGTGCATGGTGGCGCGAATGGGGGGCCAGTTCCGCTTCTTCGCGTAGGCCAGGATGTCGTTGAGCTGGGGTCGCCAATCTTTGACGGACTGGGCCAGGATCATTTTGATTTCGTCCAGCGAAATCTGGTACTGTTCGCGCATGAAGTCGTACATCTGGCGCACGGCGACGCTTTCGGGCGCCTCGCCGGTGTCGGTCATGGGCCGCAGTTCGCGCTCGACCACGACGCCCAGGTGCTCGGCAATGCAGAGCAGGAGCTGGTTGCGTTCGAACGGTTTGGGCATGAACCCGGTTGAGCCGGCGCCGAGCGCCTTGTCGACGTCCTCCTGCATGGCGCTGGCGGTCAGGGCGATGATCTGGGTGGCGGCGGGGTCATCGAGTTTGCGGATTTCGCGGATGGCCTCGTAGCCGTCCATGATCGGCATCTGGATGTCCATGAACACCAGGTCGAAGTGCGTCTTGCGGCAGCGGTCCACGGCTTCCTGGCCGTTGGTGGCGGTCATGTAGGGCAGGCCGATGCTCTGGCAGATGGTCTCCATGAGGAAGAGATTGGTCGGGGTGTCGTCGACGAGCAGGGCCCAGAACCGCTTCAGCGCGCCGGGCGCGAACTTCACGGCGTGATGCTCGGAGAGCTGCACCTGCTCCTCGGGCCGGGCGTTGCTGGTGACCAGGCTGAAGATGAAACGGCTGCCCTTGCCGGGCTGGCTCTCAACGCGCAGGGCGCCGCCCATGAGGGTCACCAGATTGGCGGAGATGCACAGGCCCAGGCCGGTGCCGCCGTAGCGGCGCGTGGTGGTGGTTTCGGCCTGGGAAAAGGCCTGGAACAGCCGCGCCTGCTGCTGCGTCGAGATGCCGATGCCGGTGTCCGCCACCTCGAACGTGACCGTGACCCGGTCCTCGGGCGCCGCCGTGAACGTGACGTGCAGGCAGATCTCGCCGTGATCGGTGAACTTGACCGCGTTGTTGAGCAGGTTGTCGAGCACCTGGCGCAGCCGCGCCGGGTCGCCGCGAATCACCGGGTTCGGCCACTCGCCCAAGTCGAGCCGGGCCTTGACCGGCTTGGCACGGAGCATCTCGCGCACGACATCAACGCGCTCTTTGACCAGCCGCTGCAGGTCGAACGCCGCGTTTTCCAGTGTCATCTTGCCGGCCGCGAGCTTGGAGAAATCAAGGATTTCGTTGATGACGCGCAGCAGGGCCCGGGCGCTGGAGCCGATGAGCCGGACGTACTGCCGCTGCGGTTCGCTCAGGTCGGTGCCCTCCAGGTTTTCGAGGAAGCCGATGACACCGTTCATGGGCGTGCGGATTTCGTGGCTCATGGTGGCCAGGAACCGGTCCTTGGTATGGTCCGCCTCGCGCAACCGGTACAGGATGCCGTTGAAGTAGCGGCTGAGTTCACCGACCTCATCGTGCGCGTCGAGGGGCATGGGCAGTTCGAGGGGCAGTTCGCCATTGCTCATCATTTTCATGCGTTCGGTGATCGCGTCGACCGGCCGCAGCAGACCGCGGACCACCGTCCAGGCCGCCACCAGGACCAGCAGCACCAGCACCGCGACCAGGCCGACCACGAACCGCAGGGCCACGGTCTGGTGCCGCGCGCCGCGGGCCTCGAACGCCCGGCTGACCTCGGTCATGCGGTTGTTCAACTCGTGCGCGTTGGCGGTCACGAAGTCGAGTTTTCGCACCACGGTGCGGCCCTCGAGAATGTCGTCGACGGCGTCGGCGTAGGGGGTCCACAGCGCCATGAACGCCTCGCGCTTGCGCCGCAGTTCCTGAGAGCTTTCGTCCTGGGCGGAGAGTTCGGTGCCCGGCGCTTGCTGCGTCTTCAGGATCCCTTCCTCCAAGTGTTGCCGGTGCGTGCGGACGAGCCGGATGAGTTCCTCTTCCCGCGCTTTGTCCTCCGTCTGGCGTGCGGACACCACGTCGTTCACGTAGACCGAATGCAGGACGATGCCGCCGCCCACTTCCGCGGCCGCCAGGCTGGCTTCACCGAGGGCACGTCCCCGTGAGAGATGGAAGAGCGCCAAACCGGCCAGGGTTGCGGTCAACCCCAGGACCAGCACCAGCAGGAGAAGAAGACGCGAGCGAATGCTCATGTGTGAAGAGTCCTTTTCGTTGCCCGAAACAACCGCCCGCCGGGGGGAAGGCTTTCCCGAACACCGAACCCACGCCTCATCCCAGGAAACCGTTATCGATCAGCCGGGTCTTGCCGAAGAACGCGGCCACGGCCAGCAGGCAGGGCCGGTCCACCGTCGTGACGGGCGCCAGTGCGTCGCGGGACAGGATTTCGACGTAGTCGACCCGGCCGGCGGCCGCGGTTATGCCGTCCGTGACGGTGTCGCGCAGTCGGTTCACGTCGCGAGTTCCCGCCGCGTACAGGTCCGCGGCGCGGCGCAATCCCTTGGATATCGCCACGGCCCGCTGCCGTTCGTCCGGGCTCAGGTACTTGTTGCGCGAGCTCATGGCCAGGCCGTCCGGCTCGCGGACCGTGGGCGCCACAATGACGCGGACCGGCGAGTTCAGGTCTCGCGCCAGGCGCTGGATCACCAGGGCCTGCTGTGCGTCCTTCTGGCCAAACACCGCGACCGTGGGCAGGACGGCGTTGAACAGCTTGGCGACCACCGTGGCGACGCCGCGGAAATGCGTCGGCCGTGACCGGCCGCAAAGCGGTTTGGACAACACCTCCTCGACGATCCAGACGGAGTGGTCCGGGGCGTACATGTCGGCGTCACTCGGGTAGAAGACGACGTCCACGCCGGCGTCGCGGCAAAGCGCTTCGTCGCGTTCGAAGTCGCGCGGGTAAGCGGCCAGGTCCTCGTTCGGCCCGAACTGCGTCGGGTTGACGTAGATGCTGACCACGGTGACCTCGGCGTGAACGCGCGCCACCTGAACCAGCGACAGGTGCCCAGCGTGCAGGTATCCCATGGTCGGGACAAGACCGATGCGCCGCCCGGCGCGCCACGCGTTCAGCGCCCAGGCCTGCATCTCGGGAATGGTGCGGATGATGTCCATTGCAGAAGCGGTTTCAGGTTTCAGTGTTCAGGTTTCAGGGGGGGATGAGTTCACAGAGTGTCGCAGCGCAGGTTCAGGTGCCAGGGCGCCGGAATGCCTCAGGTGCGGTCTGGCCCGATCCGACGGATCGGTCTGCCAGCGTGAGGCCCGAACACTGAACACTGAAACCTGAACACTCTTCTCCCTTATCGGAACGACTGCTCCTCGCCCGGGAATGTCCCGGCGCTGACTTCATCGCGGTAGCGTGCGATGGCGTCGCGCGCCGCTTCGGCCAGCTTGGCGTACGGTTTGGTGTGCTTGGGCACGAACGCCTCGAACAGCCCGAGAATGTCGTGCAACACCTGGATCTGGCCGTCGCAGGCCGGCCCGGCACCGATGCCGATGGTGGGGATGTTCAGGCTGGCGGTGATCTGTTCGCTCAGGCTGACCGGCAGCCCCTCCAGCACCACGGCGAAGGCGCCGGCTTCCTGCACGGCCCGGGCGTCCTCGAGCAGTTCACGCGCTTCTTCCGGGGTGCGGCCGTGGATGCGGTACCCGCCGTCGGTCAGGATCGACTGGGGCAGCAGCCCGATGTGTCCCAGGACCGGGATGCCGGCGTGGACGAGCCTGGCGATGGTCGGGGCCATGCTGCGGCCGCCTTCGAGCTTGACGCCGTCGGCGCCGGCTTCCTGCAGATAGCGCCCCGCGTTGCGCAACGCCTCTTCGGGCGTGATCTGGTAGGTCAGGAACGGCATGTCGCCGATAACCAGGGCCTTGCGGACGCCGCGGACGACAGCAGCGGTGTGGTGCAGGGAATCGGCCAGCGTGACGGGGATGGTCGTCGAGTACCCGAGCATGGTCATGCCCATTGAGTCTCCGACCAGGATCAGGTGCACGCCGGACTCGTCTGCCAGCCGCCCGGTCAGCGCATCGTACGCGGTGACGGCAACCAGCTTCTGCCCCGCATCGGCCAAGGCTTGCAGGGCACGGACGGTGATCTTACCGGACACGGATCTGGGGCTCATATTCGACCTCCACCAAGAGACCACTTTACCACTGGAACAGGAAAACACCAACGCGAGGCGCGGGGCTAACGTAATGCGTCAGCGGCCCCGGCCGGCAGACCGGCCGATCATGTGTGGGCGTTACTCACTGTTTGTCCGGGTCGTTCTGGCAACGTGGCGGGAGCGGCTCGCTCCCGCGGGTGCCGGAGCGAGCCCTTCGACAAGCTCAGGATCCACGACCGCTCCGGCCACTCTGCCGCAGCCCGCGAGTGACATGGTACCCCACGACTCCAAACTCGTGTTTTCTGGCAGACTTTGTGACGGCAGCAACCACGCCGAGCCAGGTGTCGGGTGTCGGGTGTCGGGTGTCGGGTGTCGGGTGTCGGGTGTCGAGGGGGGCAAGCGGTGACTTCGGCGTTCGACGTTCGAAGTTCAGCGTTCGACGTTCGTCTTGGTTCCGGCTACGCCGGGTTAGGAGCTAAGGGTGGAGCACAGACCCCTGCCACCTCGTGTGGCAGGTGAACGGGTTCATAGGCTACTTCGCCGCACCTCGTTCCCTCTCTTCCCGCCTCGCTCACGCGGGCAGCGCCCAGACGGGGCCGCGCCGGAACGGGGCGTGGTACTTCTTCGTGAGCTTACCCTGCTCCTCCAAGTGCACCAGGCAGGCGCGATAGCAGGCACGCCCGCACAGGGAGGACGGGTACATCGACCCGACCCCGGGATAGGCCGAGCCCAGCACCGGCAGCAGCTTGCGCACCTCGGCTTCCGACATCTGCTTCTGGCCAGAGGCGATCTGCGCTGCGTCCGCGAACGGCTTGAGTTTGTCCGACGCCAGGAACGGGTTGATACTGCGGTTGGCACCCTGGTAGTGCGCGGCGCACTGCCACTCGTCCAGCTTCGCGTGTTCGACGGCGAACTCCGCAAGTTTCGTCTGCGTGGGTTCTTTCGGGTTCAGCGCCTGACCGGGACACGCCGTCGCGCACTTGCCGCACCGGTCGCACAGGCGCGGTCCGTTCAGCATGGGGTCCGGTTCCAGCGGCGCGTCCGTGAGGATAAACGCGAACCGCTGCAACGGGCCGAACTCCGGCGTGAGCACAAACCCGCCGTGGCCGATCTCGCCCAGCCCGCAGATGACGGCCGCGAGCCGGAAGTCCATGAGCACATCCGGGGCCGGTTTACCGGGTGCCACCGGTTCGGCATGCTCGAGCTTGTAGATGGCGCCGCGCTCCGGTTCGGTGCCGGTGTTCGAGGCCGGGCGCCGGTCGGTGACGGCGCGGTAGACGGCGCCGTCGTAGCCGTTGTCCTCCAGAAAACAGGCCAGGCGCCGCAGCGTTGCGGGTGCGAACAGTTCGTCGATATGCATGACACCCATGGTTGAGTACTGGTAGTACTGCGTGCCTTCCTCGATGCCGCGCAGCGAACCGCGCAGCACGCGGAACCCCAGGCCGATGATCGTCTTGGCCTTGGGCGCGATGAACCGCGGATCGTTTTCCGGCTTCACGCCCTCGAACCGGCTGATGTCGCCGATACCGACCAGGTCAGCCCCGAATTGTCGCGCCGCTTCTTTCACGTCTGTGCTGGTGATACTCATGGTCAAACCTCGCTTGCTGTTTGAGTTGATGGTAAGCCCCGCCTCCTGCTGGAGGGCGAGCGGCCTCGCGAGCCGAGTCACGGCAGGAGCGGGTGCGTGACATCCATCGCCGGCCAGGAGGGCGGCGGGACGCCGAAGTCGGGGATCTTCATCAGTTCGCCGCCGCGTTTCGACGACTCGTTCGCCACGATACCCGGCGCGTTGTAGCGCGCCGCGAGCCAGACGTGATTCGGGGGCAGTCGGTTGGCGACCACCGAACGCACGAAATCGTTGACCAGGAACAGGTGCGTGCCACCGTGCCCGGTCGGGACGCCGGCGAACTCGAGGGGCAGTTGTTCGAACGGCTGCACCTTGGAGAGGCCGAAGAACTTCTTGCCAAGGTACTCGTGCGGCAGTGCACCCAGGTTCGCTTCGGTGATCTGCACACCGTCGAACGTGTGAATGTAGCTGACGTCCTGCTTCTGCAGCTTGACCAGTCGGTGCGCCTCGGCGTAGGGGATGCCGTTCTTGCCGTAGTCGGCGGGGAAGTCCAGCCGCGTGACCACGGCACTGAGCGGCTGTTCTTCATAGGCCGCGTGCGTGCCCATGATCGTCATGCGCCCGTTGTCGGGATCGCCGGCGCCGACGCGGCGGAACTCGTTGACCCGCGCCATGCCGCCGTCCGAGGTCCGGAACAGGGCCGACTGATTGCTGAACGGATTCTGCCACTGGCTCAGGTTCGGGTCGAAGATGCCGTCCGGGTGCGTGTCCGCGTACCCGAAGCAGCAGACCTCGGTCATCCGCGCGAACGTCACACCTAGGACGAACGCGACCGAGTGAGTAGGGTAAAGCATGGGCGGGAAGCTGGCGGTCTTTTTCCACTCGTCGCCGCCACTGTACTGATACGAGTTGTAGAAGTGCGCCATGTCGTGGTGGTACTGGCCTTCGCCGTACACGAACCGGCCGAACTCGCCCTTGGCGAATCGGTCGCGGCAGAACGTGGTCTGGGCGCGGTAGTAGCTGGTTTCGCCCAGCATGTAGACCAGCCCTGTAGCCTTGACCGTGGCCACCAGCTCGTCCAATTCCTCGAGCGTGACGGCGGCCGGCACCGCGGAGTAGACGTGTTTCCCCGCTTTCAGCGCCTTGATCGCCTGCGGCGCGTGCAGCCAGCGCTGGGTGAAGATGGCAATGCAGTCGCAGTCGCTGGCGCAGAGTTCGTCCAGGGAATTGAACGTCTTCTTCACGCCCAGTGCGGCCGCCTGCCTGGCCAGGCGGTCCGGCATCGTGTCGGCCAGGTAGACCTCCGCCACGTTGGGATGTCGCTGGAACACCGGGACAAACAGACTGCCGAATTGACCTGCACCACAGAGACCTACTTTGAGTTTCATGTTCTTGGCTTCCTTATGCAAGGGACGAGGGTCGAGGGGGGAGACAGGGGAACGGACAAAACCCAACGGACCAAACGGACGGGTGTGCCCTGCCTTCCTCTGCCTGCCCTCCGTTGCCTTCACCCGCCACCCTTTCACACACCCACAGACTCACGCACTCCCACACTCACACACGGCGCCCCTCACGCCTTCGCCTCCCACTCCACCTTCCACGGCTTACCGGTGCGGAACGGATTGACCATCTTGTTCTGCAGGATGCCGCGACGTTCGCACGAGGCGATGCAGGCGCGCAGGCAACCGCCGCACTTGGGCGGGTTGTAGTGGGCGCAACCCGGGTAGCTGCTCCGGATGCGCCGCGCGATCTCGCCGTACTCGTCGGCGGTGATGGTCCGTTCGCCGCGCAGGATGCGGTCGCCGTCCGGCAGCCCCTTGAACACGTCGCGCGGCATGAACGGGTTCGACTCCTTGGCCGCGCCGATGTAGTGCGCGAAGCACTTCCACTCATCGAGCTTGGCCCACTCGACGGGGCGGCCGGCGACCGTGATCCGCACCGTTTCCGTAGCACTGAGGCAGTGCCCGGAACACTGGCTCACGCAGGCCATGCAGCGGTTGCAGAGCGGCGGCCCGGCGTAGAGCGGGTCGGGCTCCAGCTCCGCATCGGTGAACAGGAACGCCTGGCGGTTGAGCGGCCCGAACTGCGGCGTCATGAACATCTTGCTGTAGCCGATCTCGCCCAGCCCGCACGTGAAGGCGGCAATACGGAAGTGGAACTGCACGTCCGGCGGCGGCCGGTCCGGGGCCACGGCGCGCGAGTAACGGACGGCGCGCTTCTCCAGTTCCGGCGACTCCTCGCCGCCCGGCTTGCCGGTCATGTCCGACACCGGGCCGCGGCCGCCGGTGTTGCGGTACACGCACGCCTCGTAACCCTGGTCCTCGATGAAGCGCCCGACCTGGTAGAGCACGGACGGGGCGAACGTCTCGTTGATCGACGAGTAGCCCATCGACGGGTACTGGAAGAAATGCGTGCCCTCCTCGATGCCGCGAATGTACCCGCGCGGAATGCGGAAAATGAATCCGATCACGCTCTTCGCGGCGGGGAAGATGTAGCGTGGGTCCATCTCCCGCGGCGCACCGTCGAACCGGTCCGGGGAGCCGATCCCGACGGCATCCGCCCCGCACTCGCGCCCGAAACGCTTAACCATCTCTGCTGTCAGCATCTGCGCATCTCCTGTCCGAGGACGTGCCGATCCTCACTGTCGTGTCGCTGTCTCTTGCCGGGTCGGTATGCGGGGGCGCCGCCCCCGCACCCCCGCCGGGGGAACTTGTCCCCCCGGACCCCCCGGTGAGTATTCGCGGATTCGCTGGCGGCTTCTGCGCGTTTGTCCGATAGGCCACAGGTCGAGGGGCGCCGCCAGCGAATCCGCGAATGGCCGCCGATCCTGCGATGGCTTCCTGCAATCGCAGGATATGAACCGAAACGCAACGGCGGGGTGGTGTCATTACGGCTGCCCATACTCATGCCGACCTCCCCCCACCGCACTGTAGTCGCGGGCGAGTTGTGCGGCGAACCGCCGCAGGACATCGACGCGCTGTGCCTCGTTCACCTCGCCGTTCTGCAGACGGTACGTCGGCATGCTCTGCGCCAGCGCACCCAGAAATCGGCCCTGCCTGTCAACCACCGGCACCCCCAGCGCCGAGACGCCAACGGCCGCCTCATCCTCGCACTTCGAGTAACCAGCCTTGAGCACGCGTTTCACCTCGGTCAGCAACACCGGCCATTTCGTGGTCGTCCGCGCCGTGAGCCGCTCCAGGACAACGGTGCTCTGCACTCGCTGCTGCTCGGCCTGCGTCATGTACGCAAGCAGCACCTTCCCGGCCGCGGTGCAGTTGTATTTCTCCAGCCACGCCTGCTCGCCGGCAATGACGACCGGGCCGGTGCCGCCGCAACGCGCCAGACACAGCAACTTCCCGTCGCTGTGCACGGCCAGGAACGCGCCGTCGCCCGTCGCTTCCGCCACCGCCTGCAGGACCGGAACCGCCGCTCGCCGCAGCAGTTCCCAGCGGTCGCTGCCCAGGCCGAGGCGGTAGCACTGGATCCCGAGCTGGTAACGCCCGTCCTCGTTCTGGACCAGGTAGCCGCGCCGGAACAGGGTCCGGATCAGGTTGTTGGCGGTGTTCGCGTGCAGTCCGAGGTGCGCGGCGATCTCCGAGGAACGCAGCGGCCGCGCCTGGTCCAGGACGAGGTCCAGGACATCGAGGGCTCGTTCGACCGACTGCACGAGCGGTTTCTTCGCTTCACGGCCTGCTGTTGTGCCCATCTATACACCCACAATCTGGTTGCTTAACCCACAATAAAGGTAGCATGCGGCGAAAGCTTTGTCAAGCGGACGGGACGACGGGGCAGGGCTGTTTCAAGATCTGGCGCCGCGTCTCGGAAGGCCACACCTCCGCGCACACCTGGTAGGGGCGGCCTGTCCTCAGGCCGCCCCCCCCGGCGTGGGGACACGCCGGGGGTACTCGCTGCACGCGACGGTCACGAATCTTGAAACAGCCCTGACGACGGGGGGGATTCTCCTGGCGGTGCGGGGTACCGCCTCGCCACGGAAGACAGTCCGACGCGACGCCGGGCTCCAGGGGTGAGGGGGCTTGAAAACCCAGCCTTGTCTCGTCATAGTCTGCGCTTTCTTGCGGAGTCCGCACGACGGGATTGACAGCGTTGGTCTTGGCACGACAGGAGACAGGCACACCATGACAGCGGAACAGGCCCTGGCGGCGGTCGGCGGACTGCCGGCCTTGGAGCATGTCGCACCGTATTGGGACGAGTCCATGGCTGCCATGCCGTCCGGCGGCGTGCCGTTTCTGGATTCTGAAGCGGTCCGGAGCAACCGGGAATGGTGCGGCTTCCCCGCCGCGGTCGACACCGTGCTTCTGGCCACGGCGGCGCGGATTCGCGAGAACCCGGCGCTGTCGGCACTCATCTGGCACTGTGCCTGGCGAGTTTACGACGCCCCGGAGGCGGGATCGGTGGGAAAGTGGCCGTTGTTTCCCCAGACTCTGGGCGCCGATGGCGGCGTGTTTTACCTGCTGGTCGGGCTGTCCATCGTGCCTCGGCTTCGCGCGCACCACGGTCGGCTCGGCATCCCCGAAGATGTGACCCGCGAGACGTGCCAGCAGCCCCGGTGTTTCTGTGGCAACTACGACCGCCAGCATCCGGGGGCGCTCGGAATACCCCTGAACCAACTCGGCTGGTTGCGGCACTACACGCGTGAAGTTTACCTGCGGCTGGGCCGGTTCGAGTACTGGCTGCGCCCCTTTGCCGGCGCGGTCCAGGTCTTCCGGCACTGCGACACGGGCGAGGTCATCGCGTTGGCCGAAAACGGGGCGCGGTTCGACCGTGACGGCTACCAGCCGCGTGATGCGGACCCCGCAACCCTCGCGGCCGGCTGGCAATCGGTCCTGACCCTGTCGCGCGGCAGCGTCACCGGCACGCCGCTCGCGCCGTGGGGCAAGGCGCTCCGGCAAAGCGTAACCCTGTCGCGGACCGACTGGAAGCGCATTCTCGGCCGGGGCGACTGGATCCTGCAGATTCACATTCCGGCCGGCGGCGCCATGACCCGCGACGACGTCAACCACTCGCTGCGCCGTGCGGCCGAGTTCTTCGCGAGCCACTTCCCTGACAAGCCGGTGGCCACGATCCAGTGCACCGGCTCATGGATCTACAACCCGGACCTGGAGCGGTTCCTGCCCGCCGATGCGAACCTGGTGCTGCACCTGCGCGACGTCTACCTGTACCCGATCGCGTCCGGCGGCACCGACGGGCTCTGGTTCATCTTCTTCCAGGACCCGTTCGACCCGGCCTCGGCGCCCCGCGACACGCGCCTGCAACGTGCCGTCCTGGACTGGCTGGGGGCTGGCAACACGTGGCGTGCGGGCGGCATGTTCGTCCTTCCCGAGCATGTCCGGCGCCTCGGCACAACGTCCTATCGCGACCGCTGGCCGCCCCAGGGGCTGGGATTGTGAGACGCGCGTCATAAGGGTATAGGGCTATTTACTTGACTCAACCTGCCACAACCTGTAGGGCAACGACGGTTTTGTGGTGCACGAATGGGATGCGCCCGTTCGTAGTGTGCTCGCAGCGCGCAGAACGAGAGTGACGCGCCAAGAGCATACGTGGCGTGGCGCGGGGATGGTGTCTTGCCCGGCGGACGGCCGCCGGGCTTGCGACACCACTACGAGCGGAGTCGCGTGACTTTGACCAGGCTTTGTCACCGGCACAGGAAGGAACAACGACACAACCGGCAGGGGGTGGTTGAGTCAAGTAAATAGCCCTATCTCGAGATAACCGGGCGGCCTGACGCCCGGGAGTCGCTGACGCAATCCCCGCTTCTGGCCAGCGCCCCGCCCCGGCCCGGGTTCCGGCTGTATATTGTGGCAGGCGGGTGAGCTTTCCACTCCGTGCACCCGCCCCCCGGGCGGTTGTGCCCACGCATAACCGACCGGGCGGAGCGCATTCAAAAACCGGACACGTGGCGCCACCGCCGATGCGGGCGCACCGACCTGGTGCCCGACCTCCGACGTCCGCGTTGGTGATACGTCAGCGCCTCCCGGGCGGCGTACCACCCGGTCATCCCAAGGTGAAACTGGCGACGACGCTTACGGAGCTCCAAAGTCAGCCCCCGTGCCAGTCCCTGGAGCGCCCGCGTCCTCGCGGGCTCCCGGGCCCCTTCAGTTTCATGGTACCCCACGACTCCAAACTCGCGTTTTCTGATCGACTTTGTGACGGTAGCAGCCACGCCGGGCCTGGTGTCCCGGCTTCGCTCAGAAGCTACGCCGTGGCAAGCGGGTGTCGGGTGTCGGGTGTCGAGTGTCGGGTGTCGAGTGTCGGGTGTCGGGTGTCGAGTGTCGGGTGTCGAGTGTCGAGTGTCGAGGGGGGCAAGTGGTTCCTGTCTTCGACGTTCGGCGTTCGTCTTGGTTCCGGTTCCGCCGGGTTAGCGCCTTAATTCCCGGGAACTGTGATGAAAAACAACATTTGTCACCCAACCAGCTCCTGACTCCTGACTCCTGACTCCTGACTCCTGACTCCTGACTCCTGACTCCTGACTCCTGACTCCTGACTCCTGACTTCTGACTTCTGACTTCTGACTTCTGACTCCTGACTCCTGACTTCTGACTTCTGACTTCTGACTCCTGACTCCTGACTCCTGACTCCTGACTCCTGACTCCTGACTTCTGACTCCTGACTCCTGACTCCTGACTCCTGACTTCTGACTTCCGACTCCTGACTTCTGACTTCTGACTCCTGACTCCTGACTCCTGACTCCTGACTTCTGACTTCTGACTCCTGACTCCTGACTCCTGACTCCTGACTTCTGACTTCTGACTTCTGACTTCTGACTCCTGACTTCTGACTTCTGACTTCTGACTTCTTGGGTTGCGGGCAAAGCCCGCGTTAGGAGCGAAAGGTGCTCGTTTCGCAAACGTCGACGCCATGAGAAAGGCAGACATCGAAGCCCTGCTTGAGCTACCTGTCGAGATGCGCGCGGCCGTGGCCCATCAACTCCTGGAAAGCCTCAATCCCACCTCGCCGGACGTGGATCGGGTGTGGGCGACAGAAGCTGAGCGTCGCGTCAAAGAACGGCGTGCCGGTAAGGCCACGGCTCCGTGTGGACCTCGGAACGGTCGATGACAAGACCATTCTGGCTGCCCTCGCGCGTCCCATGGTTTTGCCATCCATGGTTTTGCCTATCCATGTCCGTTCGCAGATGATCTTCTTGTCCGGGGTAACATCTCTTTTCGTTGACCTCCTCCCTCAGCTTTCATCCCTCAGCCCTGCTTGGCACGGGTATTCCCATGATGCGACGCATTTCTGTCATCTTCGGCACTCGACCTGAGGCGATCAAGCTTTGTCCGGTGATCCTTGCCATGCGCGAGGATCCGGGACTTGAGCCGCACGTCTGCGTCACCGGTCAGCACCGTCAGCGAATAGCGGGGCAAGGCATATTCCGGAATGTAGCACTGCGAGGATAGGTCAGGCAAGGTGGCAGACAAGAGCATCGCATCCGATCCGTCGGAATCAGGGGGGGGCGCTGGGGGGCAGGGGCCCCAATCTGCAGCGGGACCATGCGTCCCCGTTCCAGCCTCGAATGATCCTGCCCATGGAAATTGTGTTGGTGCGCCTGTGGCGGCAGAGGGCCGGCGCCGCCCGCCTCTGGTGGCTAGCGCCTTGTGGAACGTCGTCGCCATGTTGTGGCCGGCGGTGCTCACTTTCCTGCTGACACCTTTGCTGATCGGTCGCTTGCATGAGGACCGTTACGGGCTTTATCTCCTCCTGTTCTCGGTCAGTGCCCTGTTCGGCTTGGCCAGTCTGGGCGTGGGCGACGCGACGGTGCGGTATGTCTCGCGCTATCAAGCGAGTCAGGACCTGCGGGGTGTGAACCGGATCATGGGCACGGCTTTGTTGATCTGCGTGACCACCTCGTCGCTGATGGCTGTCGTCATGATTACGTTTGCACCCCAAGTCGCTGGATCGTTCAAGATGGATGCGGGGTTATTGCCGTTGGCCACCGACGTACTGCGTATCCTGAGTGTGGGGTTCTGGTTGTCCGCGTTCAGCGACGCCGTGCTCTGCGTGGCTACTGCCGTGGAGCGCTATGACATTGCCGGGAAGGTGAACCTGGTCATCGCCACAGTCAACGCGGCCCTGACCGTCTTGTTGCTTGAGTCTGGATACGGGGTCAGGGCTTTGGCTGGCCTGACGGCGATAAGAGCGCTACTGGTGCTATGCATAGCAGGCTATGTCGTTCGTCGCCTCATACCGGGCATTCGCCTGGTGCCGGTTTGGGACACGCGGGGAGTCAAGGAGGTTTTCGGTTTCGGCTTCTTCTCCTTTGTGAACCAGATCATCTGCATGCTGGCCATGCACATTGACCGGCTTTTACTGGGTTGGGCATTCGGCGTGCGTGAGGTTGCTTATCTGACTGTGCCGCGGCAACTTCTGGAGCGGGGCGAGAGCGCCGTTGGCTCCGCCGGAAGCGTGCTGTTTCCCAGGTTCAGCGCGTTGGGGGACGACGCGGAAGCTCTGCGGCGGCTCTATAGGGACAGTGCCTGGGCGTTGCTTTGTTTGTCGTTGGTTATCTTCGTGCCTACCACCGTCCTCATGCCGGACCTGCTCACCCTGTGGGTCGGTGCAGAGTTCGCAAAGGAGGCGGCGTTCACGGCCCAACTCATTGCCGCATGCCTCGCAACCCGCGGTTGCTTTGGGGCATACTTCGAACTGTTGAAAGGCACTGGCCGTATCCGATCCCTGACCGCCCTTTTCGCGGGCACCACGTTGATCGGTGTGTTCATCGCCATTCCACTGCTACTCCATTTCGGCCTAAACGGCGCCGGTTACCGGGTATGGGTTCTGGCTTGGACCGGTTATGTCATTCTGGCGGTCGTGTGGCGGAAGCTTCTTGCCGGCACATTCAGCGACATCTTTGTGGCCGTTGGCGAGCCCCTGGCTGTGGCCCTAGTCCTCGCGGTTGCCATGGTCTGGCTGCGAGGCGTGATCCACACGATCAGTTGGCCGGTCACGATCGGGCTCTGGGGCGTGTTCTGTGGTGTACTGGCTGCGGGCTTGGGGCTGATGAATGCCTGGCGGTATGGCTCAACCGGACCGGCCCTGCGTTTGGCTGGCACACTCAAAGTCCGCTTTCTAGGCCGCAAGGCAGGCCACCGTGGCTGAACTGGCGCGTTCAGCTTCTAGGGGACTGGACGGAACGAACATGGGCGAGGCCTTCCGAATCGGCATCGTCGGCACAGGCATGATCTGCCAGGACGCGCACCTGCCTGCCTGTCTCGCGACTCCGGGCGTCAGGGTTACTGTCTTGGTCGACCCCGAAGCCGACCGTGCGGCCGCCTGTGCGCAGCGCTTCGGCATCAACCCGCTGATCGCCCGAGACGTGGCGGAGCTTCCCGGACACGTCGACGGTGCGATCATTGCGACCCCCAACCACACGCACGCGGATCTGGCGATTGCGTGCCTCGATGCGGGCATTCCCGTCCTGATCGAGAAGCCTCTCGCGACGACACTCGCCGACGGCGCGCGCATCAAGGACTGGGCCGCGAAGAGCAAAATTCCGGTCGCCGTGGGATACTGCACCCGGTTCTGGCCCAGCGTTGTTGTTGTCCGGGAACTGCTTCAGTCCGGCAAGTTTGGCACTCCCAAGCGATTCGCTTTCCAGTACGGGGCGGCAGGTGGTTGGACGCCCTATTCTGCCTATCACCTGCGGCAAGAGAGCAGCGGAGGCGGGGCCATGGTCGTCAACGGTACCCATTATTTGGACCGGGCCCTGTACTGGTTCGGATACCCACAGTCCGTGGTGTACCAGGACGATTCGCACGGTGGTCCAGAAGCGAACGCGGCGGCCACTATCTCATACCCGGAACTGACGGGCACCATCCGCGTCTCAAAGACGGAAGAACTGACGGCCGGGTGTGTGGTCGAGACTGACGCTGGTATCCTGATTCACCGTGACTGGCGGGATCCGGTTCTTGAGTTCCGACTCTCGGGAATGTCGCGATCCCGCTTTGTCACAGGCGATCCCGGCATGTCTATGGCGGGCCGCCCCAACATGTACCGGCTGCAGATCGATGACTTCGTCAAGTGCTGCAGAAGCGGCCGCCAGCCACAGGTGGGGGTGGATGAGGGCCTAGCGGTCATTCGTCTGCTGGAGGAACTCTACGGGTGTCGGCAAACCATGCCCGATGACTGGTACCGGGCGTCGGGGGTGGAGGGCCGCACAACATGAGAGTCGCGGTTTTTGGCGCTTCGGGGTTGATCGGCCGTGCTGTCGTGCAACGGCTGGTTTCCCACGCCGGTCTCGAAGTCCAGGCCTTCGTCCACAACACTGGAAACGCCTGGCCGCTGCTTCGGTTCGGCCTGTCATTGCGCACGGCGGACCTCTGTTCACGGCGGGATGCCGACGAGGCGGTACGCGGTTGCACGCACGTGGTCAACTGCGCGCTGGGGGTGGACGATGAGCTTGTTGAGGGAATGCGAAATCTGCTGGAGGCATGCAGGCGGCACCATGTCGAACGTCTGGTGCATCTTAGCAGTGTCACGGTCTACGGTGAACCGCCGGCTTCAGAGAGCACCGATGAACGTGCGCCGGCACGTGCCCGCAGGGGCACCTATGGGTGGTACAAGATGGAGCAGGATCGGATGGTGTTGCGTGCACAGCAGCAGGGCCTGAGCAGTGCAGTCCTGTGTCTGCCTCACGTGGTCGGGCCGGGGTCGCGTCTGCTGCTTGCCGTTCTGCGGGCTCTGCGCGAGCAGCGGTTCACCCTCGTTGACGACGGCATCTACCCGGTCAACGTCGTGGACTTGGCAAATGTCTGCCATGCCGTTGAGTTGGCGCTTCGGTGTTCCAGGGTCGACGGACGGCGCGTGTTTATCACCAACGATGACAGCCTCACATGGCGTGATCTCATTTCGGCCTTGGCACCCCTCGCAGAGGTAGTGCCGGATGGCGTTCCGGTGATTGCGTCCGACGCGGCGCGTGCTTTGACCGGAGATCAGCTCACGTTGGCGCAAGCGGCCCTAACCATCCTTACCTTCGAGCAGGTCAAGGCCGTGTTGCGCCGGACTGTTCTCCAGAGGAATCTCGCACTGGCCGCGGCGATTCGAACGTGTCGGCGCCTGGTTCGAGGAGCATGTGTCGGACGTGCCGACTTCACTCCCAGAATGGCGAGCGGTTCGAGGGCGGAAGGCGCCCGACTCGATCCCGCGCTCTGCCTCTATCAACTGCGGCGTGTGCGTCACTCCTGCGACAGGGCTAAACGGGAATTGGGGTATCTGCCGGTGTGCTCGTTTGCCCAGAGCCTGTCGGCGTTCCGCCGTTGGTACGAGACGGCGCACGGTGTCGGGACCGAGTGGTGGCCGCTGCTGCGCGAACTCAGCACGTAATGGCGTCGTTTCGTTGCACCGGTGTCCTTGCGCGCTTGGTGCTGGAGGTTATCCTCCGTCGTGGGGGGCTTCTTGTTGCGGAGCCTTGTGTTGCCAACGACCTGACAGGGGCGTTAAGAGTACCAGAAACGTATGCGCATCACATTGGGCAGGATCGAGGCTCTCGATGGGTTGCGCGGTTGGGCCGCGATGGCCGTCGTTGTGCATCATCTTTTCATCTCCGGCGGGGGGGAAGTCATAGCGCTCGGACATCCGATAGGCATTCTGATCATGAAGTTGGCTCTTTTCGGAAGGCATGGGGTCGATTTCTTCTTCGTCCTTTCTGGGTTTCTCATCACCAGTATCCTTCTGGAGTCCCGCACCGACAAGAGTTACTTCAGGACTTTTCACGTCCGTCGAATGCTGCGCATCCTGCCGCTGTGCTATGGGTGTCTGCTCGTCGTGTTCGTACTTATCCCTTGGTTGACCCACGGAGCGTCGCAGTGGGTGACTCCGCTGAAGACTCAGGTTTTCTTCTGGACCTTCACCAACAACGTCCTCTGCTTCATCGACGGCGTTGCATTCCCAATTGCACCCGCGTACAATCTCGTGCATTTCTGGGCTCTGGCCGTAGAAGAGCAGTTCTATCTTGTTTGGCCGTTTCTCGTGTTTCTTCTGAGCCCCCGTGGCATAGTCCGGACCTCGTTGCTACTTATAGTTGTTGCGGTTCTGACTCGTGCAGGGATGGAAGTCGTCGGTTTTCACACGCAGATCTGGTACTTCACCTTTGCCCGCGTTGACGCGCTGGCCGTTGGTACATGTCTGGCTGCGGTGCGGTTTGAGAATGGCTGGAGTTGGGAAGCTGTGAAGCGTGTTGCTCCCCAATCTCTCCTGTTGTTGGCTGTCTTGACTGGTGGCCTCGCTTTGGTCCCTCGGAGTATGTGTGTTGGTACAATTGAAGTGCTGCGGTACCTGGTGTTTGCGTTGTTCTTCGGGAGCTTGGTCGTAGTGTGCGTTGCCGATCAGGGCTCCGGTGCTCTCCTGAAGGTCATCAGCAACCCTGCTTCCCGGCGGTTGGGCGAGTACAGTTACGGCATCTATGTCTACCATGGCCTGTTGATTCCCTGTTTCGGCATCTGGTTCAGACCTGAGAGTATCGCCTGTCGGGCTCAGAGCCAGGTCGCTGGACTTGTCTGGTATATGCTCTGGGCAACCGCCGTGTCGGTGGCCTTGGCTGCGGTCAGTTACCACTTGTATGAGAAGCCGATCGTGAACCTGAAACGCCATTTCCCTTACGGACGGTGATGAGGTCCTTGTTTGGCGACAGTCCGCTCCATTCTGGGACGCGCGGCCCGGCGTTGGTTGTGCCGTCCGCCGTACGTGCACCACTGTGCGCAAACGTTGTACAAGGCCTTGCAGGGCTGCGTTCGGATGTGGCGTGTAACCTGTGAGAACGTGTGGAGGGCACGGGCACAGTCTGTTCTTTGGCGGTTGGTCCGTGTGCAGCACCAAGATGGTGGATTCGACATCGGCTACGATTTCTCTTTTGGGCAACCGCACCGGGCCGGAGAGTCGCAGAGTTCGGAGACTACGGCGCTGTTGGCCATGGCGGAATCTGGGCGCGAGTTCGGGTTGGACGAAGTCCGGAAGCCCTGCCAACGTGCTGCGGAATGGATCCGCCGCAACGCGGTGCGCACGCGTTCCGGAGGTTGGGCGCTCCCCTATGCCCCGGCCACGACGCTGGAGGTCGCCATTCCCAACGGCACGTCATTCGGGGCTGCCGCGCTGGGAGTGTATATCGGAACGTTTGGCGGCGATGACGCGCTCCGCGACCTCTACGCCGGCATGGTGGATTACCTCTGGGCGGCGATGGCTGTGGCCGAAGGCACGCCCGGCAGGTTCTGGCCGTATCACGACCCAACCTGGCCTGCCCTGCCAGCCGACCGCCCGGAGAAGATCGATTACTATCATCAAGTTCAGCAGGTCGAGGTGCATGCACTGGCTCAGCAATTGGCGCCGTTGCCGCGCCAGCTGGATGTCATCCGTGAAGCGGCCGACCACATCGTTGCCGTCCAGCGGAGCCAGGGTGTGTTGCCCTACTGCAATGACGACCGTTTCTTCGACGGGCTCATCCATACGTGGGGCCTGTGCTCGGTTGTCTCCGGGATGATCGAGGCGGCAATCGTCCTGCCGGATCGTAGGGACCTCTACCTCGAGACAGGCAAGTTTCAACTCGACTGGTTCGTTCGACATGCCTGGAACGGCGAGTTCTTCTACGACGTACTCACTCCCGAAGGCAAACCGTACTCGACGGACTACATGGTCCGTTCCGATGCCTGGGTGTTCCAGGCCGTGGCGAGGGCGTTCCTCTGCTGGCGCGACCCCGTTTGTGCCGAGATTGCGGAGAAGTGCTACCGCAAGATGGAGTCGGTCGACTTCTCCGGTCCTGAGAAGCACGGAAAACGGTGGACCCAACAGTTCCTGGAACGCTTTCAGCGCCGGGCGTGACGGCAGGGGATGATAATGGCGGTTGCGCAAACAGGCTCGGAAACCCGCCTCGACGGCCATGGCCACATCCCGGCCTTGGATGGTTTGCGTGGCATCGCGATCATCCTTGTGTTGATTGTTCACTTCTTTCACGAAGAGTTCTTCGTGCAGACGGGATCCCATCTGATCATCGGTCCGGTTCTCACGAAGCTTGCGCTCATTGGTACAGATGGGGTGGAGTTGTTTTTCGTTCTGTCGGGTTTCCTGATAACGGGTATTCTGCTCGATTCCCGTGATGATGCCCACTACTTCCGCAATTTCTACATGCGCCGGGTTCTGCGCATCTTTCCACTCTACTACGCCACGTTGGTGGCGATTTTCGTAGTGGCGCCCCTTTTTCTCCAGTTTGATCCGGCCGCGGAGCGTATCGTCCGATTGCAGGTTTGGCTGTGGGCATACCTCTCGAATCTTCCTTTCCTGGGGCGACCGTGGGACGACTCCAGTGTGTTCATGCTTGGGCATTTCTGGTCCCTTTGCGTCGAGGAGCACTACTATTTGGTTTGGCCGGCTATCGTCCATATCGTGCGGCCCAAGAGATTGCCGTGGGTGTGTTTGGGCGCGATGGTACTCGGAGTGTCGTGCCGGGCTGGCTATGTGTTCTTGGGGAATGATGCGCCCTGGCTGTTCCGCTGGCAGAGCCTGACGCACCTCGATGGGTTGGCGCTTGGCAGCCTGATTGCCGTGCTGGTGCGGGATCAGACTCGCCTGGACCGGCACGGCGAATGGTTTCGCGTCGCGCTGCGCGGGTGCCTGGTTCTGGGGGCCGCGTACTTGGCCCTTTCCGCCGTGCCGCGCGCCTGGCAGGCGACCCTGTGGCCGTACCGCATCTTCAAAGAGACCGTGACGGCTGGCCTCTGCGGTTGCGTGCTCGCGGTGGCTTTGCGGAATCGACCATGCGGCCTCTTAAGCGCCGTCCTGGAAAACCCGGTTCTTCGGAGCTTCGGCAAGTACAGCTACGGTCTCTACGTAATCCATGGCGTACTCAGACCGCAACTTTGGCGGTTGTTCTCGATAGAACGACTGATCCGCCTGTGCGGGTCTGAGATCCTGGCACAGGTTCTGCACCTCTGTCTCTGCACTGCGGTTTGTTTTGCGTTGGCCGTCGGCAGTTTCCACCTTTACGAAGCGCCTTTCCTGCGTCTCAAGAGGTACTTCTCTCCGGGTCGACCGTGAACCGAAACGGAACGTGAACGGTTCGGCGTCTCGCGAGTTCCCCATTGGACAAGAGCAGGCACGCCCCTCTCGACGGGCCGGTTTCCGTTCTCGGCCGTGCCACCTCAGGTCGGATGAACAGGATGAGAATACTGCTCGCCAACACGTTCTTCTTCCCGGCGATCGGCGGGATAGAGAACTACCTTCTCAACGTGGGGAGATGCCTTGTCCGGATGGGGTACGAGGTCACGGCCCTGGTCAGCCGGCATGCACCGGGTCTGCCCGCGCAGGAAAGGATCGAGGGGATCGAGGTCCTGCGGTATCAGCGTCCCGATTCTCGGCCGCCCATGAACTTGCTTGATCCGGTCCGACAGGTTTGGGCGTCCCAGCGCGCTGCGGCGAATTTGCTGGCCGCTCGAACGTTTGATGTCGCGTGGGTGCGCGACGTCTTCTCGTTGGCGGGGGTCATGTCCTGCGCCTGCAGGCCGCGCGTCACCTACATCCAGGCAACAGCCTGCCCCGTCTATCTGCGGGCCGCCGTGCACCACCGGGCGCGCACGGCCTCGGGGCGGGCCTTCAGGCGACTGAGTGGTTGGTGCGAGCAGAACTACCTGGGATGGTTGGAGCGCCGTCTGCTCCACCGTTGCGAACTCCGCGTCGTGCTGAGTGAGGCGAAGCGGCAGGAGATTACCCGTTTCTACGGGTTCGATGCGAACCTCTACCAGGTGATCCCGGCAGGTGTGGACACGGAACGCTTTCGGCCCGCCGATTCCGACGAGAAACGAACCTTGCGGGAACGGCTGCAGATACCGCAGGATGCTTTTGTCTTCCTCTATGTTGGCAGATCGTCACGGGAAAAGAACCCGCAGGGAGTTGTCGAGGCCTTCCGTTTGCTGTCTGGTGCCGCCCCCAAGGCGTTGGTCATGCTTGGGCCGTTCGACACCGGTTTCGTGGTTGGGACTCGCGCCGGGGTGTTCCCGGGCGTTGTATTGTTCCCCGGCGAAATCCCGGAACCCGCGGAGTACTACCAGGCTTCAGATGTGTTCGTACTGCCGTCGCTCAGCGAGGGGTTTGGTCAGGTCTTGCTCGAAGCCATGGCGTCGGGACTGCCTTGCGTGGCATACCAGTGCCCGGAAGGAAGTCACGTGCTGGCTACGAACGAAGTCATCACGGAGGGGGTAACGGGTCTGCTCTGTGAGTATGATCAGCCAGCCGCGCTCGCGGATACGATGGAGCGGTTTGCCGTCACACCCGGACTGGCAGGGAAGATGGGTTCTGCGGCACGGCGGTTCTGTTTGACGGACAGGGATTGGCTGAATGTGACCGAACGTTTGCTGGCGGTGAGATCAGGATGAACGTGGTCAACTTGAGAGACGCCACGACAGTAATTCCTCGGCGCATGGTGATCGCGGCCCCGGCCTTTACCCGTGAGGGCGGGGCGGAGGTCTTTGCCGCCAACATGGCCGAGGCATGGCAGCGGCGGGGGTGGGATGTGCAGCTTCTGGCCACCCAGGGGCCAGGGGACCGGTGGAAGGAGCTTTCCGGACAGTTTCGCTGCCATGACCTGTCTCCCTTGCCGTTGTCGCTGGGGAAGGTCCGGGAGTGTGCGAAGATTCTGGGCGAGACGGCTCCTGAAGTCCTTCTGCTGAACCATGCGCCACTAGTCCACTATGCTCTGCCGCTTCTGGACCGCACCGTGAAACCGGTGGCGATTCTCCACGCGAACGAACGTGCCCACTACCAGGTCGCGAGCATCATGCGGCGGCGGGTCTGGCGCTGGGTCGCTCCGAGTCCCGCAGTGGCTGACGAAGCCAGGCGGGTCTTGGGGCCTCGACTACAGAGCCGCGTGCGGTTTGTCCCGCATGGTGTCCCGGAGGACGTTTTTGTGGGCAGGTCGGAACGGAATGGACTTGCTGAGCGGACGCTCGTGTTCGCGGGCGCTGTTATGGCCCACAAAGGCGCCGACCTGTTGCCCGGAATACTTCGCGGGGTCCGTGCGGCAGTCCCCGATGTGCGCTTGTCCATCGCGGGATGCGGCGACTTGGAACGGTCCATCGCCGAGGAACTGGCGCGGTACGGGTTGACGGACGCCGTATCCTGGTTGGGGCAGTTGCCGCCAAACCGGATGCCCGAAGCATTTCGTGGAGCGGCCCTGCTCCTACTGCCGACGGTGGGGGAGTCCTTTGGTCAGGTAATTGCCGAAGCCATGTTGTGCGGCACGGTGCCTGTCGTGACGCGGTTGCAGGGAGTCACCGATAGCATCGTGGATGATGGCATCAACGGCCGACTGGTTGAGCCCCGCAGCATCGCAGCATTTACCTCGGCTGTGGTGGAATTGCTCAGTTCCCCTGCGGCACGGCAGCGGATGGGCGAAGAAGCGATCATTCGTGCAAGGCAGCGTTTCACCCGGGACCGGATGATCTCGGACTACGAACGGCTTTTTGGCGAAGAGGACGACCGACTTGGCAGGACCGCTTCCACCGCAGGCTGGCTTGCGGAGATCACGGGGGACATTCTCGGCAACCCGGGCTTTCGTGGGGCTCGCATGCGGCGTTGGTTGCAGATGTTGCGCTGCCTCACGGGCATGCGCGATAGGCGAGACGCGGGGGCTGAACCCGGACGGGGGTGAATCTCCCTACCCTACCGCACGCGTTCGAAGATCCAAACGCCGCCCCTATGGTATACGACTCGATACGTCGGGTCACTCAGAAATCGACGGGGCTCTAGTTGGCATTCGTAGACGCGCGCGGGACCGATGTACGCATACTTCGGGGCAGGGAGCCGAGTCCGCTTGTCAAGATAGGCCACATTTGTGTGTGGTGAGGTTACTGGCCGAAAGACGATAGCTGGGATCCAGATTCCGGCGTCGCCGTAGTTGTTCTCGATGACGGCATCTGCGGGGGCTTGTTGGTCCAGCCATTCGAACGCGGTCAGGTCCGCGGACGTGACCGAGGTCTCGTTCCGGAGCACGGCGGCAAACGAAGCTTCGTTGAACCACCACAGGCTCCAAACCAGCACCACTAGGAAACACGTCCGGATGGTGCTTGGCAGCTTCGGCCACGGCGTCCTCCTCGACAGCAGCGAGAACAGACTCTGAATGCCTGTGCCCAGAAGAAGGCCGAACGGCAGAATGGCCATTGTCGCGGTGCGTTCCGGATACACGGCGAAGGCGAATGGCAGAACCCAGTATCGCGTGGACACGATCAGCAGGATGAGAACGATCAGCACCAGTGTGTATTGGACCCAAACCCTACGCCGTGTTCGGGCCAGAACGACGAATCCGACGGCCAGAGGCAGAAGCAGTCCCTTTATCTGGCCGAAACCGTTCAGAATGTATAGAGGTACGGTCCACGCGAAATCCCTGAACGAACCGTGCCAGGCATGGGGTGTATCGCGGACCCAGTGTCGGATCCATTCGCGGGTTGCGGGACTGTCAGTCCCCAAGTCAACCGCCATCAGGTAGGGCAGGGAGACGAAGACGACCCCGGACAGAATCACAAGACCGCGGCGCCATTGTGCGCCTCTCACTTGCTGGTCCCACAGAAACACGACTAGAAACGGGATGCCAAAGGCGTAGGCTGCCGGCAAGAAGACCAGTGTGTGGGTCAAGAGGACCGCGGCCAGGAATAGTCCGCCTATGATTAGTGTTTCGGGTCGGCGCTGACCGCTCTGTTCGAAGATGGTCAGAAAGAGAGCCAAGAATACCAGGGCCAGAATGGTTGGGTTTCCACCCCACTCGACGTAACCTTGGGGTGCGCAGGTAACAAAGGTGAAACAAAGCGAGGCAATCCACGCGTACTCCCGTTCCAGATAGACGTTGAGAAAGACGAACAGGGTGGCTGTCAGGAGCGCATACGTTGCACAGGTCACGACAAAGGTTCCGCGGTAGGCAGGCAGGTTCCCGGTCATGGACACCAGCGCACTCAACGTGTGGAAACCTACTGGAAAGGTGTCAAACCGGTCAATGCCGAGGATCGGGCGGTAGCTGTCCGGAACGCCGTCCTTTCGTAACATGAGTTCCGTGATGTAAGCGTGCATGCTCATGTCAGCCCCGGCGGGCGCGAGGCACTGGGTCAAGGGGAGGAATCGAAGCGCGACAACCCAGGCAATGATCGCCATGCCGAGTACACTGCAGAGATCACAGGACACCAGGCATATCGGACGGCGCCGGGCAACCCGGTACAGAGCTAGGACGGCAGCGCCGCCGACCACACCCCAGAATGCGACATGCAGCGGGACAGGAATGTATTTCAGGAACCAGAACAGGCACACCCAGAATGCAGCCGAGACACCCGCTACGTGGGCTATCGCGACGGGCAGACTGATCGGTCCGACGAACGGGAAGAAGAGCACCAGGAATCCCGGGACGAGGAACACCAGAAGAGGTCGGCATGCGAGTCCGGAGAGCAGCATCACGACCGCAACAGTACCTCCTAGCCGCCGATGACTCATTCCGGATTTCCACATGCGCACCGATTCCCGTCTCGTCCATTCGCTTGCGATCATGGCGGCCATATCCTCCTTGCGAGAACTCTCGGCAAACTGGCCGCCTCTCAATATAGTTGGGCACACGTGTTCGTGCCGAAAGTCAGCAGGCTTGGCGGCGTTGCGGGCATCAGGTACCCGCGTGATCGCATTGGCGTATTCGCGTGACGAGTGTCGTTCTTCTGCCGAGTACGCCGGGGTGGTCGGAATTCAGGCTGCGACTCGTTGCGGATGGGCGTGTCGCCAATCTCTACCGCATTCCTGAATCGCGGACTGCCGAGTTGACAGTATCCGGCAATACGGTTAGGTCTCGGGGCCCTCGATCCGACCGTAGGATCACGAATGGTCCCAGTGCTTCACTGCAACAACGGCAACCCACTGTACGGCTGAGAGGAGATGTTGTCTCTACCTTGGAGATGTGTTGATCGTCTTGTCGGAGATGATCAACGGTTGTGGTATGGTCCCGGACGGCGGTCAGCGACGGGAATGGCAAGGACCGTGCCGAGGTTGTAAGGAATTCCCGCAGGTTAGGCATCTCCTTTGTCCGGACGGTTTTTTCCAAGCGTCCGGAACGCACGCGGAATGGCCCAGGCTAATCCAACCCAGAACTCCTAAACCAAAGCACGCAGATCGATCGGTTACAGACTGAACTCAAGGGCGGGAAGACTCATCGGCTGACAGCAATCCGAGGGTGCACCCACTGTTGACCGAACCGGGGAGGAGTGCTTTGGCGATGATGGCCAGGCTGGTCTTCCATGAAACCCAAGAACCAACGTAACCGTTGTGTCGCGATTGATGCCAGTGCTCTGCAGCATGACGGATTGCCGCAGGGCGGGATTCGGCGTGCAACGACAGAGATGATCCAGTCGCTGGTCAGGGTTGCGTTGCCTTTCGAACTGGTGCTGTTCAGTCAAAGGCTTCGCGGCGATGCGCTGTCGAACCTTGGCTTGCCGTACAGGAATGCGCACCTACGCCTGCCGAGGAATCGTTTGGCCGGATGGCTCACAAGTCGACTGCCAATTGTCGAGTGGCTTTGTCAGTGCGATCTGTTTCACTCGCCGGTTCATTACTTTCCCATCGTCGGCCGCTGCAAGATCGTGGCGACGGTTCACGATGTCATGTTCTTCGCCTATCCAGAGGAGCATCTGGCGCACGCCATCGAGCGGGAGCGCGTCCCCCAGTTTGTGCGAAAGTGCAGTGCTCTGATAACCCCCTCAGAAGCAAGCAAGGTTGATGCCGTTCAGTTCCTTCGCTTCCCTGAGGACCGTATTACGGTTATCCCCTGGGGTGTCCGGGCCGATGTGTTCTATCCAGCGTCCGACCGACAAGAAGCGATCGCCCGGGTCGAGCGGGAATTCGGTATCGGTCGCCCATACTTTCTGAGTGTCTCGTGCGACGTGGGGCGGAAGAACAGTCCGCTTCTTGTCCAGCAGTATGCCGTGCTGGCGAAGCAGGGGTGCGAGCACGACTTGGTCATGGTGTGGCGCACTCCGCCGGAATCCGTGCAGCAGAATGCCGGAAGCGCGGCATGTCGCGGTCGGGTGCACTTCGTTTCGTCTGTCTCGGATGCAGCATTGCGGGCGCTCTATCAGGGCGCCACTGCCATGATCTTCCCATCTGTCTACGAGGGATTCGGGTTGCCCGTGGCCGAGGCATTGGCGTGCGGCACGCCGGTGGTCACGACCCGATGCTCCTCGCTCCCGGAAGTGGGTGGGGATGCGGCTGTGTATGTTGAGCCGAATGACGGGCCCAGCCTCCTGGCAGCGTTGGAGGGGTTCGAGGGGAAGCGCTACGATATCCCGGAACTTCGCCGTCGTGCCGTGCGGCAGGCGGCGAAGTTCTCTTGGCCCGCCTATGTTGACCGCCTGATCGGCGTTTACCGTGAGTGCCTGGGGGAGTAGCATCCTGCGCCAATGAAAACGGATGGGATGTCGCCCGCGATGCTCCTCAGTGTGAATCGGTGTGCACCTGTGGTGGAAGAAAACCGTCCCACACTGCCGAACTGATTGGGGAATGATGCCCAGGGATGATGCGGTTGCTCCGGCCAAGGATGCCTACCGCCGCTTTCGGCGGGCGGTATTTCGGAGCCTTGCCTGCTTGCGAGGGCATTCGCTTCAGATGCCTGCCGGGCCGTTGGTCGTCATCGCCCCGCACCCGGACGATGAAGTGTTTGGGGCTGGTGGGTTGGTCGCGATGGCGGCGGCGAAGGGATTGCCGGTTCACGTCCTGATGCTGACGGACGGTGGCGGTTCGCATCGCGGGTGCTGCAGGGCGGATGAGCAGGAAGTTGGCCGCCGCCGCCGTGAGTTGATCGCCCAGGCGGCGAAGGCTCTCGGATATCCCGCAGACGACCTCCACTACTTCGGCCAGCGGGACGGGGCACTGCCGCATCCGGGCGAACCGGGGTTCGATGAGTTGGCGACGGAGATGGCCGATCGAATCAGGGATATCGCCCCTGCCACAATCCTGGCGCCGCACCCGCTCGAAGGCTGGCAAGACCATGTGACCGCGGAGTTGCTCGCGCGTGCGGCCATCGCCAAGCTTGAGCGCCCGGTGCAACTGATTCACTACTGCGTCTGGTTCTGGTTTTCCCTGCCGCTTTGGCGGGGATTGCAGCTGCCGTGGCGGGCGGCGCTGACGCTGGACATTGAGGGCGTTCGCACTCGAAAGCAGGCGGCCATGAACATCTACTTGAACGCCTCGGCCCCGTGCGGCAACCCGTGGGTCGGACGCCTGCCGCAGGAGTTCCTCCGCGCGTTCGCGTGGCAGAAGGAGCTGTACTTCGCCGCAGACGCTGCGAGGATGATGTGAGTTGGGCTCTGCCCAAACCCGCTGGAGGATCGTTGACCCTCCCCGCGCTATCGCGCTCGCAGTCCCCGCCTTTCGGACGGGGTCGCTCGGGGTCTCGCTCTGCATCCCTCCCAATGGCGATTTGCATTCAGGGCGGCAGATGCCCGCCGCCCTGAATGCAAATCGCGATGTGGGGTCCGGGGAGTCAGCGATTCCCCGGCGGGGGTTTGGGGGCAGAGTCCCCAATTCGTGTCATCCTGACCATTCCGGCAATGAGCCAAACCACTCCATCCTGGAAGTTCGAGTGCATCACCTCGTGGGATGAGGTGTGGCGTCCGTCGTTTGTCGAGCAGTGGTTGCGGTGGTTGGATGAGAGTCCGACCGGTCATGTGTTCTTCCATCCGGCGCTTGTACGAGCCTGGGTTGAGACCTATCAGCCGCTGCGCGACGTCAGGCCGCTGTTTCTCATTGGGGAGTGCGATGGGACGACCGCGTTCCTGCCGCTGGTTCTGTGGCGGCGGAACTGGAAGAATGCCTGGCAGCGTCTGCTCGTGCCGGTCGGATACTCGGATTTCGATTATCACGATCCGATCTTTGCCGGCGGTGGAGGTTCTGGTAACGTTGCAGTCGACTTCTGGAATGCGGTTCCCGAGTACCTTCAGAGTACTGTGCGGCAGGGCTTCGACCAACTTGTGATCGATGGCGTCCGGTCGCCGGCGGCCGGACAGGGGCTGGGCTGGACCGAGGACGGGGCTTGTCCCTGGAGCGATCTGACACCGTTCAAGCTTCCGGAGGATTTCCTGCCGTCCTTGAAGAAGAGCCTGCGTGGCGACCTGCGGCGTCAGCAACGTCGAATCGAGGAAGCCGGAGGACTCGCCACCATTACTTACGGGACCCATCAGACCGCAGAGGTGTTGCTCGAGTTGCCGGCATTCCTGGACGCCCATTCACGCCGATGGCCGAACGCGTACAAGGCACCGCACTTCCATGAGAACCTGGTGCGGCACGGTCTGCCTGTCGGGGTTCTTTCGTTCTGCATGATCCGGATCGGGGGCGAGGTCGCGGCGTGGCATCTCGGGTTCTCTTTCTGCAAACGTGTCTACTTGTACATGCCGGCGATGGTCGAACAGTTCGCGAACCTATCACCAGGTAAGATTCTGATGCTTCGCCTCTACGAGCACGCCATCGCCGAAGGAAAAGAGGTCTTTGATCATCTTCGTGGCGCCGAGGAGTACAAGGAAGATTGGTCAACAGCATCGCAAGCGCTGTGGCGATTCGAGATGCGGGCATTGGGGGCTGCGTCTTCGATCCGGAATTCACTGGTAAGTCGCGTTAAGCCAATGCTTGTCCGGCGATGATGATGTTCCCGGGGCAGGACTCTGCGTGGCCAACATAGTCATCACCATTCCGTGTTTTGTCGCCGCGGGGACGGAAGTGGCAACGCTTTCGCTGGTGTCGACATTGCGCGCCGTGGGGCATGGTGTGACGGTGTGCTGCTACGGGCACTATGACCCCGCGATGAAGGAACGGGTCGGGACTTGCGGCGGGCAGTGGCACTCCATCGACGCGGAACACGAGGGTCGCATTTCGCGTTGGCAGGCCATTCGTGGTATGTGGCGGCTGTTCAGGGAGGTCCGTCCTGACTGCGTGCACGTGCAGTTTGTGAGCCCTGCGACGATAGCATTGGGCGCGCGGTTGATGGCGGGGGTGCCCATGGGCGTACTGAACGTTCACACGGCCGGCGCGGCGGGGTATGGACTGAAGAATCGTTTGTTGTTCCGCCTCACCGCAGGCCTCGCGACTCAGGTGGTGTTTGTTTCCGAGAACGCGCGGCGGTTTTGGATGGGGGCCCAGTCACGGCCGAACGCGCATGTGATCCACAACTCCGTCGATACGGAACGTTTTTGCGACGGTGCCAACCGACTCGACCGCTTGGCTGAGAGAGCCAGGCACGGGATCCCGGCAGACGCGGCGGTGGTCGGCATTGTGGGCCGGCTTGTCGAGATGAAGGGGCATCGTGACCTGTTCGCGGCGGTGAAGAGCCTGCAGGGATCGCATCCGAATGTCCGGGTGATGGTGGTCGGGGAAGGGCCCGACCGGGCGCGGTTCGAGGCCTTTGCGACGGAACTGGACCTGGCAGGGCGCGTCATCTGGACCGGGCTTGTGGCGCCCGAAGACCTGACGCGCGTCTATCCTCTGTTCGATGTCCTGGCCATGCCGTCGCGATGGGAGGGTTTCGGCCTGGCGGCCGCGGAGGCAATGGCGGCGGGTGTGCCGGTGGTGGGGTGTCGGGTGTCCGGCCTGGAAGAGGTTGTCGAGGACGGTGTTAGCGGATTGCTGGCGCCCGTTGGCGACGTCGCGTCTCTGGCCAGCGCGCTCGGGCGGCTGCTGGATGACCGGGCGCTTGCCAGGCAGATGGGGGCCGCAGGTCAGGCGCGCGTCGAGCGGCTCTATGGCCGACCTGTCATTGAGGCCAAGTGGCAGGCGTTCTATGCGGGACTGGGGCTTGGGTAGCCGAATCCCGTTTGAAAGAGGCATTGTTGTCCAGCGAACGTCGTTGGCTTGCACGTGTACCGCAAAGTAGCAGCACGGCTCCTGCCTTGCTGTACCGTTCCTGATCCGCGCAAGGATTCCCGCCCTGCACAGGGACTGCAAGGCTGGAGCATGCTCTACTTCCTCAGAGCGGTGATGTAGTGTTGGTTCCATAGCTGTTCTGCCTTCTCCTTTCCTATGGCGCGCATGCCCCCAAACCCAAACGCTACTAGGCCTTTGATCCACACCCGGCAGTTGACTCACACGCGGCAGTTGACTCAGACCAGGGTGATGACGCAGGGGCTGGACCGTTTGCCGGAACACTTGCTCGGCCAGAACCTGCTCCGGCTTCCGCACTTTGTATGGCTCATCCTCGCCTGCACTTTCGTCCCTTGGGTGATTGGCGGATGGCAGGTTCTGGGCTGGAACGTGAGCGGTTGGACATGGGTCATTCCCTTGGTCGCCTCAATCGGGGTTGCGGCGACCCACACCGGTCGCGTTCGGTTCCCTTGGCTGTTGTGGATGCCGTGGATCGCGGTTCTCGTTGCCAATACGTTTTTCCGCCTGGGGGCGCCGAATGCGGTCCAGACTTGCGTGCAAACAATGTCGCCGCTGTTCATAGGGGTGGCTGTGTCGGCGATCCGGTGGACGCCCGATCAGGTGGACCGTTTGGTCCGCGCTCTGGACGCCGCTTTCTGGCTAATCCTGGTGCTGGCCGTGTTGCTGATCCCCGGACTGCTTTCTGGGCGACTCCTGGAACACAGCTACATGGCGCCCCAGGTGATCGGATCGCTGCTGTTCGTAGCGATCTATGCGGCCCGCTACGCCTGTGGCAGCCGGCGGCACCTGTTTCGCACCGGCGCGATGTTCCTCCTGCCGATCCTGTGCCTGACCCGTGGGCCCCTCGCTGCCGCCGTCGGTGCCATCGTCCTCACGCCCGCGCCGCTTGGGCTTCGCAAGCGACTGCTGGTCGGCACCGCGGCCGTTCTCGCCGCCACTGCCGTCCTTGCGACCCCCCGCATGCAGAGGATGATGTTCACCAGCGGGGAAGGTACGCTCTCTGACCTGCGGGTCGACAACGAGAACATTCATACCAGTGGTCGCTCGGCAATGTGGGAGGTCCTTTGGACCGGTTTTCAAGACAGACCTTGGACAGGCCATGGTGTGAACGCCAGTCGCACCGCTCTGATAGAGAAATTCAAGGTTATTTTTCTTCCACACAACGATTGGCTGAAACTGCTGTACGACGTCGGAATTGTGGGCACTGCCTGCTTTGCTGCCTGCATACTCATCCAGTTGGTGATCCTGGTGCGAATGGGGGCCAGGTCGAGAGGGGGGCTGCGACTGCTCTGCTACGCCGCGGCGGGCGGTTTTGTGCCGTTTGCCTTGATTATGATTACGGACAACGTGCTCCTCTACACGCAGTTCTACGGTAACCTGCATTTTCTCATGATCGGGGCGGTGTACAGCGCTTGGAACATGCAGCGCAGTGGCCAAAGTATGCAGCATGCCGATCCTTTGCAGTTCCGCACAGGGCCTATCGTGCTCGGCGCGAGAAGGCCGGAGACGCCGGGAATGCGTTCCCGCACCCCGTCCCCCGGGGCCGCAGAGGAGAAGTAGTCAGGTCATCAGGTTGTGTCTGGGCGGGGCGGGCATAGCCATCTCCGCAAAGTAGCAGCATGGCTCCAGCCTTGCTGTACCGTTCCCGATCCGCGCCAGGGCTTTCACCCTGGGCGAGAGAGTGCAAGGCTGGAGCCATGCACTACTTCCTCAGAGGGTCGATCCACGGCAGCGACAACCGCCGGCATCGTTAGCTTGATCGGGTATGGGGCGGGGGCAGTGTTTTCCCATACAGCATGAGGCTCCAGCAACCCTGGCCGCGTCCGATTTCAGTGTTCCGCAAGGTTCGTCTCCATGCCTCTCTTTTCCGTTGTTATTCCACTCTACAACAAGCGCGACACCGTGGCGCGGGCGTTGAACTCCGTCCTCGCCCAGGGCGTGCAGGACTTGGAGGTCATCATTGTCAATGACGGCTCGACGGACGGGAGCGAGATGGTCGTTGCTGGCTTTGCCGACCCGCGCATTCGCATCATTCAGCAAGTGAACCAAGGCGTGTCGGCGGCACGCAACCGCGGGATCGCAGAGGCCAGGGCGGATCTGATCGCGTTTCTGGATGCGGACGATGAGTGGCTGCCCGAGTTCTTGGCTACGATTGGGCGTATGGCTGCAAGGTACCCGCAGTGCAATCTGTATGGAACGCGCTACTTCCTGCAGAACACCCGTGGGGAACGTCGCCCTGCTGTAGTTCGGGGATTGGCGAGTAATTTCGAGGGAATTCTTGCGGATTACTTCCGGGTCGCAGCAAGGTCCAGTCCGCCGGTTTGCTCCAGCGCTGTATGTGCGCGCCGGCTTGCGTTGAAGGGCATTCAGGGGTTCCCTGTTGGCGTGAGATCAGGTGAAGACCTGCTGACATGGGCTCGTCTGGCGGCACGAGGCCCTGTTGCGTATAGCATGGAATGTCTGGCTGTCTTCGTGCAGTCTGCGGCGGAAACCTGCGAGGAACCGCCTTCGCGCGAGCCTGAATCAAGTGACGCGGTCGGAGCGGGCCTTGCCTCGCTGCACAAGGAGATACCCAAGCATCTCGAGGGGAGCGTTCGGCAGTACCGGGCTTTCTGGCACAAGATGAGGGCATCTTGCTTCCTGCGTCTTGGGCGATCAGCGGTGGCACGACGAGAGATCCTGATGGGCTTGAGGCAAACGGTCACAGCCAAGTTGCTCGTTTATTGGGTGTTGAGTTTGTGCCCTTCTGGTTGGGTGCGCGGGGCGTTCCGAATGGGAACACTGAACCGGTGAGGGTAGCCGTCGTACATACGGATTTCCGGCTTTATTGGCCGGCGCGACTCCAGTGTCTCAACCGTGTTCTCGCGCACGCGGGGCACCAGTTAAGGGTCTGCGAGATTGCCGGTCGCGGGTCCCCCTATTCCTTCGCGGCGCAGAATGATGAGGACGAATCATTGGGCGGCTGGGATATCCTCTTCCCGGAGTGCGAGATGGAGGGTATAGGCGCCGGCGAGGCGAATGCTGCAGTGCTGCGGTGGCTCGACGAATGGAATCCAGAGGTGGTCCTCTGCGGCGCGATCGCCTTCCCATCCGGAGCGGCGTGCGTGAGATGGGCGCGCCGCCATAGGCGCCCAGTCGTTGTTTTCGACGATGCGCGTCGCGGGGATGTACCGCGGCCTTGGTTGGTGAACGCGATTAAGCGGTGCATCTACCGGAATGTGGATGCCATGCTGCTGCCGGCCCCGTCGCATGCGGATGACTACGCCTCTTGGGGTGTTCGCCGGGAACGGATGTTCTTTGGGGTGAACGTGGTTGATAACGAGTTCTGGTCCGCGGCGGCAGGTCGGGCACGGGCGCAGGCGGACGCATTGCGTTCGGCATCAGGTCTTCCGTCGCGTTACATCCTGGCGGTCGGTCGACAGGTCCCGAAAAAGAATTTGCGATGTCTTATTGACGCCTATGCGCGGTTTCGCCAGAAGGCAGAGGGGGCGGTTCCCGATCTCGTGCTGGTTGGGGAAGGGCCGGAGCGCCAGGCGCTTGAAGAACAGGTTGCCGGGCAAGCGGTGATCGGAGTCAGGTTGTTGCCGTTTGCCGACCCCGCGAAACTCGCACTGTACTATGCGCTTGCAGACGCTCTGGTCCTGCCGAGCCTGGCAGGCGAGACGTGGGGGCTAGTGGTGAATGAGGCCATGGCATGCGGAGTGCCCGTGCTTGTCAGCCGATCCTGCGGGTGTGCGAAGACTCTCGTCGAAGAGGGCCGCAATGGTTGGACCTTCGATCCGACGGATGTGAGTGGCTTGTCCGGTCTGCTGGCGCGGATGAACGCGATGTCCGCGGAGCAGTGCCTCGCCATGGGGAATGCGTCGCGCATGATAATTGCCAACTGGGGTTTGGTTCGCTTCGCCCAAGGGGTTCTGGCGGCGATCGACGCGGTGAAGGGCGAGCATCGCGGTTTCCGGTCGCCCATTGATCGGGTGATCCTGTCCTTGTGGAAGGGGCGGTATCGGCCCACGTGATGTCCCTAGTCGTGGCGCAGTGAAACACCAGAGAGCGCAGAGAGGTCATGACATGTGGATCGCGGTGAAGGAAGCGGTGTGGTGGCTGCTCCGCAAGTGCGGGACGGGGCCTCTGCTGCTCCGAGTGCATCCCAAAAGTTTCCTTCGACAGGTGGGTTGGTTTCGTTCATTCCGCGCCAGACGGTCCTGCGATACTGACGGTAACCCGTTGCCGTGGTGGACATACGCGGCGGTGGCTTTTGTGGATGAGCGTGTTACTCGTGAGATGCGAGTGCTGGAGTATGGCGGCGGGGCATCGACGATCTGGTTCGCCGCGCGGGTTGCGGAAGTGGTGACACTGGAGAACAACCCTGTGTGGGCACGGATGCTTGAGAAGCAGGTTCCGGCCAACGCGTCGGTTCGGTATGTGAAGGATATGGAGGTCTTTGACGCCACCATGGATGGCGATTTGGGGAAGTTTCACATTGTCATAATCGACTGCCTTGCAAACAGGATCGCATGTGCCAAGAAGGGCTTGGAATTCCTTCGAGAAGACGGATGTATCATATGGGACGACACGAACGGGCCCGATTGGCCTGCTATCCAGCAACTGATGGAGGAGTATGGCTTCCGGTCAATCTCCTTCTCGGGGATGACGCCACAGGAAGTGGCGGGTGGTAGGACAACTGTGTTTTACAGGCAGGACAACAGCTTTGGTGTATGAGAGCGGACTTGATGGACGCGGATAGGCCCCGGAACGCGAGGGCTGGGGCTTTCTGGTTGGATCCGATCAGGACCGCCACTAGTGGTGTCACCGCCGCTGACCAAGTTCTCGACGTCGGCGGGGTCAACTGGGGGGGATATCTGCTGGTTGCGGTTGAATGGCGACGGGCGACTCGACGATGGTTTCAGTCAGACCTCGAACTACGTTGCTATGCCCGAGGACCGGATGCCCTAGGCCATCCCCCCGTTGATCTGTCGACAGGGTTACGATCGAGCACGGACGATCCTGCTGTGCCCGTTCGTTGTCTGGGTTGCCGGTCCGCAACGCCTGCTGCGCGTGTGCGTTGGGGTTGTTGCGTTCAGTCTCGCCGTGCGCTTGGTTGTGGCGGCGGGAGATGTCGGCTGGATCCCGGTGATCCGGATCCTGCACTGGTCGAGTCTCACCCGGCTCGACGGACTGGCGCTCGGGAGTGCGGTCGCGGCGGCCGTCCGGTGCGGAGTAAGTCCGCTGCGTCTGCGAGAACTGGCACGCTGGGTGATCTGGCCGACGTTGATACTCTTCGGGTTGCTCATCATGATCCCGCGACGCTGGGACCTGCCGTTCGTGCCGGTCGTTGGCGAGACGATCATCGCGACTCTGTTCACCGCGGTCCTCGTTTTTGCCTTGTGCGCCGACCGCGATGCTGTCGTGCGAAAGGCATTCCGCTGGCAGTGGCTTGGGTTGCTGGGCACGTACAGCTACGGCTTGTACGTCTTTCACGGTGTTCTGTGGCCGGTCCTGACGCGATCCATCACCCCTGAGCAGATCGCTGCATGGGTGCGAGTCCCGGTCCTGGCGCTGGTTGCGTACCTGGTGTGCTGCTGCGGCATTTCGTTACTCGTCGCGGTGGCGAGTTACCACCTGTACGAGAAGCCATTCCTGCGGCTGAAGCGATACTTCGCGTCGCGCCACGGCGCAGTGACGTGAAGGGGGCGGAGGGCCGTGAGGATGAGTTGCTGAGTTGTTGGGTTGTTGGGGACGACGGGGACCGGAAATCGGAAGTCGGAGGCACCGCAGATCACGCAGATGGGCGCAGATAGGATCAGCCCGAACGAACGACAGGTACATTAAGCACGGGGTGTCGTTTGAGGAAGGTTCCACTGTCTTCGCGGACGAAAACGCCAGGTTGAAGCATGACCCTGACCACTCGTAGCGGGAGGACAGGTTCATCCTTCTTGGGTTCAGCGCCAGGTTGCGGCTTCTGATCGTGTGCCATGCGTATTGCGAGAATGACGAGGTGATCCGGCTCATCTCGGCACGCAAAGCCACTCCCAACGAACGCCAACAGTACGGGAGCAACCTATGAGAAAAGAATACGATTTCACCGATTCGGTCCGCAACCCTTACGCCAAGCATTTCCGCAAGCAGGTCACGTTGCGCCTTGGAACGGACGTGATTGCGTACTTCAAGGCATTGGCTCTGGAAACAGGGGTGCCCTACCAGAACCTGATCAATCTGTATCTGCGCGACTGTGTACACTCGGGGAAGAAGCTCGCCTTGAAGTGGGCATCATAGGTCGGAGGACCTCGGTCTGGTGCTGACCGCTAAGCGCGTCAGCACCGACCGGGCGTTCCGGGACGCCACCCCAGGAGAGGTCGCCTGGGTGCCATCTCGCCTATCCCTGATTATCTGCGCGCATCTGCGGTGGCCTGCCTGGTCTTCATCCCCCCGTAATGCGTCAGAACCCGTGAAAAAATCGGGGAGACCGCTTGCTGACGCGCGCGGTTCGGCCGGATGCCCGTTGCGGTGCGTTTTCCACCCGCCACTCCCATGAAACTGAAGGTGCCCAGAGCCCGCGAGGACACGGGCGCTCCAGGGACTGGCACGGGGGCTGACTTTGGAGCGCCCGCGTCCTCGCGGGCTCTGGAAGCGTCGTTGCCAGTTTCACCTTGGTATGAGCGGGCCGTCTGCGGCCCGGGGGGTGCTGACGCATTACCATCCCCCCGTTCCGGCTCTTGACGTATGACATGGGTGGCCATACATTCAGAGTATGAACGCGACACTTGAGATCGCCTGTCCATCGGAACTCCTTCTCGGGTTGCGGGAGGAGCCTGATCATTTTGCCAGAATCGTTCAGGAACTGGCCGCAATTGCCCTGTTCCGGGACGGAAAGCTGTCGTCCGGGATGGCGGCGGCGTGGCTGGGGATTCCGCGGGTGGAGTTCCTCCTGCTCGCCATGCGTGAAGGCTGCGAACTGCTCTCAGACACTCCAGCCGAGTTCGCTCGTGAAACGGCGCCATTGTGACAGTCTGCTCGAACACAACGCCCTTCATCGCTCTCTGCAGTATCGGCCGCCTCGATCTTCTGCCGGCGATCTTCGGCACGATCCATGTGCCGGCAAGCGTCGTGCAGGAGTGCGCGGCGGGTGGACTGATCGTGGTGCCGCCCCTCGGTTCGCTGAGTTGGGTTGTCGTGCATCCTGCTCCGTCAGGCCAACTTGTGGGGGCGTGGGATCTTGATGCCGGCGAAAAGGACTCGATACTTCTCGCCCTCGCGCTGAATGCCGAGCTGATTCTCCTGGACGAGAAGCTCGGACGGAACACGGCCGAACACCACGGTCTGCGTGTCAGCGGAACCTTGGGCGTTCTGGTCAAGGCAAAGACGATGGGGCTAATCCCGTCGTTCTGTGATGCTGCCGAAGCCATGCGCACGCAAGGCGTTCGATACAACCGTGCGTTGATCCGAAAGTTGGCGATGCATCTGGGCGAGGGATAGCGGGAGAAGCGGCGTTCGGAACCGGTGTGCACCGCAGATCACGCAGATGGGCGCGGATGGGATCAGATTCCGCAGGGCCTTTCCCGCCGTGTCTGCCATCTGGCTTATCCCTGATTATCTGCGCAATCTGCGGTGGCCTGTCTGGTCTTCATCCCCCCGCAGGGCTGTTTCAAGATCTGGCACCACGTTTCGGAAGGCCACGCCTCCGCGCACACCTGGTAGGGGCGGCCTGTCCTCAGGCCGCCCCCCCCCGGCGTGGGGACACGCCGGGGGTACTCGCTGCACGCGACGGTCACGAATCTTGAAACAGCCCTGATCCCCCCGTTCCGGCTCTTGACGTATGACATGGGTGGCCATACATTCAGAGCTTGGACGTTGTCTGCCTGGTTGCAAATGATCGTCAGGGACCTTGAAATGAACCAGATCGAAGTCAATCCGCGCGTCTGCAACGGCAAGCCGGTCATTGCGGGCACCCGAATCCCGGTAACCGTTATCCTCGACCAGTTCGCCAGCGGGTGCAGCCTGGCCGATGTCCAACGTAAGTATCCGGAACTCACCCGCGACCAGATTGCCTCTGCACTCCGCTACTGCCATGCGATGATCGACCACAGCGACCTCCAGGCCGTAACCGCATGAACGGCCATCGCCTTCTTCTCGACCAGATGCTGGATGCCGATGTCGCAAGCACTCTACTTGCTGCTGGCTATGGAGTTGTGCGCGTCTCCGAACTTGGCATGGCCCGATCCGACGACGACAGCATACTCATGATCGTATCCAAGGGCCGGGTACGCTGGATCAAGACTGGGGAGTTGTGAACCCGTGTGCGTCGGGGGGGGGCAATGCTGCCAAGGTTCTCGGTCGGCGACGTCACCCTATGGAGCGCGGTGGCAAGTCCGCCACGGGCGGCGCGACACCGCTTTGGCTGAGGTGCATTGCCCGCACAACGTACTCCAGCCAAAGCGGCGTCGCCGTCCCGCCCGACGGGCTGGACTCTGCCGCCGCACTCCACATGCCGCTGTCGATGGCCGCGATTCGCCGCGATCCCGACGCGTTTGCCAAGTGCGACGGACACGCAGCACCGGAGAACCTCAGTACTCACATTTTGCATTTCAGATTTTTGATTGCTGATTTGCCGGCCGATGCGCACTCGCTCTCTGTCCTCCCTGCGGAGAAGGAGTCTGGTCGACAACACCGACTTGCCGTGCCTCCAGTGATGTAACATGTTGTGCGGCAAAATCTAAAATCAACGATCACAAATGTAAAATGTGAGTCAGTAGCATTGGGGGGGGGATGCCGGAAGTCCGGGGGCGCAAATCGACGATGCTCGGGATGGCTTCCCTCAGCTTTCAGGTTTCAACTTTCATCCCTCACCCTGCACTCTGACACCTTCGCCCCGGCCCCGAACATGACCAACGTGGTGTTTGCCCACACGGACTTGCGGCTGAACTGGCCGGCCCTGCTGCGGGCTCTGCACGGGTACGCGGGCAAGCGCGATGTGCAACTCACGGTGGTCGAGATCGCAGGGCACGGATCGCCGTACGCGTTCGCCGGCAAGTCAGCGACAGGCGACGGCCTGCGATGGGATTGCCTGTTCCCGGACCAGCGGATGGAGGACATCCCGCCCCGTCAAGCCGCAACGAGCTTGTTCAGGCACTTGGATGCGCTCGCACCGGACGTGGTCATGGCTGGCGCCGTTGCGTTTCCGTCGGGCGCCGCGGCGTTGCGCTGGGCCTGTGCCAGGAAGCGCGGTGTCATTCTTTTCGACGACGCGCGCCGCGAAGACGTGCCGCGGTCGATGCTGGTCAATGGGGTGAAGCGGCGGCTGTACTCGCACGCCAGTGCGGTCGTGGTGCCGGCGCCGAGTCATGACCCGACCTACTTGTCCTGGGGCGTGCCGCAGGCAGCCATCTTTCACGGCCTGATCGCGATCGACAACGACGGGTTTGCGACCGCGGTCAGGAGCATGCAAGGACAGGCTCCCGAACTGCGACAGGCGCTGGGGCTGCCGCCCAGGTTCCTGCTGGGTGTCGGGCGACAGGTGCCGAAGAAGAACTGGGCCGGACTGCTGCAGGCGTGGGCGGGGTTCTGCGCGGCTGAGCCGGACGCGGCGGCAGGCTGTCACCTGGTGTTGGTCGGGGACGGGCCGGAGCGCACGAGGCTTGAGCTACTGACCGCCGAACTTCGCCTTCACAACGTCGTGTTCCGGCCGTTTGTCGCGCAGGAGGAGCTCTGCAAGTACTACCGGCTCGCCAGCGGCCTGGTGCTGCCGAGCTTCCATGGCGAGTCGTGGGGACGCGTGGTCAATGAAGCCATGGCGTGCGGGCTGCCGGTGCTGGTCAGTCGCGAGTGCGGTTGCGCCCAAACCCTGGTGCGGCTGGAGAACGGGTGGGTGTTCGACCCGCACGACACGCAGGCTATCACCGCGGCCCTGCGCGACTGGAGTTCCTGCGCTCCGCAAGAACTGAAAGGCATGGGCGCGCAGTCCAGAGCCATTGTCGGCGAGTGGGGGCCGGATCGCTTCTGCCGCGGTGTGTGCGATGCCATCGACTACGCGTCGTCGCGACCGGCGAATTACCGGTCCATCCTTGACCGAATCCTCATCGGCCTCTGGAACGGACGGTACCGCCCGACGTGAGGCGCGGGGACGGGTGAGCTTGCTCGACCGGACACAGGTTTTTCCTCAAGGTCAACGTTTGGTGGCTCTGCCCCCAAGCCCCCGCCG
>Ga0156402_1134_pt1 | contig 50592 bp, 40 predicted proteins | sample RifOxyA3_FD_108045 | JGI IMG/M metagenome (GOLD analysis project Ga0156402, IMG submission 108045) | Lentisphaerae bacterium RIFOXYA12_64_32 | reverse complement strand
CAGCCCTCGCCGAGGAACTCGGCGAACGGCCCGTCTCCCCCAGCGCAGCCACTCCCGTGACGCCATAGCGATGGAATCGGTCTAGCCCCGAGTGCTGCCAGGTGCGCATCTGCTCGATGACCTGTTGGGTGATGCGGCCCTCGGCCGCCGCATGCATTATATGGGGTTCTTTAGACTTCCTGATTGCAATAAGATGACCATGTCGTATGGTTGTCGCATGAACAGAACAAGCTTGAGTGCCATGAAACACTGGATTGGACAGGCGAGCCGACTTCCCATGGTGCTGCGCGGGGCCCGGCAGGTGGGCAAGACCTGGCTGGTCCGGCAACTGGCAAAGGAACTCGACCTTCGCCTGATCGAAATCAACTTCGAGCGGGCCAGTACCGAGGTAACCGGCATCTTCAGGACCAAGGACCCGCTAGCGGTCGTCCGCGCACTTGAGCTGATGGTGGGACACAAGGTGGAGCCTTCGCGTTCGCTACTGTTCCTCGACGAGATACAAGCCATGCCGGAGGTCTTGGCCAATCTGCGCTGGTTCGCGGAGGAGTTGCCGCAACTGCCGGTCATCGCCGCGGGTTCGTTGCTGGATTTCGTACTGGCCAACCACGCATTCAGCATGCCGGTGGGGCGGATCGCCTATTTCCATCTGGAGCCCATGAGTTTCGAGGAGTTCCTCCAGGCGGTGGGAGAGGAGGAACTGCTCAAGGAAATCGTTCAATGGACACCTGGCACCCCGTTGCCCGACGTCGCGCATGCCCGGCTGTCGGAGTGTTATCGCGACTTCATGATTGTCGGCGGCATGCCCAAAGTCGTGCAATGCTGGGTCGCGCGCCGGTCGTTGCTGGAGTGCGCCGAACTTCAGCAGTCCCTGCTCGGCACGTACCGCGACGATTTCTCGAAATACTCGCGGCGGCTTCCGGTTGAACGGATTGGAAGAGTCATGGAATCCATCCCCAGAATGTTGGGCCAGACCTTCAAGTACTCGCGCGTGGCGGCGGGAGAACGGAGCACGGCGATACGGGAGTCGCTTGAGTTGCTGTGCCGCGCCCGACTGGCCACCCGCGTGCAGGCCATCACGGGAATGGGCATCCCTTTGGGCGGAGACATCCGGGAACGGGTGTTCAAAGTCATCTTCCTGGATTCAGGGCTGGTCTGTGCGGCACTGGGACTGACGCTGCAGCGGGTCTCGGACCTGGCCGGCCTCGTCCTGGTAAACGAGGGTGGACTGGCCGAACAGTCGGTCGGACAGGTTCTGCGGGCCAGTCTCCCTCATTTTGCCGAGCGTTCCCTTCACTTCTGGAGCAGCGACCAAAAAGGCGCAGCGTCCGAAGTGGACTACCTGGTCCAACACGGAACGCGGGTTATACCGGTGGAGGTCAAGGCCGGAACCACGGGAACGCTCAAGTCGCTCCATCACTTCATGGCGATTCGGCGACTGGACCTGGCTGTGCGGGTGAATGCGGACAGACCCTCCGTCGCCAGTATTAACGTCAAGACGACAGAAGGCGTGCCGGTCCAGTACCGCTTGATATCCATCCCTTTCTACTTGGCCAGCCAGTTGCACCGGCTTCTCGATTAGCCGCGCCGGCTCATGGTCTCCGCCTTGCGGCGGTGCGAGAAATCCCATGCGCCGCTTCGGCGGCATCTTATATCTGTGCCAATTGGTTTTCCCGGGGCACGAGGGGAAACATAGTCGGCACCGGTTGATGGTGCAAGGGATGGGGAATTGCGGTCCTTCCGGATCCCAGGCCTTGGGGTCAGACCGAATTCCGCCAGCCTGGGAACCGGCGGGGGCCTGCCGCACGGGGGGAACACGACGACGGGGCCCTTGACACGGTGCATGTGTCACACTAATGTAACACATATGAAGACCACGACGATCCGCGAGTTGAAGCATGACACGACCACCGTGTTGGCGTGGGTGGCCAAAGGGGAGTCCGTGGAGGTGCGACGCCGCGGTGTGCCGGTAGCCGTTCTCACGCCGCGGAGAAGCAAGGCTCGGGTCGTGAGGCCAGATTTCGCCGCGCGACTCCGGGCGATCTACGGGGACAAGGTCCTGGCCGCCACGGGGACCGACCTGGTTGCCGAAGCGCGTGGTGTGTCATGACGGCCTATGCGGACACCGGTTTTCTCTGCTCCCTGTATGCGCCGGATGCGCACACGCCGCGGGCGGTGGCGCGGATGGCGCGCCAGGCGTTGCCGTTGCCGGTCACGTGGCTGCACCAGTTGGAGTTTCGTAACGCGTTGCGGTTGCGTGTGTTTCGGCGAGAGATCGCCGCCGCGCAACGCGACGCGTCGCTGAACACGATGCTGGCCGACCTGGCTACCGGGGTCCTGGTGCATGCCAGTCCCCCTTTGGCCGACCTGACGACGGAGGCGGAGCGCCTCAGTGCTCTTCATTCGGAGAGCCTCGGGACGCGCAGTCTCGACGTTCTGCATGTCGCGGCCGCCTTGGTACTGGGGCTGCCGGAGTTCCTCGTCTTCGACCGCCGCCAGATGGCGTTGGCAAAGGCGGCCGGACTGCGCGTGCCGGACCTCTGAGCACAGAGGGGACAACAGAGGGGACAGGCACGGCAAAAGGGGCGCGGCGGGGTCAGACCGAGTGCCCCCCAACTACATCGACACGCCCAACGGTGGAACTGCGAACGGGATGCGTAACCGCCAATGGACCGTTACCCTGCGAGGTATGCTATGACCCTCACACGCCACAACGTCTCCTGCCTGCTTCTGGTCTCGGCCGCCGCGGGCGCCCAGGTTGCCCCCGACCCGGCTGAAACCGTCCTGTACGCTGACAAGGCGGTCGAGTTTGCCTCGCTCGGCGGCAAGGTTTCGTTTCCTGTCGATCCCGGGGCAGAACACATCTACGGCATCTCCTACGAGGCCCAGGGCGCGCCCGGGACCATGCTCGAGTTCCTGCGGTTCGAGACGTACCGCGCCGACGGCAGCGAACGGCAGAACGTCAGCACGCACCGGCAGTACCCATTCTACCGTACGGAATTGGACCCGACCTGGCAGACGGGCCGGATCGAGGTCTTCACCAAGCGCGGCGCGGCACGCCTGACGCTGGTCCTCGCGGTCACCCGGGACGGCCAGGCGTCCGGCCAGGACCCGGCGCACCTCCGGAATGTGCGGTTGACGGAAGGCGGGTTCCCCGGAAGTACGCCGGTCCCGGGAATGCCGTACCTGAAGTGGATCGAGGCGCTGCGGTCGAACGCTGACGTCGCCAAGGCCCGGCCTCTGTTGCAGCCCAACGAGTTCAAGTTGAGCGAAGCGGAGGTCAAGGCCCGCCAGGCCGACGTGGCCCCGTACATGGAACTCCCGCTCGCGCGTCTGCTGGAACTGATGCCGGAGCAGCGCCCGGACTTCCGGGTCGTGCGCTGGCCGCAGCCGCGGGATCCCGCTGCGGCCTATGCCCCGTGGACGGTGTACCGCTGGGACCCGCGGGAGCCGAACGTGCTGAAGAACGCCGACGGCACCGTTGTGGACCTCAAGACTCTGTACCCGGTCACAGGCGAGGAGGCCGTCACGACGCCCACCGGGAAGACCGTCAAGTACCCGTACCACGACCCGCCGGGAACCAAGCCTGGCCTGACCGAGATCGTCGGCGATCTGACGTTCCCCGCGACCTGGCGCGTCTTCGGGCCGCTGAAGCAGGCTGACCCGGTGCCGCCGGCAGAAACGCTGGCGGCAATCCCGGCCGAGATCAAGGTCGCCGGCGCCAGTCTGGCCGGACGCGATGTGCCGATGGCCAACGACGGGATTGACCTCGGCGCGCTGCTCGGCGGCCAGGCGGACGGCAAGACGGCCTACGCCTTTGCCGACGTGACCGTGGACAAGGAGACCGACGTGACGCTCGGCGCCGGCGCCGACTGGTGGATGCAGTGGTGGGTGAACGGCCAACCGGTGTACGACACCCTGAAAAACGGGAATGAGAAGCACCCCCCGCAGATGTCGGATCACGTCTTCAGAGTGCGCCTCAAGCCCGGAAAGAACACCGTGGCCGTCCGCGTCGTCAGTGGCACTGCCAGCTTCCGGTTCGTGGCCGCCGGCCCTGGCGAACTCCGCAATTGGCGGACAGCGCAGGGCGAGGACTGGCGACCCATCCCGCCGCGCGAACGGGTCTACCTGAACCGGTTCATGCCTACCGTTCGCATTGCCGAATTGGCGCGGGCCGGCTACACCCTGGCGGCCCTGTACCGGACGACCGGGAACCGCGAGTATGCCGTGCGTGCGGCCACGATCCTCTACGCCCTGTCGCGCGCCATTCCCGAGTGGCCGTTCTTCGGCCAGCACACCTGGCCGAAACTGGAGTTCCTCTTCTTCCCCGCGGACGCCTACGAGTACTGGTTCGCATTCATCCTCGGCTGCTACCTCGGCGACGAAGGCGGCGAGATGGGTTGGCATGCGCCGGCCATGGGAACGGTTTCAATTCCGGCCACGATGTATGACGCCCTTCGCGACACCGACGTCTGGGCCGAGGTCTCGGACATCGCGGGGACCGAGGCGCGCACGGCCGCCGAACAGGCCCTGCTCCATATCGCCAAAGTCTCTCTGAAATGCGACGCCTACCGCCGCGAATGGCCGTGGCAGTACTATCACAACACGCTCGGGACCCAGTTGCAGGCCCTGATCCAGATCGGCCGCGCCACCGGCTGCCCCGAACTGGTGCACTACGCGGTCGGCAAGGGTGTGGCCACCTTCCGCGTCATGTTCATGGCCGACGGCATGTTCCCCGAGAGCGTGAGTTACCTGCACGACATGGGCGGCGGAATGGAACATGCACTCAGCCTCGCGCGCGGCTACTCGGACCCGCCCGGGTACCAAGCGGCGCTGGACGGTCAGCATTTCGAGGACTTCAACCCGGCCAAGGCGATCGCTATCTACGGCCGGGCCATGGAGTTGAAGGACCAGCGCCTGTACTTCCCGGACGGCACGCCCCTGACCATTCATGACACCTGGCAGGCGAGCGTGACCGGCGGCCCGACAGGGCCGGAGCGATCCCCGCCGCAGCCCTTCCTTCTGCCGGACTTCGGGCACGCCATCCTCGGCGGCGGCGGCAAACCGAACTGGCTCGAGGCGCACCTGCATTACTCCGGGACCTACAATCACCGGCATTTCGACATGCTGAACCTGACCCTCTGGGCCTATGGCGACGAACTGGCCTGCGACCTCGGCTACACGCACCTCGGCGGGTACTGTGTCGGCTCAGTTTCGCATAACCTCGTTGTGGTCGACTCGGCCTGCCAGCAGAGTACCCACCGCGGCGACCTGATCGCCTGGTGGCCGCGGCTGGACGCGGCCCAGGCCGCGCAGGCCGGGGACGTGCAGGCGTACCCGCAGGCCCGGCAGTACCGGCGCACCGTCGTCACCGTCCCGTTCGGGCCGGGCCGCGACGCGGTTGTGGACATCTTCGAGGTCGACGGCGGAACGCGGCACGAGTGGGTCGCCAACGGCTGCGCCGATTACCCGCAGAAAATGGAGACAAACCTGGCGCTGGACGCGGCCGCGGACGGGACCACCTGGCAGACCAGCGCCGCCGATGACGGCAGGATCCTGACGAAGAAGGATTGGACGGCGTGGGGCGGCGACCCCAACCACCTCGTCACTCCGTACGATGCGCCGGGGAAGAAGAGCGTACTCTACGGGGCCTTCCGCCGTGTCGGCGCGCCGGTGCCCTGGCAGGTCCCGTGGCAGGTGACCATGACCGCGAAGCCGCCGGTCCCGGAAGGCACGCCCGGTGCCAGTCCGCGCGCCACCTCGAAAGACCCCAAGCCCGGCCTGCGCCTGCACTGGCTCGCACCCGCGGACGGCGAGCCGATCCTGTGCTGGGCGCCGCGGAACCGGTACTGGCAGGAACTCAGCCATGAGGACGAAGCCGCGGCGGCGTGGGACAAGAATCTCATGCCCAAGGTCATTGTGCGGCGCGACGGCAAGGACCTGGCCAGCCGCTTTGTGGCCGTCTGGGAACCGTTCCCGCAACAACCGTGGCTGACCGAGGCGCGGGCCATTCCTGAGGTACCGGCGGCCGACGGCCTGGGTATCGCCCTGCGTCTGGCGGACGCGTCCGCCACGGTCCTGTACCGGCACCCGGAGAGCGCGAATGCTCTGCGACTGCCCGGCCTGACCTCCAACGCCCGCTTCACGGTGCTGCGCACCGAACCCCAGTGGACGTCGCTCGACCTGTACGACGGCGTGGCGGCGGCGGCAGGCCCCATGTCGGTGACGCTGACACCGCTGCCCGCGCTGCCCGTGGCGGGACAGGGCGGAGACCGGGACGCGCCGTGGCTGACGCTGAAGGGCAGCCTGGATGGCTACCCGGCCGACGCGTCCGGACAACCGCACGCCGGTCAGTTCGTGCGGCTCATTCAGGACGGACAGGCGAGCTGGTGGCTGCCGGTGGCGCGAGTCGAACCGAACGCGGACGGGACGTGCCGGGTTCATTTCTCGCGCGAGATCGGGTTCGCTTACGACGTGGAGCGAAAGCTGCTCCGCGAGACGCTCTACCCGTACCGCCTGCTGCGCGGCGCGGCGCGGGTGAGCTTCCCGGTCGGCGCCAACCTCAAGTGGCGGCTGGGCGAGAACGGTGCCAGGCTGAAGATCGCGGCATCGAGCCACGCCACCATCCGCCTTGCCACGGCGCTGCCGGCCGCGTCCGTCAGAGTCCGTCACGTCGGGACTCCCGACTGGAAAGAGTTGACCGCGAAGCGGGACGCTGAAGCCCTGGTCATCGACATCCCGTCCGAATTGGCAGGGCCGGGGTGGACCGACATTGAGATCGGCACCGCACCGTGAAGTAAGCGCCAAGGTCGCGGTGGCCCGGCGTCAAGCCCTGGCCGCAGTTACACCCATGCCCATCAAGCTGGCGACGGTGGCATCTGTGGACATTGCGAATCGACGCTCTGAAGAAGTAGAGCAAGGCTCCAGCCTTGCAGTCCCCGCGCCGGGGAAGAACCCTGGCGCGGCTCGGGAACGGGACAGCAAGGCTGGAGCCATGCTGCTACTTTGCGGAGCGTCATCTTGCGTACAGGCGCAAACCTCCGACGTTAGCTTGATGGGTATGCCCCACGGGGCGGGTCATCGAGGCGCGATTGCCCATGGAGAACCGTCATGCTCACAAGGATCAACCTGACGCTCGGTGCAATGATTGTCGTCGGTCTCCCTTTGGCCTGCGGCGCGCAGCAGACGAACATGACCGGCGAGCTGAGGCACCCCTGTCTGCTGGTGAACGCCGACAGCCTGGCCGGCCTCCGGGCCAAGGCGGCCGACGAGCAAGTGAATCGCTTCGGGTTCAAGACCGCGGACGTCTGGGCGACGATCCACAAACGCGCCGATGCTCTGTGCGAGCGCCCGGCCTACAGCTACTCGGTCCAGGTCCCGGGCGAAGGCGAGGCCATCCTGGAGGAGTGGTCCTACACCCTCTCGGATCAGACCCCGCCGCCACACCCGAAAAGCCCCGCCTACCCGCCGTGGACGGCCATGTTTCAGGAACGAGAGGACAGCATCAGCACGAGGCTGATTCACTTCTGCTTTGCCTGGCTCGTGACCGGTGAGCAGCGCTACTTCGAGAAGGCGCGCGAGATCGCGCTGCACCTGGCCAAATGGGAGCAGTGGACCGATCTCAGCTACGGCGCGGGTGGTGTCAAGGCCTGCCTGGACACCGGGCACTGCACCTACGCGATGGCCATGTTCTACGACGGGTGTTTCGACCGGCTGTCGGACGCTGAAAAGGTTGAGATGCGCCAAGCCCTGGTCGGCAAGGGCATCGAGCCGATCCTGGGCTTCGTCGATCACTACCCGCCCGACACGAACGGCTACGCCGTCCTGCTCTCCGGCGCCACGCTCGCGGCCCTGGCACTGCGACCGGAGGACGCGAAAGGCGGGGAGTCCCTGGCCCAGTGCATTACCAAGACACGAGTCTCGCTGGACCGTGGGGGCAAGGACGGCGGAACGTTCGAGGGGCCCATGTACGGCACCTACCTGCTGGACTCGCTGGCACTGGTTTTCGACGCGCTGATCTCGGCACGGGTCGAGCACGATCTGTTCGCGCACCCGTATCTGGCCACCATGCCACGGTACTGCCTCGGCCTCTCAGCGCCGGATACCAAGCAGATCCCCTGCTTCTCCGACGGCAGCCCCGGGACCGCGGTGCCGAAACTGATGAGCATTCTGGCCCAGCGCGGCAGCACGGATGCCGCGTACTACCTCCAACTCATCGGTGCGCTGCGGCCGTCGGGCATCTACGACTTCGTGCGTTTCGACGAGAGCAAACTGCGGCCCGAACCGCCCGCCTGGAATCCATCCACCGTGTTCGTGGACATCGGTTACGCGTCGTTGCGGGACGGCTTCAACGCCGCGGCGCCGTCGCTGTTCTTCAAGTCCGGCCCCACCCGCAATCGGATCGGGCACAACCACTATGACCACAACGCCTTCGTGCTCAGCTACGCCGGACAGTGGATCGTGCCGGACCGGGGCTACCATGACTTCTACCGGCCGGCGCGGCGCAAGTTCAGCCAGGGCAGCATGGGTCACTGCACGGTGGTCCTGGATGTGGATGATGCCTACTACAAGGACCCGACGGTGCCGGCGCCGGGGCATGATCAGGTCGACCTGGCCGGCGGCCGGATCCGCGAGTTCTTCGCCGGGCAGGCTTTCGACTACGTCAAGGGCGAGGCGGCCGCGGCGTACAATTCCGCGACGGCCAAGGTCCTGGAGCGCTTCGACCGGCGCATCGTGTTCGTCAAGCCGCATTTCTTCGTGATCCGCGACGACCTGGCGTCGGCGCAGCCCCACGCCTACAGCTTCCTTCTCCACAGCGACGGGGTGGGCGAGATCGAGCCGCAGGGCGATCTGTTCCTGCTCTCGCGCGTCCGGGCCCAGGTCTGGGGCCGCGTCTTCTCGTCGGCGAAAACGACCTGCCGGGTCGAGACCTACCCGGACGCGGAGAGCTACGGTCCCTTCCTGCGCGTCGAGACCGAGAAGACACCGGCCACGACGTTCACCACGTTCCTGTTCCCACGGCCGGAACCGAGAAGGTCTGCCTGGCGCTGAACTTCTTCGCCCCGGGCAGCGCCTGGTTCGACGACGTACGAATCACCAGCGACGCCAAGACGCCGGAGTGCATCACCCCGCAGTTGAACGCCTTGGGCAACGACGGTTTGGACGTCATGATCGGTCCGGAGCGCTTCCTCGTGGCGTGGGGCAGTAGCGGGCAGGATCGCGAGATCGGCGGGCTCAGGACGGACGCAGCTCTGGCCGTGCTCCGCCTGGACGCCACCGGCGCGCCCGCCGCCGCACTGCTGCAGGCGGGAACCACGCTCGCCTGGCAAGGCCAGACGGTGCTGCAGTTGGACGCCTCTGGCACGGCGGAGGCGCGGTTCGACCACGGAACGCTCTCCGCCCAGGTGACCGGCGACGTGACCCCGCACGCGCCGCTCCCCGAGCGGATCGGCTGCCGCAGCGGCTGGGCCGTCGAGTCGGCCACCCTCAACGGGCGTCCGGCCAAGGTACAACTGCAGGGCGAGTGCAGGCGCATCAGCCTCGAATGAACGATCCGGACACGGCCCGACGGCGTGAATCAACCATGACCCGCCGGAGCTGTCGCGTCTCGGAAATGCCAGGCGCCTCGGTGCGCTGCAAGGACCACGGCCCCCCGTTGCGCGTTGCGCCAGGTTCGACGAGGCGGCCATGGGAGAAGGCGTGAGGGGCTGTCGTCTTGCCTGGTGCAACACCAAGCGCGCCCCAAGCCGGCCCACGAGGACGCGGGCGCTCCAAAGAGCCGCATCTCTTGGACCGTTACCTCTGGCCTTACGTTGGGGGATCATGGGGTTGACCCCCGTGGTCGTCCGTCCCGACGTCAGCGGCAGTGGTTTCCAGGTCGGTGGTTCCCGCGTCACGGCTTCAGCCAGCGGTCGAACCACTCGAGGATCGCGGCGGCATGGATTTCGTGGCAGCCATCGAAGAGGTCCAAGCCGAGTCTGCCCGCCGCGCCCGCCGCGCCGGCCGCGCGGTAGAGCCTGGCCAGCCGCCGATACTCCGGCAGCGCCGCAGAGGGCGGAAAGCTCGAGTCGTATTCACCCATCTGGATGAGCAGCGGCCGCGGACAGATCAGGCCGCCCACCTCGGCACGGTCGCCCCAGCGCAGCAGGCCCGGCAGTGTCTGGGACCCGCAACTGTTGAAGATGTGTTCCTTGGTCGGCAGCAGGTACCCGCTCACGCAGGCGGCGGTGATGCGCGGGTCGGCGGCGCTGAGGAACAGGGTCATGGTCCCGCCAAACGAGACGCCGACGCAGCCGAGGCGCGACAGGTCGACCTCCGGGCGCGTGGCCAGGTAGTCGATGGTCTTCATCCCGTCCCAGACGTCCAGGGCGAGGAGGTTGTAGCCGAGGAACTCGGCGGTCAAGTGCCCGACGTTGCACAAGTCGCGTGGCGCCGGGTGCGTTTCGGGCGGTTCATTGCGTTCGCCGAAGCCGCGCCAGTCGGGGGCGATCGTGACAAAGCCGCGCTCGGCCAGACGGATGGCCAGATTCTTGTCGTAGCGCATCCGCGACTTGCCGTTGGGGTTTAAGCCGACAAAGCCGTCTTTGCCGGGCCCGTGGCCGTGGCAGCACAAGACGGCGGGGCAGCGCTCGTTCCGGCGCCGCGCCCGCGGCAGGCAGACCCAGGCCGGCACGGACATGAAGCGCTCGGAGTCGAAGATCACCTTTTCCCGGATGTACGTGGGGAACCGGCGGCGCTCGAGCAGTTCCGCGCGCAGCGGGACCGGGTCCGGGAACCGGCCAAGCATCTCCGCGTATCGCGCCTCGAACTGCTCACGCCAGCGGGCGTAGTCCGCACCGGTCTTGCCGGTGAACGTCAGTTGCGGCCGGAGTTGCGCCGCCGTGCGTTGTCCCCATTGCGAGATCGTGAGAATGCGCCTATGCCGCGGTTGTCTGGCAGTCATGTCGTGTCTCCGCGTGGGACGCCGCGCGGTGACAACCAGCGTTGGAACCAGGCGGCGGCCGACGGGTAATCGAGTTCGAGCACGCCATCGAATTCGCAGGTTGTGCAGCTCGCGCACGAGCATGAGTCTCCGGTCTTGCCTGGTGTCAAGATGTTGTTGCTCATCTCCGTTGCCAGGTTTCAGGTGTCAGTGTTCAGCGCCCCCCGGGCGGCGGACCGCCCGGGGGGCGCTGAAGGCGGGACTCAGACGTGGGCGCCGTGCCTGCGAGAGGGCTGAGTTTAATAGGAGGTGTCGGGTACGCTCAACATATTCACCATCACAGTCTTCCGTCCTGACACCTGACACCTGACACCTGAAACCTGAACACTCATCCCGCCATGCCAGATCCTGCAAGAGGTCCAGGTTCAGGTCATTGCGGTTTCGCGCTTGCACCGCTGATGTTCAAAATGCGGAACGATTCCGGCGGCACCCGGATTCCCTCCCCGTCCCACCCGTTCAAGTCCTCGCCGCGGTACTCGTCCCGGAAGACCAGAGGCGCCTGCAGCCCGAAATCCGCGGGTTGGATTTTCACCTTCGCAACCTGCTCGGTCAGGCTGGGATTGCTGAGGATCGCCACCACCCGCGGCTCTTTGGGCACCGTGTAATAGCTCAGCAACAGTTCGGGGTTGGCGGGCGTGATCTTCGGGGAATCCCAGTAACCGGTGAATACCGCGGCCGGCTTGGATTCGTCGATGCGGCTGATGATCCCCTTCTGGCGAAGGATTTCGCTGACTTTTTCGCCCGGCTTGGGGCACATATACGCGCCGATCCAGGTGATGTCGTGGGGCAGGAGCATGGTCAGGAGCCGCTCCGTGGCCCAGGCGTACGACTCCTTGTTCCAACGCTCGAAATCCGCTTCGCCGGCCATCTGGGATGAGCGGCCGTATTCCGGGATGAACACCATCGTCGCCCCGTGGATGAAGGGATTCATCTCCACGAGGTAATCGGTCCGCGGCACGTTCTGGGTGTAATAGTGATCCCATTGGCCGGTCATGCTTGTGGTGTACTGCTCCCCCGGCAACCAGAGGTCCGTGAAGGTGTGCACCGCAATCCGGAACATCGAGTGGTTGTGGTTGAAGGTCCAGCACCCGTTCTGGTGGGCGACCTTGTAGATCCGTTTCAGCTCGTCGCGAAATCCCAGATGCTGTGTGCTGCTGGCCTTGCGGCCGAAACTGTCGGTGTAGCCGCAGCCGTGCGCCTCATTCCTGCACCAGGCGAGCCCGGACATGTCAAAGTAGGGGCCCACGTGGAAATCACGGGCGAGATTTTCGACCTGCCAGATCACCAACTCGCGCCCGCTGCTGTTGACGCAGAACGTAACAAAACCTCCTTCGGAAGGATTCCCGCTGCTCTGAGCGACCGCGCCCCACGTCGGACCCCAGTACTGCTCGTAGGCGTGATCTCCGGTGATCACCTGGGCGCAGGAGTATTGATAGAAGAAGCGGTTCCCCTTTTTCTTCTTGGCCTCGAGATCGCGCCGCAGGCGCTCCGGATCGCCGGGCACCAGGCTGATCCAGCTTTTCCACTTGCCGTCCTGCCAAATCCAGCTCTGCTCACCGCTGTTCCAGTTGCGGGGCGGCTGCCGCTTGGTCGGGGTGGCGGTCAAGCCCAGGGTGTAGGTGGCCGCTTTCTCAAGTTTCACCGGTTTATGGATCATCAAGACCGTCACGTCGGCCTGTTTCGAGCCGCGGACAATCCGCACGTTCGGCTTGTCCGGCTGATACACCCAATGGCCGTCGGTCGAGGTGAAAAAGAACAGCCCGGTCTTCAAGCCCGTCAGCCAGAAGCTGCCCGTGGGCGTGTGGCTCACGTCGCCCCCGGCGTCGATCTTCTCGAAAATGTCGAGGAGGATCCGCTCCTCCTTCCATGGCCGCACCAGGGGAGCCAGCACGTAACCGGCGCTCTCCAGCGAGACCGCATACTCCAGGCGCATCGACTTGATCTCGACCGGCGCCGAGGCCGGCTCCAGCACTACCGTCGTCAGCCATTGCCCGTCGAACTCCAACCGGGCCTGGTAGCTCGCCTTGATCTTCCCGTCGTCAAGCTGCCCTTTGCCTTCCAGGCTGACTTCGTCGTCGAATTTCTCCTTCACTTTCGGCCGATCCCATTTCATCTCCTTCTCGCCATCCGCCGTGACCACGATCCAGCGCACGGGCTGCTCCAGGACCGGTCGACCCAACGACGTCATTCGCACCGGCCAGGGCGACTCGCCCAGCGAATATTCCCGGTCCAGGACGCCCAGGCGATCCTCCTGGCATTGGACCGGGGTCCACGGTTCCGGCACGCGGTGGTCCGCACCCACGCGCGCTTTCAGAAAGTCGTCGGGCGGGACTTCGAACGGCTGCTTCTTCTCGTAGCGCTGTCCGTCCGGAGTTGCCAGACTGACCAGGATCTCGTATTGGCCAACCGGGAGTTCCTTGGGAAACGGCAGTTCCCAGGTCGTCTTCGCAGCCTTGGGCGCCACCGCCGTGCTCGACAGCGCCGCCGGGGCCGATCCGCTCATGAGGGTCACCTGCCCTGTGAGCCCGCCGCGTTCCAGCAATGCGGCCGCCTTCTCGTCCAGGTTGCTGAGGTCCAGGTCCACATCCAGTTTGCGCTGCTGCGGCCAACAGCGGTAGGCCATTTCCAGCGGCGGCTTGATGGTGAAACACTGATCATAGATCAGCATCTCGGCGCCCGCCGCATCGGTGGCGGTGACGGAAAGCAGGCTCTCCTTGCCGCCCGCCGCAACGACCTCAAACGTTGCGGCCTCACCCGTCTTGAGCGGCTTGACGGTTGGCTGGGCGGGCGCCCCTTCCGAGATCAGGCTGCAGCGGGCCTGACAGCCTGAAGGCGCCGAGCCGGCGCCCAGGCCAACACTCACCCCGACTTTGCCGGTCAGAGGATTCCCGGGCAGTTCAACTCGAAGGCCGGGGGATTCGTTGCCAAAGGCCAGCGCCCCAAAGCTGCTCAGATTGCCAAAATCCACCGTCAGCCCCCAGGTCGCATAGCCTCCCAGCCGTTGATCCCAGTCATGCATGAAATTGCCGGCCCACCGGCTGCCCGGTTGCGGCGGTTCCACCCCTAACTCCTTGAAGCCCAGCGCCAACTCCGCGCTCCAACCGTCCCCGTCCAGTCCCGCCGCCGTGGCCGTGACCCCGTTCCAGTTCTTGTCTCCGTTGAGAATGTCGAACACCGCATTGGCACTGTTGATGATGAACTGCATCCGGTTCTTTTCGCCCATGCTCAGCACCATTTCGAACGCCCCGTCTTCCCACACATTGCCATCCCGCTGGGAGGCCTTCGCGAGCGGTGCGGCCTCCCCCGCGGCATGGAAGCCCAGGTAGAGGTTCTGATCGTCGTACTTGAGCAGTACCGCCCCGTTGTGGTCCGCCAGCATCTTCTGGCCGCGCAATTGCTTGATGGGCACCCGGGTCGCCTCGTCCCATTCCCCGGCGCTGAGTTTGCCGTCGAGCTTGACCGCCAGGCGACTCCGCGGCACGGTGACCAACGGTTTTCGATAGACCCCGCCCGACAGTGATTGCTTGACCTCCGCGTACTTCTTCTGAACGTCATTCGCCGCCAACGCGCCATCGACGATCTGCAACTCGTCCACCATGGTCAGGTCGTCCGGCGACGAGGTCGGCTGCCCTTTGAAATAGTTGTTGGGAACAACCGACAGCACGCCGTTCTTCTCCGGCGCGGGAAAACGGTAGGTCCCATCCTTCGGGCGGGTTGCCGTGGCCTCTTCCCCGGCCAGTTCGCCGTCCACGAACAACTTCAACCCTTGGGCGTTCCACGCGGCATCCACCTTGTGCCACTCCTTGACCTGCCAGTGCGCCGCCGGGCACTTCACGGCATGCGTTTCGCCTCCCGCACCCAGGGTGGTGATTTCCAGCATCAGGTCCGGGGTTTCCGCCGGCTTGAAGAGCAGTAGCCGGTATTTCTCCGGAATCTCCGCCGCAAAGAAGACGACGGACCGCTTGTCGGCAGGTCGCCAATTGAACGCGCACACCCACAGGCTCAGCGTTCCCGATTGCGGGTTGAAGTTCCCCATCATTTCGTAGTCGCAGCGCTCGTTGGCCACCGTCCAGAAACCCGACTTGACCACCCCGCTCATGAGGTGCCCGAACTGCAGGCTCCGCTTGAACGTCAGCGATTCCGGCCGGCCCTTGGCCACGTCCGCTTTCTCCGTCTGCGCGTTGAAACTCGCCGAGAACAGAAGTGCCGGCGGCCCGCCCGACGGTTTCGGGTCCTCGGCCAGGAGCACGAACGGGAGCAGGCTGGCGATCGACAGCGGCTTCCAAAGTGGATTCATGGGGGGCTCCTCAGGGTTAGGTGGTTTGGATGATGATCACGCTGTAGATATCGAGCCTGGCCAACTCGACCAGGAGATGAGTTCCCGCAACCTCCCAGCGATGGCGCTCGGCATCGACGCCATCCGGGCTGATCACGCGCACCGAGGCAACCTGGCTTCCCGCGGGGACGTCCATGTCGAACACGATTTCGGGGACCGCCTTTTCCAGCAGGTTCACCAGGTGGCAGTAGAACCGTCCCGTGCCGCTCTGGCGGTAGTAGTTGGCCAGAACGCCGCGCTCCGATTTCACGCGCATGGACGGACCTTCATCCAGCAACCACGCCAGCGCCTTGCGAACCTCGTCGGCCTTCTCGGGCACGCGCCAGTTGGTCAAATCGAGTCCAAAGTTGTAGGTATGGTCGGCATTGAACAGGCTCGGCTGGGTCGCGGGATCGACCAGTTCCGGAATGTAGATGACTCGGCCTTTGCCGACCTGCCGGCAGGGCCAGTGGTCTTTGTCGCCCACCGTTTCGCGGCCCGGTTTGATCGGATCGTTGGCGCCGGCGATGTGCTGGTCGAACGCCAGCCCGGCCATCCTCACCTCGGGCGGCAAGATCGCCCGGAGGCCGAAGTCGCTCCGGCGTCGGCCCCAGCCGTCCAGGCTCGAGGTCTGGCCGATGACGAGCAGGCTTCCCCCCTGTTCCACAAACTGCGCGAGCCGCGCGCACCGCGCATCGTCAAGAAACGCGAGATTGGGGAGCGCCAACACGCGCGTGTCGGCGGGCCACTCGCCCTGCGCAATGTGGAACGGAACGCGATCCTCGATGAGCAGTTGCTCCAGCCGCATCGCGGTCGCGTAGGTGATCGGTTCGGCGAACGCCATCGCGCGCGATTCGCGCCAGACGGCGACGTCGGTGACTGGTCCGAGCTGCTGGAAATGCGCCCAATTTTGCTTCTGCCAGTCCGCGAATTTCCGTTTCACCCCGCCGTTGGTACGGAAATCGTCGTAACAGGCGAACGAGAAACCCATGCACGCCGTACGGCCGCGGTTGAACGCGGCGGCATGCGACAACTGCCGGCGCAGGTTGCGTTCGGAAGGTCCGTGCTGCATGTAGTTCCAGAGGAACGCCCCGGTGGGTTCCACCAGCTTGTGCTGGCGCGCGCGCTGGATGACCTGGCCTTCGGGCCCCATGTGCGCCTGGAAGGCGTCCTCGTTGCCCATCATGTCCACGTATTGGCAATACGTGGCGGCGTCGTAGCCTTCCAGCAGCGCGCAGTTCTCCCGCACCCCAAGACCGCTGTTGCCCAGAATGGCCACGTCGGGATTCAACTCGTAGACATACTCGGAAATGATCCGCGCGACGCGCGCCATCCAGGTACAACGGAAGCTGACCCACTCCTGCCACACGGGGTCCGTCACACGGCCCGTGGGGATCGCGGGCAAGATCAGGTGGCCCGGCGGTTCGATGCCTTCGAGGCACGTGTGGCCGAAACGACGCTTGCAGGATTTCGGGTCGCCGCCCCAGCGGCGTTGCAGGAATACCGTGAAATCCTGCCGGCAAGCATCGCAACGGCAGGCGCCGTGGGACTCGGTGCCGCCGACCCCAAAGCCGTCAAGGTGCAGCATGTCCACGCCAAGCTCGGCGATCGCGCGCCGGATGGATTTCTTGAACGCCTCGATGTTGCCGGGCTTGTGAAAACAGACATTCTTGCGCCATTCCTGGCTGCCGTAGCGCGGCACGCGGCCATCGGCCTGGCGCGCGAGCAGGTCGTCCGTCTTCAGGCGCTCCACGAACACCTCGGAGTAAATGTTGTCGGCGCGGATGTAAACGCCGAGACGCAATCCGTGCTTCCTGCAATGCCCGGCGAGTTGTTGCTTAAGAACGAACTCCTCCTCATCGACGTAGTAGTTCTTGTCGTACGCCGTGACGAGCAGGTTGGCGCCGATGGCGAGGATTTCCTTCACAAACTGCTCGCTGTGTTCGTAGGCATAGAACGTCTCGTCATCCACGTGCGTCGTGCCCAGGCGGCGGCGATGGAACAGGGGTTCCCACGCGCCGACCAAGGCGAGCGATTCGTTCAGTACCCACGCGGGGCGTTCCCGGCGTCTTGGGATGTCCGCCAGGAAGCGCTCGTCAACCAACGAACCGGTGATTGGGTCAAGGGTGGTTTGGGGAGTCATGGTCTGGTCTCAGATTCCGGGTGCCACGTTTCGTGATCCATCCGAGCTGGAGCGCCCGCAGCTTGCCCGCCGTAGCCAACTTGGGGCGAAGGCGGGTCCTCGCGGGCCGCCTTGGCGCCGCGTTGGGCAAATCGACCAACCCGCCAGCCGGAATTGGCCTGGCCCTGCCTACTTGGGTTGAAACGTCACATCGTCGATCGCCACCTCGCCTTTGACGTGGAGAACGAAAAGAATTGAGGTCACGTCGGGGTTGGTGATCTTCAGAGTCGCACGGTACGCCTTCCACTGGTTCTGGTCATCGACCTGGATCGTGACGGGCTCCACCTTGAGGCTATCCGCGTGCCTCTGCCCATACACGCCCTGGTGGCCGCGATCGTACAGGTACGCCTCAACCCCCACAGTAGCCGCCCCCTTCGCGTAGAAAGTCACCAGACAGGCCGTGTCGATCTGAACGGCCTTCTCATCCAGGGCGAATCCCTCCACCACGTCCACCTGTCCCCCCACGGCCGTACCCACGGAAACGTTCGGCGAGACAATGTGGATCGCCCGCCGTCCGGTGTGCACCTCCGCCCCGGGCTGGCCCTGCACATACGCGAATGCCGCCTCCGATTTGACCAACTTCCACCCGTCATCCGGGTTGACGTAAACCTCGGCGGGCATCACCACGGGATCGCCCGCGGGCAGTCGGACGCCGTGTTCGATGAGAACGGCAGCGGCTTTTCGGAACGCCTCGCTGGACACCTTGGTCTCCTCTTCAAAGCCGGGGTTCTTCAGCACATTCGTCCCGTCGCCGGCCATGGCGGCAAGGGGCCACGCCAACCAGGCAAGCTGGATGGCGCGGAACCACGAGTTGATTGGCCACTTGGTTTTCATGGTGATTGAATCTCGCTATAGCAGTTGGGACTTGTTTTTCGACCTGTGCGGGTAGACCCGGCCTCGCGGAAGTACGGCCGCGGTGGCTCGGCGCGTCCCGCGCCGAAGCAGGGTGCGCCGGCCGGTCCCCGGCCGAGGGCCTCGGTTCGGGACGAACCGACGCACCCTACTGCGGGCCCGGAGGTCCCGCGCCACGGCCTGCCGCGGCGGCTTCCGGGCAACCGCAGGAGCGCCCCGGGACCAGACGCGGCGGAACCGTGCGCGAGCCGGGAGACACCGCTTCGTGGCGAATCAACCGATCCAGCAGCCGCACCGCTTCCCGGCCGACCTCAAACACGGGGGATTCCACCATGGCCAGCCATGGGTAGGAAACGCAGGAGGGCCTGACCCCGTAGGTGATGAGGGCGATATCCTGAGGCACGCGTAATCCTTCCATCTCCATCACCCGCACGACGGCTTCGGCCTTGGCGTAGTTGTCGATGAAAACGGCCCGGGGACGTGCCCCCTGACGGAGGAACTGCCCGATGGGCTCTTCCGTCTCCACCTGCGCAGGCAGGTCGCAAAACCATTCCGGGCGGGTGGTCAATTGGAGCTTTTCCACATACTCGGAGAAGAGCAGGTGCTTGGTCTCGCTTGGATCTCGCAGCCGGCCCAGATACCCCACTCGTTGGTAGCCGTGGTCACGCAAGTGCTCCACCGCCAGGCGCAGCGCGTCGCTCCGGGTGCTGCTGACGGTCGAATATTCCCGCGAATCCTCGCACATGATCACCAAGGGCAGGTGCGAATGTATCCTGGCAATCAATTGCCGGAACTGGTTGCTGACGAAAAGACATCCGTCGTAAGAACGGAGCAGATGTTCCGCCATCTGGTCCACTTCCCGGGTCCCTGGGCTGGATGAATTCAGCGTCTCGATCGCCAGGTTGGCATCACGGCCTTGAGCGCCCGCCTGGGCCCCGTAAAGCAGGCCCAGCACAGTGTCCTCGGAATTCGCCCGACGGATGTCGTCCTGAGGGGGAAGTACCAGCGCCAAACGCGCTTGCGAGGGGCAGGCGCGAGGCGCGGAATTGCAGGCCACAAACGTGCCTTTGCCGCGGTGCCGGACCAGCCAGCCTTCACGCACCAGGGCATCCAGCGCCAAGTGCATGGTCATGTGCGAAACGCCGAACTTGCGCATGAGCTGCTGAGTCGAAGGAAACCGGCTGCCGACCGGGAGGTGTTGGGCCGCGACCAAGTTACGGAGAGCGTCCGTAATCTGCCGTTGCAGACTGACGCCGCTGCGTGGCCGAGCGATTCCTCGCAATGAAACCGGTGCGGGACGACTCATCCAGAAAATCCTTGGCGGCACGGTTGATACTTGTAGAAACTAATCTATGATATAGATAACATCAATTATGAATTCATCAACCGCAACCGGAATCTTTCGACATTCGAGCGACGCTCCGGCTCCAGTGCCCGTCGAATCATTTCGCACCGAACGGAGTGTCGTCAGCCTCGATGCCCAACACGAGGCGACGTGCGCTGAGTCTGGCGTTTCGCCCGGGACTGCCGCATGGCACACGTCATGCGGTGCTATGGCCTTGACATTCCGCGGTGCAATTCGTATTGTGCGGAATACACGAAATGGGGGTATCCACTTGACGCAACCTACCGCAACCTGTAGGGGTGCGGACCCCTGCCGCCTCGCGCGGCAGGTGAACAGGTTCAGCGGCTAACGACGATGCATGCCTCTTTTCCGCGTTCCGCGGGCAAACCAACGCAGCGAGCGTTCCCCTCTTGGAGGACGGAAACAAATGCGCCGGCACGACAGGGACCTTTTCACGTTGATCGAGTTGCTGGTGGTTATCGCCATCATCGCAATGTTGGCAAGCATGCTTCTGCCGGCGCTGCAGAACGCGAAGGACGCCGGAATGCGCGCGAGCTGCCGGAACAATCTCAAGCAGGTAGGCCTCGCGTTCCACATGTATGTGGACGATCAGGACGGTTACATGCCCACCGAGTACGCGCTCACAGCGGTAAGTCCCCTCACCAATTCGAACGCCGGCTGGGTCGGCTGCACCACCTCGTACCTCGGCGGCTCAGTGCCCGGTTGCCGGTCCGCGCTCTTCTGCCCCGCGAACCAGAAAGGGAACGCGTACAACGGGTGGGTCGACACCGCGCACATCGAGCGGGTGGGCATGAACGGCCCCGGGAACGGCGGCTGGCTCTCCTACGGGTACAACTTCAACGCCTTCGGCGCCACCTATGGCGATCATCAACGCCTGAACAAGAAGCCGGACCCGACCAAGTGTTCCGTGCTGCACGAGGGCGATCTGAGCTGGGCCGGCTCCTACTACTGGCCATGGTCGTTCGAGTTCCGGCACATTCGCGCCATGAACGTCCTGTTTGGCGATTCCCACGTGGAAGGCCGTAGCATGGGAATGATCTACTCGTACCACCCTGACGCAACGCTCTACGGACTGCTATCATATGCCGACGCGAACCGCCTGAAGTACTGGAGCGACTGGCAGACTGCACCGCCCTTTATCGACCATCCGTAATCATCCCTTGCCCTTTCGTGCCTGCCAAGGAGTTGCCAGCGAAACGCGAGGCCGATGGCTTGGTCATCGACATCCCGTCCGAATTGGCCGGGCTGGGCCGAGGTCGAAGTCGGCGCCGCGCCGTGAGCCGCACCTGGCGTTGTGAGCGCTCGCCCGCGTGCTATGTTAACCCTTTCCTTACCGCAACGGGCGTGTCAGCGCTGCCCGCGCGGGCGGGCGACGCAGAAGACGCGCAGCAGTCCCATGATTGGAGCCACATCGCGCATGAGTACCGACAAACAGAACGACACCATGGAAAAGCTCGTGGCGCTGTGCAAGCGCCGCGGCTTCATCTTCCAGAGTTCGGAGATCTACGGCGGCATCAACGGCTTCTGGGACTATGCCCCCTACGGCGTGACCCTGCGCCGCGCCGTTGAGGGGTTGTGGTGGAAATACATGGTCGAGGACCGCGAGGACGTGGTCGGGCTCGATTCCACCATCATCTGCAACCCCATGGTCTGGAAGGCGTCCGGGCACCTGGACCAGTTCAGCGACAAGATGACCGACTGCAAGAAGTGCAAGAAGCGCTACCGCGTCGACCAGCTCGAGACACCCGGGGTCTGCCCCGATTGCGGCGCCAAGGACATGACCGAGCCACGCGAGTTCAACCTGATGATGAAGACGTTCGTCGGGCCGGTGTTCGACGACGAGCACACCGCATACCTGCGCGCCGAGACGTGCCAGCCGATCTTCGTCGATTTCGAACAGGTCCGGATCACCGCGCGCCAGAAGCTGCCGTTCGGTATCGCGCAGACAGGCAAGGCATTCCGCAACGAGATCAACCCGCGCTTCTTTACGTTCCGCTCGCGCGAGTTCGTGCAGATGGAGATGGAGTTCTTCTGCCGCGACGACGAGGCGATGAAGTGGTACGAGTACTGGCGCGAGCGGCGCTGGAGTTTCTACCGTGACCTGCTCGGGTTCCGCGAGGACGTGCTGCGCATCCAGCACCACGAGAAGCTGGCGCACTACGCCAAGGCGGCGCTGGACATCGAGTTCGCGTTCCCGTTCGGCTGGGGCGAGATCGAGGGCGTGCACCACCGCGGCACCTGGGACATGAGCCGGCACGCCGAGTACTCGAAGAAGGACCTGCGGTACTTCGATCAGGAGAAGAACGAGCGCTTCTTCCCGACCGTGATCGAAACCTCCTGCGGCCTGGACCGCATCTGCCTGGCGCTGCTGGCCAACGGCTACCGCGAAGACATGGCCCAGACCAAGAAGGAAGGCAAAGAGGAAGATCTGCGGATTTCGCTCAGCCTGCCCCCCATCGTGGCGCCGGTGCAGGTTGCCGTCCTGCCCCTGGTCAAGAAACTGAACGAGAAGGCCGAACCCCTGTACCGCGACCTCAAGCGCCGCTTCCGCGCCGAGTACGACGACGGCGGCACGATCGGGAAACGCTACCGCCGCCAGGACGAAATCGGCACGCCCTTCTGTGTCACGATGGACTTTGACAGCCTCGAGGATCAGGCCGTTACGGTGCGAAACCGCGACACCATGACTCAGGAGCGCGTCGGCCTCGATCAGGTTGCGAACTACCTGGAAGCGCGGATCCATCCCGCCGGGTGATCTGGAGAAACCCAACCATGATGAAGCGCAGCAAGTTCTGGCTGATCCTTCTGGCGATCGTTCTGGCCGCGAACCTGGCGGTCGGGCTGAAGGTCTACTCCGTCGAGGCGGAGGCGAACGGCGAACGCGAAGCGTTCGAGAAGACCCGCGTCATGATGCGGGTCTTGCATCTGCTGCAGAAGGACTATGTCGACCCCAGCAAAGTCGACTACACGGACCTGATCTACAACGCGCTGCGCGGCATGGTTTCGTCCCTGGACCCGTTCAGCGCCTTCATGGAACCGGACGAGTACAACGACATGATGGAGTCAACCGAGGGGCAGTTCGGCGGCCTGGGCATCATCGTCACGGTCCGTGACGATTTATTGACCATTGTGTCACCCATCGAAGGTACGCCGGGGAGCAAGGCTGGTCTTCTGGCCGGCGACCAGATCATCAAGATCAACGGCACGTCGACACGGGACCTGAAGCTCTCCGACACGGTGAAGTTGCTGAAGGGCGAGCCCGGTACGTCGGTAACCATCACGGTGCACCGACCCGGCACCGGGGAAACGAAAGAGATGACGATCGAGCGGGCGCTCATCCCGGTCGTCAACGTGAAGGACGACTGCATTCTCGAAGACGGCGTGGGCTACGTCCGCATCGTACAGTTCAACGAACCGACGGCGGACCGGCTCGAAGAATCCCTGAACGCACTGGTGGCCAAGAAGGCGACCTCGTTGGTCCTGGACCTGCGGAATAACCCGGGCGGTCTGCTGGAGTCGGCCGTCGATGTGGCCAGTATGTTCCTGCCCACCGATTCTCTGGTCGTGTCCACGCAGGGCCGGCAGCCGTCGCAGGCGCGCGAGTTCAAGACGACGCGCTCCGCCAAGTTCTTGGACAAGCCCGTCGCGATCCTCATCAACGGCGGCAGCGCGAGCGCGGCGGAGATTGTGGCCGGCTGCCTGCAGGACTGGGGCCGGGCGGTGCTGATCGGCGAGAAGTCGTTCGGCAAGGGCTCGGTGCAGAACATCATTGAGCTGCCCGACGGCAGCGCGCTGCGTCTGACCACGGCCATGTACTACACCCCCAGCAAGCGAGTCATCCACGAGCACGGCATCGAGCCCGACATTGAAGTCAAGCTCACCGAGGAAGAACTCAAGAGGTTCATCGAAGCCCAACGGGGGATGGACCTGCCGGCGCCCGAGGATCTCAAGACGTCTCCCGACACCAAGGAGGGGGCGGAAGGGACGCCACCACACACCACCAAGGGCCCCCTTCGCGACCAGCAGCTGCAGCGGGCCATCGACACGTTGAAGAGCTACGACGTCTACCGCAAGGCCCAGAAGAAACGGTTCAAGGAACTCCGGGTCAACAAGGACGCTGAAACGGACGCCAAGAAAGGTACGGACTCCGACAAGGAACCGGAGCCGAGCCAGGACAAGGGAGACGAGAAGAAATGATCCGCACCGTGATTGTCGGCGCCGGCGGGCGCATGGGCCGAGTGTTGATCGCCCTGACGCTGCAGGATCCGGCGCTGAAGCTGGTCGGGGCCGTGGAAGCCGCCGGTTCACCGCTGCAGGGTCAGGACGCGGGTGGCGTGGCGGGCGTACCGGCCTGCGGGGTCCGCATCACCGCGAACCTGGCGGAACTCCTGCGCGGCGCGGACGGCCTGATCGACTTCACCGTGCCGGAGAACACCCGCGAGACGGTTCGCGCCGGCGCGGCGGCCGGCGTCAGCATGGTTATCGGCACCACGGGCCTGACCGGCGATGACCGAGCGCAGATGGCGGCCCTGGCGCGGGATGGGGCACGCCTGTTCGTGGCCCCGAACATGAGCATCGGCGTCAACCTGCTCTTCCACCTGTGCGGGAAGGTCGCCAATATCCTGGGGCCGAACTACGACATCGAGGTGGTCGAAATGCACCACCGCCGCAAGCAGGACGCGCCGTCGGGAACCGCGGTGCGCCTGGCCGAAGTTCTTGCCGCCGCCACTGGTCGCAGCTACGCCGACGACGTGCGCCACGGGCGGCATGGCATCGTAGGCGCGCGGACCGCGCGCGAGATCGGCATGCACGCACTGCGCGGCGGAGATGTGGTCGGCGACCACACCGTGGTCTTCGCCACCGACGGCGAACGCGTGGAGCTGACTCACAAGGCGTCCAGCCGCGAGACGTTCGCGAACGGCGCGCTCCGCGCCCTCAAATTCATGGCCACCGCCGCCCCCGGCCGCGTCTACGACATGCAGGACGTCCTCGGACTGCGGGAAGCCTGAACCCGACCGCGCGGCCCTGCCGTAGTCTCGGGAGGCTTGAGCCACGGAGCCCGTCCCTGGAGCGCCGTCGTCTCGACGGCTGCCTTTCGCGGCGTGGCGGTCTGCCGCGAGCCAGGTGGCCCAAACACTGAGGCCGTCGTACCGCAACCAGACGTCGACGGTCAGTTGCTCGCGCATGACCAGGTGCGCCGCGGCCCGTGCGGTCACGCTTGAGCTGCCGTCGAACACCGCCGCCGGCCGGCCCGTGGGGTCGCAAACGGCCTCCAGCGGTTTCAAGAGCATCCCGTGTGCTCCCCGCCCGGAGAGGTCACGTACCGCACCCCTGGCCTGACAGCCGAAATCATACACCAGGACCGGGCGTACGTCCTGCGCACACGCCAGGGCTGCGACGGTCAGAGCGGCCAGGCACGCCTTCAGCGGGACCATGTTGGGACTCCGTGTCAGAGGGAACGCGGAAGCACGGCCGCGGTGGCTCGGGGCGTCCCGCGCCGAAGTGGGGTGCGTCGGCCGGTCTCCGGCCGAGGGCCTCGGTTCGGGACGAACCGGCGCACCCTGCTGCGGTCCCGGAGGTCCCGCGCCACGGCCGCCGCGGCGGATCGCGGGGGGGCCGGCTTCGCGCAGCTTGGCCATCGGCTCAGATGTCGAAGGCGCGCGGCGGGGCCAGGATCTCTGCCATGATAATGCCCTGGCGCAGGTTCTTCACGCCCATTGCCCGGACCGAGACCAGGCGGCGCGGCCCGATGCCGGGCGTACGCATGTACATGCTCTTCATGGCCGGGAAGCCTGCCGCCAGGCTCTGCTCGGCCACCTGTGTCAACGGGTTCAGCGGCGCCGGCGCGGCCAGTTCCGCGGCGGCCACAGGCGCCGGCTGGGCGGCCACAGCCGCGTCCTGCCTGGCTTGAGCCGCCGCCAGCTTGCGCAGGGCTTCCTGAAGGATCGGGTCAACCGCGCGGCCCGTCAACACCGGCTTCGGCTTCGCGATTGGCGCCGGGGCCGGCAAGGGCGACTGGGGGGAAGCAGGCCTCGCGGAGGTCGGGCGCACCGGCCGCGCTTCGACCTCCTCCAGTTCCGGCCAGTCGTCCAGTCCGCCATCGCGGCCTGTCGGCTGTCCGGGGCCGCCCGGGTGCCCCCGCTTCTTCTCCAGGGCGTGCTTGAACAGGCCGAACAGGCCGAACAGCAGAAACACAACAATGGTGATAATATCTTCCACAGTCGCCAGTCCCGAGTCTACGCCGGCTTTTCCGGCACGGCCTCGCCGCCGCCGATGATGGCGGAGCGCATTTCCGTATCCGCCTTGATGTTTTCGATGCGGTAGTAATCCAGGACGCCCAGGTTACCGTCCCGCAGCGCCGCCGCCATAGCCAGTGGCACTTCCGCCTGGGCGGCAACCACCTTGGCCTGCATCTCCTGCACCCTCGCCTTCATTTCCTGCTCGGCGGCCACGGCCATGGCGCGCCGCACCTCGGCACGGGCTTGGGCGACGCGCTTGTCGGCTTCTGCCTGATCGGCCTGCAACCGGGCGCCAATGTTGTCGCCGACGTCCACGTCGGCGATATCGATCGAGAGGATCTCGAACGCCGTGCCGCTGTCCAGGCCTTTGTCGAGAACACGCTTGGAGATCATGTCCGGGTTCTCGAGCACCACGGCATAGGACTGTGACGAACCGATCGTGGTGACGATACCCTCGCCGACGCGGGCGATAATGGTTTCCTCGGTGGCGCCGCCGACCAGGCGCTCCAGGCACGCGCGAACGGTCACGCGCGCCTTGGCCTTGACCTGAATGCCGTCCTTGGCCACCGCATCAATGGTCAACCGGCCCTTGGTCGGGTCCGGACAATCGATGACGCGCGGGTTCACGCTCAGGCGCACGGCATCGAACACGTCGCGACCGGCCAGGTCGATGGCCGCGGCCCTCTGGAACGTGAGCGCGATCCCAGCCTTGTCCGCGGCAATCAGCGCGTTGACCACGTTGAGGACTTCGCCGCCGGCCAAGTAGTGGGCTTCAAGACTGTCCGTGTCCATGTTGAGCAGACCCGCCTTTTTCAGACGGATGAGCGCCTCGACAATCAGCGTCGGCGGCACACGCCGCAGTTTCATCCCGACCAGGGTCATGATCGACACGTGGGCCTGCGAAGCCAAGGCACGAATCCACACGTTCAGGAAGTAGAAAAAGAAGAAAACCGGGATCATCACGAGGATGATCACAACCACCATTACGAGTTGCATGGCACCGGACATGATTCCTGTCTCCTTCCTGCGTAACGATTCCAGATTGTCTAGGCTGTAGGCTGTTGAACTGTAGACTCGATCGCTGGGCTTCACAAGGTCAAGGCCGATGCAATTCCCTGCAGCCTGCCTGCGCTCAGGCCTTGGTTACCACCACGCGGTTTCCCTCGACCTCGATGATCTTGACCTGGCTCTTCCGCTCGATCATCTCGCCGCGGGTCACGACATCCACGCGTTTGCCGTCGACGATGGCCGTGCCGGCCGGCCGCAGCGGCGTGTGCGCCACACCCTGCTTCCCGAGCAATTCCTTGTTGGCACCGTCGTAGCCCTGCCACTCGTGTGCGTCCCGGCTGAGGAACAACTTCTTTCCCACCCTACTGCGCGGGAAATACTTCACCCAGAACCAGAACCCGACCATGCCGAAAACCAGGGAACCCAGCATGAGGCCGAACCCCCAGTTGACATCATAGATGAAACCCGAGACCAAGCCGACCAGCAGCACGATGGCTCCAACAGCACCCAGGATACCGCCAGGCACGAAGACCTCGCAGAAGATGAGCAACATCCCGGCTACAATCAGGGTGATGATGGTTTCAAGACTCATCAGGATTTCGCCCCGCGTCGGTTGACGACTCGAAACCAATGTAAGGACGGATAGGCGAATATCAACCGCGTACCGGTCGTTTTCAGCCAAGCACGCAGGTTGCCGAAGCCAGGCCACTCAAGGGGCTTTGTCCTCGCCCAAGCGACAGATCGAGCAGTGCGCACAGCCGAGCTCGGCGGGGACCGTGTACGTCTTGCCCTGCAGCCGCGCACGGCGCATCTGAATTCCATTCATTCCCGCCAGGAAGAAACCCAGCACGATGAAGGCGCCAGGCGCAAACTGCATGAGCAGGAACTGCGGCCAGCCCGGGACTACCTGCATCTCGAACAGTGTCCCGTTGCCGAGGAACTCGCGGACGGCGCCTAAAGACATCAGCGCCAGGGTGAACCCCGCACCCATGCCCAGACCGTCCAGGATCGAGCTTAGCACACCGTTCTTGGAGGCGAACGCCTCCGCACGCCCCAGGACAATGCAGTTGACCACGATGAGCGGCACGAAAATGCCCAGCGCGGCGTTCAGTTCCGGCGGGGCGTAGGCGCTCATCAGCATTTCGACGAGAGTCACGAACGACGCGATCACCACGATGTAGCAGGGAATACGCACTTTTCGGGGGATGACGTTGCGCACCAGCGAGATCACCGCATTGCTTCCTACCAGTACGAAGCAGGTGGCCACCCCCATGCCGAGTGCGTTCTTCATGCTGCTGCTGACGGCCATGGTCGGGCACATGCCAAGCACGAGCACCAACGTCGGATTCTCGCGCCACAACCCCTTGGTGAACTCTCTTGTCAGACTCATGTTGCGTCCGTTCTCCGGTTGTCGGCGGTGCCTCGAGGGCTCGCTCCGCGTATCACTTCGACGCTGCCGGCGCACCGCCGAGCAATGTGCCCTGGTTAGCCCCGAACGCGGCGGCGATCCGGGACAAGGCGTCGGCAACCGCGCGGCTGGATACGGTCGCGCCGGCCACCGCTTGTACCGTGCCGCCATCCTGCTTGACGCGGAACGGCGCGTCGGTGGTCCGGAACAGGCGCTGGCCGCTCGAGTACTGGTCGAGGTACGTGCAGGGCGGGACCCGAGGAGCACTGCCGCCGCAGTCGACTTGGGCCCCGCACGCGGAGAACACACTCCAGATCGACGTGACCTCACGGCGGTCGGTCACCCGCGTCCCCAGTCCGGGCGTCTCCCGGTGCGCGGTGACGAGGACCGTGCCCAGCGTCCCGTCGGGCGCGAAACCGACCAGCACCTGGAGGCGCCCCCCGTAGCCCTGGTTTGAAACGCCTTCTCCCGCGAGGCCGAGGATCTGGCCCCCCTTCCTGGCCCGGTAGAAGGTCACCTCGCCACCGTCCCAGTTCACGGTCGCCTTGTCGCTGACCGGATCGTTGTCGAAACTGGGCAGGACCACCGCGAGCGCCTTCTGCCGCTCGGCGTTCGCCGCGCGCGCCCGCGGTTCCCGCGTCTTGGCGTCCGCAAAGGCGAGCAAGCCCGCGGCCACCAGACAGATGAGGCCCAGCGCCAGGCTCAGACGCGCGGCTTCCTTCATGGGGCGGCCTCCTTCCCGGGCCGGGCGCCGAATGGCCGGCCGGCCGTGAACTGGTCAATCATCGGTGTCAACGCGTTCATGAACAGGATGGAGAAGCTCACGCCTTCGGGGTAGCCACCCCACAGACGGATGACACAAGTGAGGACACCACAACCGACGCCGAAGATGGCGCCGCCGAGTCCGGTCATGGGTGAGGTAACCATGTCGGTAGCCATGAAAAACGCGCCCAAAATCACCCCGCCCGTGAGCACGTGAAACAGCGGCGGCGCACGCAGTTCCGGCGCCAGGGCGTGCGCGACGCCGGTCATCACCGCGACCGTGCCGATGAAGCAGACCGGGACCTGCCAGCGGATCAGCTTCTTCCAGATGAGAAACAGGCCGCCGGCCAGCAGCGCGACCTTCGAGGTCTCGCCGATGCAGCCGGCCAGGTTTCCCGTAAAGAGATCCCAGTAGCTCAGCGCCTGGCCGCCGCAGGCCATGACCTGGTCCGGGACCCAGCGGTGCAGGGTGCCGAGTGTCCCCAGCGGCGTGGCCGTCGTCACCGCGTCACCCAGCATCTGCCCCGGGGTTGGTGTCACCCACGTAGTCATCACACTGGGAAAAGCGATCAGCAGGGCCACACGGCCGACCAGCGCCGGGTTGAACGGATTGTAGCCCAGCCCGCCGTAGATCATCTTGCCCAGCCCGATTGCCAGAACCGAACCGATCACACAGATCCACCACGGCGTCAGGGCAGACAGATTCATGCCCAGCAGCAACCCCGTCAGCAAGGCGCTGCCGTCCCGGAGGGCCATGGGCCGCTTCAACCATCTTGCCGCGAGCGCTTCGACCGCCACGCAGCTCACGCAGCACACGACCAAGACCCCCGCGGCACGCAGTCCGAAACAGACGATGCCCGCCAGGCACGCCGGCACCAGGCTCAGGATCACGGTCAGCATGATCTTCTGAACCGTCTGGGGGTCCGCAAAATGCGGCGAACTGCTGACGATCAGCTTGCCGGGGTCCGGTAGTCGTATCTCATGGTCCGCCATAAACGGGTGCTTTCCGCTCCGGAAACCAGAATGCTATCTCTTCGCCGCGGCCTGGGCGGCCCGGCGCCGAACCATAATCTCAGCCTTGGCGCGCCGCAGGTGCTGAACCAGCGGCCGCTTGGCCGGACACACGTAGGCACAGCAACCGCACTCGATGCAGTCGAAGGCGTTCCACTTCTCGGCCAGATCGAACCGCTCGTTCTCGATCTGCACACTCAGCGTCGCGGGCGTCAGCAGCATGGGGCAGGCGTCGACGCACCGGCCGCAGTGAAGACAGGCGCCGGAACGGAACTGGGAGACTTCGCTCGGGCCGAGCAGAAGGATCCCCGACGTGCTCTTCACGATCGACACGTCCAGAGAGTACACGGTCAGCCCCATCATCGGCCCGCCCGAGATCATCTTGGCCGGGTCTTCCTTCACGCCGCCGGCCAGGGTCAGGGCGGCACGGAACGGCGTCCCGACGCGGAACCGCCAGTTGCCGGGATTCACGACGGGAGTACCGGTCACGGTGGTGACACGCTCGTACAGCGGCTTACCGTCCAGAACGGCCTCTGCAATGGCCACCGCCGTGCCCACGTTCTGCACCACGCAGCCCACATCCATCGGCAAGCCGCCAGCCGGCACTTTGCGGCCAGTCAGGGCGTAGATAAGTTGCTTCTCCGCGCCCTGCGGATACCGCACTCGCAGGCTCTGCACGCCGATCCCCGTACCCTCGGCCTTTTGCCGCACGCACGCCTCGGCGTCCGGCTTGTTGGCTTCGATCGCAATCCAGGTCTGCTTGACCCCGAGGATGCGGGTAATGATCCGGGCGCCGGCCACGACCCGGTCAGGCATCTCGAGCATGAGCCGGTAGTCCGCGGTCAGGCACGGTTCGCACTCCGCGCCGTTCAGGATCAGGGTGTCGATCGGCTTGGCCAGCGGCGGGGACAATTTCACCAAAGTCGGAAAGGCCGCGCCGCCCATGCCGACGATGCCGGCCTCGCCGACCCGCTTCTTCAGCACATCCGGCGCGGCGTTCTCCCAGTCCGCGATCGGCTCCAGGCACGTATCCGCGGTGTCCTGACCGTCACTGGTGATTTCGACCGCTGGGATGGGCGAGCCGCCCGGGCCGATGCACTCCGTGATGTCGCTGACCGTGCCGCTGGTCGGGGAGTGGATCGCAGCTGACACGAAACCGCCGGGCTCGGCCAGGACTTGGCCGCGCCGAACCGTGGCCTTCTTGGCCACCACCAGTTTCGGCGGCGCGCCGATGTGCTGCTGCAGCGGGACCAGGTACTTCTCCAACAACGGCGCCTTGCGGATGGCCCCCTGCGCCGACAAGGCCTTACCGTCATCCGGATGCACACCACCGTGGAATCGCCAGGGGTCAGGCATGGGCCACCTCGCTTGCCGATGCAGCCGGCGTCGGGACCGGCGTTACGTCCAGCAGGGCCGGCTGCAGGCAGTGCGTGGGGCACACCTCGGCAATGGCCCCCGGGGGAGACGGCTGGTGGTCGTAGTTGACCCGCGCCAAGGCGCCCTCCATGGACACCGCCCCGGCAGCGGCCTTCACGCACTTTTGGCAGCCGATACACGCCGCCGAACACTTCTTGCGCTTGGCCGCGCCCTTTTCCGGTGAGCTGCAAAGCACGTGCAGGGTAGCCGACGTGGGAACCAGCCGGATCAGCTTCCGCGGGCAGGTCGCTACACACTTGCCGCAGCCCGTGCACACGTCCGCGTGCACCACCGCCAGACTCGCGCCGGTGATCTCGATGGCTTTGAATGGGCAAGCGCGCGCGCAGGCGCCCAACCCGAGGCACCCCCGCAGGCAGGCCTTGGCGCCGCCCGCGACCAACGTCGCAGCGCGGCAGTCATTCACCCCGTTGTACAGGGCCGCTTTCGCTGCCTTGGTATTGTCGCCGCCACAGAGAACGACCGCCACCTTGGGTTGTCGGACCCCGAGCGCGACACCCAGCAGGGCGGCAATCTGCGCCGCGGTCTCGGTATTTGTGGACGGGCACTGGTTCGGCTCCGCTTTCCCGCCCGCCAGAGCGCGCGCGAAATCGGAGCACCCGGCAAAGCCGCAACCACCGCAGTTGGCGTTGGGCAGCAGCGCCTCGATCTTCTCGACCTTCGGGTCCGGCTCGGTTCCGAAGAACTTCACGGTGATGCCGATAACCAGCCCCAGGAGCAGGCCCATCACCGTCAGAACGAAAATGGCCCCCGTCATGGTGTCGAATTCTCCGTTCCTGTTGCCAAAGCCGGGAGTGGACGTCCCCCGACTGTCTCAGCCGCCCAGTCCGGCAAAACCCATGAACACCATGGCCAGCAACCCGGCGGTAATCAGGGCGATGGAGGTGCCTCGCATGCACTCCGGAACCTGAGCCAGTTCGAGTTTTTCGCGCAGGCTCGCAAACAGGACGAGCGCCAGGCCGAATCCCACGGCTGAAGCGGTGCCGAACACCGTTGCCTTCAGGATGCCGTGCGATTCTTTGGCCGACAGCAGGGCCGCGCCCAGCACCGCACAGTTGGTGGTGATCAGCGGCAAATAGATTCCCAGGGCGCGGTACAACGGCGGTGCAAACCGCTGCAGGATGACTTCCACGATCTGCACCAGCGCGGCGATAACCACGATGAAGACGATTGTCTGCAGGTACGCCAGGTCGCCGACGGAAAACGGCGCGCCGGGAAGGAGCACGTACTGATTCACGGTAGCCGTCACCGCGCTGGCCAGCGTCATGACGAAGACTACGGCACCCGCCATGCCGAGCGCCGTGTCCAGCCGCTTGGACACACCCAGAAACGGGCAGATGCCCAGGAACCGTCCAAGCACGAAGTTGTTGACCAGAATCGCGCCGACGATAAGGGCAAAGTATTCACCCACGGCCCGATCTCCTCCGGATGGCAGCCCCTTCTTCCGAGCAACCGGGAGTCGCAGGTTCCCCCAGAATGGGGGACGCGGTGCTCGCAGATTGCCGAGAGGCACGAAGTCGAATCTCGTAATCTATCCCCTCGTTGGGGCCGTACAACATCCCCCACGACGCCTTTCGCCATCGCACGAGTCGAAAAAAAACGGATACACGCCGCACCTCGCGTGGTGTGGCCTGCATCCGTTAGAATCAATCCTGTCCGTCAAACTCGCGGCCGCTAAACGTTCACAGCCGCAGCATCGGATTCAGAGCAACAACTTACCAACGGGACCCGCCGCCGCCGCCGCCGCCCTGCCGATCACTCCGGGGACCGCGCTCCTTGGCCTCGTTGATCCGCAGAGGACGACCGCCAAGCTCGACTCCGTTCAGAGCGTTCATGGCCGCGGCCGCCCCGGCGTCTTCCATCTCGACAAACCCGAACCCCCGCGGCCGCCCCGTCTCACGGTCCGTCACCAGCCGCACCGCAATCACGTTGCCGTGCTGGCCGAAATGCTGACGGATCTCTTCCTCAGAGGCGCTGAATGGCAGGTTCCCGACGTACAGTGTCTTAGCCATGCTTTCTCTCCTGGCCCGCGTTCTCCGCCGCGCCCAGCCCCCACGCCCACGGGACTGAACCGAAGCGCTGGCGATCCACCCTCAGAGCCCCGGTCCGTTTCACTCTCCAGCCAGACAAACCCCGATCATCCACAGGGACATCGAGGACCCGAATAACAGACTCGAAACCCTTTGGGCGACCATCACCATAACAAGGGGCTACGGAAATGCAAGTGTGCCGCCGGTGTCCCCGTATTTTTTCCCGGACGACGCAATACCACGACTGCCGACGGTCGCGTTGGCACGCCGGCAGAGGTCCGGCGGGCTTGGCGCTTCGCGCCCCCTGCGGTATAGTCCCACCTGCGATGTGAGGTCATGCTCACCGGGAGGCCAAGACCATGGTTGATGCTCCGTTCGCCGTGCGCCGTTCCGCGCACCTGCGGCTGGGCCGACGCGGCGAGCGCCTAGCCCAGCGCCTGCTCCGCGAGCTGGGCCTTGACCTGCTGGTCCGCAACTACCGTGGGCCGAACGGCGAGATCGACCTCGTGGCCCGTGACGGCGAGGTGCTCTGCTTCGTGGAAGTGAAAACCCGGCGCCGCCACGCGCACTCGCGGCCGGCCGATGCGGTCGGTCGCGCCAAACGCCGACGCATCGTTCGCACAGCACACCGGTACCTCCGCGACATCGGGTCACCGCAGATCCGATACCGGTTCGACATCGTGGAACTGGTACTGCACGAGGGGCGCCTGCTCGACGCCCGCTACTGGCGCCAGGCATTTTCTGAGGAGGACATGCGCGGCTCGCTCCGTTTCCCTTCCACCCCGGACGCCTGACCGCCCTTGACTCCCGCAGCCAAAGCGGCATAGTTACCACGGCCACAACGGCTCAGGGACTCCTCCGAGCGTGTTGGAATCAGGGGTTCCGTGTTCGGGCTGAGCCTTTGGCCGAATGTGGCGCCACCGGGAGGCATTGCTTTCCTGAAGAACACCCGAGTCGTTACCGCGTCCGGCGCTTGCCATTCCATACCCGTGCCACGACTCGTCCCACGGAAGTCCACGCCAACGTGCCTCTGAATTGGAAAATGTGGGCCTCGAGGCCTGGGATCGTCCTGCTCGTAGCGGTGCTGAACGTCGCGCTCTGGGTTCCGGGCACGAACGTGCTGAACAACATGTTCCGCGAGAAACCCACCCTCCTGGGGCGCTATTCGATCGGGCAGACGATGGCGGGCCTGGCCGTCCTGTTCGTATCGGCGATCTTCCTCTTCGTCGCCCTGGGCCCGGAGGCGACTCGGCGCCGACGCCTGTTCGGGGTGATCACCGTCGGCCTGGCGCTGACCTGCAGCCTCCTGGTTGCCGATGCGGTCCTCAGACTGCTCCCCGAACCGGCACCCACGGAATGGCGAGCCGGGATCGTGGTCCGAAAACCGGACTGCACCTACACGGCCGTCTACAAGGATCAGCACCCATTGCACTCATGCTATCCCTGCCTGCCGCCCGGATACCCGCCGGTGCCGTTGACCTTCCGTGTGGACCATCGCGGCTTCCGCAACCCCACGGAAATCGACACCGCTGGAGTGGTGTTGATCGGCGACTCCTTCACCGAAGGCTACGCCGTGTCGGACGATCAACCCTGGGGGCGGCTGTTTTCCGAGACGACCACGGAAACCGTCTGCAATCTGGGCAACAACGGCGCCTCTCCCCCCCGGTACCTGCAAGTGTTCAGTACGGTCGCGATGGACCTCAAGCCGCACACCATCATGCTGATGCTGTTCGAGGGCAACGATTTCTGGGGCGACGGAACGCTCTCCTCCCCGCCCGAGGACGTCTCGCCCCGGCGGCGACTGCAGGGCCTGCTCAGGCACTCACCGCTTCGGGAACGCACGGAACAGGCCTTGATCGAGCTGTTGGGGCCAGTCAACGCGCCACGGGCCATGCCCGATCCGGACGTCATCGGCTGTTTTCCGCTCGCGGTTCCGCCGGGGCCGAACGCCCATTACTACTGGATTGAGCCCAAACGTCCGCTCCATCTCTCCATCCCTGAAGCGCAATTTCGTGAATCACCCGGGTGGCAAACGGTCGCGTTGCTGCTGGACCAGATGAGCCGCACCTGCCAACGAAACGGTGTCCGCTTCATCGTGCTCTACGCACCGGCCAAGGCGCATGTCGTGATGCCCCTGGTGCTGAAGGAACTGCCGCCCGAACAGGTCGCCCGGTTCGTGCTCCTGCGCGGCCAGGGCCTCCCCGGCGGCGCCCGCGATGGAAGCGAGTTCCTGAAACTGCTTGCCGTCACCCTCGACGCGCAGGAGAAGGTCACCGCGGAATACTGCCGTGACCTGGACGTGGAATTCCTCAGCTTCACGGATGCCTTGAGACAGGCAACCCGCAACGGCACCCAGACGTACTTTACCTATGATATGCACTGGACGCCCGAGGGGCACAGGGTGGTGGCCGACACACTGGTCGAGTACTGGCGGCAACACCCCCGCAGCATATCCGAGTAGCCACCGAAGATGAACGAATTCGATCCAAGTCAACCGTGCCAGCCGTTCCGCGCCGACCGGTCGCCAGGCCGTGGGCGTTCGGGAAACCTGTTGCTCTTCGTCCAGCAAGGCGACCGGCGTTTCGTGGTGAAATCCCACGATCGACCCGGAAACGCCCCCGACACATCGATCCGCCGGCTGCAGTGGGAAGTGGACGCCGTGCGGGCTTTTGCGGCAATCGGCGTGCAGGTGCTGCGCCCCGTGTGGGGCCCGGCCGATACGCTGGAGTTGCAGGTGGAGGGCCAACCCCTCACCCTGCGCCACGTCCTCGTGTTCCCGTTCCACGACGGCAGAACTCTGCAGGAAGCCATTCGGCAAACTCCGGACCCGGTCCCGCTCGTCCGCGAGGCGGCGCGCCGCATCCTGGAGCGGCACCGCCGGGCCCGCTCCGTATGCGAAATCCACAGTGACGGCGCACCGCACAACATCTTCGAGGACTGGACCTGGTTCGACCTCGACGAATTGCCGTCAACCCGGGATCTCCGAACGGCCAAGGCCGGAGAAGTCTGGCGTTTCCTGACCGGTGTCATCGATGTCACCCCACTCGGTCAAGCCCGCACCCGGGTCACCGCCTTCTGCGACGTCTACGACGACCGCGATGTCCTGCGACTGGCACGAGAGTTGAGGCGCAAGACCTGCCCCCTGCTGAGAATGCTGCTGCAGCCGTACCAGTTCTGCCGGCTCGCGTTCGGCAAGAGCTCCAGCTTGGGACGGCTGCGAACCGGGCGCGAACTCAGCCGCTACCTTGCCGAAACGAACCGGCAGACTCCGAGACCGCAGCGCTGACACACTGGCTTGGCTGTTGCCAGTTTGGAGCGCCAGCGCGGCTTGCATTCACTACCTGTGAGCCTAACTTCTCCCCGCGAAGAAAAACCGCTGGCCCTATCGCAACGAGACAGGCGTCCAAAATGGTGGCCTCATCGACAGAGGAACGCAGCAACGACCTCGGCATCATTGGCGGCTCGCACTCCCACGACGTGCTGCGCGAGGTGCTGGCCGCCGCGCCCCCTGGCAAGGTCCTCGATGCACCGTGCGGCACCGGAGTCCTGGCGGACTTCCTGCGTGAACGCGGCTGGCAGGTGACGTGTGTCGACATCGACCCGGGCAATTTCCAGGCCCGCGACCTGCCCTTTGCACGGGCCGACCTGAACCGCGACGCACTGCCTTTCCCGGACGCAAGTTTCGACCGTGTCGTGTGCGCCAACGGCCTGCACCGGCTGTTCAATCCCGCTCAGGTCATCAAGGAGTTTCACCGTGTCCTGCGCGATGGCGGGACGCTGCACGTGACCCTGCCCAACTACGGCAGCATCCAGCACCGACTACGGTTCCTGTTCTACGGTTCCGTGGTCAGCAGCATCAATCGGCAGCGTTTCGAGCAGACCATCGACGCGCCTGAGGCCAGAGTCCGGCACCATCTGTTCCTGCCGCAGTTGGCTAACCTGTTCGAGGGTGCCGGGTTTCGGATCAGTCGCATGCGCGCCACCGACGTCCGGACCATCCATCTCCTGCTCTGGCCGCTCGGCCTGTGCGCACGCCTGGCCAGCCTCCTGATCCGACCCCGCACCCGCCACCGCAACCGCATCGAGGTCGCCAATGCCGGCCCCGTCTGCTGCGGTGGCAACTTTCTCTACCTGGAGGCGGCTAGGCAGAATACCCCCCCGAGTTAAGCGGTTGCCGTGCCAGGACGCACCGGTCTCAACCCAGCGCGGATGCGACGTAGTAGGCCACCTCGGCCTCGCCCAGAGCGGCCTCGGCGCCGTACACTTCGATGAGACGGGCCGCATCGTCGGCCGGGACCAGCGGCCGGAGCAGTTCCAGGAGCTGCCGCAGGTTGCGGGCGCGCCGCACCACCGGCACCTCGCCGGGGTAGAACAGGATCCGGTCATAGTCGACCACCGCCAGCGGCATCGCGCCGAAGCCGGGTTTGCTGGCCAGCATCAGGTTGGCCGCGGTCCAGTCGCCCGGCGCCATTCCGGCCCCGTGCAGCCACGCCGTCAGGCGCCCCGCCCCGTCCATGAGCCGCCGCCGTTCCGCGGCCGACGGCCGTTCCTCGAGCCGTGCCAACAGGGTCCGCAAACCCAAGTCCTCCAAGACCAGAAACCCACGTCCGTCCGCAGCGCGGAGCCAGCCGTGGCAGGCCGCGCAGGGGACGTGCGCCATCTCAAGCCGGTACGCGTTCAGCCAGGCGGCACGGTCAGGCCGCAACACGTCGGGGCCCGGCGGGACCCGGAAGAACTCCTTCACCACAAACGTCGTCTCGCCGACCCGCACCCGGGAGAGTTGGCGCTTGACGTCGTCCTTGATCATGTCCTTCCGGGCCGCCACGTTGGCCAGATGCTGTTCGAACGCCGCTTGCGCCTGCGGCAGCGGGAAGGGCCGACGCAGCAACCAGCGGCCTTCGCTCGTGCGATGGGCTTCGCACAGACTGCTGGCCCCGAGCAGCCGGCGTTTCCGGCCCGGCCAGAACTGATGCACACGCCGGAAGAAGTCGTGGACCAGCCCGCGCCAGCACGCCGCGGTAAGTGCGGACTCCGCAGGGCCGGGGCTCAATCCCAGCGGTTCCAGGATCGCGGCGCCCTCCGCCGGCTCAAGCTCGCGCCCCAGGGCCAGCGCCAGCCCGAGAATCTGCAGGCCCTGCACCCTGTTCAACGCTACGCCCGCCCTGGCGCCGTACACGTCCACCAGATGGAATCCCACCCCGGCCCCGGACAGCGGCGGACCGCCGTCTGCCCCCGCCCCTCGCCCCTCGTCCCTCGCCCCTTCCCCCGTCCCCGTGACCAACACATTGCCGGTGTGCAGGTCCGGGTGGTCGACGTTGGTTTCGGACAGTGTCTTGAGGAACTGCGCCAACCCGGTCACGAACGCGCGCCGCCGCGCCGGCACGCCTCGACAAACAGCCCAGGCCTCCACAAACCCGACGGCGCCCGGCAGCGCTTCGCTGACCAGAAAACTGTCCAGCCCCTTCCGGCCCCAGCCGAGGAACCGGACCACCGCGACCTCTGCCGCGGCCAGCACCTGGCCGGCACGGAACTCCTGCTCCGCCTTGCAGCGCCACAGGCAGGTGACGCGATCCTGGAGCCGCCGCGGATGATCGTGCTTGACGAAGAAGGCCGCGCCCGCCGCCGCCACGCGGTAGACCGTACGGCGGGTGTTCTGTTTGACCAGATGCCATTCCGCGGCCGGGGGCGGCGGGGCAGTAAATGCCGTGGGCAGCGGCGCGCCGGCATCCGCCAGATGCCACACCACACGGCTCAGGTCCGGGACGGATTGTGCCTGTTGCTGCGTCACTGTGCCAGTTTCTTCAGTTCGTCCGCTGTGCGTCGCGCCGCGCCGGCCGGGTCAGCGCCAAAAGCGCTCTCGAAATAGGCGCGGCGCCGGCCTTGATGCTCCTGCGGATTCCGGTACGCGTGCTCCACGGCCTGGCCCCAGTCGCGGAACCCGCCGCGCGCGAACGAAAACGCGCCGTCGTACAACCCCATCAACTCCTCGATGTCGTCAGGGTGCATCCCCCCGGCCGCGTACTGGTCGCGCCACTTCTCGCGCGCGTACGTCTCCGTGATGATGTGCGGCCGATCGTAGAACATGAACTCCTCGCTGGGCGAAGTGGCGTCGCCGATCAGCACGTCCGCCACGCACATCAGTTCCGAAAACGAACATACCGCCAGATCAATCACCGCGCTGCCCCGCTCCTGCAGGATGGCGCCGACGCGGCGGAACAAGGCCCGGTCTTCGCCGGATCCGTGCAGGGCCTGACTCGGGTGCGGCCGCATGACCAGGTTGAACGATGTTGGGACCTGGCGCGCAATGTTTTCGGCGCAAGCCGACCAGGAACCGCAGTCGCGCCGCGCCGGAGCATAGAACACGGTCGGCTTCTGCGCGTCGAGCCCGAGCTTGCCCAGAAACGCCGTCTTGTTCTCCGCCGTGGCGGCGGGAAACTCCGAGAACGGCACGTAACCGGTGACCGAGTACCGAAAGCTGTAGCTGCCCGAACAACGCAGCAGCATCCGTTCCATGCGCGGGCCGTTGAGCAGGACATGGTCGAAGCCGGTCATTTCTTCGACGTTCCTGCGGGTCAGGGGGCGGTACGTTCCGTGAAACAGCATGACACGGTAGGCCGTGAACCGCCCGAGCACCGACTGATGCCCTGCGCCGCTCGCAATCACCTTCGCATCGCGCAGGGCCCGGTATGCGGGCGACAGCGCCTTGAGCACCGGTAGGTAGCGCAGGGTCGGCAACCCCGGGTAGTTGCGTTCGTAGAATCGCAACGTCTCGCGGCGGTTGCTCACAAAGACCCCGCCGCACAGCCCCGCCAACGGCCCGATCGACGGCACGGCCTGCGCCATCTTCGAGAAAAATACGATCGGGTACTCGGTCATGGGGCCTTCACGGTCCTAGCAGATAACTCGTCTCGTTGGGGCGACGTCGGGCGCGCACGGTGGCTCGGTCCGTCCCGGGCCGAAGTGGGGTGCCAGTGGCTCGGACCGTCCCGGGCCGAAGCGGGGTACTCGGGCCGGTCCCCGGCCGAGGGCCTCGGGCCGGGACGGCCCCGAGCACCCTGCTGCGGTCCCAGAGGTCCCGCGCCACGGCCGCAAGGACCGTGGCGGCGCGAAAGAACACAAATTGTGGCATGGTTCAAAGGGGCACCGTTCCAGGGTTCACGGTTGGTCGAATCTGAGCTCACGTCCGATAACCTTGACAACCTTGAACCCCTGAACCGTGAACCATGCCCACATTGTCTACCGCCTTGCTCTGTCACCGTCGCCGGGCTCGTTCCAGCCAGGCCTCGAACTCGGTAACGTAGCGCCGGAAGTCGTGACCTGCCGCGGTGGTCCGGGCCCGGTCGCCCACCGCGCGGCGTTCTTCGGGGCTGGCACTGAGCCGCCGCACCAGGTCCGCCCATGCCTGAGTCACATCGCCCGCCCCGGTCACCGGCAGGACGAACCCGTTCGTGCCGTGCTGCAGCAGTTCGCTGACACCGGAACAGTCGCTGACCGCCGCCGGCAGGCCGCAGCTCATGGCCTCCAGCACCACGTTGGCAAAGGAGTCGAAGAACGACGGATGCAGCAGCACGTCGGCCGCCGCATAGAAGCTCTCCATCGCATCCGTTGCGCCCGCGTAAACCAGGTACGGGGCTGTGAAACGTGGCCGACGCTTGCCGACGACGACCAGCCGGATACCGGGCCGTTCCGGCTGCAAGCGGTCAAAGACCCGGCGCAGCAGCGCCAGGTTCTTCAGCCGCAGGTTGTGCGCGACGAACAGGAACACGACGTCGGTCTCGACCACGCCCCAGGCCCGCCGCACGGTCTGCCGCCGCGGCTCGATGCGCTCCGGATCGAACCGGCACGTGTCCACCGCGTTGTGCAGCACGTGCACGGCGTCGGGCACGGCACCGCTGACCCGGGCCTGCCGGGCCACGAATTCGGAGATGCACAGAAACAACGCGCACGGATTCCGCAGCATCTCGGCTTGGCGTCGCACCGTCGCGCGGTGCTTGCCCTGGCGGTACCCGAGCTGCTTGATCCGGCGCAGCCACGGCGGGTACGCGTTCAGGCTGTAGCGCAGGAACTCCCGGTGCACGCCGCCGCCGAGCCGGTGCAGGTCCGCGGCGTGGAAGAAACCCCAGTCCACGGTGACGTCCGGCGCGACCGCACAGAGCGTCGCCGGAATGGCCGCCAGCTCCGGGTGCACCGTGATGCCGTCAAACGCGTCCGCCGTGTCGGCGGACACGTGCACGTCATGCCCGCGCCGCGCCAACTCGACGCACAGGCTCACCGCGTCGTTCTCGGCGCCCGAACCCGCCCGACGGAAATGCTCGACATAGAACAGCAGCCGCATGCGTGCCCCGTCGAAGGGTCAGGGGCTCTGCCCCCGACACCCCCGCCAAAGGGACTCGTCCCTTTGGAATCCCGATGGACATTGCCGTTGCCGTCGCGGCAGCCGCGACGGCAACGGCAATGTCCCTGTGGGAGTCCAGAGGGCACAACGTGTCCTTTGGCGGGGCGTGGGGCAGAGCCCCACATCACTTACGTGTGATAATCCGCGTTGATCTTGACATACTCGTAGGTCAGGTCGCAGGTCCAGACGGTGTACTCGCCTTTGCCCGCGCCCAGGTCGAGGTCAATGCGGAACTCGCGCCGCTTGATCGCCTTCACCTGTTTCGGTTCCGGCGTGCCGGCCGACATACCGCCGCGCACGATCGGGACGCCCTCGTAGTCCAGCGACACCTTGGCGGTGTTGATCTTCACGCCCGAATACCCGGCCGCGCACAGGATCCGGCCCCAGTTCGGGTCGGCCCCGAACCACGCCGTCTTGCACAGTGCGGAGTTCGCAATCGCCTTGGCGCAGCGCTGCGCCTCCTCACGGTTGCGCGCGCCGCGCACGTTCAGTTCGACGAACCGCGTCACGCCCTCGCCGTCCAGGACCAGTTCCCGGGCCAACCGCCCGACCACCGCGACGAAGCCTTCCGCGAACGCCGCCGCCGCCGGGGTACCGGCGCGGATCGGCGTGTTCCCGGCGCTGCCGTTCGCCAGCACGATCAGTGTGTCGTTCGTACTCATGTCACCGTCGACCGTGATGCGGTTGAACGACTGGTCCAGCGCCGCCGCCAGGCATTGGTCGAGGAAACGGGGTGTGACCGCCGCATCGGTGGTGACATATGAGAGCATGGTCGCGTGCTGTCGCGGCGTGGCCAGCAACCGCGGCGCGATCATCCCGGCGCCCTTGGCCATGCCGCCGATGTGCACCACCTTGCCGCCCGGCAGTTTGACCTGCACCGCCACCGCCTTCGGTTTCGTGTCGGTCGTCATGATCGCCTGCGCCGCCTTCTGGCCGCCGTTGGGGACCAGCGCCTTGACCGCCGCCCCGGCCCCGGCCAGAATGACGTCCATGGGCATGGGCACGCCGATCCGGCCCGTCGACGACACCAGTACTTCGCTCGGCTTCACACCCAGGCGCCGAGCGACGAACACGGCAGTGGCTTTCGTGTCGCGCAGCCCTGCGGCGCCCGTGCACGCATTGGCATTGCCGCTGTTAATGATCACCGCCCGGACCGGCTTTCCGACCGCGATCACCGCCCGGTCGTACTGCACCGGCGCGGCACAGAACGCATTGGCCGTAAACGCACCCGCGGCCACCGCCGGCGTCTCGCTGACCAGCAACGCCAGGTCCGGTGCGCCGCTCTTCTTCAGACCTGCCGTCACACCCGCCGCCAGGAACCCGCGCGGCGTGGTGACACTGCCACTCGGAACAAACGAGAAACTCATCTCCGTCAACCTCCTGCAAAGGGAACGCGTGTCACTCCCGACCCTCGCCCGTCGCGACCGCCGAAAGACACCCGTACCATAACGCTCGGCCTATGCGGCGGGACTCCGACCGCGGAAGGCACCGTTCGGCGACAGTCATTCACAGGTCATCGGGTGTGAGGCCGGTTCGCCGAGCAATGCGAACCATCATCCTCGGGCCTATCTCTTCGCCGTCGTGAAAGGCAAACGTGCAGTCCGGCCATCCGGGGCGTTCGAGAAGGCGGTGTGAGCCCTTCACCTGGCGCTTGATACGCCAGCCTATCCGGAGCAGGGCGGCCAACACCAGTCGAGCTTTCTTGGATGGCCACAGGCTCATGCAGGAACCGCGAACACGTCGTCGAGTTCAGGGACTGGCTCGCCGTGCTCGACGCGATCGGCCAGGACACGAAGTGCGAGCGCTTCGACCTTGGCCAAGGCCTCTGCCCGGGTCTGGCCATAGACCATGGTTCCAGGCAACCCGATCACTTCAGCAATCCACCGACCGTCTTCTTCACATTCAAGCTCGATGTTCATGGTTCGAGGTCTCCATGAGCCAATCTAGCCCGTCGCGTCGGCCATGGCAAGATAGCTGTACCTTGGCTGCCGAACGCTGCTGTCAAGTCCTGGTCTCCGTTTGACACCTGTTCCGGTTGGTCGATCGTTGGTTCAGACTCCGTGGTTTGTGGGACGAGTGTCGGGTGTCGAGGGGGAGGCGTCCCTGAACACCGAACACTCATCAGCACTCTTACCCCTTCCCCTTGCCTTTCTCCCAACATCACCCCTCACCGCACCCGCACCACTTCGCCGGCCGCGTCGGAGCGGTACGCGGCCTCGATGACCTTCTGCACTTCCAGCGCCCGGTCCGGGTCGCACAGCGACGGCTTGCCGGCACGCAGCGCTTTGACGCAGTGCGCAAACTGCGCCGCCAGGGTGTTGACCTTCGCGTCGTCGACCGTGATCGTCTCGACCAGTTTGTCGGCCTGGTACAGGTTCATCGCCGCCGGCGTGATGTCCAACGTCCCCGCCTGCCCGTGCAGCACGACGCGGAACTCGCCCGGCACGGTGGCGAAACTGATCGTCATCGACCCCAGCGCGCCGTCCGGGAAGTCCAGAACCAGCGCCGCCTTGTCGTCGATGTCGTACGTGCCTTTCGCGGCCGCACGCAATGACCCAGTCGAGGCAAACACGCTCCGAGGCGTGCCGCAAAACGCCATGACCGCGTCCAGGATGTGGTAGCCCGAATCGATGATCGCAATGCCGCCGGACTCCTTGGCCTGGCCGCGCCAGCGCATGGCGTCCTCGAACACCGGCGTCCAGTAGTAGTGGATCGCGCCGCGGACAAAATGGATCTTCCCGAGCTTGCCCGACTTCAGGATGTCCAAGGCTTTCAGGAACGACGGCGAGAACTTGCGCTGCGCACCGACAAAAAGCCGGCGTTGGTGCTTCTTCGCAGCCGCAAGCATCTTCCGCGCGTCCGCCAGGTCTTTGGCGAACGGCTTGTCCTTGTAGACGTGCAGTCCGGCTTTGAGCGCCGCGATCACGACCGGTGGATAGAGGTGGTGCGGCAGACAGACGGCGACGAGGTCAAGTTCCTCCTTTGCGATCAACTCGCGCCAGTCGGTATACTTATGAACGCCCGGCGTCTGCACCGCGTCCAGTGCCGCCGTGCTGACATCGCACACCGCCCGGACCGTGACACCCTTGTGCACCAGAATCGAGTCCAGGTGCGCCTTGCCCATGCCCCCGACCCCGATCGCCCCGACACGCAGTTTTGCCATAATCCTGATCCTCCGCTTGAAACACCACTGTCGTTCCGACGCCGGTAGGGTAGACCGCAATGACACCCAACTTAGGGTTGAGGGCTGAAAGCTGAAAGCTGAGGTCCAGAGTCCAGAATGCCATGCGGTGGGCCTGTTTCCACTTCAGGTTTCAGGTTTCATCCCTCAGCCTTTGCCCGTGGTGCGACGGTCCTTAAGTTGGGGGGCCTTAGGGTAGACCGGAAACCGAGCGTCGTCAAACACTGCTCCGAAGGCAACGCGAGCCCGTACGAACCGCAGAACGCCGCCTTGGGTTCGATATTTCGGCAACTGTGCGGGGCGATCCACGGCAGCGGGCAGTGGCGCGGGACCTCCGGGACCGCAGCAGGGTGCTCGGGGCCGTCCCGGCCCGAGGCCCGCGGCCGGGGATCCGACTTCGCCCAGGCGGCTTCGCCGGACAGGCCGGCCGGCGCACCCTGCTTCGGCGCGGGACGCGCCGAGCCACTGCGGCCATACTTCCGCGAGACTGGATTTACCCGCACAGGTCGCTTTTCTTCGCGGCCGTTGATGCGCAGATCGCACTCGAACGCGTAGGCGGAAATGTCGCCGCTGTCGTGGCCTTTGTCCTGGTACCCGCGCCGCGCCGCGTGCTCGCGCTCGAGCACCGCCGCCGACGTGGCCAGCAGTGTCATGTCCCAGCCCCGCCCGTCGCGACACGTGAACCGCAGCGTGTCGTTGTGGTTGAGCCCGAACGGCGTAAGAGTCGGTTTGGATGTGCGTGCCAGAATCATCGGCGCCTCGCTGCAATCGTTCATCGCGATCGTCGTCGCAACCGCTCCGCCACGCAGCGGCCGACAAGACCGCGAATCTATGCCGCGTTCGGGCCGGTTTCAACTCGGAGAAACGCGCGGACATCTTGAAGAGCGGGGAGGACAGCATTACTGTCAGTCATAGAGGCGGTTGTGGTCGTAGTTGCCTGCTGCATGGCGATACGGTCCGCACGCCGCCTGGAACCCGAACGGGTGCGACACGAGGACAGACGCCATGGACGCCATCACACTCGAAATCCCCGCCGGTATTGCGGCTCAGATCAAGCTTCCGCCCAGAAAGGCCAGGAAGATGCTCATGGAGAAACTGGTCGTGCGCCTTTACGAGCAAGGCATCATTACTTCGGGTCAGGGTGCCGAACTGCTGGGAATGAACCGCCTCCGCTTCGAACGGTTCCTGGCGGAGAACGAAGTGGCCATCCACGCCGAACCCCGAACGCTCGTCGCAGACCTGGACGCCCTGGATGTCGCCCCATGATCGTCAGCAACACGACGCCGATCAGCAACCTTCTGCACCTTGACCAGTTCCGTCTTGTGGCGTCCCTCTGCCGGGAGGTCCATGTTCCCGAACCCGTGCGGGACGAGGTCGACCAGGCGTTTGCCCGCAACCGGGAATGGCGTGAGGCGCTGGACGGCGGTCGGGTGCAGGTCCACAAGGTGACCAACGACGTCCTGATCCAGCAACTGAGGCGAACTCTGCATCGGGGCGAGGCGGAAACCGTGGCGCTCGGTGTCGAACTGGGCGCCAAACTCTGCCTGATGGACGACAGGGATGCCCGCGCCGTAGCCGAAGGCTTCGGTATCCGGCTAACCGGGACACTGGGGCTGCTACTCAAAGCTAAACAACTCGGTTTGCTCTCGTCAGTCAGGGTCTTGGTCGGCCGACTTCGCGACCGACACCATTTCTGGATCAGCCCGCGGATGTACCAGGAATTCGTCCGACTCGCCGGTGAGCAGTAGTTCGCATGCGCCAAGCGTGTCCCCGCGCTGGTTGCCCCCGGCGCGACACGTGGCGCGTCCCCACCTGGCGAATCATTAAGCATTCCTTAATAGTTGCCTCCGCCTGGAGTTCCCCTTCGGCGTAGATGTTCTTCAGGTGTATGTTGACGTTCGGAACGGTCGTCTCAAATAGCTCCGCGATAAGGGACTGGGGCAGCCACACGGTCCCGCCGTCCAGCCGTACGTCGATGCGGCTGTGCCCGTCCTCAGTCCGGTACACGACCACCTCGCCGCCGGGCCGGTCAGGCGCTCCCGAATCCGCGGGCGTGGCCGACGTCGTTTGGCGAGCATTTGCAGTTTCACTCATGACGGTGTCTTCTCCTCGTGTCCTGTGGTTCCGCGCCCCCCACCTGCTGATGGCGGCGTCTCCGCGCCCGTCGCACCGCTTCCCATCGGGAGATGGTTCTTTGCGCCCCTGTAAAGGGTGATGGCCGCCAGAACCAGGAACAGTGAGAACAGGGGGAACGTGAGGCCCACGATCCGGTGGTTGAGGAACAGGAACCGGTAGTTGCCAACCACCATGCCCACGAGGAGCAGAATCGCAATGGCCGTGCCGGGAATCGGCCGCATCCACGCGAGCAGGGCCGCGAGTGCCAGACCCGCGAGCAGGACGGTCATGAACGTGTAGCCAAGATTGGCCGCGGCATCGAACTCCATACAGTCACCCGCCAGCATGTTGTCCACGGCCGTGGCGTGGATTTCCACGCCCGGACAAGCGGCGCTCATCGGGGTTGCCACCAGATCGCCGATGCCAACCGCCGTCGCGCCTACCAGCACGAAGCGGTCGGTGAATGTTCCTGCCGCGACTTCACCCTGCAGCACGGCGACCGCGGACACGCGAGGGAAGCTCCCCTCTGGCCCGCGGAAGTTCAGGTAAAAGTGCCCCCGGGAATCGGTCGGGATAAGCCTCTCGCCGAGCCTGAGGCCGACGACGCTGCGGCGTGATGACACCAGGGCAGCGGGACCCCCAAGTCCCTCGCGGACCATCTCAAAGGAAAGTGCAGGGTAGAACACGTCCGCATACCCGATCAACAGAGGAACAGCACGACAGATGCCCGAACCGTCCGGGAGAAGGTTGCCGTGGCCTTCGGAGCGCGCTTGCTCCGACAGCACCGGCAGGGCGCAGATCGGTCGGTACGCCTGGCACGCCCAAGCGTGCGCCGCCGGCAACTCCGCGGCAGGCACGTAGAACCGGGGACATGGCTGGACATTGTCGTCGCGGAGACCGTCATTCTCGAACTGGAATCCGTACCCGAGAACCACCGGCGCCGCCGCGATGGCCGCGGCCAGCCGGCCGTCGTTGTCGAGTTCAGCCGGTTCGACCTGGGGCTTGTCTTTGAGCAGGTCACGGACGAGGCTGGGGCCGCGTTTCGGGTCGGTGCGGTCGGGCTCGGCAAACAGCACATCCATCCCGATCACGCGCGGTTTGTCGGCCGCGATTCGTCGCAGCAGCTGCCCGGTGAGGTCCCGCGGCCACGGCCACTGGCCCAGCGCGGCGAGGCTCTTCTCGTCGATGGTGACGATCACGACTCGGCCCGTGGTTTCCGCGGGGCCCCGGAACCGGAACATGACGTCGACGGCTGCCCGGTCGATGGATTCGACGACCTGCCGCCCTGGCCCGTGCCCCAGCAGCACGAGGAGCACAAGACAACAGGCGACCGCGGCGCAGCCGACCAGAAACACCGGCAGACGACGGGACTGCGACTTGTCGGATTGCCCAATCATTGTCTGCACCCCGGTTTGGCCTGTTGAGCCGGCGCCTGACGTTCCGGTGTATCTGTCGGACGACGGCGGTTCCCTCGCCTGGCAAAAGCATAGGCGCCCGGGACTGCCACGTCAAGCGGACATTACAGCCTTGCCCTGCGCCGGGATCGGCGCATATTGGAGCCAGTGCGGACGGTGAGCACGCTCGCTTCCCGCGGGGCCACCGGCTTCGAGATCGACGTGAACGAGGGCCACTGCCCGGACCAATGCCACCCTGCACCAAGACGGTTTGCCGTCGAACACGACCATCTGGCACGCGGCACAGAACCTGAGCCAAGGCTTCCATGCCTGCGCCGTGGAATGGACCGACAGCGCTGGCCGTGCACCCGGGGCGAAAACAAAAACGGCTTCCGGGTTAACGGAAGCCGTGGTGCATCCCAAACGCTGATCGATTCCCGACTGAAAACCTCCGCTGCTCCGTTCCCGCGACTACTTCTTCTTCCCCACGATCTCGCTCATGATCGTGTGGAAACCCTTGCCCTCTTCCATCTCGTTCGCAATCTCCTTGAAGAAGTAATCCGTGCGTCCTCCGGCAGGGACTTCGTGCCGGTCTCGGAACGTTAGAACCGTCTTGCCAATCTGGATCTCGTCCCCGTCGCGGAGCCCAAACTCTTCGTTAACGATCCGCCGCCCGTTCACGAACGTGCCGTTCTTGGCGCCTTCGTCGAGAACCACGTAGGAATTGTCGGGCTGCTTCTGAACACAGCAGTGAACGCGGCTGATCTCTGAGTCGTGCAGCAATTGCAGGCTGCAACTGTCAGACCGCCCGATGAGCGAGTCGGTCTTGGTCAGTTTGAACTCGTTCATCCGGTTGCTGACGATGTACTCCAGGTGGGCCATACCTTGAGCTCCCGTTGGCTTCCCCACGCCAAGAACGCATCCACCTACGTACTTTACCCACCGTCCTAGGCTTTTTCCAATAGCCGAACCTCGCATTGAAGATAAAACCTACCCCCCGCACGCGAGGTTATGCTGGGGTGTGACTTGTAGAAGAAAAGAAAACGGACTGGCAACGTGCTACTTTCCCGCATTCAAGTATGCAGTATCATCGCCGCAGAGGCTCTTAACCGTCGTGTTCGGGATGGGAACGGGTGTTACTTCCTCGCCATGGTCACCAGTCCGAAAGGAATGGGCACAGGAACGTGTTGCAGTGAAGGTTAGTCCATGCCGTAGTGGCCGGGTTGATTGGATTAGTTGGTTTTTGCCGGGCCGTGTTTAGTCTCTTTTGGGAGATTGTTTCACGGTCCGGGAAAAAGGTGGTCAAGCCTCACGGCTGATTAGTACCGGTTAGCTGAAATCGTTACCGATCTTACACTTCCGGCCTATCTACCCGGTAGTCTTCCGGGAGCCTTAAGACGTCTTGCGACGTGGGAGACCTAGTCTTCAGGTAGGCTTGGCGCTTAGATGCTTTCAGCGCTTATCCTGTCGCGGCACAGCTACCCGGCACTGCCCCAAGGCGGGACAACCGGAACACCGGCGGCCGCTCATTCCTGGTCCTCTCGTACTAGGGAATGCTCCTGTCAAGTCTCCTGCGCCCACAGTGGATAAGGACCGAACTGTCTCACGACGTTCTGAACCCAGCTCGCGTACCGCTTTAATCGGCGAACAGCCGAACCCTTGGGACCTTCTTCAGCCCCAGGATGCGATGAGCCGACATCGAGGTGCCAAACCGCGCCGTCGCTATGGACGCTTGGGCGCGATCAGCCTGTTATCCCCGGAGTACCTTTTGTCCGATGAGCAACGGCGATTCCACATTCCACCGCTGGATCACTAGGTCCTGCTTTCGCAACTGCTCGACCCGTCGGTCTTGCAGTAAGGCTGGCTTATACCCTTGCGCTCTACGCACGATTGCCAACCGTGCTGAGCCAACCTTCGAACTC
>Ga0156402_1129_pt1 | contig 50766 bp, 36 predicted proteins | sample RifOxyA3_FD_108045 | JGI IMG/M metagenome (GOLD analysis project Ga0156402, IMG submission 108045) | Lentisphaerae bacterium RIFOXYA12_64_32 | reverse complement strand
CACCCTATGGAGCGCGGTGGCAAGTCCGCCACGGGCGGCGCGACACCGCTTTGGCTGAGGCGCATCGCCCGCGCAACGTGCTCCAGCCAAAGCGGCGTCGCCGGGCGCTCACTCGCCCTCTGCCGCCGCACTCCACATGCCGCTGACGGTGGCCACGGTCCGTCGCGGTGCCAACGGGTCTGCCGAGCACGACGGACACGCAGCGCGGGAGAACCTTAGTAGCATTGGGGGCAGGACAATCAGACCGATCTGACGGATCGGCCTGATCCGACAGATCCGTAGACTTGTTGCCGCACGCAAGGGGCAAACAGCCCCGTCGCCATGCGTGTCAGAACACCTCGAGTTCCCCAATGAAGAGCCAGTCGTCGCCGGCGCCGGTGCGGGTCTTGCGGAAGCGGAACTTGATGTAACGCGTGTCGTGGAGCGGGAAGTCCCGCACGAGAAACCCGGACCGCTGCTTGCTCGCCACGCCTTGCGGTTGCCATGTTTTGCCGTCAAGACTGGTGTCAATTGCCATAAGGTCCGGCTTGTACCCGGGTGCGCCGCAGGCCTGGTGCATGGCGCGTGACACACGCTGTGGTGTCTCCAGGTCCAGGACGATTTCCAGATCGATGCCGGCGTCGAGTTGGGGCAGTGCGTAACCGTAGGAAAGCCCGTCCGCGTACTCGTGCCCATAAACGCCATCGGTGGACAGAGTATCGCCCTTGTCCGGGTGTCCCGGGTGAGGCGGGACGGATTTCGTGTAGTGCTTGCCGCGTGCCAGCGAGGCGGAACCGGTGCGGGCGGAAACTTCCTCTGAGGGGGCGCTGGTCTGCCCGCAACCGTTCTCCGCAACGACGCGGAACCAGTAGGGTGTGTCGGGCTTGAGGTCAGGGAAGAGGCAGGCAGGGTCTCGGGTGATCACCGCGGCGGCTTTCGGGGTTGGGGTGATACCCGCCTGGTCCCCACGGTAGACTTTGTAGAAGACGATCCCGTCTCCCACGGGCGGGTCCCAGGCGAGGTCGACGTAGGTGCCGCCGGTTGCGGCGGTGCGCAGCCCCGTGACGTTGGTCGGCGGCGGTTGGCTCAGGGCGTTTTCCACAGCATCGAATTCCCGCTTGACGCGTTTGTGCAGCAACTTGATGTTGAGGTCCCGCGGCGGTTCGGTCATGGCCGGGGCCGGATCGTAGTTTCGGAGGTAGAACAGCAGGCCGAGGTCGATGGGGGCACAACACCAGCCGGTCTCGACGCAGTACGGGCCCCATCCGACGTCGGCGCTGCTGCCGAAGTACTCCCAGCGCCGGTAGTCGAAGGACCGTAACCAGGTGCCGTCGAGGAACTTGCTATCCGAGCGGATCTGAATGCGCGACAGGTAATCCCCGAGTTGTTCGAAGGCGCGGCGCAGTTCGGGGTCGCCCGTGATGCGGTGCGCAATCCACAGGTGCATGAGCGCAAAGCCCGTGTCGTAGAGTTGGTCCGTGACCGGGTCGCCGTTCACCTGGAAGATCGAGGTTTCGCCGGTGCCGAACGTCTCGTTGCTCGTGGGCGTGCAGCCGTCCCACTCCTGGATGGCGCCGCACGCGTCCTGCCTGGAACGGATGTAGCTGGCCACCGTGTCGATCCAGCCCTTGACCTCCGGCGTGGGTTGGCAGCGGTACAGCAGGGCGAGGGGGAAGAGCATGCGGGCGTGTTCGCAACTGCGGCTGGTGACGAGGTGCCAATCCGTGTAGTGCTCCATGGCATAGCGGATGCTCTTCTCGGCGATGTCGTAGTACTGGCGGTCGCCTGTGACGGCATACGCGTAGAGCAATCCGGCCTGGGCCCAACTCATGACATGCGGCACAGGTGTGCGGCAGTCGCGTGTCCGGGACTTGGCCCACGGCTCGCCGAGCGGGCCGCTGCCTTCGTAGTTGCGGTGGCGCAGGCCGCCGATCTGGCCCGTGCTGTCGCTGGCGATGCGGCGGAAGTACTCGGCGCCGCGCAGGGCGGGGAGGAGGTACTGTGGATCCAACGTGAAATGGTAGAACAGAAAGCACATGGTCATGGCGGCGCCGGAGTCGTCAACGAACACGTACGTGGTACCGTCGGGATCGTAGTCGTTGCGGGACTGCCAGTCGCCGTAGTACCAAGTGTCCGTCGAGGTGACCTGGTAGCGTTCGGTGACCGCGTTCATCATGTTCCGGCCGATCTGCTTCCAGGCTTCGTCCTTGTTGAGCAGTCCGTAGAGGAAGAACACCAGTGCGGACTCACTGACGCAATCGACGCGGACACAGCTTGCGACGCCCTGCGAACCGTCCGGTGCAATGGGCGAGGACAATCCTTCGCGGACGCCGCGGGTCCCGTCCGGAGTAACAAGCATACCGGCATTGCGGAACCAGTCCGTGTTGTGGCGCAGCGTTTCGCGGTAGCGTTCTTCGCGCGGAGAGACGCTGATCGTGACGCCTGCCGTCTGCTCGCGTCCGCTGCGGCGCGCCGTGACATGGACGGTGTGGTTGCCGACGGGGAACTGCACTGGGGCTGAACGCCAACGACCGGGCCCGGTGGCCTGCAGTGGGATGTCGCCGACCTGTTCCGTGGCGGCCCGGACTTCCGTGCCGTCGGCGGCTTCGACCGCAAGAGAGAGCGGTTGCTCCGGCGGCACCCATTCGCGCGGTTCCGACCACGCACGCAGGCCGACATATTGCGATTCAGTCACGCTGCGGAGGTTGGCGGGAAGCAACTCGAGGACCACTTGCCGCATGAGCTTCCGCCAGGCGTCACTCGGCACATAGCGGCCGCGGACGGCGTTGCTCAGCGCCGTGGTGGCGAAGAACAACTGCGCCTGCCCCTGTGGCAGGCGCAGCAATGCCGGGATGCTGTCCTTCGGCGGGCCGAAGACGGCCCTGTCAAAGCCGGCAAGCCGCCCGTAGGCCAGCAGGACATTGGCCCCGGCCGGCGGTACGAGCGGCATGCGGCTGGACTCGTGCTCTTCGAAGAGCGTCAGGGCCGGAAAACCCAGGGCGGCGCCTGAGTCCGTGACGAAAATGCGCTCGTAGCGCGGCGTCTCGATGCCGCCTGTCTGCAGGGTCGGAACCCGGGCATACTCGGCGTAGACCGATGTGCCGCGGTTCAGGTACGCCAAGACCGTCTGCCAGGCAGCGGTGTCCAACTCGAGCGGCTTGGGATACGCTTCGGCCACGATGAGCACGGCGCAAGCGGGTTGCGTCCCGGCGGCCAGGTTCGCCAGGGGCAGGACGTTGTGGTTCAGGCCGAGTTCCGCCAGTGCGGGGAGAAAGGCGTTCTGCGTGGCATCTCCATAGACGACGACCGGTGCATCCTGCGCCAAGCTCGACACGCAGCCAAGCAGCGACACCAGGATCAGTGAGTGCTTCATCCGACCGTTTCTCCTTTTGGATCTATCCGTGCAAGGGGCGCCACGGTGCGCCCCCTCGCTTTTGTCCGCGGCGGCGGGCCGTGGCGCGGGACCTCCGGGACCGCGGCAGGGTGTTCGGGGCCGTTCCGGCCCGAGGCCCTCGGCGGGGGATCCGTCTTCGCGCGAACGACTTCCGCCGTCGCTTTGGCTCTGGCGGACATGTCGCCGGACGGAGCCGGCCGGCGTACCCCACTTCGGCGCGGGACGCGCCGAGCCACCGCGCGCGATCGCATCCCGGCCCGGGCACGCTGGCTCTCCGTGATGGCGCATCTACCCGCACCTGTCGTCTCCTCTCCCTTCGGCGGCGCCTCCACCTCAGTGGCTGTAGGCGGTTTTGCGGACCTCCGTGCGGGTGCGAGCTGTTCCGCAACTGCGGTAGCGACTCGGCGGGATGCCTTCCTCGGCGCGGAAGGCCCGCGAGAGGCTGTGCACGCTCGAAAAACCGGTGCGCAGCGCAATCTCCGACTGGTCGAACGTCGAACCGACCATGAGGTGTTTCGCGAGGCGGATGCGCGCCCGGCGCAGGTACGCGCGGGGCGAACTGCCGAAATGCCGGGCGAACAATTCGCGGAAATAGCTGGGGGAGAGTCGGAACCGACGCGCAACGGCGTCCATGTAGAGTGGTTCGGCACAGTGTGACGAGATGTAGTCTGCCGCCTTTTCGAGCACGGGGATGTGCTCCGTGCAGTCCGTGGGAAGGCCTTCCTGGCCCCGCAGAACTTCCGCCACGATCTGCAGGATCAACCCGGACATGCGGAGGCCGGCGTAGGGCTGGCCACGGGCTGCTTCGACACAGATTTCGCGGATCAGGTCCCCAGCACGGCGGTTTGTGTGCGTCCGTATCCTTCCGCGCAGCGTCTGAAGCCGGGGCGCCGGCATCTCCGGGTGCATCAGCGGCCGCAGTTCCTCGAGGTCCGTCATTCCTCCGGGGATGGAGAAGTCCCAGTGTGCGACGTCTGGGCGATAGATCAGGTCGAAGTGGACATAGGGGCAGGCCATCAGAGGCGGGAACCCCTCCATTTCGTGGTCGGTGTCCGGCGGGATCCAGAACAGATCGTTAGGTTCGGCGTCGTACACGCAAGGTCCAACTTGGAATCGTCCACGGCCCTCGGCGATGTAGACCAACAGATAGTCGAGGAGGCGTCGCCGGGCCAGTTTCCAGGCCGGTCGGTGCGAGTCACCGCAGTGCCGCACGTAGGGGCGCAGGAGGCACAGCAGTTCCATGTCCGGCCCCAGGCCCGGCATCTGCGGCGTTGTGTCGCGCATGTTGGTGTCCCGTTGGATGGTGCCTGGCAACGACCCCGGCGGGATGGTCCAATGAGGGCTTGTCTTGGCGCCTATGTGGGGGGTGGCTTCCTCTCGGTGCTGCCGCTATTTCAGCCGTTCGAGGAGCAGTTCCCGGCCTTTCTCGTAGCCGTAGGGGCCTTGGGTCTTGCCGCAGGCGTCGCGCCAGACGGACGTTTCGGGGATGTCCTGCTGGGGCAGGGCGCAAACACCGTAGCCACGCGGGATCTTGTCGAAGATCAGGCGGAAGAGGTCTCTGGCGTTCATCGTTGTACCGTAGGTTAGACCGAGGGCTTGCAGCACGTTGAGGTCCTTCAGTTCGTTGTAGAGGCCGCCGGAGTTGAAGTGGCCAGTGACGCAGGCATTCAACGCCGGGACCCTAGAGGGGCAGGGGGCGCACATTGCCCAGTCAGCGCCGCGCACCATGGTCACGGGGATGTCCGGGGTCTGGGTCAGGATCCGCTCGAGGAACTCCGGGAGATTGTCCTCGGCGAACGGCGGGTGTACACCGTTGCCGTACTGGCAGACGGCGCAGAGCAGGATGTGCGGCCGTATGGTTACGCCCTTGGCGCACGACAGTGCCGCCATGGACTGTCGCTTTTCGGCCTGCATGACGTCTGCGGGACGGCGCGGGATATAGGCTTCGATGCCGTTCCGACAGCGGTCCTCGTAACTGCCGGACGTCGCCCTTGGGCAACCGTGCCAGGGCGGCGCGGGGTGGCCGGGCACGGCGCATATGCCCGTGACGGTCGGGATCGTCTTGAGGACGAGTTGAAGGAGGAGTCTGGCCGGGACCACTGCGCCGGGCATAAGGTTGAGACGCCGCAGGATGTCCATATCGCGCTTCAGATTGTAGTCGGGCCCCTCGGGGGTGTCAGTGCTTGCACCGGGGTCCTGGTAGGCAAAGACGTCTCCAGCGTTGCACACCAGCCGGATGGGACGGTCGGGGAACTGGCGAATGGCCTTCAGAAACCGCCGGGCGCCACGCTTGCGGGGACCGGTGTCCCGTTCTTCGGCGCAGCCACAGATCAAGCACAGGACGTGGTACGGGCGTACTGACAAGGGAGGCGGGAGCCCTCTTTTCACGCTTCAGTCCCTCCGGGCGTGTGTTGTTCCTGAAATCATGCCCCAGGGCATCTGGGTAACCCCTGATTGCTGGCGGCGATTCGGATACATATTAGGCGTTTTCTGCAAGTGACAGGTCACCTCAAAACACCTAGATTCTACTGTGAATATAGCCGTGGTTTGGCGGTCTTACACTCTATACGGAGCGAGGCGCGAAAATGTCAACAAAGACCTACCTTGAGCGGGTCCTGGCCCATTCTCCCAGTCCGGATTTCGGGAATCTGCAGAAGGTGTTGAAGCACATGAGACCCAACCGGGCGACCCTGTTCGAGTTCTTTCTGAACTATCCGCTTTACCAACGGTTGTCGGGGGTAACGGTGAAGCCGGGTGTGGAGCGGACCGATGTTCAGTGCCTGATCGGTGCTTTCCGTCAGGCGGGGTACGACTACGTCACGTACCGCCCGCCGGAGTTTGCGTTTCCGCGTGGCGAGCGGCCGCGCGAGAAGACCGTGTCGATCAATGAAGGTGGGGTCATTGCCGACTGGGCGAGTTTCGAGAAGTGTCCATGGAAAGACCCGGACACGTGCAACTACTCGCAACTCAAGTGGATTCAGGAGTTGCTGCCGGACGGTATGAAGGTTGTCGTTTGTGGCCCGGGCGGGGTGTTGGAGAATGTGATTGCCTTGGTTGGGTACGAGCGGCTTTGTTTCATGCTCGCCGATGATCCGGGGCTGGCGCATGCCGTATTCGATGCGGTCGGTTCGCGGTTGGTTCGGCACTACGAGATTGCGGGGGGCTTCGAGAGTGTCGGCGCCTGTATTTCAAATGACGACTGGGGATTCAAGACACAGCCGATGCTGGCGCCCCAGGCGATGCGTGAATACGTGTTCCCGTGGCACGTGAAAATCGTCCAGGCCATTCACCATCACGGCAAGCCGGCGATCCTGCACTCCTGCGGCAACGCTGCGGAGATCATGCAGGACATCACCGACGCGATGGAGTACGACGGCAAGCATTCGTTCGAGGACGCCATTGAGCCGGTTGAGGACGCCTATCGCAAGTATGGGCGGAGGATCGCGTTGCTGGGCGGGATTGATGTCGACTTCGTGTGCCGGGCGTCGCCGGACGAAGTGTACCGCCGGTCCAAGGCGATGTTGGACTTGACTGCCGCCGCGGGCAGTTACGCGCTGGGCACGGGCAACAGTGTGCCTGAGTACGTGCCCACGGGAAGCTACTGCGCCATGATCTGGGCCGCCTTGGAGGCACGGTGAGGCGAGGGTTCGGCCTGTGTCGGTAGTTCTGAGACCACCTGCCGCCTCGTGCGGCAGGCGAATGGGGCTGCCGACGCGCGACCCGATCTTAACATGGTACGCCGGGAATGCGTCGTCTCCCGGGGAAAAGAGAGGAATGTCTTGCGTGGTGGCAGTATAGCCGGCGTAACTGTCGCCCCTGCCAGGCAAGCTGGCAGACGGCGCGCGGAAGCCGGTGTTTACCCGCGCAGATTGGGATTTACTGTTGCTGTCCGTTGGCCCGTTCAGGCGGCAAGTTTCCTCCGCCCTCGAACTCTGCATAGACATAGCGCGGGCCGATGTGTTCGAACGTCGGGGGGGGAAGTTGGAGTCGCGCCTGGGGATAGTCCTCGCCATCCACAATGATGGCGATACGAATGCGTCTTGCCGAGTTCGCCAGCATTTCCCCAATCGCGCTTTCCGGCAGAAGTCTCCACTTGGCGTCGGGATATGCCAAGCCGTGTCCGAGTTCGCCGGAGTCGTCGGTCTGGTGGACATCCGTTCTGCGAAAGAACCAGCAGGCTGGCTGGATCATGGGTTTGTCGGCGACCACGATGGTATCAGGAGTGATTCGATCGGCGATCTGGAGCAGGAACGGACCTGGCGCCCGGCGATCGATGACCACGGCCGGTAGCACCGCGGGCATGACCAGAAACAGAAGTCCCCCCCCGGCGCCGATGAGTGTCGCCCTCGTATTCCACGATGATGAGTTCGCCCGTGCGGCATGCGCGACGCAGAGGGAACACGCCAAACCTGCGGCCACGGCCAGCACCCATTTCCATGTTTCGTCCGGACGGTAGACAGCGAGTTCTCCGAGGTCGAGGATCTGCACTAGAGCCAGCCCTGCACTGGCGATCCCTATTCCCGTCGCAAAAACGCTGGCCCCGACCGTGAAAGCCCGGTTGCGGCCCGCAGCATAGTAGCGTTGAAGACCGATGCTGCACAGGATAGCCAGGGGCGGAAAGCACGGCAGAATGTATGTTGCGATCTTGCCGCTGCAGGTGGAGAAGAAGAGGAAGGGAAAAGCAAACCAGCACAGCGCGTACCGTGTGAGTCGGTCCCGCAGATCCGTGGACCGCAGGCCGATTGCTGCGGCAGGCAGGAGCAAGGTCCACGGCAAGACTCCGGCTGCGAGCATCGGCAGGAAGTACCAGAACGGTTTTGCGTGCTGGGCCCGCGTATGCGAGAAGAAACGGCGGATATGTTCGTGCCAGAAGAAGTATCCCCAGAAGTCGGGTTCCCGTTGGTGAATCAGAATGCCCCAAGGCAGTGCCACGATTAGGGCGGCGAGCATGGGCACCCACGCCATGCGGAACAGTTCCTTCCAGCGCCGCTCCCATACCATGTATGGCACGATCACTGCAACCGGGACGGCAAACGCGAGAAAGCCCTTGACGAGGAAGGCCAGCCCGCAACAGATGCCGAACAGGGCCAGCAGGCCGTTCCTGGCTGTACGTGTCACCGCACAGTCTGCGGCGAAGAACAGCGCGATGGCGGCTGTCAGGAAGAACGTCAGGGCGCTGTCCAGGATGGCGAACGTGCCGATGGCCAGGAACATGCCGGACGATAGAAGCACGGTTGCGGCGACAGGGGCCGTGATTTCGCCGCCGCCGAAGCGTCGCACCAGCAGGAAGACGGTCAGGGCGGAGAGGCCGGCGGCAAGCGCGGACGGGAGCCGAACCGCGAATGCGTTTTCACCAAAGAGCTTCATCGCCATGGCGCTGAGCCAATAGCCGAGGACGGGTTTTTCGAAGTAGCGTACGCCGGCCAAGTGTGGAACCACCCAGTCGCCGGAGGTTAGCATTTCGCGTGGGATTTCCGCGTACCGCACCTCGTCGGGAGCCATGAGCGGGCGTACCCCAAGGGGCAACAGATACACCAGGGCATAGGCGCTGATTAGGGCGATGTAGGTCTTGCGCATTGGACTCGATGCGGCATCATCGCCGCGGTTCACGACGATCTTTCGGTTCTCAGGCCGCGCCTTGACAGGCGACCCAGCCGTCACGGCCAGGCACGGAGCCGCGAACCATCGGTGCCTGGACCGGGGGAGGGCCGTCCGTCACCAGGTTGCCCAGCGGTACGAACACCACATTTTTCGCGGCACAGAGGCGGATGAATTCCTCGAACAGTGTTTCGCGTGCCAGCCCCTCCACCTCGGCATGGATCGTCAGAACATTCAGCGAATCAGGTCTGAGTCTGGCGAACAGGAACTCGTTGTAGTTCGCGTCCGAGACGCCATTCCGCCCGATCACCTCATCGTATGTCGGCAGGGTGACGGGGACCTGCGGTCGGGGAAGGGCATGCCCGTCCACAACCGGCAGGAAGACTGAACTCCCGCGGCAGTCGCTGTTGAAAGCAAACGGGTGCGCCAGTTGTTCGCGCAGCACCGTGTCGTTGCACTTCCAGGATGGAGCGGCGGAGCAGGTTGGGGGACGATCCATGATTCGGGTCAGCGACTCCGTACCTCGTGTCAGGTTTCGGCGGATGGCGACACCGTCCATCGTGTCGAGGCGGGCTTGCCAGGCGTGGTGGTCCCAGGCGTGCAACCCCACCTCATGTCCGGCGTTTGCGGTTGCGCGAATCACGTCGGCACACTTCTCCCCGATGTTTGGGCCGGGCCAGAACGTTCCGCGGAGCAGGATGTCCCAGCCGTAGAGGCTTCCGGCTTTGGATCGGAGCATCTTCATCAAGAACGCGGGGCGAAGAAGCCGCCAGATATGGCGCCCCATGTTGTCCGGGCCGACCGAGAAGAAGAACGTGGCGCAAACCCCGTGCTTCGCAAGCCGGTCACAGAGTCGCGGTACGCCTTGGCGAGTCCCGCGGTAAGTGTCTACGTCAATGCGAAGGCCGACCTTCACGGGTTGGGGTTCCTAAACGGGTTGGGCCTGACCGTTGAGTGTGCGGGTTTCATGTATCAGAGTTGTGAGACCAGGTGATTCGTCTGGCGGCCTGCCTGCCGGATCTCTTTCGCGAAACCTGACACCTCTCTCTGCCCGTTAACGGCAACCGGTCCGCGGCTATGTCACTCGGTCTCATCCGCGTCCACCCGGAACTCGCCGGAGGTTACGGCGTCGCGGAGGAAGAAGTCCAGGGTTTGTTCGACGGACTTCTCCATGCCGACCGTCGGGCTCCATCCCACAAGGCGCCGTGCGTTGCGAATACTGGGTTTGCGATTCTGCACATCCTGATAGCCGGCGCCGTAGTAAGAGCGACTCTCGACCTCGCGATAGCCGGCGAACGGAGGGAACTTGGCGCGGAGCGGGTGCGCATCGAATTTCGCGACCAGCATCTGGGCCAGTTCGCGAATGCTCGCTTCATTGTCCGGATTGCCGATATTGATGATCTGTCCGTCGCAGACGCCAGTGGCGTTTTCGACAATTCGGTAGAGGCATTCGACCCCGTCGGTGACATCGGTGAAGCAACGTTTCTGGCTGCCGCCGTCGATGAGCAGGATGGGCGTTCCTTCAACTAGATTGAGGATGAGTTGGGTGATGGCACGGGAACTGCCAATCCGTGCGGCCTTGAGGCTGTCGAGTCGCGGCCCCACCCAGTTGAAGGGGCGGAAAAGGGTGAACTTCAGGCCCTGCTGTTGGCCGTAGGCCCAGATCACCCGGTCGAGGAGTTGCTTGCTGCACGAGTAGATCCACCGCTGCATGCGGATCGGGCCGAGAATCAGCTTGGAGTTGTCCTCGTCAAACTCCGATTCATCGCACATCCCGTACACTTCTGACGTGGAGGGGAAGATGATGCGTTTGCCGTAGCGCACACAGTAGCGAACCACCCGAAGGTTTTCCTCGAAGTCGAGTTCGAAGACGCGCAACGGGTTTCGCGTGTACTCGATGGGGGTGGCGATGGCGATCAACGGCATGACGATGTCACACTTACGGATGTGGTATTCGAGCCACTCACGGTGGATGGAGATGTCGCACTCGTCGAAGTGGAACCCGGGTTGCCCCAGGAAACGTTGAACATGATTCGAGCGCAGGTCCATGCCGTGCACGTCGTACTTGCCGCTGGCCAGCAAACGTTCGGTCAGCGCATTGCCGATGAAGCCGTTGACGCCGAGGATCAGGATGCTGCGCCGGCGCGTTGCTTCAGCGCGACGGCTGGCGTTCGAGCCAAGGCGCATTCCGGCAACGATGTTCATCTCCTGAGCCAGTTGGGCACCCCGCATGTAGACGCCGTTCTCGGTCTGCGCGTAGTCGATGTGCAGTGCATCGCGACCGCAGGCAATCACCAGCGGATCGGCCGACAGAACGGTGCCGGGTGATGCGTCGGCAGTCGTGCTGGGAACTTGGGTGGCGCTCCAGAACAGGTACTTGGTGTCGCCAATGTGACTGAAGGCCCCCGGGTAGGGTCGGGTCACGGCCCGGATGAGGTTGCGGACCTCGGTGGCGCTCTTCTTCCAGTCGATTTCGCCATCGGCCGGGCGCCGGCCTCCGAAGTAAGTGGCCCGGGCGTGGTCCTGCGGCGTGCGGGGGGCCTTGCCGTCGCGGACTTTGGGCAGAATGCTGTCGAGCATCGTGGCGGCAGCAGCGGTCGCCTTCTCGTTAAGGGACCGGGCCGTGTCGGCGTCATCGATCGGGATACGTGCCTGGGCCACGATGTCACCGTCGTCCGGTTTCGGCGTCATATAGTGCAGCGTGACACCGGTTTCCTTTTCGCCGTGCACCAGGACCCAGTTGATGGGGCAGCGGCCCCGGTACTTCGGCAGCAGTGACCCGTGCAGATTGAGGCAGCCCGACGGAGGAATGGCCAGGAGCGGTTTCTTGACCATGTCGCGATAGTAGAACGAGAAGAGGATGTCCGGTTTCAGGTCGCGGATCCGTTGTACCCACAACGGGTGGTTGATATCTGCCGGCGCGAACACAGGCAGGTCCCTGCTTGCTGCCAGTTCTGCGACGGACCCAAACCACAGGTTTTCCGCGGGATCGTCCCGGTGCGTGAAGACGGCGGCGATTTCGAAGCCGTGGCGGAGCAATGCTTCGATCCCAACGCGCCCGATGTTGTGGTATGCCAGAACAACCGCTCGCATGAAATGACCTTTCGCAGGTGATGGCCGGCGCGGGGGTACTACCGGTCCTGATGCACGTCCGGCGCGACGGGCCGCGTCGCAAGGGCCGTGGCGCCGACGATCCGTTCGACGAAGTACCGTGGCCGAGCCCGAACATCGTGGTAGATCCGTCCGACATACTCACCCAGCAGGCCGAGGGCCATGAACTGGGCACCGACAAAGAAGAACAGAATGGCGAACAAGGTGAACACGCCCTGCGCCGCCCATTCCGGGCCGTGGATAAGGCGCAGAACGAACAGCAGCAGGCCGAAGCCAACGCCACCCAGGGAAATGATGGCGCCGAGCACGGTCAGGACCCGCAGCGGCAGGGTAGTCATGCAAGTGAGCAAGTCGAACTGCAGGCTGATGAGTTTCCAGATGCTGTACTTGGACTCGCCGGCGGCGCGTTCGGCGTGGCGCACCTCGACTTCCGTGGTGCGGCGCGCAAAGCTGTTGGCCAGCACCGGGATGAACGTGCTGCGTTCGTCGCATTCCAACATCGCATCGACCACGTGGCGGCGGTAGGCGCGCAACATGCAGCCGTAGTCGTGCATCATGACCCCCGTGGTCTTCTGAACAGCCTTGTTGATCACGGCGGATGCCAGGCGGCGGAACAACGTGTCCTGGCGATCCATCCTCACGCTGCCGACCACGTCGTAGCCTTCCTGTATTTTGGCCACGAGATGGGGGATTTCCTCCGGGGGGTTCTGCAGGTCCGCGTCCAGCGTGATCACCATATCGCCTCGGGACTGGGCCAGGCCAGCCATCACCGCCGCGTGTTGGCCGTAGTTGCGGTTCAGCAGTACGCCCACGACGCGGCCCGGGTTTGCCGCCGTGGCCGCGTTGATCAGGTTGGCGGACTCGTCGCGGCTGCCGTCGTCGACGAGGAGGATCTCGAAGGGAACGGCTGTTTTCTCGCAGGCGTCCAAGCAGCGTCGCACCAATTCTCCCAGCGTCGCCTGCTCGTTATAGACGGGAATGACGACAGAAAACGAAACCGGGCCTGTCTGAATTTTGTCCGCCGCGTCCGTCATGGGCTGTGGTTACCTCTTCAGCACGGTCTTAATGGCCTCGACCACTTGGTCCACATCATCGGTAGTCATGTCGGGGAACAGCGGCAACGAGCAGATGCGGTCCGAGTTCCACTCGGTGTTCGGCAGCGTGCCGCGCCGGCACCCCAGGTTGTCACGGTAATACTTCTGGAGATGTACGGCCCGGAAGTGCAGGCCAGTCCCGATGTTCTGCGCCTTGAGCGCGGCCATGAACTCGTCGCGGGTCATGCGTGCCTTGTCGATGTCCAACCTCACAATGAACAGGTGCCAGGCATGGCGGACCGGGTACGCGGGGTCGTGGAGCGGCAGCACTTCGGCGACCTCGGCCAGGCGTTCGCGGTAGTGCTGCGCCAGAAGTGTCCGCTGGCGGTTGAACTCGTCGACGCGCGTCAGTTGTCCGAGCCCGAGTACCGCGGAAATGTCGGTGAGATTATACTTGTAGCCGGGTTCGATGACCTCGGCCTGCGGCGAACGGCCCAGGGTCTGGCGGTCGAACGCGTCCACCCCGAGTCCGTGAAACTTAAGGCGCTTCACGTGTTCGACCAACCCGGGGTCGTCGGAGCATACCATACCGCCCTCGCCGGTGGTAATATTCTTGATCGGATGGAACGACAGGATCGTGGTGCCCGTTTTGCCGACGCGCTGGCCGCGGTACTCGGTGCCCAGGGCGTGAGCGGCGTCCTCAACGAGCGCCAGGTTCCTGTCGGCGGCCAGTTCACGGAGCGGGTCCATGTCGGCGGCTGCGCCGGCAAAGTGGACCGGGATGATCAGGCGTGTGCGGCGGGTGATCTTCTCCCGTACGCTGTCGATGTTGACCATGAGTGTATCGCGGTCCACATCGGCGAACACCGGCGTGGCGCCGGCGAGGACGATGAGATTAACCGTCGAAACCCAGGTCAGGCTTGGAGTAATGACCTCGGCGCCGGGGCCGATGCCGAGGGCGCGCAGGACCACGTGCATGCCGCCCGTTGCGGAGCAGACGGCGACCGCCTCCCTGGCGCCGGTGTATTCGCACATTCGGCGCTCGAACTCGACACACTTCGTCCCGGTCGTAATCCAGCCCGAACGCAACACCTCGCCGACGGCCGTAATCTCGGACTCCGATATCGACGGCCGCGAAAATGGAAGAAATGCTTGCCTCACCGACGGCCTTTCAATTGGGCTTCCCCGCAAGACTGAGCGAGTTGGGATCCGGCGTGCCATTGCAGGTCAGCCAGCCAGCCCCAGTCGTTTCGTATTAGCATAAGGTCTGATCCCCACCGTTCAACGGTGCGCTGCCCTCGATTTTCGTAGAGTGTCAGTGAAACTCGCGCACAATAGCGGGAGTTGCTTAAAGGCAGCTTAGAGGAAACTTAGAAGTGGTTCAGTCTCGGGGCGGGCGCTGAGCGCTGGGTGCGTCTCACCCGCTGTTGGGCCGGGGGCTCACAGCCTGACGCCCCCAATACCTGTTTGCCCCATTGTCAGGGCTCCGGGGTGTCGCCGTCGCGTTCGGCCGCAACGGCGGGCAGGCTGAGATGGCGACGATACTGTAATGGCGTCTGGTGGCGGTAGCGTTTGAACACTTTGGTGAAATAGCTTGGGTCGTCAAAGCCTGTCTGACTCGCCACTTCGCGGATGGAGAGGCGGCGCTGACCGAGCAGTTCGGCGGCGCGGTCCGTGCGAGCGCGGTTGAGGAGGTCGGTGAACGTGGTCCCGGACTCTTTGTGGATGAGGAACGAGAAATGGGAAGGCGACAGATACACGGCATGGGCGACATCGTCTCTGGATATGGGGGCCGCGATGTGCTTCTCGATGTAAGCCAGGGCGCTGAGCAGGACGGCGCCGGTGGTACGTTGGCGATGTCGGTGGATGGCGTCCATCAGTTGTTCGAGGGTCCTTGCCAGCCAGTGAGCCACATCCGTCTCGTTGCGGAGTTGTGAGAGTTCGGCAAAGCTGGCGAAATTGGCGCCGAGCAGTTCCTCTGGGTCGCCGCCAGCTTCCACGGCGGTGCGGCACATGCTGACGATGAGCTCCATGAAAATACTCTTGACCAGGTCGAGCCGGTCGCCCGCGTGCTGATGAATGACCAGGAGGATGCGGTTTAGGATGGCCCGGGCTTCGCCGCGGTCCCCGGCGCGGATCGCTGAGAACAGGGATGGTTCCTCTCTCAGATACAGGGCCCGGATCCCGTGGTGGCGATACGCCTTGGACGCATGGATGGCGTGGGCGCGCTGTTGTTCGGCCAGGCACTGGAGGCGGCTCAGCGCGAGTGCCGCGGCGTTGGTGAGGTTCTCGCGTTCGGCCAGAACGCGCAGTTCCGCGGCGGCGCGGCGCAGGTCCATGCGGACAGGGCTCTGGCCGTCAGGGAAGACCTGGGCCTCGGCGACACTGGCGACAAGGCCGCCGACGATCCGCGCGTTGTGCATCATCGGTACGGCCCACAGAAGACGCCCGGCGGGACAGAACACGATGGTCGGATCACCCCAGCGCAGAGCTTCCTGCAGGGCAAGGGCGCGAGTCTGGTTGCAGATTGAATCGTTGTCGGCGCGGCAGGGGAGTTTGCCGCAGGCGAGCGTGCCGTCGGGGCGCACACCATACAGGCTGACGCGCCAGCGTTTGCGGTACTGGCGGTCGAGCCGGGCAAACACCGCCGGTTCGAGGCCTGGCACTGGGGGTGAATCGTGCTTCATGCGCACGCGGTTCCTTAGACGACAATCTAACGTCCCGTACGACGGAGTCCAAAGCCAACGGGGCCGAACCCAGGGCGGTTTCAAGATCCGGCACCGCCTCATCGGAGGCCACGTCTCTGCACATGCCCAAGTGGGTGCGGCCTGTCCTCAGACCGCACCTCCCCCGGCATCGGGACACGCCGGGGGTACTCACCGCCGCGCCACGTTCGCGAATACCGGATCTTGAAACAGCCCTGGGCCGAACCTGCGAACCGGCGTTGCGGAGAGGCTCCCGTGGCCGGTGGGGCTTACTGGCGGCGGGGGGGGGGCGGAAACCCGTTGCGCCGACCGATTCCCCAAGGTGCGGCGGCGGCAATCGTCCGGGACCGACTGGCAAAGAGGCGAGTTTCTGGGCTTGCGATTCAGGGCTCGTCTCATATGGTGGTGACGGTGATGCGGGTCAGGGCGCGACGTCGCAAAGGTTCTGTTGTCTGAGACAGCGGAGGTCATGGTGGATACAACCTTTTCTTTCACAGATCGCGTCGCGGTGGTTACGGGGGGCAGCGGCGTATTGTGTAAGGCGATCGCCGAGGGGTTGGCGCGAGCCGGCGCCCGAGTGGCGCTCGTCGGGCATCGGCATCCGGAGCGGGCGGAGGCAACCGCCAGCGCCATCCGCGCCGCGGGAGGCGATGCTCGGGCTTTTGAAGCGGATGTACTTCGCAAGGCGTCGCAGGATCGCTTGGTGGGTAACGTCATGGACCGGTTCGGCCGTGTGGACATACTCGTTAACGGGGCCGGCGGCGCACGCCCCGAAGCCACAACCGCGCCGGATCGCGCCTTCTTTGACCTGCCGGAAGAGGCGGTTCGACAGGTCATGGACCTGAATTTCCTCGGCACGTTCTTTCCGTGTCAGGCCTTCGGGCGTGTGATGGTGGCCCAGGGAAATGGGAACATTTTGAACATCGCATCCATGGGCGCCGTGCGGCCGTTGACGCGCAGCGTCGTCTACTCGGCCGGCAAAGCGGCTGTGGTGAACTTTACGCAGTGGTTGGCGGTGCACATGGCGCAGGAGTATTCAAAGGAAATCCGTGTCAACGCCTTGGTGCCGGGGTTCTTCCAGACCGAGCAGAACCGGTTCCTCCTGACTGAACCGGGTACGGGTGAGTTGACGGAGCGCGGTCGGCGCATTCTGGACCACACGCCTCTGGGACGGTTCGGTGAACCGGAGGATTTGGTCGGGCCGTCACTGTGGCTGCTGTCGGATGCCGCGCGCTTTGTGCACGGCGCCACGATCGTGGTCGATGGCGGGCTGAATGCGTATGGGGGGGTGTGAATGGAGCACGGAGCATGGAGCACGGAGCATGGGGATAGGAACAGTCGGCTCCGTCCGTTTGGTCCGTTGGGTCCGGCCTACGCCTTGGGCGGTTGCTGCTCGTCGGCGAGGGCCTGCAGGCGCTGGAACATTTGCTTGATGTCCGTGGCGCCACGGATGGCGACGTAGATTGTGACGGTCGAGTACCACACCAGGCAGGTCATGGTGGTCAACCACCAAAACCAGTGTTCGGCGATGATCGTTGGGTCGAACATGGACTTCTCCTCGCTTTGGCGTACCGCCCTACGCCGCTGGCCGGGATGAAGACTTGGGTTGCGGCTTGAGCAGAGAACCGACAACCATGGCCACGGCGACGAGGGCGAACGTGCCGATGTTCACGAAGTTGTCGCCGATGTAATGCTTCGCCAAGCCTTCCGTGAGAGCTTTGCCCTCCTGGATCACCTGCTGACCGGCTGCATCGAGGACGGGGACTTGCACGAACAGGTTCAGGGACAGCGACAGCACGGGCAGCGCCGCGCCGACGACGATGGCGGCGATGGCGCCCCAGTCGTTGGCGCGCTTCCAGTAGCAGCAGGCGATCAGCAGCGTCGACATGCTGGCCAGGTAAATGGTGCCGGTCGTCTGCAGGTACTCCCAGAGATTGCCTTCCAGCTTGTACCACAGCCCCCAGAACAGCAGGAACACGCCGATCAGGGCGACGATGCAGCGGTTCCAGAGGAGTCCCTTCTTCTCCGGCCACGGCGTCTTGCGGAACGGCGCCAGAATGTCGTTGTAGATCACGCTGCCCCACGTCAGCATGTAGGACGAGTCCGTGGACATGTCCGCAGCGAGCATGGCGGCGACGAGCAGTCCCATCATGCCTGCCGGCACCAGTTGACTGAGCATGTAGGGCATGGCAAAGAGCGAACCGTCTTTCTCGCCGAACTGCAGGCCGATGCTCTGGACCACCGCCGGTTCGACCATGGCCAGCGCCGCAATGCCCCAGATGCCCGGGATGACCCAGCGGCAGACGAAGAAGAACGCCGTCCCGGTGTAGACTTTGCGGCCGGTCCTGGTGTCCTTGGCAGCCAGCAGACGCGCGATGCACGTCTGCCAGGTGAGCACGGCGGCCGTATTGGTGAGCAGATTGGAGAGGACGAACGGCCAGCCAAGGCTTGGCGTGATGAATGGGTTGAAGCCGCCGGCGCCGTAATGGGTCTGCACGGTCCCAACCAGGGTCCCCCAGCCCACTTGTCCCAGCACGAGAAAGGTAACGACGATGAGACCGACGCTCATGACGATGAATTGCAGGTAATCGGTGACCAGCACCGAGAGCATGCCGCCGAGGATCGTGTAGACGGCCACGCCGACCAACAGTGTGGTCATGGCGAGTTCGAGGTAGCGCAGGTTCATGCCGCAGCACACGACGAGGAACTGCCCGCCGACCCGCAGGAACACGCCCATGTTCAGCAGGCCGCCGAGCACGATGACCACGCCGGCGAGCCAGCGTACGAATTTCCCGTAGTGCTGCTCGAACAACTCCGGGATGGTCATGACGCCGGAGTCGCGCAGAGGCTTGACGCAGAACCCGGTCCAGCCGACAACGAACATGGCGATGGCGTTACAGATGCCTGGGATGGCACCGGCGAAGCCGCGGGTGTACCCGGCCTGGGCCGTGTACATGCAGGTGACGATACCGAACTCTGTGGCCGCCAGCGAGGCGATACCGAGAAATACGTTCATTTCGCGACCGGCGACGAGGAAGTGCTCAACCTTGCCCACGTACTTGCGGACCGCAATTCCCGCGATCATGGTGATCAGCAGGTACATCCCCACAATGCTTCCATCGACCCATGTGAAATGCGACATGCTCGCTCCCTGTCTGACGGTGAACGGCCTGCGTCTGTCAGCGCGGCCGGTGCAGGAAATCCCGGGCCTCTCTTCCGTGCCCCACGAATCAGAAACGCGGTAATATAGTATTGCGTCTGGCCAGGCACACCACGTGCACGCGAAGTTGTTGTCTGGCGCTTGTGCATCCGGACCCGCGGCGCTACTTTGATCTGGACATGCTCTGAGAGACACGTCGGTCGTCTGGTGTGTCGGTCGATTGAGTCGTTTGGATTTTCGTTGTCTTGAGGGCAGAGGCGGCGGTTCCAGTCTTGGCAATCGCGAAACGGACTTGCCTCAACGGACCCAGGGAGGAGTCGCATCCATGGCTCTGATTCTGAGCTGCGCCAAGGAGAACGATCTCTTTCGCGTGTTGCGGGAGAACCGCGTCGAGTGTCTGCGTTACAGCTCCGCGAAAGAAGCGGTGGCGAGGGCGCCGAACGGTTCGGGGATCCTGGTTCTGGCGGACGGGTATCCGGACGCGCTCACGGCCGTGGACGAGATCGTGTTTGACACGGTGTCCCGTAAGGGGTTGCGGATGTTTGTCGAGTTTCCGGCCATGCTCCCTGGGCTTGAACTGGGCGAACCGCGCGGCACCACGTGGGAACGTGCCGTGGTGTGCTCGGAAGCGCTGGCCCCGGAGTTGGCGAATCTTCAGATCATGGCATTCCATAGCTGTTGTTTCCTGCCGGTTCAGGTCCCGGCCGCGCACCTCGTCTTTGCCCGCGTTGCGGGATTTGACCGAGCCGTGTACGGCTTGCCGGAAGAGGTCTGGCCCCTTCTTTTCGAACACCCGCGCGGGGACATCGTCGTGTCCACCACGAAACTGAGCCAGTTCGTCGCCGGACGTTATGCGCCATACGAGGCGTTGCAGAAGATCTGGCAGTGGATCCTGGGCGGGGTCTGCCCGGGCAAGACGTTCCCGTTGATGAAGTGGAAGCCTGCCGTGCGGCCATACTACCGGAAGGACGAGTGGCTGCCGGCCGACATCGAGTTGCGCGCCGTTCGCCGTGGTTCGGCCTGGTTTCGGAAGGCGCGGTTGTTTGTGGATGCTACGTGGAAGGACGAGGCGCGGCGTCTCTTGGACGAATTGCCGGACGGGACCGGGCCCGGGCCCGAGCGCGATTGGCCGGTCGGCGACGGGAGTTGCGGTGTGCTGGAGGGCGCGAGTTCGTTCGTGTACCCGGATGGGACACAGAAATGGCGGTACTGGCTGCGCAACGACTGCATGGGCGAGACGTCGATGGCCATGGCGCTCAGTGGCGAGTTGTGTCAGGCCGATGCGGACAAGACGGTTGCCGCCAACCTGAACGACTTTATCTATTTCACGTCCGACCTCAGCAAGGGGCCACGTGCGGACCCCGCAAGTCCGACCTACGGGCTTGTCTGCTGGACCAGCAAGGATGCGAACGGCGGCGTGTACTATGGAGACGACAATGCGCGGAGCATGCTGGGCACCATGGCTGCAGCGGCGGTGCTGAACGAGACGCGGTGGGACGAACCGCTGTTGCGCTGCCTTCTGGCAAACCTGCGCACCACCGGCAAACTTGGGTTCCGCGGCAACCGTCTGGAGGAGAACACCATCCAGCAGCACGGCTGGCAGCATTACTGGAACGGCGAGGTGACGAATTACGCGCCGCACTACGAGAGTTGGCTCTGGGCCTGTTTCCTATGGGCGTACCGGCACACCGGGTTTGCCCCGTTCCTCGACCGCGCCAAGGCCGGGATTCGCGGGATGGTGGTCGCGTACCCGGACGAGTGGCGCTGGACGAATGGCATGCAGCAGGAGCGGGCGCGCATGCTCTTGTCTCTGGCGTGGTTGGTCCGCGTCGAGGACACCGACGAACACCGCGAGTGGCTGCGGGCTGTTGCCGAGGAACTCCTGGCAGCCCAGGACGCGTGCGGCGCCATCCGCGAGGAGGTGGGAAATCTTGGCAAGGGCCAATACGGACCGCCCAAGTCCAATGCCGAATACGGCACCACCGAAGCACCCCTGATCCAGGAAAACGGCGACCCGCTCTGCGACCTGCTCTACACCACCAACTTTGCTCTTGTCGGGCTTCACGAAGCCGCGGCGGCAACGGGCGACGCGTTCTACGCTGACGCCGAGCAGAAGTTGGTGCGCTTCCTCTGTCGCATCCAGGCCTGTTCGGAGACCCATCCCGAGTTGGAAGGCGCGTGGTTCCGCGCGTTCGACTTCAAGCGCTGGGATTACTGGGGCAGCAATGCGGACGCCGGCTGGGGTGCGTGGGCCGTTGAGTCGGGCTGGTCGCAGGCGTGGATCGTGGCCGTCCTGGCGATGCGTGGTTCGAAAACGTCCTTCTGGGAGTTGACGGCGAAGAGCCAGATCCGACAGCATCTGGACAAGCTTCTGCCGGTCATGCTGTCCGACGTCGGCGTGGGCACTGTGGCGACGCCGACGTCGGCCGTTCCGGCGGCCCCACCGGTCGTGCCTGCACCGGCACCCGCGGCATCCACGGAAGCGGCGCCTGCCTCCGCGGTTGTCCCGGCCCAGGCGGCTCCCGCGTCGCCGCCTGCATAGCGAGATGACCCGATGGGACAGCTCAAGGCGCGATGCGAATTCTACCGCAGCCTGGCGATGATGGAAGGTGCCGGGGTGCCGCGGGGGCAGGCGTTGCAGCAGCGGCACATGGGTGTGTTCCGGCGCGTCGGCCGTCGGATGGGTGAACTCATCTCCTCTCGCGGTATCACCGTGTCGGAAGCCATGAGCACCTTTCCGCGCCTGTTCGCGCCGTTCGAACGCAACCTGGTCGCGGTCGGGGAACAGACGGGCCGGCTCGAAGTGGTCTTCAGCTCGCTGGCCGATTGGTTCGATCTTCTCCAACGTCTGCGCAGCCACCTCATCTCGGGGTTGATGTACCCAGCCATGCAGTACCACGCTGCCGCGGTGCTGATTCCGCTCATTTCCATGCTGACGGGAGACGCGTCGCTGCCGCAGGCGATCGCCACGATTCTCGTTCTGCTCGGAGTGCCGTACGTGCTCGGGTTCCTCGTCTTCGTGGTGCGACCGGCACTGGTTCCGCCCGGGACCGCATGGCCGGCTGCCGTGGAACGCGGTATCCTCTTCGTGCCGGTTCTCGGCGGCGTGATTCGCAAGATGGACTACACTCGGTTCTTCCACGCCTATGCGCTTTCACTCCAGGCGGGGCTGAAGGTGGCGGATGCGGTGCGCGTGTCGGCGCTGGGCTGCAAGAATGCGTTTTTGCGGGGTCGTTTTCTGCGGGTGGCCGACATTGTGCACGAGCAGGGCTGCTCCTTCACGGAGGCGTACGTGCCCCTTCTGAGCGGCGGCGAGAAAGGTTCGGTCGCCGTCGTGCTCATGGAAACGGGCGAAGTGGCGGGATCGCCGGACGACATGGCGGCACGGATTGCGCGTGTGTACGGCGACGAGGCGCAGACGGCACTCGAGCGTGCGGCCAAGGTGCTCCCGGTGCTCGTCTATCTGGCTATTGCCCTTTACATTGCCCTGCAAATAGTACGGTTCTGGGGGCGGATCTACGGCGAAGTAAACTCGCTGCTGTAGTGCTGTAGGGAAGACTGGCGCTGGACGGCAACACGGCGCCGGATGTCCCTGCTCACGGGGCTGGGCGGGCTCCTACGCCAAGGCCAGTGCTCTCTTTTTCGGGGGACGTCCCCCTTTGAGACCGTTCATGCGACTGCTGACGGTCTTGCGGGCGCTCTTGGTCGAGCCGCTCCGACCACTCTAGGCGCCAGCCCCGGTCAACCGTCGACCTTATCTCCGCCCGCGACTGACGCATTACGATCCGCCCGACGCCCGCCCTGCCGTTCTCTGTTCGAGGTGCTAGATTACCGCAATGTCTTGCTGAGGTCTGAAACCTGCTGTCCCGCCCCGGCGCGGATCGCCTGCAAAGGGGACGACAGCACGCGGGAGGAGGCACTATACCCATGGCTACAGTGCGTGTGCGTGGCCGCGGTCGGCGTGTCTCACGCGCCCTCGGCGCCGGTGTCCTCGGGGGACTCATCACAGGAGGTCTGCTGATGGTTGCGGGATGTCATGGTGCTCCGCGCTCTGTCCCGGGTAACGGGCCTGTTGCCGGTCCGGCAACCCACTACGTCGATGCCGCGCGTGGCGATGACGACCGGGATGGACGCGACCCGGCCCGGGCGTGGCGCTCGCTGGCCAAGGTCAACGCGGCGCTGTTGGCGCCCGGTGACACGGTGCTGTTCAAGCGTGGCGAGATGTGGCGCGGTCAGCTCATTCCGCGGAGCGGCGACGCGTCGGCGCCGGTCACGTATGCCGCCTACGGCGAAGGCGACAAGCCGTTGCTGCTCGGTTCGGTCGCCAAGACGTCTCCTGACGACTGGGCCCAGCAAGGCCCCAACATCTGGAGCACGCGCGAGACCGCTTACGTGGACAACGGCGCGCACGTGGATTTCACCGTCAAGGACTGGAACGCCCACGACGAGAAGGACGCGAAGATCGCGTTCGCAAAGACCGCTGAGCGGCTCGACGGCACGTTGTCCGTCTACCGGCTCGACTGCACGCACAGCGGTGCGGCCGGCAACCACATCCAGCTCAACCTGTTTCCGTTTCCGGTCCAGAGCGGGCAGATGTACGAACTGGCGTTCCGTGCCCGTGGCACAGCGCCGTTCGTGATCCCGAACGCCGGCCTGATCAAACAGGGCCCGCCGTACTCCGAGTACGGCACCGGGCACGGGACTCGGAACCTGGCCGTGACCACCGAGTGGCGGCGCTACGTGATGCGCTTTACCGCGATCGTGACGGCGGGGGACGGCCGTATCGCGGTGTATCTCGGCCGCGGGGTGCCGGCTGGGCAGAGCTTCTTCTTCGCCCCGGAGACGCTGCACCGCATCACGTGCAGCGGGCCGGCTCCGCTCGATGTCGATGTCGGCAACATCATCTTTGACCATGGCAAGGCGACGGGCTGGAAGAAGTGGAAACTCGAGGACCTCAAGCAGCCGTACGACTACTGGTACGACGCTGCGACCGGCACCGTGAAGCTCTGCCTGGAGAAGAACCCGGCTACGGCGCACGCCAGTATCGAGCTGGCGCTGAATCGGCATGTCGTCAACCAGGGCGGCAAGGGTTATGTCATCTACGACGGCCTGGGCGTACGTTACGGCGCGGCGCACGGGTTCGGCGGCGGCAACACGCACCACCTGATCATCCGCAACTGCGACGTCGCCTACATCGGCGGCGGACATCAGTTCACGACACCTGAGGGACGCCCGGTCCGGTTCGGCAACGGTATCGAGTTCTGGGGGGCGGCCCACGACAACCTTGTCGAAGGCTGCCGGCTCTGGGAGATCTACGACGCCGCGCTGACCAACCAGGGCCGTGGCCCGGACTCGAAGGAGATCGACATCACGTACCGGAACAACGTGATTTGGAATTCGGAGTACTCGTTCGAGTACTGGAACAACCCGGAAACCGCCGAGACGCGGAACATTCGCTTCCTCAACAACACGTGTGTCAACGCCGGAATCGTCTGGTCGCACGCGCAGCGTCCGGACCGTAACGGCAGCCACCTGATGTTCTACTCCAACACGGCTGTGACCTCTGGCATCGAGATCAAGTACAACATTTTCTGCCAGGTCACGGAGTGGGGCAGCCGCTATGAGCGCGGCTGGAAACCGCTGCCGGACATGGACTACAACGTCTGGTTCAGCACTGCCGGCGTGATGACGCGTTTCTTCGGCAAGAAGATCGAACCCTTCGACGAATACCAACGCGCCACCGGCCTGGACGCGCACTCCGTGTTCGCCGATCCCAAGTTCGTCGATGCCGCCAACGCCGATTTCCGGCTCGCGCCGGACAGCCCGGCCCGAACTCTCCGCGCCGATGGCGGCAGCGTCGGGGCGCTGCCGTGAGAGCCTGTGAAGGTTGCGCCTGGTGCCGTTTTCCGGCAGTGCATCGCGGTTAGCAATGCAGGGAGCCAGTCCCTTGGCTCACGGCCCTCGCCGGCCGCGGTCGATGGCGACCGATTGTGGTCGACAGCGGTCGGTCATTCAAGGAGCCAGACGGTCGGCGCCTTCTCCTTCCGTCGCGACCGAGGCATTGACCGTTTCCCGTCTCCCTCAACTTGACAAACCCCCTCGGCCATGGTCCATTGTTATCTGTTGTGTGGCCGAGGGACCCGGGTTGAGGTTATCTGCAAGTTGACGGTTCGTCCGTGACGACGTTCTGTGTCGGCTGGACACTGCTCCGAGAGGTGCTTATGCGCAAAAACACCGGTAGCATCATGGGGTGTGGTCTCGTCTGGGTGACAGCGGCACTGACGCTGGTCGCGGTTGCGCCGACCGTGTTCGGTCAGGCCATGCCCCGCACCACGGAAGAGGGGACGCGCGAAGTCCGCTGGCTCGACCGCATGTGCGATCCGATCAATTGGTCGCCGGTCGAGGAGTGCCAGACCAAGGCCTCCGACCTCCAGTGTCCGCTCGGTGGCAAGGTCTTGTTGATGCACTTCGGCATCGACCACCAAAGCGGTGAGAAGGCCTATCCCATCGGTTGGCCGCGGGCGCATTTCACCCCGAAAGAATGGGAGACGGAGTGGAGTGCCTGGGACGTGTTCGAGTTTATGGCCCAGGTGCAGTTCGTCGGCAAGAAGCAACCCGCCAAACCCATCGGCCTGGAGATCGGCGAAACCAAGCCCACGTTCACTGTGAACCCGGAGCTCGCGGAACCGGGCAAGTGGATCACGGTCTCAATCCCGGTTGCCGAGATTCTCAAGGACCGTCCCGAACTGGCCGCCGCCGTGTCGCGGATCCGGTTCGTAGTCAGCGAGAGCAACTACGCGGACAAGGATGTGATCGATTTCCATTTCGGCGGCTTCCGCCTCACCCGCTCGCTGAGTTGCGAGATCACCGAGTTCACCACGACCACGCCCGTGGTCTACTCCGGCCAGCCGTCCGTGAAGCTGAATGTCACCGTCGTCGGCCCGCCCGAGCAGGTCAAGCGCGGTATTCCGTTCACCCTCCGCAAGAAGGGCGCGACCGACGCGGTGCGCCGCGAAATGCTCCCGTTCGGCCGCGGGAACCAAGTGTACCCCTGCGACATCTCCGAGCTGAGCCTGGCGCCGGGCGACTACGAACTGGTGATCTTTGACGAGGACCAGGCCAAGCGCAAGTCAGCTGAATTCAAGGTGGTGGAAGAACCATGGAAACAGGAATGACCCGAATGCCCCCCAACGTGAGCCGGAACGGGGAACTGGTCAGGCTTGTAGTACCGCGTTTACGCGGTCCGGGTAACGCGTGGCTGCTCGTCGCCGCGCTCGCACTCGCTTGCTTGCTGCCACGGCCGGCCGCTGCAGCCGAAAGCTACGCCTTGGCCGTCACGGCCCAGGCGCCGGTCATCGACGGCAACCTCGACGAGGCATGCTGGACGGCCGCGACGGTCCTGGACCGGTTCGTGCTGCTCGGCGGCGCAGAACTCCCACCGGACGAGCGCGTCGGCACCCGGGCCATGCTGACCGCTGACAGCGCCAACCTGTACCTCGGTGTCGTCTGCGAGGAGCCGTTCGCCGAGAGGCTGAGCATGCGCCACACGCAACGCGACAGCGACGTGTGGCAGGACGATGACATCGAGTTCATGGTCATGCCCTGCGCCCAGGGCGTCGATCGCTACGTCCAGCTCTGCATCAACCCTGCCGGCGCACTCATGGACGGATATTTGCCTGGCCGCGCCGCGAAGATGGACAAGGGCTACGACAGCGAGGCCGAGATCAAGACGCGCGTCGGCGCCAAAGAGTGGACACTCGAGCTGCGGCTGCCGTTGGCCAATCTGCCGGTCCAGTCGTTCCAGGGGCCGTGGTATTTCCATGTCGCCCGCGCCCGGCGCACGACCTCGCAGTATCTCACGTCCCTGCAGACGTCCGTTTCGGGGTTCCACGAGACGAACGCCTTTGCCGAACTGACAGGCATCGAGAAGCTGAACATCCCGTTCGGCGTGAAAGACTTTACCCTGGGCGACATCATGTACGGCGCCAATGCCTGCACGCTCGCCGTCGAGGGCGACAAGCAGCGGCTCTCCTCGGCCGAGATCGAGATCGACGGGCAGAAGCGCGCCATCTTCGATGCGCCGGCCCTGGCGATCCAGACCGGCACGCTGAAGCTCGAGTTTAACGTCGTGCCGGGCGACCAGGGCAAGACGCTCAACGTCCGGCTCCTCGACGGTGCGACACTTGTGCAGCGGCGCTCGACGGTGCTCGGGAACATGCCGGTCGACCTGCTCGGGAAACCGACGAAGTCCGTCCTCTACTTCTCGCCGAACGAGTTTGTCGAGCTTGAGTTGCCCGTCAACGTCCTCGGTTCGCAGAAGGAACCGCTGAAGGTGACTTGGACGGCTTCCGACGACCAGGGCGGCGTCACCGGCAGCGGCGAGACCGTGACAACCGGCAAGTCCGCCAGAATCCGCCTGTACTGGCAGAAATGGCGGCCGGGTGCGTACAAGATCGACGTGAAGCTGTGCCAGGGCGGCAAGGAAATCGCCAGCCGGACGCATGCGATCCGGTTGATCCTTAACCCATGGGAGGAAATGCGATGAGGCTTTCCCCGATCGCCACCGTTCCGCGGGCCGGGTCCCGGGTCACTGCCGGGCTGCTCCTGACCGCCGCGGCCCTTGTCGCCTCCACGCTGTGTGCCCAGAGTGTCAAACTGGACAGCGGCACCGCCAAGTCGCCGGTCGCCGAAGGGTTCACCGCGCTGACGCCGGACACGGCGTGGGTCGACGGCGCGGCCTTGGGTTGGGTCGACAAGCCTGCGGTTGCCGCCATCGACGCACCGGTCGACTCCGAGCCGAAGCTCAACGAGCACAGCGGCCGCCAGGACCGGCCCAAGGTCTACACCAACGCCCTGAGCCAGGACCACATCGAAGGGCAGGGCACCGCAACCTTGCGCGTGGCCATACCCGCCGGCAAGTACCGCGCCTGGATGGTCATCGGCGCCGCAGGGCCGCAAGGCGGCGGTGCGAACCGCGTCTGGGACACGCACGTCGTCTGCGGCCAAGGCCGGATCGACGCCACGTTCCCCGGCCCGTACGAGACTCGCGCCGTAACCATGGACGTGGTCTCGGAAGGCACCCTGGATTTCGTTTTTACGACGCGCAGCAAGTGGCTCGTCAACGGCCTCGTCCTGATCCCGGTTGCCGACTGGGACAAGACACACGCCGAACTGCTGGCCAGCTACGAGCAGGATATCTACGTCCTGCCCCAGAAGGTCCTCGAGACCTGGAAGCACCAACCGCACGTCGACAACACGCCGTTGCCCGCCTTCACCGGCGAGGAGAAGGACCGCGGTTGCGTGCTCTATCGCCGCACTTACCTCTCCTGTGTCTGGCCCAACACCGTGCCGCTGCGCAAGGAGATCGACGCCGAGTCGCGCGCGTTTGCGGCTTGGGGCGAGTATGAGCCGCTCGAGTTCACCATCTACCCACTGCGTGACATGAAGGACGTGCGTGTCGAATTTTCGGCGCTTGACTCGCGCACCGGCAAGAGCATTCCGGCCGCGGCCCTCGACGTGCGCTATGTGAAGTACATGTGGGTGAAGCCGAATTACTCGAGCGAAGGCGTCTACTACCGTGCCCCCGATGTGCTCATGCCGCTGCCGGGTTCCGTCGATCTGACCAAGGGCGAGAACTTCCGCATCTGGGCCACCGTGTTTGTGACGCCCGACACGCCCGCGGAGGTGTACGCCGGCCGCGCCACGGTCTACGAGGGCGGGAAGAAGGTCCACGACATCGGCGTGCGCCTCCGCGTCCTGCCGATTGTGCTCGAGAAGGACCAGAGCATCAACTATGCCCTGTATTACCACCACCCTTACCCGGAGATGAGCCGGTCGCCCGACGCGTTCTCGCGCGAGTGGCAACGCCGCCGCGCCGACCTCGAACACCTCGACATGTCCGAGCACGGCATGAACGGCATCACCCTCGGCCTGTGGGCGCCCGCGCCCAAGGACGGCAAGTGGAACTTCAACTTCGACGACTTCGAGCAGGTCATGGACCTGTGCCGCAAGTACGGTTTCACCCGCCCCATGCCCGTCAGCATCAACACGTTTGCCACCTACGGCAAGTACAACAAGAAGCCGTTCAAGTCCCACATTCAGGGCGTCGAGGTGCCGCCGCAGGAGTTCTTTGACACCATCACGGAGATGGTGACGCAGATCGAGAGAGAGCGCAAGATCCGGCAGTGGCCGGAGTTCCTCTATTACCCCGTCGATGAACCGTCCACGGCCGCCGACTCGGTCGCGTTTATGGTCGAGGTCCTCAAGGCCATCAAGAAGGTCCCGGGTGTGCGCACCTACGTCACCGCCGACCCCGTGCACGAGCAGTTCGAACCCATGCGACCGTTCCTCGACGTTTGGTGCTGCCAACCGTTCAATCCGGATCGCGAGGTGATCCTGGCCGACATGAAGGCGCGGCCCGGCGTCGAGTACTGGTGCTACCCGAACCACATCAGCGGCGAGAACGACCACACGCCGGTCACCGGCGCACGCATGACCTACGGGTTCGGGTTCTGGCGCTCCGGCTTCCGCACCCTGATCCCCTGGATCTACAAAGCGGAAGGCGGCAACCCGTGGAACAACCTGGACACCAGCTACATGGACTTCATGGTACGCACCGCCGACGATGGCAGTCCCATTCCCGTCACGCTTTGGGAAGCGTTCCGCGAAGGCATCGACGACGGCCGCTACATCACCACGCTCGAACACTGGATCGAGCGCGCCAAGGCCGCCGGGCGCGACGACCTCGCCCAGGCCGCCAGCGACGATCTCAAGTTCGTCTGGGACGCGATCGACGTCCAGATCAAGTACAAGTACGACGGCATGTGGGACCCGGACGCCTTCGACGTCTTCCGCTGGATGATCGCCCGCCGCATCCTCGAAATGCAGACCGCCTTGACCTGGCGGTGAACCGCGGCGCGGCCAGGCCCTGGTCGCAGTTCCCCAGGGCAGTTCCCCGGCACAGGTTGACAAAGTAGTCACTTGTGACTACTTTATTCTCATGAAGACCACACATCCACAACCGTCCCTTACGGGGCGAGTCAGCGTCCGGGAAGCCAAAGCGCATCTGTCGGAACTCGTCGAACAGGCCGCGGCGGGTCACGAGATCACCATCACCTACCACGGCAGACCCAAGGCGACACTGATCCCGGTGCGCGCCGCGAAGGCGCCTTTCGCTGTGGATCGGCAATGGCTCCGACGCCTGCCCATCGTCCGGGGCGCACGCCCAGCCGAAGTGTTGGTCAGGGAAGAACGCGACGGACGCGACTGACGATGTACCTGGACACCGCCATCCTGGTGAAGTTGGTCGTGCGAGAACCCGACAGCCTGTTCTACGCCGGCCTTGTCGACGGGCAGATAGGGCTGTGCTCCTCCCAGATCCTGCTGACCGAAGTGTGGTCTGCGCTTTGCCGCAAGGAACGCGAGCGCGCCATCGATGCGGAGACGCGGCGGCAGGCATGGACCAGGTGCGAGCGGTACGTGCAGGGCGGCGCTCTTCTGCTGGAACCCGTAACCGGGACTGTGCTGCGGCGCGCCAACGCCATCATCGAACGTTGCCACCCCGCCGTCCCCGTCCGGACGCTGGACGCCATCCATCTGGCCAGTGCGGAGATCGGCGCGTCGTGGCCGATCCTGAGCAATGACCGTTGTCTCCGTGCCGCCGCGCAGTGCCTGCGCCTGCCGCTCGGACCACTCCCGACACAGGACTGAACGACAGAGCCTGGTTGTCCCCGGATCGGGCAGACGCTGCCTGCCCAATTCGGCGCGCTGTCACGATGGAGACGGACCGGCGTCGGGGGGCGGGCTTCGTGGCATGTCGATCTGGCCTGCGTCGCCTGGTCAGCCGCAAGCGCGTCCCCCCCCCACTCGTGGTGGTGTCGCACGCCCGACCAACCGGTGTCACCCCACCAACGGCGGCAGTGCGCCGCGAATCCGGCCGGCATGGAAGCGCACGCTGCCGCTCGCCATGGCATTGCGCAGGCTCACGGCGTCGCCCCGGAACAGCGTGCCGTCGGCGTTGAGGACACACTTGCCGACCTCGGTGTAGGGCAGCGCAGCGATGATCGGCTCGGCCTTGGTTAGCATCCGGTGCCAGGCGCGCGACAGTGCTGGTCCACTAAGGCGCGGACCTTCTCGGACAACTCTTCTGGTAGTGCCGCCGCTTGCATGTTGATCACCGGGTGACCAGGGATGGTGGAACATCCATCCCCACCACCATCCGGAACGTAGCCAATGCGCGGCCCGATATCCAGGCCGACGGCAACGCCATTGTGCGCCTCTTGCGCCGCCACGCCCAGCGCCCTATAGTGGCACATTGACGCTCATCCTCCGAGCCGCGAAGAAGGGACACTACATGAGAAACCGCTTCGGTTGCGTTCCACGTATTGCCTCAGCGCTCCTCATCGCCGCGACCTTTGCCCGTGCGGAGATCGCGTTGGAGAACAACCGTCTGACGCTGCGGTTTGACGACCAGGACGGGTATGCCCTCAGCGGCGTGCTCAACAAAGCCAAGGCCACCGAGTTCATCGCGCCACGCCCCGACGGCGACAAGGCGGAGCGGTCGCTTTGGGTCCTGCAGTTCCGGGGTGCGGCCGGCGCGACACAGCGGGTCATGTCCATGGCTGCGGCGTCCGCAACGCACGAACTCAGTGCCGGCGAACTCCGCATCACGTGGAGCGGCGTCAAGATTCCCTCCATCCAGGCCGACGTGAAGGTCGTGGCCACCGTGCGCCTGCCCGCGGACTCCGCAACGGCGACGTGGACGATCGAGGTGCAGGGCGCGGCGGGGGCGGCGCTGTGGCAAGTCGATTTCCCGCGCGTGTGCGGGATCCGCGGCATCGGCGACGACCAGATGAGCAGCCCGCAGTACCTCGGACGGCTCCTGCGCGATCCGGTCGGGCGCGAGCTCGCCATCACCCTGGCCTACCCGCAGCCGGCGTCGATGCAGTTCCTCGCGTTCTGGGGCACGCCCGACAAGCGGACGCCGGACCTCGACACCGCGGAAGGCGTCAACCCGGAGACCGGCTGGCGCCCGGACTTCTCCGATGCCGCCGGCCTGTACTTTGCGACCCAGGACGGTGCGCAGCAGTACAAGCGGTTCGGAATGAAGAGCGGCGAGCCGGTCAGCCAAATGCGGTGGTGGATCGAGCACGTGCCGCCCGTTCACGCCTGGCCGATCCCGGCCCAGGCCGGCCAGGCGGTGAACTACACGCCGCCCTACGCCACGGTCCTCGGCGTGTTCACCGGCGACTACCACGAAGCGGCCGCCATGTACCTGGACTGGGCTAGGGGGCAGGGGTGGTGTCGCCGCGGTCCGGTGGACACCTGGCCAGGCGCCACGCCCGCGGCCTGCAGCGAGGCGCTGACTCAGTTCACCCCGGTCTGGTTCCGGGACATCGCGTTCTGGACCAAGTTCTACCACGAGCCGGCCAAAGTCGTCCCCGAGTGGGCCGCGTACCGCAAGTGGCTGCAGGTGCCTATGGCTTCGCACTACTACCGTTACAACGTCTCGTTCTTCGACAACAACGGCCCGGAGTACCTGCCGGGCGATCCGTACCTGCTCGAAGGCCTACGCGACGCGTGCAATCTCGGCCTGCGCCCCCTGCCTTACATCCTGGCGACGAACTGGGACACGGACACGCAGTCGTGGTTCCGCGAGGACGCATTCAAGTCAACCATGAAGAACGAGTCAGGCGAGTTCCGGCCCTGGCAGATGAGCACGGAACGGTTCGCCTGGATGTGCCCCGCGACCGAGCAGTGGCGCGCCAAAATGCGCGAGACCTGCGGCAAACTCATCGGTGAACAGGGCGTCGCCGGCATCTACCTGGACGTGCTCGCCGCCGGGTCCGCCATGCCCTGCTACGACCCCACGCACGGCCACGACGTGCACGGTGGCAACTATCAGGGGGAGGGCAACCGCCAACTCATGCACGACCTGCGTCGCGAGATCCGCAAACTCGACCCGGACGCCTCTTTTTTCACTGAAGAAATCGACGAAATCTTCCTTGACTGCATGGACGGCTTCCTGACCCTGGATATCAGCCGCTCGTGGAACCGGCCGGGCGAACAGGTCTGGCCGGTGTTCAATGCCGTTTACCATCCGTACACGATCGACTTTGGCAGCGACGCGACGCTCGAGCAGAAGCCCGAATTGTTCGCGCTCTTCCTCGGCATGCAGTTCACCTGGGGCATGCAGATCCTGAACAGCAGCGTCAGCCCTGCGCCGCCCGCAGCCGGACAGCCCACATCTGAAATGCTGCGCGACGTGGTCCAGGCGTATCACCTTGCGGGTCGCAAGTTCCTGCAGGGCGGCACGTGGGCCCGCATCACGGTCCGGCCCAAGGGCGGCACGCCGGGCACGACCGGGCTGGAACTGGCCGCCGACCGGCACGTGGTCAAGTACAGCGGTATCGGCAAGCAGACGCCGCGCCTCTGGACCGGCCCCGCGGTCATGGCCTCGGCCTGGACTCGTGGCGCGGACATCGGCGTTGTTCTGGTCAACGTCACCGACAAGGACCAGGACGTCGAATTCACCGTGCGCGCCGAGAAGCTGAACCTGCCGGCCGCGACGCGCCTGGTCCGCGCCTGGCCGCAGCCGGTCGCGGACATCGAACCGGCGGCCGGCACGCACCCCATGCGTTTGCCCGCCTACACCGCCGCCATCGGCGTGCTGACCACGAAACCGGACCAGGCCGTGCATCCCGCCTGGCTCGACGAGACACCGTGGGAACTGCTCGCGGTCGAGTCAGGCACGTTTCCGCCGATCACCGGTCCTGGCGGGTCGCTGTGGACCTGCAGTGATGGCCCCGTCTTGAACCGTGCGGACTCCGCACAGACCGCGGCGCAGGCAGGCACCTGGGACGCCTCCGGCACACTCCAGCCGCGTGAGGGGCTGCAGGCGCCGGTGCGCGGCATCAAGGCGGAAGGGCAAGGCCTGCCGCGCGACACGGACCAGAAACCGTTCCTGCTCCTGCGCCAGTTACGACACACGGTCAAGACCGCCGCGTCGGTGGATGTGACCGTGCTCTCGGGCGATGCATGGCATCTGCTCTGCCAGGCGCCCGGTGGTGCGGAGTTCGCACTGGCGCGACCGGGGCTGGCCGTCGTGAGCGACATCGCCACGGGCAGCGTTGTGCATTCGATCACCGAGCCTGTGACCGATCGCATCGCGCTGCCCGCGGGCGGACCGTACCTCCTCGGCTGCGCCGCTTTCGACGCGGCGGAGATCGGCGGCATGCTGAACGGGCGCGACCCCGCTATTGTGGCCAGGCTGCAGCCGTTCGCGGACCGACTCGTCGCACTGGCCGGACGCCCGGCGGGCGAGCGGGTTGCGGAACTCGCAGCCCTGAGCCGCGACGTTGTCGCGCTCGCCGGGCAATTCCGCGACCTGCCGGGCACACTGCGGCCCGGCAACGCCCTGGCCGAACTGCAACGCCGCCTCCAGGCCCTGGTGAGTGCGCAGACCGCAACTCACGCGCACCTGACCGCGCGCCACGCCTGGCTCTCGTGCGGAGTCCGCAAGGAGTTGTCCTTCGCAGTTCACGGCCCCGCCGAAGCGCTCGGAACCGTCACCAAGCTCGAACTGACGCCGGTCGGCAACTGGCCGGCGGACGGGCTTCGTGTCGAAGGGCTCGACCAGCCGCCGCGCCGGGACGCGCCCGGGTTGGTCGAGTTTCGGCCCGCGCTCGACCTGAAGGCCGGGCTGTATGTCGAGCGGCTCGTGCCCGTCGTCGGCGCGGCCACGGTCACCGCCGGCGGCACCCCGTTCTGTCTGAGCGATATCTTCTACCTGGAGGCCGATCGTCCGTGCGAACTCATCACGCAGCCCGACCCGGTCGTGGTCGTCGCCGGGCGGCAAGCGACCGGCGAAGTCACGCTCCGCAACTGGTCGCCGGACGACGTACAGCTCACGTTCAAGGCGAGCGGCCCGGAAGGCTGGGCCATCACCGCGGAACCGGCGGCAGTGCCCGCACCGGCTTTGAAGGACACGGTGTTCAAGGTGCAGATTGCACCGCCGGCAGGCACGCCGCCGGGCGAACACATTATTCGATGCACTGCGAACCATCTGTCGCAAGGCGATGCCGAGTTGCTCGGCGAACTGCGGGCGAGCGTTCACGAATCGGTGGGGCCGCTCGTCGCGGTTGCTGACGCCTGGCCGCAACCGGCGCCGGAGAGCTTGGCGCGGATCCGCCAGCGCGGGCTGCTCGCCGTCTGCGCCGCGGCCGGCGAAGAACTCAAGCTCGAGGTTCGCAACGTCCGCGTGACGACCTACACCACCAAGGTCTCGTACCGTCTGCTGGACCCCGACCTGTGTCCGCTCGATTCAGGCGAGGTCGCGGTTGACGAGAGCAAGACGCTGGTGCGCAAGGCGGAGGTTGCAGGGACCTACTACCTGGAAGTCACACCGGGGACAGGTTCGACGGCGGTGAACATCGCCAACCGCTGCGCGGCGGAGGTCGCCAGTCGCACGGACCGGCTGTCGCTGTTCAATAACCCCATCGAGCGGTTCTTCTTCGTCCCGGCCGGCGCGCAGCGCTTCGCGCTCGGCGCCAAGGAAGGCGGCCCGACCGAGACCGCGCACTTCGTCGTCACGTCCCCCACCGGCCGCGTGGCGTTCGAGAAGAGCGACGCCCTCGACGGCCGCGAACTGGAAATCGAGGTAAAGCCCGACGAGGCCGGCAAGGTCTGGAAACTCCGCGTCGAACCGGTCGAGGATATCAGCGTCTGGCTCACCGGCGACGTCTGCCCCTACCTCTCCACCGCCCCGGAACGCGTCCTCGCGCCGACCGGGGGGACGGGTCGGTAGTGACGTCGCAACTATGTGCGACACATGGCGGCTTGTGCTATAGGAGTCGCCGTCCGGAGCGCTGAAAGCGCGGCCACATACCAGCCCAGGGCAACGCCCTGGGAACGGAAGGGGAAAGGATAATCAGCCCTGAAGGGGCGGGACATGCCCCTGGTGCCAGTGGCTGAACTCGGAATGATGTCGCGCCCTTTCAGGGTGCATTCGGTGGGTGGGTTGTTAACCCAGGGCGTTGCCCTGGGCTGGTATGTTACGCCCCGTTGGGGCTGAGAACCGACTGCGACTGACGTACCAACAACACGAACGAGGAGACATCACCATGGCGAAGTGGGTCCTCGGCGCCATTCTCGGACTGCTGATCGTGAACTCGGGCGTCCAGTTGGGCATCGGCCTGAGTCGTCACCTCCCGGATCCTGACGTCATGACCGGCCCATCGTTCGATGGAGAGGACATGAAGGCCGCTGAGCGCCTGTACGTAGAACCACAGACCGAACGAGAGAAGCAGATCAAGAAATCCTGTGACATGCAGCTCAGCGTGTTCGTGCGGTGGATGCTGAACGAGGCTGGCGGCGACATGCGGGACCGCAAACTGCTCATTCGGTCAAGCAGGCTACAGAGCGTCATCGACCTCGTCCTCCTCGCCCTCGCCGTCGCCGCCTGGATCGCGTGCATCCGGACCTGCCGCAGGGCCACCGCACCACGACCGGACACGCCACCGCCCGGAGCAACCGCGCCGCCGCGACCGTGAGGACGGCCCGGGGGTTGCGTTCATGCGTCGCTAGTGCTAGTGTGCCGACATGAGGCGAACCCAACTCCAACGGAACGTGCGCCGCGTGGTTGAGCAGATCGTCGAACTGGCTCACCCGCTGCGCGTCGTCCTGTTCGGGTCGGCGGCGACCGGGAAGGCGACATCGGACAGTGACCTCGACTTCCTCGTCGTTGTCCCGGAAGACCGGGAAACGGAGCAGGTTGTGGATCTCCTCAACACGGGTATCCGCCCCCGGCCCATGCCCTGCGACTTCATTGTCGTCACCCCCCTCCGTCCTCCAGAAGCACGGCAAGACCACAGGGCTCATTTACCGCGAAATCCTCGAGCATGGCAGGGAAGTCTATGCCGGGTGACGCAATCCCGGCCACGGGGGTAATTCACCGAGCCGCCGGCCTCGGCCGGGACACGCGGTTCACCACGCGTCTTGATGACGACGCCTCAACGGACTTTAGGCGCTGGAAAAGGCGACGGAGGTCGTGGCCGCATTCGCGGGCAATCTGGTCCTTGACGGCCCAGAGATCTCGCAGAATCGGGTCAGGCATGGTCTTGTTCCCCCATCAACTCCTCGGGCGTGCAGATCTCCGGCCCCGGATCAACCAGCCAACTCCGGCAGAAGCCCGAGGTAGTCCTGCCAGGGCAGCACCTTGACCCCGTCGATGCTGTAGGCGTGGGGCACGGTTGCCACAACGAAGCAGGGCGTGTCGCTATGCTCCGAACGAAACGATCGCAACCCGCTGAGATGCGCGCCTTCGATGCGGGCCGACGACTTGATCTCAATGGCGGCCACCAGAGCGCCGTGCTTCTCCAGCAGCAGGTCCACCTCGGCGCCGGTGTTGGTCCGCCAGTAGAAGGCCCGGGCCTCGCTGCGGGCGTAGTGCAGGTGGCGATAGGTCTCGGCCACAATGAAGTGTTCGAACATGCGGCCGCGAAGCGTCAGATCCAGGTCCGCCGTGAGCCGGCGGCAGATGGCGTTGACCACGCCGCTGTCGAAAAGGTAGAACTTGGGATGACCGCTCAAACGCTTGCGGACGCTCCGGCGCCACGGCTCGAGCCGGAACCCGATCAGCGTGTCCTCGAGGATCTCGTAGTACGACTGGACCGTCCGGACCGGCAGCGCCGCTTCACGCGCCAAGCCGGTGTAGTTGGTCAGTTCCCCGTTCTGACTGGCGCAGACCTCCAGGAAACGGGAGAACCCACCGACATTGCGCGCGATGCCTTCAGCCTTGATCTCCTCCTGCAGATACGTGTGCACGTAGGCGGTCAGGATGTCACGCTGCGTGTCAGGCTCCTTCCCATAGACCGAGGGAAGCGTGCCGTACCGCAAGGCGGCATCCAGGTCGAAGCGCCCATCTAGCTCCCCGTAGACGTACGGGAACAGCCATCGCTCCACCGCGCGTCCGCCCAGCAGGTTGGCACCGCCGCGTTTCAGCCGGCGCGCGCTGGAGCCGGTCAGAATGAACCGGCACTGCGGGAACCGATCCATCAGCAATTGCACCTCGTTCAGAATCTCCGGAACGCGCTGGACCTCGTCGACGAAGATCGTCGCGATGCCGGCGTGCTCAATCTTCTCGATCGCCTGGCGGGTGAAGAGACTGGGGTTCCTCGCGTACTGCAAGTAGCTCTCACTCGACAGCAGGTTGATGCGCCAGACGCCGGCATGGTACCGGGCGTTGATGAGTGTGCTCTTCCCGGTCTGGCGCGGGCCAAACAGGAAGAATGACTGCTCCGGCAGTTTGATGATGCGTTGTATCATGATGCAGGAATGTAATACATATCTGCAGCAATATACTCTGATTGTAGCACCGACGCAAATACCGCCGTCAGGCGCTGGTGCCGGCCGTTCGCCGGGTTCGCAACGGCAGCGCGCAGAGCGTACACCGGCATACCCCTCACCGCCGTCCCGGCGCCGGGTAGGCGCCATACTGCCGCACCGCGTCGTGGAACGCGGCGATGCTGGGCCAGGGCACCTCTTCGGTCAGGGTGTGGCACGGCGCGGCGATGTAGCCGCCGCCGGGCGCCATGATTTCGAGCGTGCGGCAGACGCCGTCGGTCACCTGTTCCGGCGAGGTCCGGGCGAGCACGCTCTGCGCGCCGACACCGCCCCAGAATGTGATGTCCTTGCCGAACTCCGTCTTGAGCCCGGCCAGGTCCATGCACTCGGCCTGGACAGCTTCGAGGATGTCAATGCCGCTCTCGATCAGGTCCGGGATGAGCGAGGTTACGTAGCCGCAGCAGTGGAAGGCGACCTTCACCTCGGGGCGAATGGACCGGATGTGCGCCGCGATGCGGCGGTGCCGCGGCTTGTACCACTCGCGGTACATTTCCGGGCTCATGACCAGCGAGCGCTGCGTGCCGAGGTCGTCGCCCATCCACACGATGTCCGTGCCCGCCGCGGCGTAGGCGCCGTACAGCGCGCTCTTCCACGCCTCGATGCGGTCCAGGGCGGCGCCGAACTTGGCGGGATCCTCGTATGGACCGAGCATGGTCTCCTCATAGCCGAGCCAGTGTTTGGCCTGTTCGTAGACGCCGCAGAAGTACGAGCTGCACACGGCCAGGTCACGGGCGTGCAGCTTCCGCGTCTGCTCGGCGGCCTGGGCAATGATGTCGGCCGTCGGCAGCGGCGCCCACTCGGCGGGCGGCACGGCCTCCGGCTTCGGCGGCAGCTTCAAGCCAACGTACCGGACATCGTGCCCGTAATATTCGGCGTAGTCGGTCGTCCCGATCTGCGCCTGCGCCACGGGGAGCAAGTCGGAGATCAGCCGGAGGTTGTACGGCACCCGGTCCGGTTCGCGGTGCGCAATCGCCGTCAGCACGCGGTCACGGGGCGTTGTCGTCTTCATGTTCCTTCATGCCCTTCATGGTTGAGAGGAGGTGTTTAGGCTGTAGGCTGATAGGCTGCAGGTCAGAAGGAGAGGGTTTCAGGGAGAACGGACGAAACGGACACAACGGACTCATCGAACGCGCTGGCCGCGCCCGGGGTCTTTCCGGCGGCGTGGGCGCGGCGTCGGAACTCGCGCGGCGACTCGCCGCACATGCGGGTGAAGAAGCGCGAAAAGCTGTACAGGTCCGGGAACTCGAGGCTCTCGGCGATCTGGGTGATGGTCAGGTCCGCGTAGCGCAGCAGTCGCGCCGCCTTCTCGGCGCGCACGGAATCGAGGTACGCCTTGAGCGGCACGCCCTTGGCTTTGCGGAACAACGCCGACAGGTGGTTCTCCGAGTAGTCCAAAGCCCGCGCCACCTCGAAGACGCGCACGCTCGGGGTTGCCTGCCGCTCCAGGTACTGCCGTACCCGCCCCACGACGCCCGTCTCGTCCGCCAGTGCGACGCCAGCGCCGTGCCCGAGCGGGTGACACGACGCCACCCACGCACAGACCAGGTACTCCAGTTGTTCGCGCACGGCCCGTGACGGCTCCCGGTCCGTTGCGTCCAAGGCGAGCAGGCTGCTGACGAACGGCACGCAGAACGGATTGCCGCTGATCCGGCGAATACCCGAAACTGCGGTGATGCCTTCGACTTCGTACCGCACCGCCACGAACTCGCAGCCCTTTTCGTGGAAGAAATTGTGTGTCGTGCCCGGCGGAATCTCCACCGCCTCGCCCGCCAGCACTGGGAACGAGCGCCGGCCGGAGAACGCCATGAACTGGCCCTTGACCGCGAAGTCCGCATGCCAGAACGGGTGCTGGTGCGGCCGCACCCGCATGGATTCGGTCACCTCGCGATGCCCGAGCCACAGGAAACGGCAACGCAGGTTTCGGCCGGTGAAGGCGGGGTCGGAGAACACCGGTGCTTTTGACAACTTTTTCATGAGTATTGCCAACAGCGTACGTGAAGGGTTACGTGATAAAGTACAATTAACTGCGCGGAATGTAAAGGCGGCGGAGAAGGTTCCGGGGTTCAGAGGTTCAAAGGTTCAGAGGTTGAAGGCGGGTTGATTCCGATCGACATCCCAACCGTGAACGGTGAACCTCGGAACATTCCTAAACAGAATTCTGGCAGAACGGAGTGTGGCATGAAGACGATCATGTTCTCGAAGTTCCAGAAAGACAAGACCGTGCGTGAGTTGCTCGAACTCGCGCAGAAGCTGAATCTGGACGGGTACGACCTGTGTCTGCGTGCCGGGTATGCGGTGAACCCGGACAACGTCACCCAGGCACTGCCCGAGATGGCGGCGCTGTTCCGCGGCAACGGCCTCGACATTCCGATGATCACTGGCGAGGGTAACCTGCTGGCGCCGGACCAGCCGGGCGTGCGGCCCATCCTCGCGGCCATGGACAAGGCGAACGTCCGCCTGATTAAGCTCGGGTACTTCACGTTCGACCCGACGAAGCTGAATTACCTCGCCGAGGTCGATCGCATCCGTCGGATTTTTGAAGGCTGGCAGACACTCGCCCGTGAGTACAACGTGAAGATCTGCTACCACACGCACTCCAACCGTTGCATGGGCCTGAACGCTTCCGGCCTGGCGCACCTGCTGCACGGCTTCGACCCCGCCTGCATCGGCGCCTACCTGGATGCCGGCCACTTGGTGGTCGAGGGTGAGGACTACCCCACCGCCTTTGCCATCGTCAAGGACTACCTCAGCATTCTGGCGGTCAAGGACGTGCTCCTGGAACGCGTCGAGAAGAACGGCCACGGCAGCGTCAAGAAACACTGGGTCACGGCCGGCAACGGTTCCGTGGACTGGACTCTGTTCTTTGAGACGGCGAAGAAGTTCGGCTACAACGGCCCCGTGTCCGTGCACTGCGAGTTCGAAGTTCCAAAGCCCGAATTCGAGGCGGCGGTCGAGCGCGAGGTCGCCTTCTTCCGACGCTTCACCACGGCGGCATAGCGGCCCGCTGGCATACGCGTCCGCCCCGTCCGTTGGGTCCGTTGGGTCCGTTTCGTCCGTTGGGTCCGATCCCTGCCCCCTGAACCCTGAACCCTAGAGAACCAGGAGTCCCCATGAGTCTTCCTACAAAACGTCTGGTCGCCGGTGTATGCGGCGACGGTCACATCCGAACCATCGAGGAGAACGCCCCGGAATTGCGGAAGGGCTGCGTCGCCATCGACGTGCAGGCGTCGCTGGTCAGTCCCGGCACCGAGTTGGGCGGTTGGCGCAACCTGGCGGGGAAGCGTGCCAAGTCCGATGCGAACACCAAACCGCGCCCGTTCGGCTATTCGAACGCCGGCATTGTGGCCGCGGTGGGCGAGGGTGTCACGCGGTTCAAGAAGGGCGACCGCGTCGCCTGCATCGGCGGTGGCTACGCGCTGCACACGAACTACGCCATCGTGCCGCACAACCTGACGGTGGCGTTGCCGGACAACGTCACGTTTGCCGACGGCAGTTACGCCATGCTCGCAGCCACGGCGCTGCATGCCATGCGCCGCGGCGAGCCGGAGTTCGGCGAGTACGCGGCGATTGTCGGGCTCGGAATTGTCGGCCTGATGGCCGGGCAGTTGTATCACCTGGCCGGCAACTATGTCATCGGCTGGGACACCATCCCGTACCGGCTCGACGTGGCCGGGAAGGTCGGGATCGACGCCACAGTCCAGATCGGCAAGGCGGACGAGGTGGCGGCCACCAAGGCGTTCACGCGCAACTGCGGTCTGGACGCTGCGATGATCGCGTTCGGCGGCGACGGCACCAAGGCCATGCAGAGTCTGGAGAAGTGCATGAAGCTGTCGCCCGACACGCACCTGATGGGGCGGATCGTCGTAGTCGGTGCGCCGGTGTTCCAGTACAATCCTGGGACCACCAACCTGGACATCCGGCGCGCGGCGCGCACGGGCCCGGGGTACCACGACGACCCGTGGGAGGTCGGCCCGGACTACCCGCCGGTCTTCATGCGCTGGACCACGCGTACCAACTTGGAACTGTGCATGCGCCTGATCTCCGAGGGCCGGCTCAAGGTCAAGGATATTACCACTCACACCGTCGCCCTGAACCAGGCCGACGAAGGCACGTCCGCCATCCTCGACGATCCGGACCGGATCATCGGGCTGGTGTTCGACTGCACAAAGGCCTGATCTGCGCCAACACCCCCTCGTCAAGGCGTCCGCCTTGGACGAGGGGGGGCTTGCCGCGACGCCATCGGCCGAAACCGGCGTCTGTCCCATGTCAGGCCGCGGGCCCTTCCGTTGCGCCACACGCAACGGCCTCGTAATGCGTCCGTCGCGGGTGGAACGACGGCGTGCTGGCCCATGCGTGAGCCCTTCCGTGGCCTCGTGCCACGGGTGAAACGGGTTCGCCCGCCAAACGTAGGCGCCACCCCCCTCTCTTCCCTTTCCCCCGTCCGCCGGCGGCGGACGGGGGAAAGGGAAGAGAGGGGACACGGTGCGGCGTAGTAACCAAAATGAACCTGTTCACCTGCCACGCAAGGTGGCAGGGGTCTATGCTCCGCCCTTTGCCGACGCATTACCGGCCGCTTCCCCTGAACTGGACACAACAGGCCGGGAACGGTATCTTTCCTTGGCTGACTCGGGGCGTGGCAACAAGAGGTTCGGATTGGGACTTCTGCCGCCGCGCTGCCAATGGTCCTGCTGCCCGACCGGGCGGCAGGACGGTCTTCATCGGGGAACGGCGACCTTGAAGAAGCTTGGGTTCATGATCTCCATGTGGCGTGTTGCAGCGTTGTTCCTGCTGCCGCTCGCTGCCTTGGGCGCATCCGAATCCGTCTCGGGGCGGCTCGCGCCCGTGCGAATCGGTGTTCTGAGCGAGTACACCAAGGAACGATGCCAGTCGGAGTGGGGCCCGACCGCCGCCTACCTGACCGAGAAGATCCCAGGCTATGCGTTCTCCATCAGCCCTCTGGACTATCCCGATGTCGTACCTGCCGCGGAGTACGGCCGCGTGGACTTCGTCATCTGCGACCCTGGTTTGTACGTCGAACTCGAGCAACGCTGCAATGCGCTGCGGATTGCCACCCTGAAACGCCCGAGCGAGGGCCGGCAGCGGGCAACCTGTGGGGCCGTGGTCTTCTTCCGCGCCGACCGCAACGACATCACCACCCTTCGCGACCTTGCCGGCAAACGTTTGCTGGCCACCAATGAGCACTCGTTCGAAGGCTGGTACGTGCCGTGGCGTGAATTCAAGGAGCGCGGCATGGATCCCTACCGCGACCTCAAGGAACTGCGTTTCGTCGGCTACCCCGAGGCGGTCGTGTATGGTGTTCGTGACCGACTTGCAGACGCGGGGACGGTCCGCGCCGACACGTTTGAGCGCATGACCACCGCCGGTCAGGCCGTTTCGAAGGACGCATTCCGTTTCCTTGAGTTCGCGTACGCACCGCAGGATCTGGTTGATCTCCCCGCTCGGCACTCGACACGCCCGTACCCCGAATGGCCCATCTGCAAGCTCCGCCACATCTCCAGTTCGCTGGCCGAGCAGGTTCTCGCCGCTCTACTGCGCTTGCCGCCAGACGGGGAGGTCGCTCGGGCGGCACACAGCAGCGGCTGGACTTACCCGCTGCTCTACACCGGCGTCAGAGACTGCCTGGAGGAACTGAACGTGGGGCAGACGTCCGAGTTGGCCAAAGTGTCGACCCGGCGCGTTCTGCGCCGGATCACGCCGTATCTGTATGCGGCCGTCGTCCTTCTCGCCGGGATTCTTCTCGGGGCGGGTTACGTGCACCACCTCAATCTCAGGCTCACCAGCGCCATGGCCGCACAGAAGCGTGAACTCGAGTCCAGGAAGCTGACGGAGAACGCATTGCGCGAAGCCTACGAAGCCCACGAAACCCTGGAACACATCATCGATTACAGTCCGGCTGTGTGTATTCTGCTCCAGAACGACATTGACTGGCCCATCGAGTTCGTGTCCCACAATATCCACCAATTTGGGTATGGCGCCGAGGAGTTCCTTGAGGGACGGCGGCGGTTTCTGGACATTGTCCACCCAGCGGACCGGACTCGCGCCGCTTCCGAACTGATCGATTACGCAAAGGTCGGCCAGGACCGGTTTGTCCAAGAGTACCGAATCCTGATGAAGAACGGTGCCCCGCGTTGGATCGAGAGCCACGTGGTGGCCAGGCGAGATGCCGAGGGCCGGATCACCCATTACCAGAGCTTGCTGCTGGACGTGACCGCCCGCCACCCGGTGGACGCCGCGTCGGAAACCGCTGGCCGGCTCGTCGAGGAACCCGGGGTCACGCTGAACGAAGATGGACGCGTGACGGGTCCCAACTCCATGCGCACGTGGCGAACTCGAATGGCCAACAGTCCCGCGGCCAAGACGTGGCCCGTCCCTGATGAGGATGAGTCTCCTCAGGGTTGAACTGCAGGGGGCCGGCGTGCGTACCTGCACGCCCCGTGCAAGTCGTCCGGGGGGTGTGTTCGGCGGTGGCGTGGAATGGCCCGTGAGTGACGCGGGAGCCGGTCCAAGTGGCGTTAATGTATACTCGTCTCGCGCGCGCGAGAAACGAGGGGCACCTGCCACACGTGTGTGGCGTACGACGCCCGCTTCACTGAACCATTGCCGTTCGCCCTCCTTTGCACATGGCGAAAATCGGGATATGGTTTGGTGCTGTTTGTGCCTTGCGGCATGCGCGCACAGGGAGTATCACCCCTCACGCGGTGCAGCATGGCGAAAGGGGGTTGTCGGCGATCGGACGGGATTGCCCTTCTCCTCTTGGATCGTGTGTCGAGCCCCCCCCCCGCAGAGCGGGGTGGGGGGAGAGATTTCCGGGAGTTGCGCATGTCTGAAACGAGAAAACATGTTGTGGCGGTTCTCTTTGCGGACCTGTCCCGTGCCTCAGGGCAGGACGCCGAGGGGGACAAGAGTGCCCACGACGTGATCGAGTATTGGATTTCGAGGACCACCGAACTGCTCGCGCAGGAGAACGCCAACCTCATCACCTCGGTGGGCAGCACCGTCCGGTGTGCCTTCCCTGCCGCCGACCAGGCCATCACGGCCGCGTGCCTCCTGCAGCAGGAGACCATGGCACGGCTGAAGTCGACTTTCGTGGCTCCGCCTGAACTGCGCATCGGTCTGAATGTTGGAGATGTGGTGGTGCAGCAGGGCGCCTATGCGGGGGAGACCCTTATGATGGCGGCCAGAATGGCTCTGCTCGCCAAGCCCCGGCAGATCATCGCCTCCCAGACCGTCAACGACACCGCGTCGCCGGGTGTGCGTCAGCGGTTGACCCGCATCCAGAAGGACGAGGAAATGCATATCCGCCTCGGCCCTACGATTGAGGTGTATGAGGTCCGTTGGCGCGACGAGGGCCCTGCCGCCAAGGTCGCCTCGGCCAAGGAAGCTGCCAAGGAAGCTGCCAAGGAAGCTGCCAAGGAGCGGCACAAAGAGTTGACGCACAAGAGTGGCGCTGTCCCCACCATTCCAGTGCAGCGGCTGGTTCCAAAGCAGGGCGGCGTCTTGCTCCGCAAGGCTGCTGCTGCAAAGGTTCCCCTTGTTCCAGCGGCGGATAAGAAACCGGGCAGCGTGCCGTTGACGCCGAAGAAGGTCGAGCTGCGGCCGGCGTCTGCTACGCAGCCTGTCAAGTTGTGCGTTGTCGACAGCCAGGGCAACACGACCCTCGTCGGCAAGGAGCGCCCCTCGGCGACGATGGGGCGCAGCGACGACAACGACATCGTCTTTGCCGTCGATTCCGCGTCGCGAAAGCACGCTCAGATCGAGTATCGCGCTGGCGAGTTTTACCTCATCGACCACAGTTGGAACGGAACCTTGGTCTACGACTCGAAGGAAAATCAGGAAGTGCTGGTGCACAACGATGAGTTCAAGCTGCCGGCCTCGGGTTCCATCTGCCTCGGTTGCCAGCGCAGCAGCGGTGCGCTCAAGCCGCTGGAATACCGTCTCGTCTATGGATGAAGTGCGGACCTGCCATCCCGAGCATCTTTGCCTTGCCGCCCTGGGCACTGCGCCGCACCGCAATGCGTCCGTCGACAGTGCCATGGCTGGTGCGATCTTCAGAACCCGCGGGGAGGGGACTCCCCGCACCACCGCCCGAACCGTCCCACGCCAGTGACCCGGCCAGTTCCTTGGCCGGCGTTCCTGATCTGGGGCGTATTGCGGCGCAACGCCCGATCGGTGTTGCGACCGCCGGAAACCGCCGTACATTAGCGGGGTTCGCAATTGCCATCTTTGGATTCTTCCGGTCCGGGAGAGCCGATGCACAAGGAGCAACGGATACATGAGCAAGATTAAGACGCCGCACGTTTTCACCTCCGAGTCCGTGGCCGAAGGTCATCCTGACAAAGTCTGCGACCAGATCTCCGATGCAGTTCTGGACGCATGCCTGGCCCAAGACCCCAGCAGCCGCGTGGCCTGCGAGTGTCTGGCGACGACCGACTTGATCGTCATGTCCGGTGAGATCACGACCCGGGCGAACCTTAACTATGAACAGATCGCCAGGGGTGTGGTTCGCGACATCGGCTACACCTCGGCGGACATTGGCTTCTCGGCGGACACCTGCAAAGTCTTCGTGTGTCTGCACGGCCAGTCCCCCGACATCTCGCAGGGCGTGACCCCCGATGCGGAAATCAACAAGGAACAGGGGGCAGGGGACCAAGGCATGATGTTTGGTTACGCCTGCGATTCCACCCGCGAATTGATGCCGGCGCCCATTCTTTACGCTCACAAGATCGTTCAGCGGTTGGCGGAGTTGCGGCATCGCGACCCCAAGACGTACTGGTTCCTGCGCCCGGACGCCAAGAGCCAGGTTTCCATCCGTTTCGAGGAAGGTCAGCCGGTCCGCCTTAACACCGTGGTGGTCTCGCATCAGCACGATCCGGAGATGAAGGAGCGCCAGCTTCGGAAATTGGTGGTGGACGTGGTGCATGAGGTCGTTCCGGCACGACTTCTGAACAAGGACGTGGTTTACTACATCAACCCCACGGGAAGGTTTGTCATCGGCGGCCCGCACGGTGACACAGGTCTCACGGGGCGCAAGATTATCGTTGACACGTATGGTGGGGTCGGAACGCATGGCGGCGGCGCGTTCTCCGGGAAGGACCCGTCCAAAGTGGATCGTTCCGCAGCTTATATGTGCCGCTATCTGGCGAAGAACATTGTGGCCGCCGGTCTGGCCAGGAAGTGCGAAGTTCAAGTGGCGTATGCCATTGGCGTCGCCAAACCCCTGAGCCTGAATGTGGACACGTTCGGCACCGCCAAGATTCCCGAGGAGCGCTTGCAGTCGATCATCCAGAACTCAGGACTCTTCGACCTTCGGCCTGCTGCCATCATTGACTATCTCGGGCTTCGGTCCCCCAGTCGGAACGGCTGGAGTTACCGGAACACCGCGGCGTATGGACACTTTGGGCGCGCCGATTTCCCGTGGGAAAAGACCGACAAGGTTACCGCCCTGCGCAAAGAAGCGAAGCTGAAGGGATAGGCCCTCGTGACCACTCCCCGCGTCATTGCCGTCGGTTCGGCGCTGCTTGACATGCTTGCCTTTGTCTCGGACCGGTTCGTTCAGTCCGTGCCAGGCGCCAAGGGTGGCATGGAACTGGTCGATTACCCCACGATGGCGGAATTGCTTGGCCGCATGCGCCAGAGACCGACTCTGGCGCCGGGCGGTTCGGCAGCCAACACGGCTACGGCTTTGGCTCAGCTCGGCCTGCCCAGCAGGTTGCTGACTAAGGTGGGGGACGACAACAACGGCGCGTTCTACCGCCAGGCGGTGGAGTCGGCCCGGGTCGAGACATCCAGCTTCAAGGTGCATCCCACCGAACCCACCGGTTCCTGCCTCAGCCTGGTCACGCCCGACACGCAACGCACTCTGCGGACGTTGCTCGGCGCGGCCGGGACCCTGAGTCCGGCCGATATCACGGCTGAGGATTTCGCCGGGTGCACGCACGCGCACATCGAAGGTTACCTGCTGTTCAGCGTGGAACTCATGCTGCACCTGCTGAAGACCGCGAAGGCCGCGAACTGCACGATCAGTATCGACCTGGCCTCGCCGGAAGTGGTGAAGGCTCATCTTGCCGTCTTGCCGGGCATCCTGCGCGACTACGCCGACATCGTGTTTGCCAACCGTGAGGAAGCCTGTGCGTTTGCACAGACGACGGACGAGGGCGAGGCGCTGTCGCGGTTGGGCGGATTCTGTCCGGTTGCCGCGGTCAAGCTGGGGGCGCAGGGTTCGCTCCTGCGTCGTGGTAACGATGTGGTCCGGGTCACGGCAAAGAGGGCACAGGCGATCGACACAACGGGCGCTGGCGACTACTGGGCCGCCGGCTTCCTGTACGGGTCTCTGAACGGCAAGTCACTCCCCGACGCGGGGCGACTGGGCTCGATTCTGGCCGCCGCCGTGGTCGAACAGGTGGGGGCCGGTATTCCCGATGCGAAGTGGCCCGGGGTTCGACGCGAACTCGGTGTCGCGTGAGGCATTCCGGCCGTCGCGCCGCGGTATGGCAACGTGCATGGCTGGTCGACCAGGCCGGCAGAAGGTGATGATTTATGGTTAAGAAGACGAAGAACTATTGGGTTCGTGACATGGGCGAGGCGGACTTCGGCCGCAAGGAAATCGACATTGCCGAGAAGGAAATGCCTGGGCTCATGGCGGTCAGGGCCAAGTATGGACCGCAGAAACCGCTCAAGGGCGCCAGGATCAGCGGCAGCCTGCACATGACCATTCAGACGGCCGTGCTGATCGAGACCCTGGCTGAACTCGGGGCCGACGTGCGTTGGGCCTCCTGCAACATCTACTCGACCCAGGATCACGCGGCAGCCGCCATTGCCGCGCGCGGCATTCCGGTGTTTGCATGGAAAGGCGAGACCCTTGACGAGTACTGGGAGTGCACCCTGCAGGCGCTCGCTTTCCCGGGCGGGAAAGGTCCCAACCTTGTGGTCGATGACGGCGGTGATGCGACCCTGATGATTCACCTCGGTTACGAGGCGGAAAAGGACGCGTCGGTCCTCAATCGAAAAGCCGACAGCGAGGACGAGTCCACCCTCTTGGCGGCGCTGAAGAAAGTTCTCAAGAAGGACCCGCGGACGTGGCACCGGGTCGTGAAAGAATGGAACGGCGTGTCAGAGGAAACCACGACCGGCGTGCACCGTCTCTATCAGCGTCTGGAAGCGGGCAAGTTGCTGGTGCCGGCCATCAACGTCAACGACTCCGTGACCAAGTCGAAGTTCGACAATCTCTACGGTTGCCGCGAGTCCCTGGTCGACGGCATCAAACGCGCCACGGATGTCATGGTTGCCGGCAAGGTCTGCGTCGTGTGCGGCTACGGTGATGTCGGCAAGGGGTCCGCGCAGTCGCTTCGCGGCCTCGGTGCCCGCGTCGTCATCACGGAGATCGATCCGATCTGCGCGCTGCAGGCGGCCATGGAAGGCTACGCGGTCGGACGTATCGAAGACTTCCTCTCCACAGCCGAGATCTACGTCACCACCACCGGATGTTGCAGCGTTATCACCGCAGCGCACATGGCGAAGATGCGGGACCAGGCCATTGTCTGCAACATCGGCCATTTCGACACCGAGATAGACGTTGCCAGTCTCAAGGCCTGGCCCAAGATCCGACACGTGCAGATCAAGTCGCAGGTCGACAAGTACATCTTCCCGGACGGGCACTCCATCATCCTCTTGGCCGATGGGCGCCTGGTCAACCTCGGTTGCGCCACCGGCCATCCCAGTTTCGTGATGAGCAACTCTTTCACGAACCAGACTCTGGCGCAGCTCAGCCTGTGGCAGAAGGAATACAAGGTCGGCGTGTACTGCCTGCCCAAGGAACTGGACGAGGAAGTGGCCCGGCTGCATCTCGACAAGCTGGGTGTGCGCCTGACGAAACTGACGCCGAAGCAGGCTGCCTACCTGGGTATCCCGGTCAAGGGCCCCTTCAAGGCCGACCACTACCGGTACTGACATCCCAGGCCGCCGACGGGGGCGCGGGACGTTCCAGAACGGGGAAGTCAGGCGGGCGCGGCGTGGTGCCCGCCCGCATGACGTTCGGTCACCGTCTACGCCCGACTCAATGGGACGCGCTGCTGCCGTCTTTGGGGGGCTTGATTTTCTCCGCCTTGCAGAGGTGTTTCTTCTTCTTGGACACCGCCCCGCATTTGGCGCACAGGAATCGCCCCGGTTTCGCCTTGTTCTCGGAATTGCCTTTCAAGCAGCCCATATGCCGGCGCCTCCTGTTCCTGGCGGCAAAGGTAGCGCGGGCCTCGCTGTTGATCCAGGCGGTAGGCGCCTTTATTTTACACTAGTGCTCGTCCGCCAGAAGTCACCCCGCAATTGCGCGCAATGGTCCGCACCTTCCCAGGCGAGACGCCAAGCCGTTGA
>Ga0156402_1283_pt1 | contig 51463 bp, 30 predicted proteins | sample RifOxyA3_FD_108045 | JGI IMG/M metagenome (GOLD analysis project Ga0156402, IMG submission 108045) | Lentisphaerae bacterium RIFOXYA12_64_32 | reverse complement strand
CAAATGATCTAAGAACGCCTTCAAGCATACCTACAAAATCTAATATGCTTATCATTAGTCGCTTCCATTACGCAGACCCCTCGGTGGCCGTTAGCTGCAAGTGCTGTTTTGTGATTTTTCTGTTAGCCTCGGGACGCAGCACCCAACTCCATCCCGGAACGCCCAGCCGGACTGGGCGCAGGCGGCGCGATCCCAAGGCGACAAGCACGCAGGTGCCGCGCGACACACTCCAGCCCAAGCGGCGGTGCCGTCCCGGCCGCCGTGGCGGGACTCTGCCGCCGCACTCCACATGGCGTGGCCCGTGTGTCGGGACGATTGGGGAGTGCTCGCCCCTCTGGAATCGACGTGTTCACCACAAGCCAAACACGACAGGCGCCCCCGCAACGCCCAGAACTCCGCGAAAGAGCAGCCGGTTGGAAGGTGCGAGTAAGGCTACCTCGCCAATACCGAAACACCTCCTCGTGCCTGGTCTGGCCCCGCGGCGCAGGGGCGCTATTTCGCCGGCGAGAACTTGGCGATCGGTTTGGCGTGGACGACCGGCTTCTTCTTGCCCTGCAACTTCCGGATCTCGTCTTCGGCGGCATGCACGGCGTCGGCGGAACCGCAGACTTCCAGCACAAGCCTGACGCGGTAACTGGCGCCCGGGGCCAGTTTCACCACGCGCTTCTGCTCGCGCTCGAAACCTTTGGCGTTCGGGAAGTTGATGCCCGGCTCAAGCCCGGTGACGTACCCCTCATTGAGCCCAACGGTGTTCTTCCACTGAGTGAAGCACGGCAACTCGCGCGTGTTGAACCGCACCACGATGCCCTTGTCTCCGGCTGCATTCCGCAGCAAGGTCAGCGTTGTGCCGTCCGCGGCGGCCTTCAGTGCATAGAAGTAGCACTGCTCCACATACCCCGAGACCGGCCCAGCGTAGACGTTGTACGTGTCCACGCCTTCCACGGCACGAGCGTCGCGCGGCGCCACCTCGACGATGGGGGCCACCAGGCGGCTGCCCTTCTCGAGGAACGGCGCGCCGAAATTGCAGTGATACAACAGTTCGAGTTCGGCCTCGCCGCCTTTCAGGTTGATGATCTCGTCCTCGATCGTCACCGCATTGGACCCGGCAACGGTGGAAATCCTTGAGACCAGACGCAGTTGCGGGAAGAACAGCATGCTCTCATCCACCTCGCCGACAACGGCCAGTTCCGGAAGGTCCTCGTCCTGATTGACCTGGACCTCCACCTTGTGCGCCGGCAGGTTGGCGATGCGACCGTGCAACGTCAGCGGGATCTCCATCGCGTTACCGTTGTTGTCCGGGACCACGTCCTTGACCGGCGGCCCGTTCGACTCCAACCCGCAGCGGACTACGCACTCGTCAAACCCCTGCAACCAGCCGAGCCCGCCCCGGTCCAGAATGCTGACGTACTTCGGGTTGACCGGGCCTCTAACCGGCGAGTTCCAGCCCACCGCACACCCGTCGCACTCGCCCTTCCACAACCCCATACCGCGCGTCGGCACCACCGAGAACCGGAACCGGCCATTGTCGATCTCGATCAAGTCGACGCCCTCGCACAGACCGCCGTGCAGTGTCTGCTTGCGGATGGACCACCCCGTGCCGGGGCGTGTCGCGCCCTCCCCGGAGTTCAGTTCGAACGAGTCCAGAGAGATACGCTCGTCGACGTCGGTCAACTTCCACGACGCTGGGTGGCTCATGGTAACCTCCACACGTTTGTCTATTGCCGTCGCTTCACGCAAACCCGGAATTGTCCTCGCTCTTCCATACTCGCAAACTATATCACGCCATCGCGCGATCGTGAACTCTCCAACGACGGGGTGTAACGCGGCGTTGGATTGAACGCCCCGTCACCTATTTCGCCGGCGCGGCAACGCGGATCATTTCGCGGCAGCACTCCGCGGCCACCGGAATCACCAACTGCCCGTCGCCCTGCGTCACGGCCACCTGCGCCAGGCAGCGCCACGCGCCATCGCGCACCTCGCCCATCTCCGCCTGCGCCGGGCCCGCCCCCGCAACCGCGATACGCACCTCACCCGGGGTCATCGGCATCACCGTGATCTCACGCGCCGTGGTCAGATCCGCATCGTCGCTCGCCACAACGAACGCGTGACCGGCGACCCGAACCAGTTCCCTGCCCTCGCGCTTCACGGCGCCCTGCGCCTCGACCGCGCGCAACCCGCCGTCCTTGCCGACCAGAAGGAACGCATACCCATCGGCGGGCAGTTCGACAGTGAATCCGCCCACGGCTGCTTCAACGGCGGCCCCGCCGTTCTGGAGCACCCACCCGTCGGCGTCCTCACCGGGGACGCGGAACACCCGCAAGTCCGGGTTGTCCGGTGTGACTGCCACACCCGGCGTGCCGGCGGCATTGAGGAACGCTTGATACAGGGCGCGCTGGTGCGGCGCGATCTCCTGCAACACCAACTCAACCGGGTCGACGTTGAACCACACCTGCCCTTTCCCGAGCCGATACCGGGTCACGACCGGCGCGGCGCCGCACGTGCCGAGCGCCTCGGCGCCCGCCAGTTTCAAGCGCAGCAGGGGGCGCACTTCGCCCGCAACCAGACCACTGCCCGCGGCCGGAACCAGTGTCCCGGCGACCGGCGGTAACCCGAACGGCAGCGCAGTGGGTTCCCCGTCCACCTCAACACCACACAACCGGCGCAGCCGGTCGCGTTTCGTCAGTTGCCGCTGCGCATCGTAGGAGATGTCGCCCGAGATGTACACGGCACCGCCGGCCTCGGCAAACGTGGTCAGGCGCTCGATCACCTCGTCACTCGGGTCGAACGGCACCGGGTAGACCAAAGCCTTGGCCTCGACCGGCAGTCGGTCCAGGGCGCTGTCCGGCAGCAGTCCGAAGTCCACGCGGCATGACACCAGCAGGTCGCTGGCACGGTGGAACGCGCGGATCAGGTCGTCACGCTTCCCGCTCTGACGGCTCGAATCCGGCAATAACACGTAGACTTGCGGGATTACGGACGCCCTATTCAGTTTCCCGAACGTCAGAGCCATGGCGCGGTACAGCAGAGCGGTCGGTCGCGGCACGTTGGTCTGGTGCACAATGCCGCAGGGGAAGACACCTTCCATCGGGTCACGCCAGTGCCAGGATGAGACCAACGCCGCGCCCATGCCGAACGCGTGGTGCACCTGGTACAGGAAGCGCCGGTCGAACGACTCGTGGTCGTCGCCCATGCCCCACGGGTCCGCCGCCTTGAATGTCGGGTGGTCCTTGGCGCCGAACTCGCCGAGAATGAACGGCTTGCCCAGCCCGCGCAGGTCGATATCGCGCACCTCCGCATCGAACGGCCCCGGCTTGCCGTAGTAGTGGCGGTCAGTGAAGTCCAGGTCCAGCGACGCAATGATCGGGTCCTTCATCGGCACCCAGCCCTGGCTCCAGCCGACTGAAACCAGTCGCGCCGGATCGTCGGCGTGAAACGCCGCGCAGTTCACGCTCGCCCAGGCACGCTGCGAGTTCGTCATGCACCACCAGAATGCCGTGACGTCCGCGTCCTGCCAGTCACCCTTGGCCTTGCCCGGCTTGCCGAACGCCGTGACCAGGCTGGCCTCGTCCGGCGTGAACGCCGGCTCGTTGCAGATGTCCACGGCCATTCCCGGCACATCGCGGTAGCGTGCTGCGATCTCGCGTGCCGTCTTCGCCTGTTCGGCCAACTCTGCCGGGGCCGCCGTGTTGTGCAGGTTCGGCGTATGGTAGAACACGATCCCGTACTTCTGCGCGAGTTGCACCATGGCGTCGCTGATGCGCTTGTCCTCCTCGGTCTTGAACGGCACGAAGCAGCGTGTCCAGCGCAACCCCGAATCGCGCATCTGCCGGTAGTCGCGGTCGAACCCGAGCGGACAGCGCGCGGTCACCGATCCGTTCTGGCCCCAGTAGGTCTGGCAGCCCATGAGGAACTGCGGCCGCCCGTCGACCAGGAACCGCGTCCCGTCCTTGGCGAACCGTGGCCCGCGCTCGATGACCGCCGCACTCCAGACCACGAACGCGCCCTCCTCGACGTCAATACGCGCCCCGTTCAGCCACAACTCCGTGCTGACGCGGTAGAAATCGGACGGCGCCTCGGGCAAGGGCCACGGATTCTCAACAGTCACGGTGTCGCCCGGATTGAGTTCGATCGGCTTGGCGAGCGTGGCCGCTGGCACCGCCGCGCCGTCCGCCGTCACGACGAACCGGACTTCGGCCCGCTGCGCCTCACGGCCGTAGTTGCTGACGCGAGTCCGGAACGTGACGCTCTCGCCCGGCCGATAGCAGGCATAGTTCGTGTCCGACTCGTGCACGTACAGCCGCCGCAGCAGACTCTCGACCACCGGGACAAGCACCTTGTCGAGCGCCGGAGAACCGGCCGCGAACAGATCATGGTTCGTGACGCCGAACACCGCCCACGACGAGCCGGTGTACGTGCCGGAAAAGTGGTGCACCATGGCGCCGGCGTGCCCGCGCGGCCGGTCGAACGCATCGACGCAATCAAGCAACGGCAGCCAACGTGCGCGGTTTGGGCCGAACCCGTGCCCGTTCAGACCGAGCATGGCCGTTGCCGAGTAACCCGCCAGCGGCGCATTCAGTGCGAACTCCGCAACCACCGCCTGCCCCGCTGCGGCACGCGTGCTGGCGACCCGGTCCAGCGTAAACGCCGAATCGAACACCCCGATCTGCTCCGGCTCCGGCCACAGCGCGTCGCGGATCCTGGCCCAGCGCGTGTTGATATGCGGCGCCGTCACGCGCAGCGCTGCGAGCGGATCGGCCTGCACACTCAACCCGGAAATCAACACACGGTGCGAGCGCCCCTTCTCCGCAACGTCCCCGGCGACGCCGAACTGGAACCGGCTCGCCTGCACAGGTCGGAACCGGTCACCCGTCCCACCACGTCCGACACTCGGGTTGTCCTGCCAATACGTCAGTTCGCCCGCCGGCACCTTGTACTCCGTCCACTCCGTTCCCAGTCGAATCGCCTTGTGCCAGCGCGACCCGTCCGTCTCGCTCCACTCGATCCACATGGACGGTGTCTGCGCGTCGCCTTTCGCCCAGAACCGCAGCACGGACCAGTCCGCCGGCAGCGTCCCCGCCACCGGAGGCGAGATGACCGTGTCCCAACCGATCAGGTTCGGTGTGGACAGTTCGAACCCGGTAGCGCCGCCCGGCCCCTCGATGGCCTGCAGCACCGGCGGTTCCGGCCGGTCGGTGCTCGGCTTCCAGCCCTCGAGCCCCGCGCCGAACACGGCCGTCGTGGGTGCGTCAGGGATCGGCAGCGCGCCCGGGTCAGACCATTTCCCATCCACTCCGACCACCGGCCGGTCGAACGCGTACCCGCCCATGGACACGAACGCACCGCCGCTCCGCAGATACTCGACCAACGCCGCATGTGCCGGAATTGGAAACAGATCCCCGGACGGGATCACCAACACGTCGATCTGCGCCGGGTCGAGGAAGTGCGTGTTCGCGAGTTGCTCGGGGCTAACGGCGAACGCCGCATGGCCGGCCGCACTCAGCGCCGTGACCAGCGCCGGCACCGACGACGGACAGGCCCGCGACGCAGTGTCCGGCGCGACGGGAGCGAAGTCCGCAGGCGTGACGGCCATGTCGAGCACCGCGATACGCGCGTGCCCGACAGGACGCGCCGGCAGGCCTTTGAGCCACTCAACGGCCACGCCGGCATCGGCTTCATCCTTCACCTTGCGCTCAGCGTCGGCGGCAGCAGGCTGGTAGTCGGTAGCGGCACTCCCCTCCTCGACCTGCAGATCGTCGAACCACACCGTCCCGTGCCCGTGCAAGACCGGAAGCACACGCATCTCCGAGGCCCCGTCCGGAATCTGTCCGGTCGCGGTAATGCGCGTCCAATCGGTCGTCCCGGTCAGCTTGGACGGCGAATCGTTGAACGCCAGTCGCTTATCGGCGCCATCGAAGAAGCTCAAAGACAGGTACGCACCGACACCGTCGCGCACGTTCTCGGTCCGGACCCAGCCGCTCAAGGTGTACGTCGCACCGCGCTTCAGCGGTCCCGCGCCGCGCTGCATCGTGTGCCAGCTCACCGGCACACTGTCCGGGACCACGAACCGCAACGCCGCAGCGCCGGAGTGGAACACCGCTGTGTCCACGTCGAACGTCCCGCCATTCGGCGCCGAACCGCCCCAACCGTCCGCCGTCTTGCCCCGGACACTGAAAAACTCGAACCCGCTGTTCTCAAGCAGGTTCGGCGACGCGGCGTTCGCAACGGCACCAGGCATCGACAGCACCAGGAACATGGCAAGACCGCGCATACCCATTCCTCCGTCGGATCGTGATTGTTCAGGGTTCAGGGTTCAGGGTTCAGGGTTCAGGGTTCAGGGTTCAGGGGCGCAGGCAGGAGCAGGCACAGTCCCCCCGGATGTCGAGTCCTGATCTCCGTTTGACACCTGTTCCGGTTTGTCGATCGTTGGTTCAGACCCCGTGGCTTGTGGGACGGGTGTCGATGGGAGGCGTCCCCGAACACCGAACACTGAACACTCATTCGCCTGTTGCCTGTTGGCGCCGAACGCAACCTCTCCTCAGTTGATGTTCCAGTGCCAATACTTGTACCCGGCAGCGTCTTCCGTGAACGGTGCTTGCGTGAACGGGTTCGCAGGGTTGTAGATCACGACATCGCTGGTATGCCCATCAAGCCAGAGGACGTTGGTCTTTCGCGAGTGACGACCGGCGGGGCGCCCGTAGTTCGTGTTGGCGTGTGCGCCGGCGAAGAAACAGATACGCCAGAAGCCTTGGGTAACGTCAGCCAGGTCCGTAGCGGTATTCCGCCACGTGTCCAGTACGTGCATCTTGGTCGACGCATTCGGGGCCTGCGAAATTCTGCGACTCCCACCCAGCGGGAGACCCACTTCGAGGTCGTCATTGACGCCATACTGAGGGCACCACGGCCAGTTGAGGTTCTCCGGCATCTCGGGACAGTGGAACATGGTCTGGTCCGCATAGTTGTTGTTGACGAGCCGCTCATGCCAATACAACCGGTACGAATTCGTCGGTTCGTTGGTCAACGACGGCACCAGGTAGTCGTCCTGATCGCCGGAGTATGACATCAGCGACACCGACAACTGCTTCAGTGCGTTCAGGCACACCACGCTCTTTGACCGCGCCTTGGCCTGGTTCAGTGACGGCAGCAGCATGCTGGCCAGAATTGCGATGATCGCAATGACGACCAGAAGTTCGATCAGAGTGAAGGCCGGCCGGCCGCACCCCACCCGCCCTGCCCTCACACGCACATCATGAACCCTTGCCATGGAGTGCCTCCTGTTGCAGACCGTTCCGATTCAACAATCTCCGCGACGCCAGTCGACGCCAACCGACTTCAACGACTTCGACGCAAATCCCGCTGCCGTCGCTTCTTCCGTGTCCGCCACCTGCGCTCACAGCTCGTCCATCTTCTCCGGCGCCAAGGTCATCTGTTCAATCGCTTCCGCCCACTTCCCGGCCGCACCGGGCCGCGTCAGCAGGAACATACCGGTCGCGCGGAGATCGTCCACTGCGAAGCCCCGAACCTGCGCCACACGTTCAAGACAGGTCCAGTGCCCATCCGTCACTTCCCCGACCTCTGCGGTCAAAGTGCCGTCAACACCGACCAAGTCCATCTGTCCCTGGCTCAACGGCAGCGCCAGGATCGCCTCTGACTTGCGCACGTCATTGCCGTCCAATGCCGTCAGCAGCAGGTGTCCCGTGCCGGCCTGGAACGGGGTGCCGTCAATCGACGCCGCCCCGGCCAGAGCCAGGGCAACAATCTTGCCGGACTCCGCGCGGAAGACCGCAACCTGCGCGCCTGCCGGGCACGCCAGTTCGACGTTTCCGAGCGTCACCTTCTGGTCCGTCGTCCCGTCGTTCAGGACCACGGTCAGTTCGCCGTGCTTCTCCGTTCGCGCACCCAGCGCGATCAACCCGGAATCGGGGCTGGTTTCAAGCAACGGTTTCACCCCCGCCCGCGCCGCGACATCCGCATAGATCGGGATCAACTCCGCCTCGGTCAGATGCAGTTCGAGCGGGTCGTTGATGAACCACACCGCGCCCTTGCCGATGCGGTTTTCGCAGACCAGCGGCACGTTCCCGGCCTGGCGCAACACGGTTGCGCTGACGGCATTCAGCTCGTATGTCGGGTAGGCGTCAAACGCCGGAAGCGCGCCCACGGCTGTCGCTGGAACGGGAGGGATGGCGCTGAAGCGCACGTCCGCGAACCGCCGGCTGCTGGGCTCGACGCCACACAACCGGCTCAGAACGTCGCGGCGCGTTTCCTCGCGGTCCGGCGTGAAGGCACAGTCGCCGGAGAGATAGACGAACCCGCCCTTCTTCGCATACTCGAGCAGCGTGCCGACGTCGTCGTCGCCCAGAATGTAGGCGAGTGGGAAGACGATGGCTTTCGGCTTCTCCTTCAGAACGCGTGCCAGCTCATACTGGCGGATGAGGGAGAACTGGACATTGGTCTTGGTCAGCGCCGTCAGCGCACTGTAGAGACGCGTCTGGAAATCGTTCTGCCCGCCCCCGAGCAGGAACTGGTCCGGCACGACAAACCACAGGTCTTCCGCCTTGAACTCCGGCGCGAAACGGCGGAAGAAGAACGCCAGGTCGCGGAACAGGAACCCGACCTTCTTCGGCACCAGTTCGCTGTGGTAATGAACACCATACGGGAAACCCGAACCGCGCATGTCCTTCATGTCCCACACGAACATCCCCGCTGCGCCCAGGCCGGCGTTCAGAAACGTCGCCCGGCGGAAGTAGACCAGCGCTTCCGGCTCGGGACAGTAGTTGCCGAAACTCACCTGCCCCGGATGGCTGGTACGCCCGAACTCGCCCACGACGTGACCGCGGCCCTGCATCCGTCGCTCAAAGAAGCGTGCGTACCCCGGTTGCCAGTCGCCGTAGTGATGCATGTTGGCGAACGTCAGGAGGCGCCGGCTCTCGAACGGATCCCCCGCCGGGAGTTTCCACACGTAGTTCTCCGTGGTGACCGGATGCGTGTCGCCGGTCTCACGCACCGCATTGATGCTCGGCGCCAGCCAGCGCTCCATCACGTACAAGCGGAACACCTCGATGTCGTGGCCCTTACGGCTGACCCACTCCGCCGGGGGTTTCTCGTACTTCGCCGCCGCCAGGCTTGCCGTGGGGTCGCCCCACGCGGCGCGCAGGGCTTCGTCGTTGCCGTACTTCGTCGTCAGAAACGCGCGGAAGTCCCGGTGCAGGTCGGGCTGATCCGCGTAGTCGATGGTGATCTCGTTGGAGACGTCGTAGAGCATTCCGGAGAGTTTGCGGTAGCGTTCGCCGTAGCGACGCGCAAACCCGGCCTGAAGTTCCAGGTCAGAGTCACTGACCGTTGCGCCGCCGCGGGTGTCGTACCAGCACGGCATCGGCACGATCTTGAAATGCTGCGCCAGTTCGAACACCGCGTCCATGCGCCGCAGCAGACGTTCCGGCGGCGTATCGATCTTGAGCGTGCCGAACCGATAGCCCGCGGGGTCCGCAAACGCGGAGACATGCAGCACCCTCCAGACATTGAAGCCGAAGTCGCGGCACCGCCCATAGTCCTTCATCCACGTGAGCGGGTTCTCGTAATCCGGCCCGAACATCACCCCCGTCTGGTTGACGCCAAACAGCATCATGGGCCGGCCGCCGGCACGGAAGTAGCTGTCGCGGAACGACAACGGGAAGCCTTCCGTCTCCTTGCCGTTCGGGACGAAAAAGCCAGTGCGCACGGTGTCGACCTCGCGCTCGCCCAGGAACAGGCGGTAGCGGAGTTCGCAGACCAGGTCGTTCAATCCGTCGGGACAAACCATCTCGAACACCAGTGGCTCGTCTTGTCCGGCCGCCAAGCACCGAGTCACGTCCTGAACCGTCAGGTTCTTGCCACCGGCAACCAACTCTGCAACGACGCGGAGGTCGAGGCTGTCACGCCCCGCATTGCACAAATTGACGTGAGACGCGATCCGCTCTCCGGGGCGGTAGAGCATGAACTCGGGTTCGGGCGAGTGCAGGAAGACGCCGGTCAGCAAGTGCTCCACGACCTGCTGCAGCGCTTGGTCATACGCGGGGTGCGAACCGTCGAACAGGTTGATATTCTCCAAACCGGCATAGGCCCAGAGCGAATGCTTGAAGGTCCCCTTGAAGTTGTGCGTCACCCCCAGTACGGAACCGGCCAGGCGCCCGTATCCGTCGCGGGTCTGGACCAGCGATGTCCAACGCGCCCGCGGCACCGGTCCGACCGCGTCGTTGGCACTGGTCATTCCGACCGCGGCAAAGCCTTGCAGCGGCCCTTGCAGCGCGCCGTCCGCCGTGACGATCCGCTGGTCCGGCGAGGTTTCGCAGGCGACGGCCCGTTCCAGGCGGTAGGACGCATCGAACACACCGACCTGGTCCTCGCGGAAGTGCAGTTGGTCGCCCACCTTGCCGAAGTGCGTGTTGAACCCGCCCCCGTCGAACCACTTCAGCGAGAAGTCGTCGAAGTACGCCGTCCCGTAACCGTAGAGATTGCCGACCACCCGGACGAAGGCCGTGTTGGGCGGCACAGTGAAACGGCACTGGGCCCGGCGCCATCCTAACGTGCCGCAGGTGTCCTGCCGGGCATCCTGCACGAACGACAGCCGCTTGCCCGCAGCGTCGTGGAAACTGACGGCCAGGTACGCGAACCCGTCGTGCACGCGCTCCGTCCGGATCCAGCACGTGGCCGCGTAGCTCTGCCCCGGCGCCAGCCCCGTCACCTGCTGGTTGATGTTGTACCAGGCCTTGGGCAAGGCGTCCGGAACCTGGAGCCGCAGGCAGGAGACGCCGCCGTGCGGACCGTCCTGGACGATCGCACGACCGACGGGGCTCATATCTGCGGCCTGCGCAATGGCCTGGTCCGATGTCCAGTGCTCAAGCGCGCCCGGTTCTTCCATTCCCGGCGCCGTCAGCAACTCGAGATCCGGACTGACATTCTTCCCATAGAGGTGGTCAAACGCATAGCCGCCAACCGAGACGAAGTCGCCCCCGCCCTTCAGGAAGGCTCGCACGGACTCCGTTGCCGCGTCCGGCAAACTCGGCCCGTACGGCAGCACCAGCAGATCGAAGAGCGCGGGCGACAACTGCTTCGGGTCCGCCAACTGCGCAGTGTCGAGCAACGTGATCTGACGCTGGGGCGTCCGCAGGAGTTCCGCCAGACGCGCCGGGTCAGCGCAACCGGCCGTCAGCTTCGGCGCCTCGGCGTCCGCAAACACCGCGATACGCCGCACCCCGGCGGCGTCAGGGATTTGACCGGGCTGCGCCGGTTCGGCCGCCGCACACGCCTCGACCCACACGCACGCCGCCAGAAATCGGACAAGGTTGGAACTCATTCGGATGGCCCCTTTCCGCAATCTGCATCGCTACGCTGCCGAGAATCCGAGGTGTATCAAGGCCTCCCATGAAACTGAAGGGGCCCGGGAGCCCGCTCCAGGGACTGGCACGAGGGGCTGACTTTGGAGCGCCCGCGTCCTCGCGGGCTCTTTGCGTCACTAAATTGACAGACCCTTTCAGGCGGAAGTGGAGGCGAGCTTCAGCGAGCCGATCCCCGCCCCCACTACCGCGCTCGCCGTAACCCGATGACAAAGTCATGCGTCGTCTCACCTGCGCCGATCGCGAGACGCCCATCCGGTGCGACCGTTGCCGGCACGACCTTAGCATCGTCCAGATCGAATGCGGTGACCGTCGGCCAGGTGCGACTGTTGAGCAGGCGCACCGCCGCCAGCGCGGGCTTGGGCTCACGCACGTAGCAAGGCCGAGCCCCACCACCCTGGTCAACGATCCCGCCTGCGATGTTCCGCAGGTAGATGACCACTTGGTCGAGATCCGCGGTGGCGAGGTAACACACCTGGTACCCCGTCGCAGGTTCGAACAACTCCGGGGCAACGCTCAGGGTTGCCGGGTCTGCCTTGACGGCATCAACCGCACTCGCGTAGCCCCCGGCAGCCTCGGCCGGACGCGTGTCAAAGTCCACGCCACGGCTCAGCAGCGCATACCCCAGCGCATAGGCATTGGCGTTGGCGGACTTGTCGGCCGGCATCACCAGGACTGTCCGGGGCTGGCGTCGCGTCAGGGTGCGCAGATCCACGCCCAGCGCCTGCACCGCCGTCGTGACCTTGCCGAACTCCGCCATTTGCCACTCATGATCGGCCGTCCACATGAACGCACCGTTGGCCCCGGCGCACATGGACAGCCAGATCTGGTCGCGAATGCCGCGCATGGCGCACTCGGGCGAAACCTTCTTCACGTCCTTCTGCCACCGGTTCTGGTTGATGCCACCCTCGCCGGTGAACATCGGGAACCCCGCCGCCGCCGCCCACTTGCTGCGCATGAACATGACCGCGCCGTGGTCCGCTCCGGGGCAACCGTCGTTGTAAGGGTGGTAACTGAACAGGTCCATCTTGGCGTCGCGCCAGCGCCACGGCTCGGGCCAGTCGTGCGGGCCGGGGTTGCCCAGGATCGGCGTGTGCGGGTCGATCGCGCGGATGTACGCCGTGATCTCGTTCACCCAACTCATCGGGGGAAAGACCATTTCGTTCTCAAACTCGTAACACAGCACCTCCTCGCGTTCCGCAAGGTATGGCAGCAGTTCGTCGAGGTAATCCTTCTGGCACCGAATCGCGTCCGCGTCCGTGTAGCGGAGTTCCGCCCTGGGCAGGATGTCCTTGCGCACGAGGAAACGCGCCCGGTGCGGCGGCAGTTGCCGCAGTTCGTCCGCCGTATACTGGGGTAACACGATCTTCTCGACAATCTCGGTGCTGACATAGGGCGGCTTGGTGTAGTCCTCGAACAGCGCAACGTCGAACCGGATGCCCAGCGGCCGGGCGAGATCGAACAGGTGCAGGACCGCCTTCAGTTGCACGGGATCCACGCGCCCGACGATGTCCATGTTGCGCAGCATCAGGCGCAAGCCGGTGACGCCGTGACGGTGACAGAGACCGAGGTAATCCTGCACCTGTTTCTCGACCTCCGGCGGCCACGGGAACCCGTGCGTGTACGGACTGGGACCGCACGGGAACAGGTCCGTTGAACGATTGAGCGCCCCGTCCGGGCCGGGCAACCCTGACGGCCAGTTCGCGTAGAACCCGCCGAGCGGCAGATAGAGTTCACCCTTGGTGTCGACGAACCAGCCGCGTGCATTCAACGTGACGCCATCCTTGCGGTACGCCAGCGTGGTGACGACCGTCCTGCCTTCGTGCCCTGCCGCATCGCGGAGCACGATCTCGTGCCGGGTGCGCGGCGTCTCCGCGCACGTAACGGCCACGGTCGCCGGCGCGCCGCGCAATTCACCGCTCGTCACGACCACGCCCCCGGTCAGGGACCATTGCGGCGTCCGCACATCGACCGGGAGATGGTTCCCGAACCGGTCCGCCGCCCACACCAGGACCGACACCTCGCGCCGAGTCACGGGCACGGCCGTCCGCGCCGGAATCAATTCGTAGTGATCGAGCGCGGCTGGCGTCACCGTCACCGGCAGACGCAGCATCGGCTGCGCGGGCCGGCCCAGATCGTCGCAAACCCCGACCAACCACGTACGCTCGCCGATCTGCCCGCCGACGTCGAGCACGGCCGGAGCAGATGCCCCGCCGCCGGCCATGCCGCAGGCCACGACGTTCGCGCCGTCCACAAGCCGCGCCGCAATCGGGGCACCGTCCTCCGCCTTGCCACCGCCGTTCAGCCCGGCAGCCTGGCACGGGACCTTCTCCCCGGCCTGGACAAAGCGCGGCAACCGCGCACGAATGGCCGTCACTCTCTCCCGAGCTTCGACCTGAGCCGCGGTGAACACTGGGCCGGCCGTTACGTGCACCGGCGCTCTGTTGAGGCGGACCCAGTCGATCTCGACGGTCGCACCGGGCTGATTGTTCGTCGTGTCGATCCGCACCGCGCGGAACTCGCGACCATCCCAGAACCCGGGGAAAAGTGCTGCCAGGTCGAACCGGAGGACCTGGAACTCCGTGCCGGCCACGTCGACGTCGCAACCCTTGTAGACTCCGTTGCCGTCGGTCAGATAGAGGGTCCACTTAGCCCGGGCGCAGCTCTGCTTGACGCGCAGACTGAGCGTCGTATATAACTTGGAATCAATGTGCAGGCCCTCACCCGGTTCGCTCGGGCCGAACATGTTCCCCCAGATCAGGTAGGGATCATTGCCCGTGACCGGAACGATGAGCATCCCGTTCTCCACACTGATCTTCCCGTACATGGTGGGGTTGTCCCCCCACCGGGCAATGCCCTCCTGGTCACCCTCGTCGAAGTCCCAGGCATCGTTGAAGGTCACGAACGCATACTCGTCGCCGTCTTCGGGCCGGACGCCAACGACGGGTGAAGCCGCCCAGCCCGGCGCTTTGGACCAGGACGCGAGCACGCGGCGCGTCTGGCCCGCGGCCATGGCACCCGGCACCCGCACGCAGACCGTCCCGTCGGCGTCGCGGAACACGGGCAGCGGCACGTCGGGCTGTTCCTCCATCGCAATGCGGAACGGCACGCCAGCCGGCCCCGTCAGGGGAAGTCCTACGGCGCAATCCTGGCGTGCAGACTTCGCCGTGACCTCGACGACCTGCCGCTGTTCCGCCTGCGCGTCGCACCACGCCAGACGCACTCCCGGGTCCTGGCGTGGCGTCCTGCAACCGGAAAGCGCCAGACAGGTTACAACCGCGATCCCGACGCGACCCTGCAGTGACCGCATGCTTCGTCTCCTCTCGCCTGTGTAGGATTGCCCGGTCGTCTACGCGACGGACCCAACAGACCCAACGGACCGACGCCCCGTCCCCCAGTACCGCGGGCGGCCCCCCGCCCGCATCCCGCATCCCGACCTCTCCTTCCACTTAGCCAACCGCGCGGCCCGGATACGCCTGGAACCGTGGCGGCACCAAGTGCATACGCTGTCCAGGCCTCGGAAGTTGTTCCGTCTCCTCATACCGTCGGAACAGTTCCACGGCCGTGCGCACGTGCCGCTCCAAATCATTCGCCACCACACCGCTCAGGCATGCGGCATCCGCCGCGCCGGGGACATTGCCGGCCCGGGCCAGCGCAACACTGGGAACCAGGCGCACCTTCCGGCGGTCATAGGCGCGCCGCACCTCGGCGAACCATTTCAGCGGGCAGACCAAACCGTCAACCGGGAACGACGCCGAGCGCAAGCGCCGCGCAACGCACTGACTGACCGGTGCGTTCGGCGGAATCGTGATGAGCCGCGCGTCCGAGAAGACCTCCGACAACGGCTGCGTCGAACGCCACAGCGCGATCAGCAGTTCATGGATGCTGTTGTCCGGCGGCTCGGCAATCAGCCCGATCGAGGCGCAACCCAGCGCCCGCAAGTGCGCCACGGCCGCCCGCACCGCCACCGAATCGTCCGCTCGGATCACGACATCAAACACCGAACTGTCCAGCGCACCGACCAGTATCGAGAGCCTGCTAAAGCGTGTGACCGCACGACGGAACGGCGGTGCCGCCACGAACTGGCCGTTGATTGCAAGACTCCACGGGAACAGACGCACACACGCGGCAGCAACACCCACCGTCGCGGCATGGACCTCTACCGGATTCGGCTCCCAGCCACACTCGCGGATCAATGCCGCACTCAGCTCGCGGAATTCCCGCAGCGGCTCGACGTCGCCCGGCGGGCTGAACACGTTCACCGTGGTGCGCTGCAGCAGACGCGCACCACGCTCAGTGATGAAACTGCCCGACCCGACCCGCCGCTCAATCAACCCCGCCAACGCCAACTCCCGCATGGCGCGACCTACGGTCAACGATGTGGTCCCCAGTTCCGTGGCAAGTTGCCGCTCAGGCGCCAGCCTCTCGCCGGCGCCGAGACGACCGTCACGGATCCCCGACACAATGTGCCGGATGACGTCCGCGCGCTTGTCGTTGCCCCGGGCCTCGCCCATCGCCAGGTCTCCCCGCAGTCTCAGGAATCGCGTGCCGCCCCGTGTCGGCCACTGCGTCCAACTACTTCCCGGACGCACGCCTTAAATATCAGTATAGTCTCAAAGGCGCATTATTGCAATACGTACTCTTCTAACTGTGTATAGCAATACCCCACCCCTTGACACGATTCGAACCGAGATCATTCCCTGGAGCGCCGTCGTCTCGACGGCTGCCTTCGGTGGCGTGCGGGACCCCGCGAGCCAGACAAAAGCGTCACCGCATCGCACCCGCGCCCTCACCCTCCCCTGCCGGCCTGCCCGCGCGCCTCACCCCTTCGACGGGTCCGTCACACGCCCGAGGAACAGGATCATCCACTCGCGGTCGCTCCAGCCTGTTGGCGACAACGCGTTCGCAAGGTATTTTAGGTGTCAGTGAATGGCGACCAAGCCGTCCCGTGCGAGGTGTCATCCTGTGCGTATCTACTTGGACCTATGTTGCTTCAACCGGCCCTTTGACGACCAGGGCCAGGTCCGGGTCCGATTGGAGGCGGAGGCCAAACTGGACATTCAAGACCGCATCTGCCGGGAAGAGGTCGAGTTGGCCTGGTCCTACATCCTCGATCACGAAAACGACGCGAATCCTTTCGAGGAGCGCCGGGAGGCCGTAGCGGCCTGGCGCCATCGTGCAGTTGCCGACATCGACGAGACTCCTGAGATCCTCGCGCGAGCACACGACATGACGGAGAAAGGCATCCGCCCCAAGGACGCGCTGCACGTGGCATGCGCCATTGCGGCGGGGTGTCAGTACGTCCTGACGACCGACGATGCGCTTGTGCGCAAGGCCCGAGGGTTGCGGGGTATTCGCGTCGTGAGCCCGTTGGATTTCATCCGGGAGACCAGTCCATGATCACTGACACCGAGATCCGACTGGCAGGATACCGAGCCCTGTCCAAGGCACTGGGCGATGTGCAGGCGGAGAAGTTCATCGCGTTGATCCAGCGTGAACCGTTCGACTACACGAAATGGCAGCGGCAGTTGTGGCCGGGCGTGTCCGTCGAAACCCTCAGCCGCAATGCGATGGGCCGGCGCAGCAAGAGCCGTCGAAGCAAACGCTGATGCACGCGCCGCAAAGTCACTCGAGTTCCGCCTGCCCCAATTCCGGTCACCCTCCCCTGCCTCACCCCTTCGACGGGTCCGTCACACGCCCATGACTTGCGGACCAGCCATGTGGAGTGCGGGGGCAGAGGCCGCCAACAGCGGCCGGCGACCCCGCTTTGGCTCGGCGCGGAGCGCCCCGCCGCCCACGGGAACAACCATTGGCCGACACGCCGACGCCAGCCGCGCAGGCCACGCGCCACCCGGCTCCGCCGGGAGCCAAAGCGGCGTCGCCGTCCTGCGATTCCGCATGACTCTGCCGCCGCACTCCACATGCGTCTGCCGATCGCAACACAGGGCTGTTTCAAGATCTGGCGCCGCGTCTCGGAAGGCCACACCTCCGCGCACACCCGGTAGGGGCGGCCTGTCCTCAGGCCGCCCCCCCCCGGCGTGGGGACACGCCGGGGGTACTCGCTGCACGCGACGGTCACGAATCTTGAAACAGCCCTGATCGCAACACGCTGCCGCTTTCATCCTGCACCGGCGGTGGTATGGTTACGGCGCAAAGGAGACGCTCAGCCTGTCCTGTTCTGTCCCCTGACACCTGAACACTGAAACCTGAAACCTCTCTCTGCCCCCTGGTGAAAGGGCCGCCACCATGTCCGATAAAGGCATCATGATCTCGCTGCGGATCGACACCGACCGCATTCGCACGCTGGCGCCGTTGCATGCGGAAACCGCCATTGCCGGGCTCGCGGACGGCGCGGCGATTGTCGCGCCGACCGACGCGGCGCTGCGGCCGGTCGTGGACCAGCTCCGTGAGGCGCTGCGGCGCCGGGTCGGCCGGAAACTGCCGGTCCTGAGCGACGCGGCGTTCGCTCGCGCGCAAGAACTGCCGGGACACCTGATCGCGGTCGGGCACGCCGGGAACAACCGCCTGCTGCGGCGTCTGCACTACCTGCGCTTCCTCGCGGACGCCGACTACCCGAACACAGGTTTGCGGCTGACCTCGGTCCACAACCCGTTCGGCGACAGCCACAACGTGATCGGTGTGCTCGGCGCGACTGCCGAGGTGCTCGAGCGCGGCGCCGCCGCGCTGCCGGAGCAGGTCGTCGATCAGGCCAGGCGTTGGGTCGTCCCGGGCCGGCTGTTCCACGTCGACCCGCTGCCGGTCACGCCGGACCCGGCGCAACTGATCAAGGAGAGCTTCGGCCAGCAGGGCTCCGCCTACTGGACCGGCCGACCGGGCGCCATGATGACCGCGCTGCGGCACCTGGTCGCTGGCGGCGAAGAGCGGTGGGCGCGCGCGTTCATGACGCTGGCCACGCCGTATGCCACCGGCCAGAGCCCCCTCTCCTTCTGGCTCATGTCGGCAGTCGATTTCTGGACCGACATCCTCGTGACCGGCTGGGACGCGGTCGAGGAACTGCCGTTCTTCACGGACGCGGAGCGCCGGCTCATGGCCAACTTCGTCGCCTCCTGCACCGAGTACTGCCACGACTCAATCACCTACCAGAAGTGGCGCATCACCGAGGCGGAACACCAGATCTTCAACCACTCGACGTTCCCGGCGCGTGGGCTGTTCTTCGGCTGCACGTACCTGCGCCGGCACGGCTACGCCGTCGTCGACACCGACGCGTGGATCGACAAGGCGATGCGCGTATTTGCTCGGGCATCCAAGGCGGGCCGGTCGTTCGACGAAGGCGGCGGCGGCTACAGTTGGCTGGTCGGACACGACCTGATCGACGTGCACCTGGCCACCGGCGACACGCGCTACGTGCGCAGCGCCAAGATGACGCACTACGCCGACATGGCCGTGTGCACCATGAACAACCACTTCGAGGCGATACCGTACGGCGACTGCGGCGCGTACCACGCACACCCGGGCAATGCGGCGCACATCCTGCTGCGCGCTGCCGAGTGGCACAACGACCCTGGCTACAAGTGGGTCGCCGACAAGTGCACGCCCGATGCCAGCGCCGCCGACGTGCTCACGCGCCACATCCACGGCGAGCCGCCCGCTCAACACGTCGGGATGTTCGTGTTCCCGCTCGACTCGACCATCTGGCGCTGGACCGGCCTGCCACGCTTCCCCGGCTACCCGGCGCCGCCCGACAAACGCAACGTCCCGGCCACGCGGTCGTTCGACAAGATCTCGCTGCGCGGCGGCTGGAGCCCGGACGATGATTACCTGCTGCTGCAGGGCTTCGGCTCCGGTCAGCACGGGCACCCGGACGCGAACTCGATCAGCCAGTACCAGGCGCGCGGCCGGCTGTTCCTGGTCGACAATGATTACATCCGCCGCATGCCGAAGCAGCACAACATGGTCATGGTCATCCGCAACGGCGAGCACGGCCCGATCCCGGTCATCACGCGCCTCGACCTGACCGTGCCGTTCGCCGGCGGCGCCATCACCCAGACCACGCTCCACGACTACAACGGCTGCGACTGGACACGAACGCTGATCTGGCTGAACCGCGACTGCATCCTGGCGCTCGACTCGCTGCGTGCCCTGAAGGCGGGCGACTACGAACTGCGCTGCTACTGGCGCACGCTCGGCGACGCGCGGCTTACGGACACCGGCCTGCATGCGAACCACACCGGCGAGCGGTTCATTGTCGCCGAACTCGGCGACTCCGAACGCCGGCTCGACGTTGAGCCCGAGCCGTTGAATACACCCGAGTACCCGGAGTACAAGTTCGGCGACTCGGCGCCGAAGGTGCTCTGCGAACTCCGCAAGGTGCGCCTGAAACGCGGCGACGAAATCGGTTTCATCAACCTGCTGCTGCCGAACGACACCCACGCGTCGCCACGTCGGTCTCTGACCTGGACCGCGCCCGGCTGCGTCCAGGTCGCCGGCGACGGCCCGACCCTGGCGGTCACCCCCGACCGGATCACCGTTGAGACTAAAGTTGACCACCCCCTGACGGACGCGAACCGCCTGACGTTCCTCACCGCCCCGCAGCCTGTCGCCTCGGCCACACCCGCACTGCCGCGCGGCGCCCGCCGCGTCCCGGTTGCCTGGTGCGCCGCACTGCCGGCCCCCGCCACCTGCCTTGCGCCGATCCCGGACGGCGGCTGCCTCGCCGGCTGCGCGAACGGTGCGGTCGTTGCCGTGACCGCCGCGGGACGGGCGCGCGAACTACTGCGGAGTCCGCAACCCATTGAAGCGGTGCTCGCCGGCCGACTCTGGGGTGAGCCGGACATCACGCTGCTGGCCACCGGACGGGATTCCGTACTGCGGTTGCTGAAGCCAGACGGAGAGACACGACTCGAGGTGCAGCTTCCAACCCACGCGAACATGCCCGGATGGGGCCGCGCCCTGTGCCTCGCCAACCTCGACGGCAATGGACGAGCCTGGCCCATCGTCGGCACGGCCGGCTGGCGCGTGCACGCCCTGAAGTGTGACGGTACGTTCCGCTGGACGTTCGACACTGTCGCGCACTCCGTCCTGTGCCTCGACAGCGGCGACCTGAACGGCGACGGCCGCGACGAAATCGCCGTCGGCACCATCTACTTCTGCGTGCCCGCCGCCACCGCTGATGGACAACGCCTCTGGCAGGACGAAGACTACAACGACTACTGGCAGGCTGGTCCAACGTTCCCCTGGGTCACGATCCGTGACGTCGACGGCGACGGACACCCCGAAGTCCTTACGGCCGGCAGCGATACACTGGTGCACTGCATCAGCCACGTGGGCGAGAAGAAGTGGACACGCAGTATCGGCGACGAACCGGCAGGGCTGGTACTGACCACTGGCGGGATTGTGGCCGCGTCGCGGACCGGTGACGTGCACGGCATCGACGGCAGCGGGGGCTTGCGCTGGCGCGCGCGTCTCGGCAGCCCCTGCACCGCACTGACCGCGAGCGGCAAGGGCGTGTGCGCGGCAACCGAGTCCGGCCGCGTGGCCTGGCTCGACGAGAACGGGAAAGTGGTCGAGTACGTCGATCTCCCGACACCGGCCGCACGCCTGTTTGGGTTCCCCGATGGTCGCGTCGTCGCGGCAACCGCCGCCGGGACACTCGACTGCCTGGGAGCGTAGCGGAAGGGAAAACGGGGGACGGATCCCAATGACACCCAACTTAGGGTCCGCCACACCCGCAGGGAGGGATGAAACCTGAAACCTGAGGCGAATGCAGGAGATCCGTTTTCCTCGCCGGACTCTGCACCTCAGCTTTCAGCTTTCAGCCCTCATCCCTCCAAAGCTTTCAGCCCTCATCCCTCCAAAGCTTTCAGCCCTCATCCCTCCAACGGCCGACATCAGAATCGCGCTGGGGGACATTCGGATGGATCCCGCCGCACGCCGCCATCAAGCGCGCCTCATCCCCGGACCGGCTCGAGCAGCAGCAACGTCTCCAGGTGCGGCGTTCCGGCAAACATGTCCAGGGGCACTACCTTCGTGACCTGGTAGCCGCTGGCCTGCCAGCAGGCCACCTGCCGCGGCATCTCGTCCGTGCCGCAACATGCCTGCAGCACCTTCCCCGGCGTCCTTGAGGCCAGCGCCGAGATCACCTCCGCCGGCATGCCCTGACGCGGCGGGTCGGCCAGCAGCACCTCCGCGTGCCCGTCCGGACGCGGCAGAAAGCGCATGAAGGACTCACCGCTGATCTGTCCGACCCGGAACGCAACCTTGTTTCCCGGCGGGAAGAAGCGGGCGTTTTTCTCCGCCGCTTCGATGCCCTGGGGCGACGAATCCACGCCCCAGGCGTGCGCGTAGGAGTCGGCGAGGAAGTGTGTGAACAACCCGTAGCCGCAGTAGAGGTCCACGAGGTGCTGGTCGCGAGCGGGCGCCAGCAGTTCCCTGGCGGTGGCGAGCATCACCGGCACCATCGCTTCATTCACCTGCGTGAACGCGGTCGGGTAGTACAGGTACCGGTGGCCACAGAACTCGACCACCAGCACCCCGGGTCCAAACAGTTTCTTCGTCTTGACACTGCCAGGGACCTGCCCCGAGTCGAGGTAGTACCGCGACTGTGTCGGGTCGACGAAAACGAACGCCGAGACCACCTCGCGGTCGAACTCCGGCAGCGCCGCACCCAGAATCTTCAATTTCCGTACGACCTTCCCGTCCAGACCGGAAACGTTGAAGATCACGCACCGTTCGGCGTAACTGCCGCGGATGATCACATGGTTCAGCGCCTCAGCCAGGACGCGGAAGTGCGACTCGCTCAGCTTCCCCTCCATGAACGAGTACAGCGCGCCGTGCTCGACCGGCTCAAGCACCGAACGCTCGCCCACCGGTCCGGGACGCGCGCCATCATCCTCCGACACGGCCAGTCGAAATCCGTCCCTGCCGTAACGGGCATGCCGCCGCGTGGTCGTGCGGTACTGCCGCGGCCGCGGCGCGGCCACAACGGGCGCCGGCGTTCCGGGTAATCGGCACGCTGTCCAGAACTCCCGGAGCGCCTCGTTCTTGAGCGCCAACTCCTGCGCGTAATCCAAGTGCGCCAGGGGCTCAATTGAGAATCCGTGCGCCATTGCGCCCATGGAACGCAACCGCGCCTGAATGAGATCGGCAAAGGTCATGACTTGTACCGGATGACGCGCAACCCCGGCACGCGCCCGAAATGGATCAGGTTGTCCGTGACCAGGGGTTCGTCGCAGTGCAGTGCGGTTGCGGCAATCAACGTGTCGTGGTCGCCCAAGATAAGACCGCTCTGGCGCAGAGCGCGGCGGACGCGGGCGCCCCGAGACGCCACCAACCGGTCCACGGGCAAAACTTCGAACGGCGCCAGAAACGACCTGGCCTCGTCAAGCCGGTCATCCCCGAAGCCCTCTTCGAATTCCAGAGCCGCGATGACCGAGATCGAGAACGCCGCCCCCGCATGCTGCTCGATGAAGGTCTGGGCGTGAGACGGTTGATGTCGCAGTGTCTCGCGGAAGAGGTCGATCAGGAAGCACGTGTCCAGATGCATCAGGCTTCTCCACCACTTTTCGCCTCTCCCCACGCCGATGGAGAAACACGGGGACGCACGGAATCCTCGCTGTGCGCGCGATCAAGATACTCCAAGACATCCCCCATGGCTTGATCCCGACCGACCGACCAATTCCCCAAAGCGGCAAGAATAGCCGCGCCCGTGTGTGGGCCGGGAGAAAACTCGGCACGCCGCACCACCTGCGAGAAGGACTCCCGTTCGGAGCGCTTGGCACGCCTGAGTTTCTCGTACGCGTCCAGTTCGAGTGTAATGGTCTTCGTCGCCATGCATGATACAATACACGAATGACCGAGGAAAGTCTAGTTTCGTTGCGTGAAACGACACGGTCTTGGGATCAATCCATCTCGAACCCGCCGTCGACGTTCAGCGACTGGCCGGTGATGCAGTCGGCGTCGGCGGAGCAGAAGAAAGCGACGGCGCCGGCAATGTCCTCCGCCGTGGCGGCGCGCTTCAGCGGCACGGTGGCGATGAATGCGGCCATGGCCTCGCCCGGCTTGGCGCCCATCAGTTGCGCACGGTCCTTGTCGATCTGCTCCCACATGGGCGTAGGCACGATGCCCGGGCACACGGCGTTGACGTTGATCCTGTAAGGCGCCAGGTTCAGCGCCGCCGACTGCGTCAGGCTGATGATGGCCGCCTTGCTGGCGGCGTAATGCGCCTGCAGCGAGCGTCCGCGCCGACCGGCCACAGACGAAAGATTGACGATCTTGCCGTAGCTGCCCAGCAACCCGTCGTCCGCCGTCGCACCCGCCGTTGGGCGCGCCTTTCCGACCGCCAGCAGATCGGCCGGCGCGCCGCCGGCGCGCAGTGCCTCGGGCAGTTGCCGGAGCATCTGGCGCGCCACCGCCTGAACCATGAAGAACGTCCCGCGCTGGTTCGTGTTGATGACCCGATCCCAGTCCGCCTCGGTCAACTCCAGCAGCGGCTTGGTCTGTACAACGCCCGCGTTATTGACCAGCATATCGATCCGGCCCAACCGCGCCACCACGCCATCGACCAGGCTCTGCACCGACTCCGCACGCGAAATGTCGACCTGCAGCGCCACCGCCTGGCGCCCCAGCGCCGCGATCTCAGCCGCCGCTGCTGCGGCGGTCTGCGCGTTGTAGTCAGCCACAACAACGTCGGCGCCGTCCCGGGCCAGTCGCAGGGCAATCCCCTTCCCGATCCCCTGCCCCGCCCCAGTCACCACCGCAACCTTGCCGGTGAAGCGTTGGTCCATACCGATTCTCCCTGCTTGGGCGGCACCGCCCGGCTCTCACGCCAGATTCCGGATCAACCCCAAGTCGCCGGTCTTGGCTGCTTCAAGCACCAACCCCATGTACTCGTCGACCAGGTCAGCCGTCAGAGCCACGGGCATGTTCTCCAGTTTGCTCTTGAGTTGCGGGTTTTTCGCTGCCGTCAGGGCGCGCGTGATGTGCGCCGGTGTAAACGCCGGCACGTCGCCCAGGCGGGTCGGGAACCCGATTTTCTGCTGGAATGCGATCATCGCACGGGCCACGGCCACGCCAAGTTCGCGTCCGCTCAGATTCGCTATGCCGTGCGGCGCATACCCGGCCGCCTCGTAGATCCCGCCCACGACACGCAACGGCGCCTGGATCGCCGGCGCGAAAAACACGGTGTAGTACGGGTTCAGGATGGCGCAGGCGCGGCCATGCGCGACGACGTCGACCAACGAAAAACTCGTGAGGTGCCCCCCGTTCGTGCCGCCGACCATGATCGCATACCCGCCCAGGTCAGTCGCCAACCCGAGTGCTTCGCGCGCCTCGGCATCGCGCGGCGCAGCCATGGCTTGGGGCAGAAACTTGACCACCGCCTGAATCGCCTCGCGCGCGATCTCCTCGACCAATCCGTAGTGCGGTTTTCCGACTGCACCGTACAGGACTTCGAGACAATGCGAGCAACCGTCCAACGCGCCATCAGCGGTCAGTTCCGCCGGCGCGCCGAACGTCACATTGTAGTCAAATACCGGCTGGATCGGGACAATGCTCTCGTCAATGATCAGTTTCTTCTGCCCCGTCGCCATGTCGGTGATGTTCGAGTATTTGGTCAGGTGCGCCGCGGAACTGGCCGCCGTCTGGATCGCCACGTGCGGCGTCAGGGTACGGCCAGCCTGCGCCAGGGCCTTGCCGACCAGGCCCATGCCGTAGTAATTCTCGTACGCACCACCGAGCGTCCGCATGACCTCGGCGGCCTTGACCGCATCAATGGTGCTGCCGCCGCCGAAACTGACGATCACGTCCGGATTCAGCTTCTTCAGTTCGGCCGTGATCCGCGCCACGTCCTCATAGGGCGCATTCGGGCGCGCGCCCGGGATCTCGCCGATGCGTGTCACCCCGGCCGCGTCCATCGAATCCCGAATCTGTTTCACGAACGCTTCCGACGCCTCGAACTTCGGCCGCAACAGCAAGGCGCGCTTCCCGTGCTTCGCCACCGCCGCACCAACGCGCGGCATCACGCCCAGCCCGTGCAGATAGGTGCCCTTCTTGAACTGCTGCAGCAACGCCCGTGCCCGTGCAAAGTCCGCCATCGCCTGTTACTCCTTCCGTATCCTGCTATGCCCCGTCGTCCCACTCTATCGAGGGTCCCGCTGTTGTCAGGTCACGATCGCCGAGACGTGCGGGTGTCGACTGTCGAGTAGGCGGGAGCACCTCTGCTCCACAACCACACACACACAAACATCCCTCGGTCATCCCCTTCTCCCCCCGCCTCACACCTTCGTTCCTTTCAGCACATCGGCTGCGAACGCCTCGATCTTGACCATCGACTCGGCGAAGCTCGCGGCCGTGACCTGCAACGCCGGGTGTGCCACGAACTGCTCTGGCGTCATACCGCCCTCGTCGTACGCCTCGGAGAAGTATGGGATGCGCATGAGCCGCTCCATGACGTCGGCCGGGATCGGCGCGTCGATCTGCGACGGCAGCGGCGCCGTGCCGTAGGTCATCAGGAATCCCTCGAGGATGTTCGGGAACACCGTCAGTACGGCGTTGGCGCCGGCCAGTTTCTCCAGGTGCCACACGCGCATGACCCCGTCGACCGTGGGCCCCACTCGCATGGAAGCGGCCATCAGTTTGGTCGGGTAGCCGCGCTCGCGGTAGAGCTGGTGCGCCTTGCGGAAGATGGCGATGCCGGCCCAGCGCAGGTCGGCGACGCTGAGCGTGATGCCGCGTTCCTTGGCCTGCGCCTGCAGCAGCGGGTGGTCTTCGTACCGCCCCAGCATCATCACCGCGCAGGACCGCCAGTACCGCAGGTTCGTGCCGCGCCGATGCGCCTCGACCAGCCCGGCCTTGGCCGCTTCACCGACCGCCACCAATTGCGGCACGGTGAAACCCAGCGTGACGTTCGTCGGCACCCCCTCCGCGGCCAGTATCCGCACCGCGTCGACACCCTCTTTGGTGCCCGGCAGCTTGACCATGATGTTCGGGGCCGCCGCGTGGATCCGCCGCGCCTGCACGAGCATCGCGTCCAGATTCGTCATGTCGCGCGGGTCGACCTGGCAGCAGATCTGCCCGCACCGGAACCGGTTCGCGTCCGCCAGCGGCCAGACCATGGCGGCCCCGCGCGCGGCAATCTCGATGAACAGACGCCACATCGCCTCCTGAACCGGCAACCCGGGCGTCTTGCGCGCCTCGGCCTCGAGCCAGGCCCGCCACGGCGCCGGATGCTTCTCGAGGACCTGCCAGGTCAGCGGTTGATTCGTCGTCACGCCCTGCAACAGGCTCCCGACGGCGAACCGGACCCCGCCCGTCGGCGCCGGTTCGAGCTTGAACAACTCCGCGGCCGACGGAATCGTCGGCAACGTCGCCTTCAGCCAGTCTTCGAAAACCAGCGGCGACGAATCAAACCAGATTTCCATCTCCGGATTCGTCGCCTGCAGTCGCGCGATAGGATTCACAGCACTCACGTTTGTCCTCCGGTCTTGGTCATTCAAAACATCCTCGCTCCGTCTCGGGCCTCGGGGGCGACATGTCACCCGGACCGCGTAACGGGCCTATCGATTTAACCACCTCAAATGCGCAACCACGCCCAACGTGGCCGGACCGGCTCGGTCCGGCATGCGGGAGCGAGCCGCTCCCGCCACTCCGGAAGCTCTGCTGCCGCACTAAATCGACACGCCCTAAACGCGGGACCGCAAGCCCGGCGCCACCCGAGGACCGCTGAACACTGATCACCGTCGCACGCACCGACACGCCTGGTAACGGTTTGCCCCCAAGAAGCGGGCGCTCCCAGGCGCACCGTTTCTCCGGAACACCGAAACCCGCCAAACTACTTCGCCCCGGCCGCACCGAACAAGTCCTGGGCCAATCCGCACAGATACGATGTGATGCGTTTTCGGTACTCATCGTACAGCCTCTGAGGCAGGCTGTAAAGCGCTTCCCGGTTCACATACTGCCCAGCGGCGTCGCGCTGCCCGACAAAGGCGAACCCGAAGTTGTGAAAAATGATGTCGCTCGGCGACGGCTGGGTCGCGACGGCTTCAAACTCCCTGACGCACTCGGCGGCGAACGCCGAACCGCCCGCAGCCTCACGCCGCGCGTACGCCATCGTCTCGTCCCACCAGCGCCGGAACAGCTCCGGCTCCAGGTCTCGCAAGGTTTCCGCAAACAGGATCTGCGGCATGGGCGAGATCTTGAAGTGATTGCGCCCGTCAGTGGCGCGCCCAATGACGCGCCGCGTCGTGGCCGAGAGGTCGTCGCCCGAATGGAAATCCAGCATCACGCCGAAACTCTCGGCGATGCGGTGCTGCTGCCGCACCCGCGCTTCCAGTCCCGCCAAGCCGTCCGCGATCCGGTAATCGACGGACTTTTCGACGCCGAAGTTTGGCGCCAAGTGCGTCACCGGCACGCCACGCCGTTGCAGTTCGAGCAGGACGAAGACGACCTCATCGCTGGTCGTAATGCAGTCGCCGGTTGCGATCTCCGCCGTGCGCTCATCGATCGCGAACTCCAGGTCGAACGCACGCCCGTTCTTGAGCCGACGAATGTGGTCCGTCATGGCCTGCGCCGCGTCAAACGACGCCCAGTACTTGCCCACCAGGCGCCCCACTGTGGCAGCGTCCGGCGCATATGCGAACCCCGCAATCTGCCGCTTCTCCATGTGCCAGGCGAGCACATCGGCACGATCACGCGGAGCGGCGATCCGGGCCGACAACAAGGTCTCGGCGGCAGACGCTGAGTCCGCCCGCAACGCGTGGTAGTCCAGAACGCCCGACACGTCCAGAGTATAGAAGGTGTAGTAACGGGCCGCGTCCAGCACCTGCTTGGCGCGGGCCATGCCCTCCGCGCCGGAAGCGACCTTGATGTGGTCCGCGTCCGCGCCATAGCTGAACGTTCGGTCGCTCTTCAGCGCTTCCAGCACGCCGTACACCCAAAGCCCCTCGAACGTGCTGCCGGTGTGCCCGGCCTGGACCGTGCCGAACCCGGGGTAGTAGATCGCCTCCGGCGCGCGCCCAGCCAGGATGTTGTCCAGCAATTCCAGCTCGCGCACCGAGTTCTGGATCGAGTTCGCCGCAAACCGGCTCCGCCCCATGGCCTCGTACACCGCCGGCCAAACGGCCGTGGTCATGCGCACACCGATCCCGAGCCGGGGCGTCGCGCCGAGTGCCTTTGGGACCTTGGTCGGGTTGATACACTGCCCGTAGCGGTCTAGCGTGGCAGCGTCGGTCCGGTACGCTGCCACGCGCCCCGCGGCCGTCTCGAACTCCGCAACCGGTGCACCCAAGACTGAGGCGCCTCCTGGGGCGCCGATCTCCAGCAAGACGTACTGGTCGTCGGACAACGACGCCAACACGTACCACGCACCGCGGCTCTGCGCTGCCGACCCGCCGTGCGCCACGAGTTGCGGACAACGCGGCAACGGCTGCCCAGCCCGCAACGCGCCGCCAAGCGCCCGCCAATACGCCGCGTCCGCCGCGGCCACGATTCCGACCGCTGCGTTCTCATCCCACAGTCCGGTGTCCAGAACCGCAGGGTTCCGTGCCGGGTTGATGTCGATTCGTCCAATTCGCATCGTACTGAGTCCTCCGCTATACCATACCCGTACAGTATACGGCACGGACCGGCGGTGGCAACACCTGGCCGCCAACTGAGCCACACTGTGGTTGCATCTCGCACCGCGGCGCCACCCGACGCGCGCTTGACAAGCGGCGGGTTCCGTGGCAGGTTCAGACGTGTCCGAGGGAGTCTCTGGACCAGGGGCAGAACACGTCGACCGCAACGCCCTGATCCGCGCAACAGGAGAGCACCACAGCCATGCAACCGGACCACACTGCGACACCAAGGCCGCAAACGGGCCCGTGCGGGGTCCGCACGGGTTACGGCTCAACCGCGTTTCTAGCGACCTGCGCGGGTAAATCTACAGAGAGAGAAGGCTGTGCAATGGGCGCCAGGATACGCCCGTTCGCGGTTGTGCGCAGCGGCGGGCAGTGGCGCGGAACCTCCGGGACCGCAGCAGGGTGCTCGGGGCCGTCCCGGCCCGTTAACCCGGTGGCCTTGGCCGAAGCGCCCGACGGCAGCACCACCGAGCGCTACAGACAGGCCTGGTACCTCACCGGCGCACCGTGACGCTCTGCAGGTCGGCGGCATAGGAGAACGGGAGAGCCTGATACTCGCTCTGCCCAGTCTCCCGCGAATAGACGCAGGCCCCGTCGTCGAAGGCAACAATGTAGCCTTCGCCGGAGCGTCCCTCCAGATTGCCGCTGGTCCGCAACACCGTCAAGGGTGTCAATCCAGGCCGCGACAATTCCATCTGGCTCCTGATCTTCTCCGGCAGGCAGTAAAGGTTCACGCGTCGCTCTCCTCATGTTCCCTGCCCTTGCCCTTGCCCGAGCCGCCGGGCTGCGACGCGTGCCGCGCCCCGGTACGTCGAACCGAAGCGCGTCCGGGCGGCAGGCAGAGGTCTGCGCGCTCACGGGTTACCGATGACGGGGGCCAGGGCAATACGGAATCCGAGGCTAATCCCCGAGTCGACCACCCCACCGCCGGTTCGAGCCGCGGCGCGACAGTACCTGGCACCCATGCCCCAACTGCCGCCGCGGTTGATGCGGTTGTGGCCCGCCCGGCACAGCGGGTCCGTCAGGCCGTCCCGGTACGTGTCGGTCTTGACGCTGCTCTTCCCCTCGCAGGCGTCCAGGCACCACTCCCACACGCTGCCGTGCATGTCGTGTAACCCCCAGGCGTTGGGCTGCTTCGTGCCGACCTCGTGAGTGGTGCCGTTGCTGTTCTGATCGAACCACGCCATGTCCTCCAGAGTCCCGGCATGGTCGCCCTCCGTACCCGCCCGGCAAGCATACTCCCACTCCGCCTCCGTCGGCAACCGGTACTCGTACCCGGCGGGAAGCCGTCCAGCCGACTTCTCCCGCTCCGTGAGCCAGCGGCAAAGGGCCATGGCGTTGTTCCAACTCACCCAGACAACGGGGTGACGGTCACCCGTCGGCATGTTCGATTCGCCACGGAAATGCTTGAGGTAGCCCGGGCCACAGTCGCTCTGCCCGTCATAGCCGGCCGCGTCGAGAAACCGCCGGTACTCGGCGTTCGTCACTTCGCACTTCCCCAGCCAGAAAGGCCGCGAGATCGTCACTTGGTGCACCGGTTTCTCATCCGGCCCAGCGGCCTCGCCGCCCATGCGGAACACGCCCGCATTGATCGGGACCAGTTCGGATCCGAGATCTGGCACCACAAACGGTTGACCAGCGGCCGGCCCCTTGGCGCCATCGGCTACCCCTTCTGGTGTCGCCACGACAGCCGGGACCGCAGACGTCGCCGCTTCACCGGCCTTGGCCGGGATGGCGACAGCCGCAACCGGTTCCGTCATTGCCGGTTGCGCGGGTGTGCCGGGGGCCCGGGCGTCGATCTCAATCGCCTGGCCAGCTTCCACGGTCACGGCTCGCCGCCATTCCGCTCCGTCCGTGCCGACAACACGGAGCTCATGCTTCCCGACCCCAACCTTCCGCAGCGGGTAGCGGTACCCCGCCTTGACGTCGGTGACCTGCACCCCGTCGACGGAGAGCACACCCTCCAGAAAACTCGTCAGCACCAGTTCGCCGCCCTCAACGGTGCGCTCTGGTTCCGCGACTTCGATCGCCAGATTGCGGCGCGGCTCACCCTCGGTCCCTCTTACCTGATCGGCCTCAGTTTCGCGGCGCAACGGCTGCGTCGGAGCGGCCCCGTCCGGCTGGAGCGTCTGCTCGCGTACGAATTCGGCAACCGCCCCGCCATCCCCTGCGTGCGACGGCCCCCGCCAAACCGCAACCCCGACGCCACCCAACAGCACCCCGGCGACAATGCCAGCCGCCACCCACAGATGACGACGGCCGGACGAAGGCCGGAACTTGTGGATCTTCAGCGGCGGCTCACCCCGCTCGACCCGGTTCAGATCTTCGATCAGCTCGGCTGGGGTCTGGTGCCGTTCCTCCGGCTTCTTCGCCAGCAACCGGTCGACGACCTGCGAGAGGTTCCGTGGCACTACCGGATTCACCTTGCAGACCGGGACAGGCACACCACGGGTATGCTGCATCGCGTAGGCGGCAATGGTGGAACAGAGGAACGGCGGTCGGCCGGTCAGCATGCAGTAGGCGGTAGCGCCCAACGAGTACAGGTCAGACCGGATGTCAACCTCCGCCGCGCCTTGGCACTGCTCCGGAGACATGTACGGCGGAGTTCCGACCCCCGCACCCGTAAGTGACAACGAACTGGCCAGCGCACGCGTGTCCTTGGCAACGCCGAAATCCAGGATCTTGACGTTGCGCTGGCGATCCAGCAGAATGTTGTGCGGCTTCAAATCCCGGTGGATCAAGCCAATGTCTGCAGCGGCCTGCAACACTCCGGCAATTTGCCGCAGCATCCGGATGACATCCGGAACGGGCAGGTTGCACACCGGAGGAAGCGCGGTCCGCGGCACTTCCCCGTCCACGACGTCAGGGCTGGAACCTGCCTTTCCGGGCGCCGTGGCCTTGCCCGCAACCTGACCCGACTTGGTGTCCGGCGCCGCCGCACACGGCACCGTCACATCGCGCCCGACAACACGCATCCGCTGTGTGGGAACGTCCTCTTCGAGCCCAATCGTGGGGATCCGAACCGGCAGGCCAGACTTCGCCAGCAACTGCTCGACCAACGATTCGCCCTCGATGAACTCCATCACCATGAAGTACTGGCCGCCCTCGACCCCGGAACCGAGCACCCGAACCACGTTCGGGTGCGCCAACCGTTCGGCGAGTTTCACCTCGCGCTGGAATCGCTGCACGTACTCCTCGACGGAAGTCAGATGCATGTGCAGCAGTTTCACGGCCACAACGCTGCCGTCCGACGCCGTTGCCTTGTACACACTGCCCATACCGCCCTGGCCAATCCGCTCACCCAGGACGTACGGACCTATACGTGACCCGCTCTGCACCACCGCCAAGCCCTTGCCTTTCATGCACGGCGACCGCCGCGCGAAACCCACCGACGAAATCGTTCCACGCAAAAACCCACCCCGCGGCCCCAACGAGATCGGGCCCACGACAGACGCGATCGAACCAGCCCACGCCCACCGCCATCCCCTATCCCGGGGTTGCGAAGCCACAAGCGTTGTCGTATCCGGTAATGTACTGGTCCTGCCCGGCCAATGCACCCGCGCCCGGCCAACAAGGGATGATGCATGGCTGTCGCTCCGCCCCCCGTCTTGCATCGTTCACCCGCGCATCTATTGTTCGTCAGGCCGCCGGCTTGGGTGGATCGCGATCGGCGGCGCCTGAACTCCGCGCACCCGGGGACGTGGTCAGATCTAGAGGACACACCCGTGTCGTAGCCCTCAAACAGGAACAGGGGACCCTCATGAACACCAAGAAGATCGCCTGTCTCGGCGCGGGCAGCCTCTACTTTCCGCGCGCGATCGCCGACCTGGTCGCCAGCCGTGAACTGGCCGGCTCGGAACTCGTTCTCTACGATCTGGTGGCAGATAAGGCCAAGCGCATGGCGGCCATGGGTCGGCGCCTGGCCGCCGAAACGGGCACCGGGTTCACGGTTCGCGCCACGACCCGACTGGCCGACGCTGTGGACGGGGCGGACTTCGCGGTCGCGTCGATCGGCGGCAGCGGCGCCGGCATCACGCGAAACGTCTACTCGTCGTACCACCACAACGCGGACGTACAGATCGGCGCCAAGTACGGCATCCAGCAGATCATTGCGGACACCGGCGGCCCGGGCGCCATGATGATGGCGTTCCGCTCGATCCCGGCGTACCTCGACATCTGCCTGGAAATGGAAAAGCGCGCCCCGAACGCGATCCTGTTCAACCACTCCAACCCCATGGCCATCCTCGGCCGCGCCATGCACAAGTACAGCAGCACCCAAGTGATCGGCGTCTGCCACGGCGTCCAGGGCGGGATCATCGAACTGGCGCGGATCCTCGGTCTGCCGCCCCGCGAACTGGACTGCGTCTGGATCGGCACGAACCATTATTACTGGGTCACGCGCCTGGCGCACCTCGGCAAGGACATCCACCCGGAGCTCTGGCGGCAACTCGCGGTCCGCCCGATCCCCGAGTCGACTCACATCAGTGCCAAGCTCTCGGAGATCTACGGTCACCGCATCCTCTACACACCCGACGACCACATTATCGAGTTCTACCCGTTCCTGGCGCAGATGAAACGCGGCATCCAGGACTTGCCCGAACACCTCGCCAAGGAAGCTCGCGTACGGTTCCCGTCGAAGAAGGTCCGCCTGACCGGCCCGGAACGCCCCTCGGCCAGCGTGCGCGCCGCCTTCTTCCGCGAGTATCAGAAGATTCTCGACGATACCCGCTCACGCACCGAGATCTCCGACACGCTCACCGGCGAAGGCATTGCCAACATCATCGGCGCCATCGCCACCGGCCGCCGCCAGCTCTGCGTTGCGAACATCGCCAACCACGGCTGCGTTCCCAACCTGCCCGCCACCGCGGAAGTCGAAGTCGAGGCGGTCACCGACTCGTGCGGAGTCCGCGGCCTGCAGATGGGCGAGGCGCCGCTGCACCTGAAGGGCATTCTCGAAAAGCGCTTCGCCTGGCACGAGTTCGTCGCCGACGCCGCGGTCAAGGGCGACCGCAACCTGGCGTTGCAGGCGCTCATGCTCGACGAGATGGCCATCCTGCCCGACAAGGCAGCCGCCATGCTCGACGAACTGCTCACCGCATCCAAAGACCTGCTGCCGCAGTTCTTCGGCAGGTGGAAGCTGCGGCGTGGCTAACGAGCGGTCGCGACGGCGACGGCAGCCCCGGCAGGTGTTCGACTGTGGTCGTGCCAAACTCGGCATGAACGAGGAGTGATAAACAAGTAATCGCCGTCGCAATCGTCTTCGCAATCGCTCCTCGATCTGGACTTCGCGAGGTGGCAGTCATCGAGAAACGATGGCGACGAGGATCGCGAGAAGCGATTGTGGGACGGGGGAGGTCAACCATGAAGCACGCGGTCCGCAACTGCGTCACCGAATGGACGTTCCACTCTGCTCGCCCCTGCCCCGACCCGTTCAACGACGTCGAGCTGGACGTGGTGTTCCACGCGCCGGACGGAACGTCGCAACGCGTCCCGGCGTTCTGGGCCGGCGAGAACACCTGGCGCGTCCGCTTTGCACCAACACAAACCGGCATCTACCGCTATCGCAGCGAATGCTCTGACACCGCCAACCCGGAGCTGCACGGGAAAACGGGTGAACTCAGCGTTGCCGAGTATGAGGGTGCCAACCCGCTCCTGCGCCATGGGCCACTGCGCGCGGCAACCGACCGGCGGCACTTCGAACACGCCGACGGCACGCCGTTCTTCTGGCTGGCCGACACATGGTGGATGGGCCTCTGCCGGCGCCTGGCCTGGCCGGGCGAATTCCAGCGCCTCGCCGCCGACCGCGTCACCAAGGGCTTCACCGTCGTGCAGATCGTCGCCGGACTGTACCCGGATATGCCGGCCTTCGACGAACGCGGCGCCAACGAAGCCGGCTTCCCCTGGGAACCGGACTACGCACGCATCCGCCCCGCCTACTTCGACATGGCCGACCTGCGTATCGACTGGCTCGTGTCACGCGGCCTCGTGCCCTGCGTCGTCGGCTGCTGGGGCTATCACCTGCCCTGGCTCGGCATCGAACGCATGAAGAAGCACTGGCGCAACCTGGTCGCACGCTACGGCGCGTACCCCGTCGTCTGGTGCCTCGCCGGCGAAGGCAGTATGCCCTACTACTTATCCACCGATAAGCCGAAAGACATCGCGTTCCAGAAGGACGGCTGGACCGAACTGGGCCACCATGTGCGCGACATCGATCCGTACCACCATCCGGTCACGATCCACCCGACCGACGCGGCGCGCAACAACGTCAACGATACAGCCGTGCTCGACCTCGACATGCTCCAGACCGGGCACGGCGACCGGGCCAGCCTCGGCAACACGCTGCGACTGGTGACCGAGGCGTACGGACGCGAACCGCGCCTGCCGGTGATCAACAGCGAGGTCTGCTACGAAGGGATCGGCGAGGCGTGCCGGCAGGAGGTCCAGCGCCTCATGTTCTGGGCCAGTGTGCTGTCCGGCGCCTGCGGTCACACGTACGGCGCCAACGGCATCTGGCAGGTCAACCGTCGCGAGCAGCCCTACGGCCCGTCGCCGCACGGCATGTCGTGGGGCAATACCCCGTGGGATGAGGCGTCGCAACTCCCGGGTTCGGCGCAACTCGGCCTGGCCAAGGCGCTCCTGGCCCGTTTCGAGTGGTGGCGTATGGAACCGCACCCCGAGTGGATCGAACCGCACTGGACACCCCAGAACCCGCTGCAGCCGTTCGCCGCCGGCATTCCCGGCGAACTCCGCATCGCCTATCTGCCGCTGATGTGGAACCTGCCCACCGTCAAGGCGCTCGAACCGGGCATCGCCTACCGCGCCTTCCTCTGGAACCCGGTGAACGGCGACGAGTACCCGGCCGGCGAGTGCCGCGCCGACGCCAACGGCGACTGGCGCCCCGCCCTGCCGCGCTTCCCCATCTACCAGGACTGGGTGCTGGTCCTCGAGCGAGAACGCTGAGTCCGCACCGGCGAGAAATGGGACGGGCCCAGGTTCGTAGTGACGCCTTCAGGCGGTCTTCGAAGCACTCCGGTTCGTCCCGCAAGTGCGTTCGCCCGGCAGTCTACGGCAGATGCGGGGGTCCAACGTCGCCCGTGCCAGCACACGCAACCCGGACCGCGTAAACGCGGGACTACAAGCCTCGCGCCTCCCAGGTTCACGGTCCCGGTTTCAGGCGGTCTTCGAAGCGCTTTGGCAACGCGCCGCGCCCGCTCAGTCCAGCCGATACTGCGGCGCAAAGCCGAACGCGTCATGTGCGCGCTGGATCGAGAGTAGACTGCCGCGCCCCGGAATGGGCACAGTTACCTTCGCCGCCAGGTCGGGCCGGAACTTCTGCAGGATGTCCATGCTCGGCTCGGGGCAACGCGTGTCCGCCGCGCAGAGCGTGTAGACTCCGTGCGCCGGCAGGTCCGGCTTCTCCAACGCCTGACGAATGCCGCGCACCACGTCCTTCACGTGCACCCACTGGTACAGGTCGTCCGACCAGCCCGCGGTCGGCTTGAGCCCCTCCGCGCGGCGCTGCCGGTACGTCTCCTCCGGCCAGACGCCGGCGAACCGGAACGCCGCCGTGGTGATGCCGTAGGCGCGCGTGAACCCGGCGCAGGTCTGCTCGTTGAACAGCTTGCTCAGGCTGTACGGGTCCTCGGCCACCGACGGGAAATCCTCGTCGAGCGGCAGCCTGTCGTACGACACCGGCTTGCCGCTCAACCGCCAGTAGAACGTGCCGAACGCATTGATGCTCGACGCGCACACGAACCGCTTCGCCTTCGCCTCGCGGCACGCCGCATCCAGCAGGTTGAACGTGCCGCACACGTTCACGTGCATCGTCTCCGGGCCGTTCTGCGGAAACCCGGTCACCACCGCGGCCAGGTGCACCACCGCGTCCATGCCTGCCACCGCCTTGCCCACGGCCGCACGGTCCGTGATCTCGCCTTGGATGCACGGCCAGGACGTCGCGAACGGCGCCGGCTTGCGCCCGGTCGGCGTGCCCGGCGCGAACACCGTCGCGTTCTCCGGCTTGTCGCGGTCCAGCAAGCGCAGGCTGTGCGCGCCCTCAAGCTCCCGGACCAGTTCGCGCCCTACCATGCCAAACGCACCCGTGATCAGGATATTCATCGGCTTGGTTCTCCAGTGTAACGGTGTTCCGCTTGGCGCCGCACCAACTCGCGGCAACCAACCACCGAAGCATACCGCGTCTCTGAGCCGGTGCAATCCGTACCATGGACGCTCCCCACCGCCCCCGCGCACCCAATCCGGTTGACACCCTTCGGGCCAATGCGATATTCCCGGACACGGCGCGAGGTTGCGGGAGAGCGGCGGGGTTTGACGCCATCGCCCCTTTTCGACCGGGGCGCGTGAATCCTGTGAGAGAAAAGGCCCCACCGTAGACGGCAGGACACGCTCGTTCGTAGTGGGCTCGCAGCGCGCGGAACGAAGTGGAGCGCCAAGAGCCCATCTGGCGTGTCACGGCGAAGTTTCTGAACGAAGCCGGGCGTGTTGTGACGACGTGGCGCGCGGATGGTGTCTTGCCCGGCGGACTACCGCCGGGACTGCGACACCACTACGAGCGGGGCCGTTTCCGATGCCTGTCCGCGAGAGGCTCTCTGCCCGAAAGGCCGGATTCACCCGCACAGGCCGCCTCTCTTTTATCGACTCCGATCCAAGAAATGCCTGCAACGGCAGTCTAATGTCACAAGTGAGGTGCGTTGAAGGCGGAGGCGAACCTTGGATACTGACGAACGGCTCGTGATGCTGTTTCAGAGGGACGGGGACGTCGGCCGTCTCGATGAACTGACGCGCCGTCATATGCCTAGGACCCGCGCCGTGGTGTTCCAGATGGTCCTGAACGATGCGGATGCCGATGACCTGGTCCAGGAGATTTTCGTTCGCGCCTATCGCGGGCTGGGCACGTTCAGAGGCAGTGCGACATTCACGACCTGGTTGTATCGGATCGTCCTGAACACCACGCGCTCGTTCCTCGCCGCGCGTGGTCGCCGATCGCCCGTCGAAAACGAGACAGCCGCTGACCCGCCCGACGCAGCGCATCGACGGCCGGACGCCCGGGCCCTTGACACCGAGAAATGGGAACGGATCGAGGCAGCCATGGGACAACTGTCACCCAAGTTGCGGGCGGCGCTGACGCTGGTTGTCCTGCAGGATATGCCCGCGCCCGAAGCGGCCGGCATCGAAGGCTGTTCCACCGCCACCATGTATTGGCGAGTGTACCAGGCCCGCAAGGAGCTGGGCCGGTCGCTCGCGGCCTACTTGGAGACTTGACGTCTGCATCCGCCCCCAGGCCGGGCGCCGCTGCGGAGCTACGAACGGGCGGGTAACACCGCCAGTCCAGGCCGAGGAGAGAGAACCATGTCACAACACCCAGTTGACAAACATGTGCGGGAGTGGGCGGCGTCCCGTCAGCCGCCCGAAGAGCATCTGGCTGAGTTGGCCGACCGCGTTGCACAGAAAGTGCGCGACGACCGGTTCCTGCGTGTCCCGTCAACGCCGTCCCCGGCGTTCGGTTGGCACAGGGTCCCCCGCCTGGCGTATCTGGCCGCCGGCATTGCGGCCGGGATCCTCCTGGCCGTTCCGTTGATGCGCTCGGCCTTCGAACGGACTGCCGACGTCAGTTGGGCGGCCGCGAGCAAGGCTAGCGTGACAGAACCGATCCTGCTGGAGAAAGCTACCCTGTTCGGTCAGTACAGCGACGTTTTCGGCGGCGGCGTGCGCTGGATCGCCGAGACCGACAACGACGTCCGGATGGGACTGGCAACCGACCACACCAGTGCGGAGCCCGGCCGCGTCGTGCTGGTGCGCGTGTCAGTCCTGCGGCGCGGGCGCGCGGGGGGAGACTGGAAGGCAGTGTGGGATACGACCGTCTCGACGCGCAGCGAGGAAAGCGTGACCCTCAACACCGATGACGGCGTAGGGGGGAGACTGCGGTTGTGGGTCTACCCACTCCCCGATGGCAATATCGCGATGGATTCCGAACTGCACCTCGACCAACCGACCTGCCTGGCCGCGGCGACCAGTGCGGTCATGGTCCCGGGGAAGCCGATGCGGGTCCTGGCCCTGCAGACGGACACGGCCGAATACGCGGTTGTCCAAGTCGCGTCGTGGCTGCCGCTGGGACATCGGAGCAAGTCGTCATGAGTTCACTGAAGACCGGGATGAACGAGCGGCTGAGGGCTGCATGGCGCAGGAACCGAGCCCTCCTGCAGCGCTCGGTCCTCGCGAGTGCCATGGCTCTTGCCTCGCTGGCGGCCGGCGCCGAAGAAGCGCTGCCCAGCCTTCGCGTTTCGCAGCCGTGGTCGTGTGTCTTTGCCGATCACGATCTGGCGTTCAGCGTCACCGTCACCGCGGCACGCCCGCTGTCCGGGCGGATGGGCTGGAGCCTGGCCGTTGCCGGCCGCACCGTCTTCCGTCGTGAGCAGGCCGTGACCAGTACACCCGACAAGCCCGCGGAGGTGGACCTGCGGACCCAGCTCCCGCCTGTGAAGCCAGGGGTGGTCGTCGCCGCGTCGCTGTCCGTCGTTCTCATGGAAGACGGCGTTTCCGAGCCAGTGGCGCAACTGACGCGACCGCTCTGGATCTTCCCGGAAGACGCGTCCCACGCCCGACACGAAAGGCTGCGCGAACTGAAGCTCCAGGTTTTCGATCCGGAGAGGAAGCTGGTACCGATTCTGGAGGAGGCCGAAGTCCCGTTCGAGACCATTCAAAGCAGCGGGGCACTGGAAGGCGTGCAGGCCGGAACCATCGTGATTGGGCCCGGCGTAGCCCCGGAAGACAACCGGGGACTGTGGTCTGTACTGGCCGGCCTGGCCGCCGCCGGCCGCCCTGTCCTGTGGCTGTGCCCGGGCGAAGGGCGCCTCAATGTCCCGGGTGCAGCGAACAGCCAACTCCCGGCGCCGATGGGGCTCCACCTCCAACGCACCGACATCATCACTCAACTCGACAAGCGGCTGGACGCGTCGGGCTGGCCGCCGGACGGGAAGCTGGTGGGAGTATCGTTTGAACTCTCGGGCACCGGCGAGACGACCGTCTTGCAGGTTTGCCCCGGCGACACAGCCTGGCCGTGGTTCTGTGCGGAGTTCGCAACCGGCGGCCGATTGGTACTGTGCGGCTTCGACCTGGTCGACGGGTGGGCCGCCGGACCGGTGCCACGGTTCCTGTTCGCACGAATGATCGAGTGGTTGCACGAATCGCAGAAGAAGGAGGAACGACAATGAGACGGGCAATGTTCTGTGCGGTAGCAGCAGCGATCTGGGCCGTGAGCGGTGCGGTGGGCCACGCTCTGGAGCAAGCACCAAAGGTCATGTACCCAACGGCCATCTTCCCGTTCCAGGAACAGGGCCAGGAGGTGAAGGGGCTCGGCCCCCAGGTGAGCGACATCCTGTTCGCCAAGCTCGTGGCCAACCCTGACATCTATCTGGTCGATCGCAACGACCTCCAGAAAACCCTGGAAGAAGCGGAGATCAACCTGTCAGGCATGGTCACCCCGGGCCAGGCTACGCAAGTCGGGCAGTTGACGGGTGCCAAGATCCTCGTTACCGGCTCGGTCATGTTGGTAGGCAAGAAGCTGTACCTGGTGGCCAAGATCATCGGCACGGAGACCAGTCGCGTACTCGGGGCATCCACCAAAGGCGAAGCCGGCGCCGAGCTCGATAACGAAGTGGGGAAGCTGGCTGAGGACGTAGCAAAGACCATTCTGGAAAAGGCGGACCAACTCGTTGCGAGACCGGCGAAGCAGGAAGACCTGATCGCGGCGCTCAAAGCCAAACTGGGTGACAACAAGCGTCCGGTCGTGTTCATCCACGTCACCGAACACCATGTCGGCCAGGGCACGCCCGACCCTGCGGCCCAGACGGAGCTGACCCTGTTCTGCAAAGAGACCGGCTTCGAGGTCATCGATCCGGACGACGGCGTCCGAAGCAAGGCCGATGTCATCCTGGAAGGTCAGGGTTTCAGCGAGTTCGCCATTCGCCGCGGCAACCTGGTCAGCGTTAAGGCAAGGCTCGAGGTGAAGGCGGTGGACCCGAAGACGGACAAGATCATCGCCACCGACCGTCAGACTGCAGTGGTGGTCGACCTCAGCGAACAGGTTGCGGGCAAGGCCGCGCTGCAGCAGGCCGCCGCCCAGATCGCCGACCGCCTCCTGCCCAAGCTGGTTACTCCCAAGTGAGGCGGCCTACGCTGCCACCATGAAGAGACTGAAGGACTTGAAGGATGGAAACCGGGGAAGGAGACTCAGGGGGCAACGCAATGCGACTACGGTCTCCCTGTCCTGCGTGTCCGTCGCGGTCGGCGAACGCACCGGCATCGCGGCAGATCGTGGCCATCGGCAACGGCCTGTGGAGTGCGGCGGCAGAGGGCGAGTAAGCGCCCGTCGACGCCGCTTTGGCTGGAGTGCGTCGCGCGGGCAAAGCGCCTCCGCCAAAGCGGTGTCGCGCCGCCCGCGGCGGACTCGCCACCGCACTCCATACCGCGTCGCCGCCAAGAGTGTCTGGCTGGCATCGCGGGGCAACGACCGGAGGGCGGACACATGCGCATGGCCTCAGGCCTGCCTGACTTCCGACCTTCATGGTGGGCTGGCGAGCAGGTAGTCGAACAACGCGGCGACCGACAGTAGACGACGGAGGGGACCCCGGCGATGGTCATTCGAGCAAAAAGGTCGGGATGGTTGGGGGACGTGCGCCTCGCACTCTGCGCCGCCCTGTGGGCCTGTGCATCGCCCCTGTGCGGCGACACGGCCCCCGTCGCCGTCATGGATTTCACCATGGCCGGGACCACGTCGCCCGACAGTTGGGCCTCGGGCATGGCCGAACTGCTCGAGGTCGAGCTGGCCGCGAATGGCGTGCCCGTCGTCGAACGGCGGCACATTCGCTTGCTGCTCGGCGAACGCCGACTCACCCGGCAAGGACTCCTGGGACCGGGTGAGTTGCGATTGCGGACGCTGCCGCACGTCCGGTTCCTCGTCGAGGGCCAGGTTACCAAGACCGCGGAGAAACGATTCCAGTGCGAAGCGGCACTTGTCGAAGCGCCAAACGCCCTGGAAACGGCGCGAGTCAGCGTTTCCGGACGCTATCCCGACGAGTGGGCCGATTGTGTCAAACAACTTGCCGCACTCCTGACCGCAAAGCTCGCGGCAGGCGCGGGCCCCGGCGCGGCAGCGCAGGTCACGGCCGCAACCGCCGGGGTCAGTCTCAGCCCCGAGGTCATGGCGCACTACTACCGCGGCCTGGAGCACCTTCATCAAGGCCGGCCAGGGTACGCGCTGTTCTACCTGCGCCGGGCCGCGACCAATGACGAGCAGTGCCTGGCGGCCGTGGTGTGGCAACAACGGCTCTATGAGCGACTCGGACTGCCCGAGCTGGCCGTGGCAGTGCGGGACATGTCGCTCGACGGTAAGGTGGGCAGAAACCCAACGGCCGCGAAGTTCCTCGCGGCCCTGTCCGGCACGGAAGTCCCGCGGACGGGGCGAACGTGGCTGGTCTACACCACCGGTGACGTTCACGCTGAGTTCCTCGACGAGTTCCGGACAGAACTGGCGTCGGCTATCGGCGTCTCGGTCTTCCGGCCGGACAGCCTCGACTCCGTGGCGCGCGAACAGGACCTCGACCTGACGCGGGAATTCCACGCCCTGCCCCCCGGGTTCTGGCGACAAGCCTTGCCTGATCATGCCGTGGTTCTGACGGCAACCGCAACGGGAGGACGCATTCATCTGGCGGACGCGATCAATGGTCGCCAAGTCGTCCCGCCCGTGGATTTCGCTGGCGCCAGTGGCCGCGCCGCCGCCCGGCTCCTCGTCGAAGCACTGAACCGGAATGACGCAGACCACGCGCCGAAACCAACCGCGCCCGTCACGGAAGCGATGACTTCGTCCGAGGTCAGCCTCGAAACCGGCACGGATGCGGATCGGTTCGCGTTGCGGTTTGACCGGTTCCTGGTCACTCCCGACCGGCTTGAAGCCATTCTTCCGCTCCAGGCCGACTACAGCCGCAGCGTCCACATAGATCTCGCAGTTACCGAACAGCTCCTGCAGCGCGCGCTTCGCGTGGTCCGGCTGAAACCCGAGAGGGACGATGCGCCGCTCTGGCTGATGAGTATCCTGGTCCAACTGCGCACGATACACCGCATCGCCGTCACGACGTCAGGGAAGGAACCCATGGAGACGGCCTTCGGCGAGTTGCTGGAGCGGTATCCCCGCAGCTTCCCGGCGCACCTGGTTCGCTACATGCTGGCCCACAAACGCGCGGATGAAGGGAAGCACGCCGAGGCCGCCGCACTGTTCGGCCGGATCGCGGACGAAATGCCGACCGACCAGTGGTACGGGGCGTACCCGCGGGACCGGTTCTGGATCAACCTGCACTGTTTCCGGGCCAGAGAACTTGTCCAGATAGGGCGCGTCGAGGACGCCGAGAAAGCCGTCCTTGCCGCCCAGCCTTGGGTGGAGAAGCGCTATCCCGCGGCAAGCCCCGTACCGCCGACGCAGATGGTGTGGCCCTTCTATGGCGACCGCCAGAGCGCATTCTCATGCATCTACATGCCGGCATACCCGGACGTCGGGGGTGGCAGGTCGCTGCAGGGCGTCAACGATATCTGCCCGGTCCTCGATCAATTGCACCGCGACATCCTCGACCGGCGTTCCGGGCGTGTCACGGCGCCGAATGGTGACTCGCAGAACCTGTATGAGCGAGCGCTCGCGGCCGACGGCCCTGCCGCGGTCGGGCACCATTTCCAGTCGCTGGAGCAATTCTCCCGCGAGTTCCGGCCCAACGCCCCCCTCCCGGACCGGGTGAATCGCCAGTTGGCCTGGCTCTATCCGCGCCTGCCGGATCAGGCCGCCGTGGCACGCTTCGAGCGGCTCGAGACCGCTCTGCTGGCGCTGCCGCTCCAGCCGGACGAACGCTGCAACCTGCTCATGCACTGCGGGCGCTTCGCCGACGCGGAGCCGTTGCTCAAGGAGCAAGGCCAATCGCACTTGCCCTGGGAGCGGTTCGACGCCATCATGCGCACGTGCGAAGTCCTCTACTTCACCGGGCGCCAGAGCCGGATCGCGCCGTTCCTGCGCGACAGCCTGCAGCCCTTCACGCAATTGATGGCTGACGACGCCTGGACAAGGCTCCCCGGCGCCACGGGGCCGGAGAATGTCCTCCGCCGCCACCACGCCGCCGAGCTCTACCCGCGGCTCGTACTGACGACCGTCAGGCATCTGCTGGAGGTGGATCAGCCGGCCGAAGCCCTGCACCTTTACCGGAGCTTCAGCGACAACCCCGCGGCGAAGAGTGCAGTCCCCGTCACTCCCGCCTGCGAGCTCGCCCTGAAGTTCGAGGCATCCAAGGCCATGTTCCTGGAAGGCGACATCCTTCCCGCAACGGACCTGATCAAGGACGTCATCGTCGCGACGACAGACAAGGACACCGCGTACCCGGGTTGCGTCCAACCGGGCATCTGGAACCTGCATGCGCTTGCCCTGCACCGCCTGGAGCAGTTCCGCACGTACGGCGCGGCGCAGAGCGCGATGCGCTACTTCCGCACCGTCGTGCTGCCGGATCTGCCTTTCCCCCGACGTATAGCCGTACCGGTGTACCTGTCGCGCGTGTGGGAACAGCCCTGGATGACGGCGAACGCAACGGCACTGAAGGCCATCGGCGAGGAACTCCTGCCGTACGCCTACCGCGTGTGCTGCTGCGATCCAACGTTCCCTCGCGCAGGAGAGAGCATCTGGCGCGACTTCTCTGGATGGCAGATGGTCGGCGCCCTGTCTGTCCTGCCCGTTCGGGACACCCTCGACGTGGCCCCGTTCTTCCCCGTGCTGACACTGCCCCATGGGCCCCTCGTAACCGCGGCATTCCTCACCCGCAACCGGGGCATGGCGCACGACGCCTTGCCCGCACTGCTCCTGGCCGCCGCGAAACAGCAAGGGGTAGAGGACATCTCTCGGTACATCGATCGATTCCCAGACGTCACTCCGAAAACCATGCCAACACTCCTCGAACTCCTGGACCATCCCAACCCGCGAGTCCAGGCCAACACCCTGTCCTGCCTGCGCAGGTACTACGCCGCCAAACTCCCCGAAGATGTCGCCAAGGGCCCCGAAGCGCAACTCCTGGATTGGCTCCGTCGCGCGTGCCGTGACTCGTTGGCGGCTCAGGGCCAAGCCGCGAAGGACAAGCCGTGACAACGGACGTCAAACGTCACACCGTGCGAGTCTGGTTGCTCTGCGGCGCTTTCGCCTTGGCCGCAGCCATCAGGGGCGGGACGCTTCTCCGGTTCCACGAGGCCCAGGCGCAACCGGCACCCGAGCCCGCGAACGTGGCTGCGGCGAGGGACGTTCTCCTGCTGCGGGCGCAGTACCGCGGGGACCGGAGCAGTACGCCAAGGACATCCACCCCTGTCGCGTTGCCCTCGCGCCAGCGCGTCGAGAAGGGCCAGCCGAGGCCCGACTCGGACGTTCACGTTCCTCGTGTGGCAGTGCTGGGAATGGTGGACTACGGCGCTGTCCCATCTGACGAACAACAAACCGCGGACACGCTCCTGCGGATGACGGAGATGTGTCTTCTGGAAATGGGCAAAGTACCCCTCGTCGACCGGACTGAGGTCGCCCGTGTGTTGCGCGAGCACGAGTTGAGTTTGACGCTGGTGCGCGATCCCGCGCAGCGCATACGCCTGGGGCAGATGCTTCACGCAGATTTCCTGGTCTGGGGAACGGCCCAAACCGCGACTGGCAAGACAGCTTTCGTGGGGTTGCGGATCGTCGAATCGCTCACCGGCACAGTGCGCGGGATTGCCACGGGGCGGCTTGATCCCGCCGCAGTGCCTGAGCTTGCCGCCGAGTGGGCCAGGGAGGTCGCAAAGGTGGCGACCGGCAAAGGGGGCCCGGCATCGGTCACTCTGGCCGTCACCCCGTTCGAGAACCGCAGTCGGTTCACGCGGCTGGCTGCCCTCGAATGCGGACTGTGTGACCTGCTCACCCGAGCCATCTGCCAGCAGGGCAACTGCCGGGTACTGCAGCGTACGAACATGCAGGGACTCCTGGACGAACTTCAGTGGATCAGGTCCGGGTTCATCGACCCGCGCGACCTACCGGCAGGACTGCCCTCGCGGGAGACAAGTTACTTGGTCAGCGGGCACTTCAAGGAAGATCCGAGAACCGACGAACTCTGGGTTTCTGTGCGCCTGGCGGTTACGCGGATGTCCGACGGCGAGACGGTGGTCAGCCAAGACAGAGTCGGGCGGATTGCGGAGATCGATCGGTTGTGCGCCAGGCTCGCAGTCAATGTCGTGCAAAGACTGTTGGGCGGCGCGTCGGACCGCGAAGCGGTGCCGGGCAACGGCAGCGAAGCGGACGCACTGATGACATTGGTCTATGCGGACGCCGTGCGAGTGTGGGATCTCAGTGACGCGGTCCAAGTAGTTGCAGCAGCCGATGGCGGACGACCTTTGGTGTGGCCGGAAGAAGAAACATTACTCGATCCCAAGGCCCCACGTCTGTATCAGGCGCTCAAAGTTGCCAGCCGCCTGGAATGTGTCCTGTTCCTGCGCCCCGACGACCTGAAGGCCACGGCGCTGCTCGGCGCGTGCTACGCCATCCGGGTGCCGGAGTTGTGGCGGTTGGGCAGATCGATCCAGTTGCTGGAGCATGTCGCCGGGACGGCTCCGGACTCAGAGTTGGGCAAGTTCGCCCATTCCCTCATCCCAAAAGTCTATGCCGATGCCTATCACCAGGAGGGACAGAATGCGGAGTACAAACGCCTTTCTGCCGAAGCGTATGTCCGCCTGGGCGACATGCGCAGCCTGTGGGAGGCCCACCGGGCATACTTGGAACTCAAGGACGAGGACAAGGCAATGGCCTGTCTGGTGGCCGCCGCCCCGCTCCCGCTCGACAAGAGCCCGAGGTGGCACCGGGATCACGCCGACGAGATGGAGTACGTGGCCCAAGCCTTGCTCGACTTGTGCCGGGAGACCCCGGCCGGACTCGATGCTGCCGTCGCGGTCCTGAGCCGGTGGTCGGAGTCCGCATCGCCGTACCTGCGCGTCACCGGACAGCGGTGGCTCGGACAGCTCTATCGCCAGGCCAAGGAACCTGCCAAGGGCGCCGAAGTCCTGACCGCTGCCGTGGGACTGTGTGTCCAACAGACGGACAATTGGTTCAAGTGGCACGAGTATTTGGCGCGGGCAGATGCCGCACTGTGCTATGGCGACATGGGACAACCGGAGCGGGGCATCTCACTGATCACTGCACTCGGGCCGGGACTGCGCAAGGCCTATGCCGCAGACGCGGGAGTCTGCCTTGCCTTGGGCGAGCTTCATGTACTCAGCGGCAACGGCGGGAAGGCGATTGCGGTTTACCAGCAGTTCAAGGAGTGGTTCCCTGCAGGGTGCAGGCAGGTTAGAGACCGCCTCGACCAGCTCCGCCGTCAAGGCGACACCGCAGCCGCGCCGCCACGCGCACTTGGCCGCTCTTACAAAGGTCGCTTGTTCGGCAGATCAGCGCTCTGCATGGTTGGCGATGACATCTGGGTTCTCGTAGGCGTGGCAGGAGGCGGGGGCGCACCCCTGGTTCGGTTTCGGCCGGAAACCGAGTCTTGGGAGGACGTCGACAACCGGTTCTGCAGCGCCTGGGATCTCGATAGCGACGGCACCTATCTCTGGATTGCCACTGAGCACGGCGTGTGGCGACGCGACGTTGCCACCGGAGAGTGGCGCCATTGGGACACCCAAGCGGGGCTTCCCGACAACCGCGTGTGCTGCGTGACGGCCCATGACAAAGGTGCGTACCTGGGCGTCGGCTGTCCCTACGGCCCCGGTGGGTTGGTCCACATTGACGCCGGCGGCGCCGTGCGTACCTTCGAGCAGGATGGTGCTCCTGACATGACCGCCATCAGCATTCTGGTCCAGGAATCGAGGATGCTGGTAGGATCCAGGGCCGGGCTCCACAGTCTCGACCGCCAGACCGCCACGTGGTCGCATCTGTACACTGAGGGGTACATGACCCTATTTGCTGGCCGCGACACGGTCTATGGCATCAAGGAAGCGCAGGCCCCCGTAATCATCCGGAACGACACGCCGTTCACCAAGCTCGACGAAGCGCTGAGTGGTTGCTGGTCCTCTTCCGGCGGCCGGCCGCGTCTCGAGTATGTCACGCTGATCGAAGATGGTGAGTGCCTTTGGCTCTTCGGGAAGTCGGCGAGCTCCCGGTGCGTCGCGGTGGCGTTCCATTTCGACCGCAAAAGCGGACGGTTCCGTATGTGGGGACCGAAGTCGGGGCTGGCTCTCGAGACTGTGCATCAGGCTGTGCTCTGTGGCGATACGTTCTGGTTGGCGGGTTGGGGGACCACCGACACACACGCAGTGTTGGTTAAGGTCACTAAGGCTGAACTGCTCGAAGCCCCGGAGGAGCCGCCTGTGCCTGATGACTAGACGGCGCCCTGGCGCCCGGTGGGCGCCGGCAACTCCAGTTGTACCGAGGCGGGCCCCAAGTGTTCCGAGCACAGCGTGACGGGTTGACTGGACCACGATGACCGGAGACGGACAGATCATGCTCAATCGCCTCAAACGTGTTCCCGTTCTCTTCTGCCTGGCCCTTGCCTGCCTGCTTCCGGCAATCTCGGCCCGGTTTGCAGTGACCGTTCCCCAGGTTGCCAGACTTACGGTGACCGACGCGCTGGCGCCGAGCGCGACTGCCAGCGACCCCTCGGATACCGATCTGTGCATCAGTGAGACGGCGCAGGCGAACGCTACTATCAAGCTGCACGTGGACCTCGCGCCCGGCCCCGCGCCTGCCGGCACGCCTGCGCAGGTGCTCTGGGAACTGAACGACGGCAGCGCCGGTCCGCCGCACGGAAACTTCGGCGCAGGCGATCCTGCGGTGCTGCTGACCCCGGCCGCAACGCGCGAGTTCAAGGTTAAAGTCGGCGCCGACGGGAATGGTGACGGCGCTCTGCAGCCGGGCGAGGTCACGCATAAAATGACCGTGTGGCTGGTGAAGCTCATTTCGCTGATTACCGAGGACAACGCCCATCCGACCAATCAGGCAGCCAATCCGGGCGGGATCGATCACTTCGTAGCCGACTACCCAGACCGCCCTACGCAGATCAGGATCACGGCGCTCTTCAAGCCGCACTCGAGACCTGTGAGCAAGTACCTGCGCTGGCGAGTCGACGGCGTTGGTGCCCGACCGACGCAAGGCGATTTCAGCGCGGGGCCAGCCGTTGTGACTCTGAACACCGCCGTGAACCGTGCTTTCAGGACCACCGTCGGCAGCGACAGGGACGGCGACGGGAGACTGCTGGGCGACGGGGAGGCGTTGGATGCCGACAGACTGCATATAGATTCGGGCCCCGCTGCGATTGCGCGTAAGACATTGCCGCATAGCCTGCGTGCGGACCTGACTGGCCGGGGAGAGACCCAACTCCAACAACAGTTTGACAGCGCCCCGGCGCCCGATGGCCGTTCTCAGGATCGCCCTGCCGACGGGTTTGCCGGTACCGGTGCCGACCGAAGCCGAGACGATCCGGCCGAGGAGATGAGACACGCTTCCGATGAGATTCTGGGACTTCAGAGCAAGCTTCGGGAAGCGCAGAAGGCCGAGCGTGCGGAGGAGGCGCAGAAGTTGCGGCAACAACTGGACGAGGCCGAGGCCGTCGAGCGCGCAATACTGCAGCGGAGAGAGGTCCAAGGGACGGGCACTCTGTGGCCTGAAGAGCCGCCTGTGCCTCATGATTGAGCGTCCTTGTGGCGTTGAGCACCATCCGCGCGGCGAGGGAACATGGGGAGTTGGGTACTTCGTGGCAGAGGTGGCGCATATTGTCCAACCAGGACGCAGATGGTCCGGTCCCGATGTTCCCGACCCAGTAGCGCAGGGAAAGCGAATCAGCATGAGATGGGTCAGCGGCAATAGAATGGCGACCGTTCGTTTGGCCGCGTTGGTCGCGACCGTGATCGCGTTGTTGCTTGCCACTCTCGGCGTACGGATGCGTACGGCCGCACGGACAGGCCCGGCGCCTGAGCCCCCGGACGTGGCCGCGGTCAGACAGGAACTGCTCCTGGCGCAGTATCGCGACGACCGCAGCAGCGCGGACATGCTCAGGCGCTACGCGGAAAGGACCGGTGTCTCCCTCGACACGGTCGGCACCGTGCTCGGCGGCATCGCGGAGCAGACACTGCAGCGCCCGTGCAGCCAACTCGAGTGGACCCTCGCGACGGAAGCCATCTACGCGTTGGGGATGCTGCGGCTCCCTGGTGGTCTCCCAGTGTTGAAGAAGATCACCGCCCAGCAGTACGGCGGCGCGCCCCGCAACGCCGCCATTCGCGCCATCGTGATGATTGGCGGGCCAGGACTGCTCGACTTCGCGCGGGAGATGGCCGCGAAACGCGGGTCCTTCGATGTCGACGAAGACATGGCCTTGTATGACACTCTGGCGTTCTATGTCGGCGTGGACCCGTTTGTGCCGGACAACCCACAGACCGTGATCCCGGACGCCGAGGGACAGGCACGGCGTGCGGAGGTCTTGGCGTTCCTCCAGACGGCCGTCGTGAACGAACGCAGCGACGACAACCGCGTGTAGCTCGACAAGTTGCTGGTCCGTGCCTGCGAGCCATACCGCACCAGCCCGGAACGGGAGTGCGTCCTGCTGAAGCTCGAGAAGTCCGAATGCGCCACGTACAGCCACTACGCCACCGAGGCGTTGCAGGCGCTCAAGGCGGCGCTGCCCGGCGTGACAGCCGACGTGGTAGCCAAGCCCGCCCAGCAGTCGATTGAGCCAAGTGCGAAGTCCGTCGCGCGACGCCGGCTCTCGGACCAGGACAAGGACAATCTGCACACGGTCGACGGCTACCTAGGGTCGAGCGGGGTCGTACTTGTGGAAGCCACTGGCAGTCAATTAGCTGTATTATAAGAGCTATGATATAATAGCCCTAACGGCGATTGTGGTGGCCCTGTTTGTGCGGTAAGGGTTCCTCCCGGTTTCACGGCCAGGCGGTCGCGGCGGCGTGATTACCCCGCATGGCAGGGGTGTGGGGTTGGGGATATCCGGAAAAAGGTTCGTCACCATGTCAAGTTTCGTTCACAGAATCCTCTTGATCGCCATTCTCGCGGCCTGGTGCGTGGGCCGTGCGGCCGAGCGCGGCGGGAAAGCCGTCGAAGCCGGCGGCGAGGTGCCGCAGCCGGAGTTCGGCGCCGCCGCGGCCGGGACGGTGGTGGACCGGACCACGGCGGGCAAGGCCGGCATTCCGTACCACGTCTACTTCCCGACGTCGTACACCGGCAAGAACGATCTTCCGCTGCTCGTTGCGTTCAGTCCGGGCGGCGACGGCATGGGCATGCTGAACGCGCTGAAGGGCTCCGCGGAGAAGGTCCAGTGGATCCTGGTCGGCTGCGACCGGCTGAGCAACGACACGGAGAGCACGCGCGAGGATTTGGCAATGGAGAAGGAGGTCATGGACGAGGTCCTGGCCAAGGTCCCACACGACGTGCAGCGGCTGTACCTGGCCGGGTTCTCCGGCGGCGCCATGCGCGCGTAC
>Ga0156402_1146_pt1 | contig 52220 bp, 24 predicted proteins | sample RifOxyA3_FD_108045 | JGI IMG/M metagenome (GOLD analysis project Ga0156402, IMG submission 108045) | Lentisphaerae bacterium RIFOXYA12_64_32 | reverse complement strand
GAGGACAGGCCGCCCCTACTTGGTGTGCGCGGAGGCGTGGCCTTTCGAGACGCGGCGCCGGATCTTGAAACAGCCCTGCGCCACCCGTCCCCCGACTTGCCGCGCGCTTGAACCGGCCCTACGGTACAGATTGGGTTGTGACGCCTAACCCCCTGTCTGTCGGACCGCAGGAACGCGAACGCACGTTGAACGCCCGAACCGCCATTTTCCTGACCGCCCTGTTCCTCGCCGCCGGTTGGGCGCGTGCGGAGGCCGCGCCGCCTGCCACAACCACATCCGTCGCACCCAACACGGTGTTCGTCAAGCTGCGAAATGCGCCGGAGCGCGACAGTGGCCGACAGGCCGTCGATAACTTCCTGCGCGGCAACGGCGGTGGCAGCCTGGCGCCGTGCTGCCCTGCCGGTGCCGTGGACCGACTACGGCGCCTGGCCGCGAACCGCGGCCGGGGCGGCCGAGCGCAGTCATCGCTCGCCGGGATCGAACGGCTGTTCGTGTGCATCTACGCCGACGCCGAACCGCCTGCGGAGTTCGCACGACGTCTGATGCGCCTCCCCGAGGTCGAGTACGCCGAACCGCGATACCTGCGCCGGACCTCGGTCACCCCGAATGACCAACTCTACGGTCAGCCCGGACAGGACTTCTTCGCCTACCACGCCTTCCCCGCCGCCTGGGACGTGACACATGGATCCGCGAGCGTCGTCATCGCCATCGTGGACAGCGGCGTGGACTACAACCACCCCGACCTGGCCGCCAAACTGTGGCACAACACCGCCGAGGTCAATGGGTTCCCAGGCGAAGACGACGACCAGAACGGTTTCACCGACGACACCAAAGGCTGGGACTTCTGGCAGAGCGGCACGTTCCCTGACCAGGTTGTGTCGGACAACGACCCGCTGGGCGACTACTCCAACCACGGCACGCATGTCGCCGGCATCGCCGCAGCGCACACCAACAACAACCTTGGCGTTGCCGGCACCGGGTTTGACTGCATCTACATGGCCGTCAAGGCGGGCGGGACCCAAGCCGATCCGGGCACGATCGGGTTCGGCGCGGAGGGCATTCTCTACGCGGCGGCGAACGGGGCACAAATCATCAACTGCAGTTGGGGCAGTGCTGACTATTCGCGCGCCGAACAGGATGCGGTCGACACGGCCACCCAGACCGGCGCGCTGGTCGTCTGCGCCGCCGGCAACGAAAGCACGGAAACCCCGCACTATCCCTCGGCCTACGCGAACGCCCTGGCCGTGGGGGCCCTGAGTAGCAACAGCAGCGTCAAGTCAAGCTTCACGAACTACGGCTACTGGGTCGACGTGATCGCCGCGGGCACCGGCATCAAGAGCACCGTCTTCAGCGGCGCCTACGCGACCAAGTCCGGGACCTCGATGGCCACCCCGGTCGTCAGCGGACTGGCCGGGTTACTGAAAGCAAAAGCGTTGGCGGCGCGCGAGGACTGGCCGCCGGAACGACTGGCCGCTCAGATCCGCGCCAGTTCGGTCCTTGTCGATGCACAGAACCCGGGGTTCGAACACAAACTCGGCCGCGGCCGCATCGATGCCGCCGCGGCGCTCGGGACCGCGATGCCGGGATTCCGGGTCGTCCAGACCGGCCTGACCAACGCCCAGGGCAAGCCCGCCTACCTGAACGAAGACGCGACCCTCGCGGTGCAGGTCAGCAACGTCAACGCCGCCGCGGATGCCGCCGTGTTCACGCTCACTGCCTTGTCCGATGGTGTCACCGTCACAACCGCCACAGTGAACCACGGCGCCTTCCCGGCGGGCGAACAACACAGCGTCGCATTCCCAGTCCACGTCGGAGTGGATGCCGACCCACTGCTGCCGTTGCGGTTTCTCCTGGAGTACGCGGACGCGCCGGCCGGTTACAGTGATTTCGCGGTCATCGAAATCAGCAGCCTGACGGCGGCGACCTGTGCGGTCAACAGCATCCGCATGACGCTGACCTCCACCGGAGCACTCGGGTTCGTCGACGCCTTCAACGCTCAGGGCGGAATTGGATTCATTCCGCGCGCCGGAGACCCCACCAGCGTCACCATCCTATTCGAGGGCGCGCTTATGCTGGCCGCCGACGGTGTCATCCTCGACGCAGCGCGCGAGACCACCGGGCTCTCCCAGGATTTCACGCCCCTGTCCGGATTCGCCATCACCGAACCGGGCACGGTTTCAGACGCCGATGGGTTCGGGCAGTTCCGCGCCCCGGCCAAGACCGGAACGCCACCACTCGACGTGACCCTGGAAAGCTTCGCGTTCACCGACCCGACCCTGGCCCAGTGCGTCTTCCTCAAATACACCATCCACAACCCGACGGCCTACACACTCGACAACCTCTACGTCGGACTCTTCAACGACTGGGACATCGCTCATCCGCAGGCGAACACGTCCGGACTCGACGCCGCCAACAACGTGCTCTACGTCTTCGACGCCTCTGACGCCAGCCAGCCATGGGCCGCCGTGGCGCCCATGACCGACCCCTCGTCGTTGTTCGCCATTGCCAACGGCTACAGCGAGACCATTGGGCCGTGGGATTTCAGCATTTACTACACAGAAGGGAGCCCGACCAAGGACGGCTTTACCGACGCGGAAAAGCTCACCTCCCTGCAAGCCGGGACGCAGCGGACCGTTCGGACCGCAGCGGATGTCTCGACCGTCGTGGCCTCCGGTCCGTACTCGGTCCCCGGCGGTCAGGACGCGGTCGTGGGGTTCGTCTACGCCTATGGCAACGGCCTGTCCGATCTGCTCTACTACATCTCCAATGCCCGCACGCGTGATCTGTTCGCGGTGACCACCCCGGGCACGACAGCGCCGGCGAACCAGGCCCCGTCGACGCAGATCGTGTCTCCCCCCGGAACCACGGTGTACCTGCCGGCGGCAAATCTGAAGCTTGCAGTCACCGCGACCGCCACCGACGATGGACGCCCGGCACCGGGTGTGCTGACCGCGCTGTGGGAGTGCACCAGCGGCCCGGCGGTGCCGGACATCGACCAGCCCGATCAGTTCGCGACCGTGATCGAATTCCCCCTGACCGGGACCTATCAAGTCCGGGTGACCGTCAGCGATGGATTCCGCACCGCGCAGGCCGCTGTGACCGTCGTCGTGGCGACGGGGGCCCCGTTGGGTGCGAACGTGGCGCCCACGGTCAGTGCCGGCCCCGACCAGAACGTGCCGGTCGGCGAATTCATGCCCGTGGACGGCAGCGTGGCCGATGACGGGCTGCCGGCGCGACGCAGCGGGGTGACGGTGACCTGGTCACTCGTCAGCGGCCCAGCCCAGATCGAGATCACAGACGCCGCCGCTGCGCACACTACCATGCGGTTCCCGCAGGACGGCGCCTATGTCCTGCGCCTCACGGCTGACGATGGCGACGTGCGCACAGCCGACGATGTCACCATCACGGCCACCGACGGCCTGCTCGTGCGGTTCGCCGCCGCCGCCACCACCGTGACGGAACACGTGGGAACCGCACAGATCGACGTGATCCTGAGCGGCCCTCGCACCCAGACCATCACAGTCCCGTACCGGGTCACCAACGGCACGGCCAGCGGCAACGGTGTCGACTACACACGGGTCGACGGCACGCTCGAATTCCCGGTGGACGCCAGTTCGCGTTCCATCCCTGTCCCAGTAGTCGATGACGTCGAACCGGAAACCAACGAGACCGTGGTTATGGAACTCACCGCACCCGACGGCGTGCTCCTCGGCCAAGCGCTGCACACACTCACTCTCGCGGACAACGAGCGCGAATTCACCATCAGCGTCAGCGGCGCCCAGACCGCCGAACTCCGCTTCGGCATGTGGACCGGCGCCACCGCCGGCACCGATGCCTTCGATGCCGCCACAACCAGGCCGGCCGATCCACAGACACCGTTCCTGCGATTCGTACCCGAGTCCGGCTTGGCGCCCAGTGAACTGCGCACGGACACCCGCGCGCCCGGCCCCACAGTCCTGCGGTGGCGGCTTCTCGCCGACCTGCCCTCAACCGGCGGCACCGTCAATCTGTCCTGGGACTTCACCAACGCCAATGTCCCTCCCGACCTGCGGATCCTGTTACAGCAACTCGACAACGAAAGCCCTGCCGGTGCACCCGTCGACATGCGCAGTACGCAAGCCCTGCCTCTTGACGCCAGCGCGGAGTTCGAAATCGCCTTGGGCCTGGAAGAAGACGCGGGCGGCATTCCCCTCGAGACAGGCTGGAACTTCATCGGCATTCCGGTCCTCACGACTCAGTCGATTCAGGACCTTCTGGCCGGTGAGCGTACCACAGTCCCCTGCGCATGGCGCCTGGACAACTCGTCGTGGCACCGCATGAACCCGACGGAAATCCTCAACCCCGAACGGGCCTACTGGGTCTACTCGCCCTCCCAAACGCAGTCTGCGGCCGTTCGCGGACTGCCAGCCGACGGGCTGTTCTCCCTAAACCAGGGATGGAACGCGCTCTCGCCCATTCACGCCCTGCTCGCATCAGGGCCGGATCTGGGGCACTACGTACTGTGGTCCTGGCACTCAACTGCCCGCGTTTTCGAGACGCTCGCCCCCACCGAATCGGCACAGCCCTTCCGCTGCTACTGGCTGTACTCCCCTCAACCTGGCTCCATCCGCACCGCATCGGACCAAACTCCATAGCTCACCACGACGCGCAAGATCAACCCCGCGCTTGACCAAGGTTACAACTCGCGAGGTAGAGGTAGCTCGCACTCCGGGACAAGCCTCAAGCTTGCCATGGGCATTCGACGTGCACGACCCGCATGCTTACAACGGCAAAGCCTTGAGATCCGGCGTGCGCCCGCCTGTCCCGTAACCGGCCGCAAATGCCAGTCATGCAACTTCCGCAAGACAACAAATGACACCTTTTTGTCACTTTATGCCGTTATCTTGGCACATTTTTGTTGCCAATTGACTCGCCACATGAACTCGGAACGACTCCCCGCCAGCAGCACCAGCAGGAAGTTGCACAGGTCTGATCCGATACAAGGATGTGCCAATCGACACATAGGACAACACGCACAGGATCGTCTCCATATTCTGGCAACTCGTTCTGCACCTTGTAGATGAAATAGAGCGAATCGACCGGGGCATGGATCCATTGCCGGAGGGTTTCTGGCAGGTGAGAATCTTCAGTTTGAGTCATATCTCTCTGTAAATAAGAATAGTATAACATTACATCCGAGGCTTGGCACGTCTCCGGCTATGAATTCTGGTGAAACTCTGGTTTGCATGGGAGAATTATCAAGGAAATGGAGCCGCTTGTGCGGCGCCCGAATAACACTACGAGTTATTGATTTATTACGACTGTTGAATGAACGTCGGAATGGTCTTGACGGGTGCCAACCCAGCATCCGCCAGGGTAGAGAAAGTTGAGGAGCAGGAAGATGGGCAGATTCCTGCAACGACAACAACGGTTCGGTTTCCCCTGGGGCGCGACGGTCCTCCCCTCCCCCTCTTCCCCCCCGTCGCGCCCCTATTCCTCTCTCCGCTCTGCGCTCGCCGCAGCGCCCAAAGATACCGTGCCCGTTTCTTCTGTCTTGTCAGGCACTGCCGGAAATTCCGGGTTTGGGACTTGTTAAGGAGTTGGTGACGTGAACGAACGAACCGCGAGATTGGACCGAGTGCAGGCGCTGACCGGGTTCACCGTCCGCAACGCGGCCTGCCTCCCGGCTCCGCTCGGGGTCTACGATCCATCGAGCGAGCACGACAGTTGCGGGGTCGGCTTTATCGCCGCCCTCGACGCCGTACCGCGAATGGATCTGGTCCGGGATGCCGTCCGGATCCTGGTTAACCTGGAACACCGCGGCGCGGTCGGGAGCGACAAGGCCACCGGCGACGGGGCCGGGCTCCTGGCCGACATGCCGGACGCGTTCCTGCGCCGCGAATGCCTCCGCCTCGGCCTCTCGCTGCCCATGCGCGGCGAGTACGGGGTTGCCATGCTCTTCCTGCCCACGGAGGAGCGGCTCTCCGATTCGTGCGTACGGTCCATGGAAAAGGCCGTCTCCATGGCGGGCATGCAGGTCGTGGGTTGGCGGGATGTGCCCACCGATGCGACGGGGCTCGGCGAACTGGCTCGCTCGACCATGCCGACCTTCCGCCAGCTGTTCGTCACCCGCGGCGCGGTCGACGCCGACGCGTTCGAACGGAAGTTGTACGTGGTGCGACGCACCGTCGAGAAAGAGGTGGAGAGCTGGAAGGACGTGGACGCCAGCCAGTTCTACGTGACGAGTTTCTCCAGCCGGACGCTCGTCTACAAAGGCCTGTTGACCGGCACGCAGTTGACCCAGTTCTACCCGGACCTGATGGACCCGGACTTCACCATCGCGTTTGCCATTGTGCACCAGCGGTACAGCACCAACACGCTGCCCACCTGGCACCTGGCGCAGCCGTTCCGCATGCTGGCGCACAACGGCGAGATCAATACCCTACGCGGCAACATCAACCGGTTTAGGGCCAGGGAGTTCCAGCTCGAATCCGAGACGCTTGGCAACGACCTGCGCAAAGTGTGTCCGGTGCTCGTCGAAAGCGGCAGCGATTCGGCCATCCTCGACAACGCTCTCGAACTGCTGGTGGCCGGAGGCCGGTCCCTGCCCCACTCCATGATGATGATGGTCCCGGAAGCGTGGGGCGCCAAGTACCACATGAGCGCCGACAAACGCGGCTTCTACGAGTACCACAGCGCCATCATGGAGCCGTGGGACGGCCCAGCCGCCCTGGTCTTCACCGACGGGCGCTACCTCGGTGCCACGCTGGACCGCAACGGCCTGCGCCCGGCCCGCTACACGGTGACCCGTGACGGCCTGGTCGTGCTGGCCTCGGAAACCGGTGTGCTCGAGTTCCCGCCCGAACAACTGCAGTACCGCGGACGCCTGCAACCGGGAAGGATGCTGCTCATCGACCTGAAAGAGCACCGGATTGTACCCGACCGCGAGATCAAGGCCAAGATCTCGCGGCAGCGCCCCTACCGCAACTGGGTCAAGGACAAGCGCATCGAACTACGCGGCCTCGGCACGCCGTCGGAGACGCCGGCCGACCCCCCCGAAGTGCTGCGCGTCCGCCAGCATGCCTTCGGCTACACCGAGGAAGACCTCAAGACCATCATCAGCCCCATGGCCGCACGGGGCCAGGAACCGATCGGCTCCATGGGCCATGATACGCCGCTGGCCGTTCTCTCCAACCGGCCGCGGCTCCTGTTCGATTACTTCAAGCAACTCTTCGCGCAGGTGACCAACCCGCCCATTGACCCGCTGCGCGAGGAACTGGTCATGTCCCTGATGAGCTACCTGGGCCGGGAACACAACCTGCTCGACGAAACCCCCGACCACTGCCGCATGTTGAAACTGAACCACCCCATCCTCACCCCCGAGGACATGCTGAGATTGCGGGGCTCGCACCATCCGGACCTGCTCTGCGTCGACCTGCCCATGACCTTCCCGCGTGGCGGCGGTGACGACCTGAAACGGAGCCTCGACAAGCTGTTCGCGCAAGCAGTGGAGGCGATCAACAACCGGGCTTCGCTCCTGATCCTCACCGACCGTGGCGCCGACGCGGACAACGTGCCCATTCCGGCCCTGCTGGCCGCCTCAGGACTGCACCACCACCTGATCCGGCAGGGGCTCCGCACCCACGCCGCCATCATCGTCGAGAGCGGCGAAGTCCGTGAGGTCATCCATTACGCCATGCTGATCGGGTTCGGCACCAACGCCGTCTGCCCGTACATCGCACTGTCCACGGTTCGGTCTCTGGCCGATCAGGACATGCTCGACCCGGCCACACCGCCGGAGATGGCGGTGGACAACTACATCTCGGCCGTCAAGAAGGGGATGCTCAAGACATTCAGCCGAATGGGAATATCCACCATTCGCAGCTTCCTCGGGTCCCAGATCTTTGAGGCATTGGGCGTCGGCAAGGAGGTCGTTGACCAGTACTTCACGGGCACGACGTCGCGGATCGGCGGCGTGGGCCTGGGAGAGATCGCCGCCGAGGCATGCCGACGCCACGCCGCCGCGTACCCGACGACCGGAAGACCCGCCGTGCTTCTCGACCCTGGCGGCCAGTACAACCTCCGCGACGGCGCCGAAACGCACATGTGGACGCCGCAGACCATCCACGCGCTGCAGCAGGCGACCCGTCGCCGCGACTATGCCGTGTTCAAGGACTACTGCCGGAACTTCGACGACCAGTCACGGCAGCGGATGACGCTGCGCAGCCTGTTCAAGTTCGTACCGGCCACGCCGGTACCGCTGGCCGAGGTCGAACCGGCGGAGAAGATCATTCCCCGGTTCGTGGTCTCGGCCATGTCGTTCGGCTCCCTCAGCAAGGAAACGCACGAGACCATCGCCACCGCCGCCAACCGGCTCGGCATGCGCAGCAATTCCGGCGAGGGCGGCGAGGACCCGGCCCGCGCCCGCAAGGGCCCGAACGGCGACAACCGCATGTCGAAAATCAGGCAGGTGGCGTCCGGACGGTTCGGGGTCACCACCGACTACCTGCTGCACGCAGAAGAACTGCAGATCAAGATTGCCCAGGGCGCAAAGCCCGGCGAGGGCGGGCAACTGCCGGGACACAAGGTGTCCGCGGACATCGCCCGCGTACGACACACCACCCCCGGGGTAACCCTGATCTCGCCGCCGCCACACCATGACATCTACTCGATCGAAGACTTGGCCCAGCTCATCTACGACCTGAAGTGCGTCAGCCCCAAGGCGCGTGTCTCCGTGAAGCTCGTCTCCGAAGTGGGAGTCGGAACCATTGCGACCGGAGTCGCAAAGGCCAGGGCCGACATGGTGCAAATCGCGGGTTACGACGGCGGCACCGGCGCATCGCCACTGACCGCGATCAAACACGCGGGGCTGCCGTGGGAGCTCGGGCTGGCAGAAACACAGTTGTGCCTGCGCCAGAACGGCTTGCGAGACAGAATCAGGGTCCAGGTCGACGGCCAGCTCCGCACCGGGCGCGATTTGGCCATTGCGGCGCTTCTAGGCGCCGAAGAGTTCGGGTTCGCCACTCCGGTGCTGGTGACCCTGGGCTGCGTGATGATGCGCAAATGCCACTCCAACACCTGCCCGGTCGGCGTTGCCACGCAGGACCCGCGCTTGCGGGCGCGGTTCGCCGGCAAAGCGGAGTACGTGGAAACGTTCTTCCGCTTCATGGCCGAGAACCTCAGGGAAGTCATGTCAGAACTGGGGTACCGTACCGTGGACGAGATGATCGGGCACAGCGAGCGGCTCGCGTTCGAGGGAGTCAAGGACCACTGGAAGGCCCACCGTGTCGATGCCACCCGCCTGCTCTTGCCGTCCTCCGCTGTGAACGGGGCCCCGTTGCGCTGCCTCCGGGAGGAGTGGTCGATGCCGGTGACCTGCTTCGACGACAAACTCATCGAGGACGCAGCCCCGGCGTTGAAACGCAAGGAACCCGTCCACATCGCCAGCCCGGTCCGCAATGTGGACCGCACCGTTGGCGCGCGACTGAGCCACGAGATCGTGCGTCGACACGGACCGGCAGGCCTGCCGGACGGCACCATCGACATTCTGCTGACCGGCTCGGCGGGCCAGAGCCTGGGCGCGTTCCTGGCGCCCGGCGTCACGATCACGGTGCGCGGCGATGTGAACGACTACCTCGGCAAGGGCCTGTCCGGCGGCCGAATCGTGGTCACACCCCACCCCAACGCCGCCATCGTCCCGCATGAAAGCATCATCGCGGGCAACGTGATCCTCTACGGTGCCACGAGTGGCGAAGTGTTCCTGTGCGGCATGGCGGGAGAACGTTTCGCGGTGCGCAACAGTGGCGCCAGAGCCGTTGTCGAGGGCGTGGGCGACCACGGCTGCGAGTACATGACCGGCGGCACCGTTGTGGTGCTCGGCCCCACCGGAGACAACTTCGCCGCCGGCATGAGCGGCGGCATCGCCTACGTCTACGACGAATCCGGCCTGTTCGACACACGGTGCAACCTGGACATGGTCGACCTGGAGAGCGTCTGGAATCTCGAAGACCAGGCCGCGCTGCGCGAACTGCTGTCCCGGCACGTCCAGTTCACCGCCAGCGAACGGGCCCGCGCCATCCTCGAAAACTGGGAGGCGCGACTGCCCTATTTCGTCAAAGTCTTCCCGGTCGATTATCGCAAGGTGCTGGAACGCATGCAGGAGAAGGAACACCGCGACTCCGAGACCGTCTCGGCGACGGAAGAAGTGTTCGGACACGGGTGACGAGGAAGGCTGTAGGTGGATAGGCTGTAGGCTGTTAGGTCGGCAGCGAAAAGAAGCGTATGTGGGTATGTCGGGTGTCTGAGTGGGTGGATGGAGAACTGAAATCGGGAACGGCCGACCTGAACTGTGGGGTTGTCAGGCGCGTCCACAAAGAACATGAACCTCTGACCTACAGCCTAAACCCCCAAGCGTAGCGAACAGCGGAGCGAAACAACGATGTGTGCCAAACCCACAGGCTTCCTCGAATTCGAGCGGCGCGATCCGTCCAAGCGCCCGAAGGAAGAGCGGGTCCAGGACTTCCGCGAAGTCGAGAAACTGATGCCGCGGCCGGGGCTTCAGGAGCAGGCGGCGCGGTGCATGGACTGCGGCGTCCCGTTCTGCCACTCGTACGGCTGCCCGCTGCACAACCTCATTCCCGACTTCAACGACATGGTGTACCGCGGCAAGTGGCGCAAGGCACTCGACCTGCTGCATTTGAAGAACAACTTCCCGGAAATCACCGGCCGCATCTGCCCTGCCCCGTGCGAGACCGCCTGCACGCTGGCGATCAACCAGGACGGCGTGACCATCCGTCAGATTGAACTCCAGATTGTCGAACACGGCTGGAAGTCGGGATGGATCCAACCCGAACCCGCGGAACGCCTGACCGGGCGCCGGGTTGCTGTGGTCGGGTCGGGGCCGGCTGGCCTTGCGGCCGCGCAACAACTGGCCCGCAAAGGACACAAGGTGGTGGTCTTCGAGAAAGACGCCAAACCGGGCGGCATCCTGCGGTACGGGATCCCCGACTTCAAGCTCGAGAAATGGGTCCTCGACCGCCGCCTCGAGCAACTCAGCGGCGAGGGCGTGACGTTTGAGACCGGTGTGGCGGCCGGAACGGACATCTCGATCGGGTACCTGCGGCGCTCGTTCGACGCCGTCCTGCTCTCGGGCGGAGCTCGCGTCCCGCGCGACCTCGGCATTCCGGGACGGGAGTTGAAGGGCATCCATTTCGCCATGGAGTTCCTGGGACAGCAGAACCGCGTCAACGGTGGCGAATCGGTCCCCGACGCGGAACGCATTCTGGCGACGGGCAAGCGCGTCGTGGTACTGGGCGGGGGCGACACGGGTGCGGACTGTGTCGGCACCTGCCACCGACAGAAAGCCCGCGAGGTGGCGCAACTGGAGATTCTCCCCAAGCCGCCACCAACGCGCGACAGTACCACGCCGTGGCCGCAGTGGCCGTACCAGCTCCGCTCGTCGTCGTCGCACGAGGAAGGCGGCGAACGCCGCTGGTCCGTGCAGACCAAGACCTTTGTCGGACAGGACGGACGCGTGTCCGGGCTGCGTGCGATCGAGGTCGAGTGGGGCAAGGACGCATCAGGGCGCATGCAGTTTCAGGAACAGGCAGGGACTGAGTTCGATGTACCGGCCGACTTGGTCCTGCTGGCGCTCGGGTTCACCAAGGACGGGAACGCCCGGATCCTGCGCGACTTCGGCCTGGCGACCGACGCGCAGGGCAATGCGACTGTGGACCGGCTCGGAATGAGCAGCGTCCAGGGCGTGTTCGTTGCCGGTGACCTGTCGGCCGGAGCGTCGCTGGTGGTCCGTGCCATCGCCGATGGACGGCGCGTGGCCGAGGGCATTAACGATTATCTGATGTATCTTTCACCGGCCCAAGGTGGCCCCTGAACATGCCAAACACAACAGCCGCCCCGGCATCTGCCGGCGCATCAGGGCGAATGTCGCCCACGCCGAAGACCGCCGGCACGGCCTTGAAACACGGAACCGCAGGGAACCCGGGGAGGAAGGAAGACCATGCGTCGCCGCAATGAGAGCACAAAGCACATTTTCATCACCGGCGGAGTCGTCTCGTCACTCGGGAAAGGGCTGACGGCCGCGTCGCTCGCCCTGCTCCTCAAGCGCCGCGGCTACCGGGTGAAGATCCAGAAACTCGACCCGTACCTGAACGTCGACCCGGGAACCATGTCGCCGTACCAGCACGGCGAAGTCTACGTCACCGACGACGGGGCTGAGACCGACCTGGACCTGGGTCACTACGAACGGTTCGCCGACGTGACCTGCTCGCGCGAGAGCAACTACACGACCGGCCGTATCTACAGCACGGTCATTGCGCGCGAACGCCACGGAGAATACCTCGGCAAGACGGTCCAGGTCATCCCGCACATCACCGACGAGATCAAGGCCGCCATCCAGGTCCTCGACGGTCCAGACGTCGACATCGCGATCACGGAGATCGGCGGCACAGCCGGGGACATCGAGTCGCTGCCCTTCCTCGAAGCCATCCGGCAGTACCGCCACGAGATCGGCCGCGGCATGGGCCTCTTCATCCACCTGACACTGGTACCCTACATCCGCGCCGCCGGCGAACTGAAAACCAAGCCATCGCAGCAGTCGGTCGGCATCCTGCGCGCCATCGGCATCATTCCCGATATCCTCATCTGCCGCTGCGAAAGGTCGCTCTCTGAGGACCATTTCGAAAAACTCGCCCTGTTCTGCAATATCGAGCGCGAGTTTGTGTTCGAGGAGAAGGACGTCGCGCACTCGATCTACGAGGTGCCGCTGGATCTGGCCAAACAGGATGTGGACAAGTACATCCTCGAGCAGCTCGAACTGCACGTCCGCGACATCGACCTGGCCGACTGGCACGACTTGATCCGACGCCTGCGCGAGCCAACCCTGCAGCCGGTCGAAATCGCCGTGGTCGGCAAGTACATCAGCCTCAAGGATGCCTACAAGAGCATCTACGAAGCGCTCCAGCACGGCGCCATCGCCAACGACGTCAATCTCAACATCCGCCAGGTGGAGGCCGAGGACGTGCAGGCCAAAGGCGCCGAAGCCGTGCTCTCCGGCGTTCGCGGGATACTGGTCCCGGGCGGGTTCGGAGACCGAGGCGTCGAAGGCAAGATCCTGGCAGCACAGTTTGCACGCGAAAAACGCATTCCCTACCTCGGCATCTGCCTGGGCATGCAGTGCGCCGTGATCGAGTTCGCGCGGCACGTGTGCGGCCTGAGCGACGCCAACAGCACCGAGTTCAACCCGTCCACGTCCGCACCCGTAATCGACCTCATGGCAACCCAGCGCGCCGTCACCGACAAGGGCGCCACCATGCGCTTGGGCGCCTACCCTTGTCAGCTTAAGAAGGGCACGCAGTCCGCCGCCGCCTACGGCAAACTCCGGATCGATGAACGGCATCGGCACCGGTACGAGCTCAACAACACCTACCGCGACGCACTGGGGCAGAAGGGCATGGTCATTGCCGGCGCTTCCCCCGACGACCGACTCGTCGAGGTCGTCGAGCTGCCCGATCACCCGTGGTTCGTGGCTTGCCAATTCCACCCGGAGTTCAAGTCGCGCCCCCTCGCCGCGCATCCCCTGTTCCGCGACTTCATCAAGGCCGCGGCGAAGGATGGCGGCAAAGGCGCGGCAGGAGCGTAGTCCCCACGGCCGCGGCGAAAACGCGTGCCTTGGAGAAGGGTTGTGACAAGTTCGCCATGAAGGAAACATGACAAGCCAATAATCGTCCTCGCAACCCTCGTCGCGATCGTTTCTCGATGACCGCCAGTTTGCGGAGTCCGGATCGAGGAGCGATGGCGACGAGGATTGCGAGAAACGATGAAGGGAACCTCTGCATGAAGGTCAGGCCCGAACCGAACGACAGTCCCCGGGAACACTGCGGGTTGTGCGGTGTGACCGGCGGCGAGGCAGTGCTGGAACGGGTTCAACTCGGCCTGCACACGTTGCAGCACCGCGGGCAGGAGGCGGCGGGAATCATGGCCTGCGTGGGCGGCAAGTGCCGTCTGCACAAAGGCAACGGCTTGGTCGAGCAGGTCTTCCGCCAGATCCCCGAAACCTGGCACCGCGGGCCGGTGTCCCGCGCCATCTCGCACGTCCGCTACTCCACAGCCGGCGGTTCGGCCGTGACCAACGCCCAGCCGTTGATGGTCGACATGGCCGGCGACGTGATCGGCATCGCGCACAACGGCACCCTCTGCAACGCCGCCACCCTGCGTCAGGAACTCCAGCAGGAGGGCGCCCTGTTCCAGACGACCAGCGACACGGAAATCATCCTCCACCTCATGTCGCACGCACTGAGCAAGCACGACAGGGGCCACATCTGGGAAGCCCTCGAGGATGCCCTCCAGCGAGTCGCCGGCGCCTATTCGCTGCTGCTCATGACCCGCGACGCACTCGTCGCGGTCCGCGACCCGCACGGCTACCGCCCCCTCTGTATCGGCGACTTCACCGACGGCGCCTACATGGTGGCCAGCGAAACCCTCGCATTCCAGGCACTGGGCGCCGCGTACGTCCGGGAAGTCGAACCCGGGGAGATGGTCATCTGGGGCGCCAATGACAGGATGGACACCCACCTCTTCGCCACCAGTGCACGCAAAGCCCACTGCATCTTCGAACACGTGTACTTTGCGCGCCCCGGGAGTTACGTCTTCGGCGACAGCGTCTACGAAGTGCGCAAACAGATGGGGCGAGTCCTGGCACGTGAGGCGCCCGTTGAGGCCGACGTGGTCATGCCCATCCCCGACAGCGGTCTGTACGCTGCACTGGGATTCGCCGAAGTGTCGGGCATTCCGTTTGACATGGGGCTGAGCCGGAATCATTATGTAGGCCGTACGTTCATCGATCCGGGCATCGAATCGCGGCGTAAGATGGTGACTCGAAAACTGCAGCCGATCGCCGAAGCGCTGCGGGGCAAACGCATCTGCCTGATCGAAGACAGTATTGTGCGGGGCTCCACATGCCGGGCCCGAGTCCACGCCCTGCGTGAAGCGGGCGCCCGAGAAGTACACCTGCGGGTGAGCTGCCCGCCGCACCGGTTCGGGTGCTATTTCGGCATCGACTTCCCGGAAAAGTCGGAGCTCCTGGCGAACAAAGTCCCGTCCGCAGATCTGTGCCGGTCGCTGCGTCTCGACAGCCTCCATTACCTCTCCAGAGAGGGAATGCTGTCCTGCGTCAAGGCACATCCCCCCGAGGACTACTGCTGCGCGTGTTTCGACGGCGACTACGCCGTGCAGCCAGACCACATGGATACCCCGCCGCTGCCGGTGCAGGCGTGAGTCGAGGAACAGGGATGCACAGCCCTGTCTGGGACGGGCAGAGTATCCCACCCGCACGACCCGCTGGCCCTGGACCGTCCGCGACGTGGTCGACAAGATCCGAATGAGATGAATACCGCACGGACCAACATGGGTGGTTCATCGACTTGGACCCGAGTCCCCGATCGAGGCGTGGGCGTGACGGGGATTGCTTTGAGGCTGGGTTCATGGTCTGCCGTGGCGGGACTGACCGCGTTTCTTCTCAATACCACGGGGCCGTACAAGGGTTGGGTCGCACGCGCTGAGGCGGACATCAGGGGTTTCGAGAATCCCAGCCAGCCTCACGGTGCCGGCTCGGGGGAACTGAGAGAGCCGTTCGCGGCGCGAACCGCGCCAGCTCACGCTGGATCTTGTCCACCCAGCAGGTCGGAGACATCATCGTGCCGGGTCGCCGAAGCGCAGAATGCACCGTACGACAAGGTGGCGATGGCGCTGGGAAACGATCTGGGGGCAGTTCAGTCCAGGGCCTGCTCGGAAAAGACGGAACTGGAGCGAATCTACGAGTCCTTGTACGCGATACACCTGGAACGGTTGCCCCGGCCCGAGGTTGGCAGGGAATGCCAGGTCCATTTCGCGAATGGCGACACGGTCACGGGTGTGTTGACCGAAGCCGCCGCCGGCCGGATTGCCGCCCGCCTGCTGCACGGTGTGCAGCAGTATCCCATCGACCACGTTCACGTTGGCGACTGGCCGCGGTTCTTCCCGGAACGTGTCGCCCGGCAACGGGCGCTGGTGGACCTGCGCAAGACGCTCCTGGGCTTGGCGGAGATCCGACGGCCCGAGTCGACAGACGCGGGGCCGCAAGCAGAGAGCAGCGTCGACAACTCGGGCGTTCAGCCCCGCGTCGTGGCCAGGGGTGTGACGTCGGAGACGGCATCCGCGCCGCCAAACGCAGTCGTGACGGCGGATGGATCCGACAACGCCCGTGGTCCCCGCCTCGCCGCCAGCGAGCCGACAGGTTCGGCCTCCGAGTCTTCAGATCGGGACACGCAACGCGCCCCGGCAAGCTTGGCTCCGACGCCAGCCCCGACACCCGACGACCTCAAGCCGGCCGTGGCTGCGTTCGGGCAGTGGCTGGAGTACCAGCACCGCCGGCTCGGTGCGCGCGTTGGAGAAAAGGTGTTTGCCAAGCGGGAAGACGGCCGCGTGGTGCTGTATCTCGACGTCAGCGGCGCCTTCCTGGCGCAACACTACGACCTGCGCTTTCAGATTGCCGAAGGGTTGTGGCAGTTCTGGGCGTTCCGGTGTCAGGCGTTCGGTGTCGTCGTCTCCCCCGAAAGAGCGTTCATCGTTCTGCTGGCGTCGGGGGACCGAATCGTGGGTGGTTCGACCGCTGAGGTCGCCGCCAACATCTGGATCGAGAAGAACTCCAAGAACGCAGGCACCGGGAACGCTCGCGTTCCCGATTCGGCCACCGTGCGGTAATCCGGGCGCTGCGGTACGAGGAAGCTATTCTCGCGCCGTGACGCAGGAACACAGGAAACGACGATGAAGGGCTCTTTCCGTCTCAGCGCCCCTGCGGGAGAATTGGGAGTCGGGGTTCAAACACACGCGACTTGCGCGCGGCAGATCGTGCCGTTCTTGCCGGACCCCCGCACTCGCTTACCGTTCCAGTTCCACGTACAGCGTCAATGTGCTCCTGTCATTCCCGCTCTCGGGCTCTCGGCCTGGAGTTTCCTCGGCGCGCGGTGTCTCGCCGTCGGGGAAACGCAGGCCGGAGACCTCCAGCATCTGGGCCTCGGCGTCGTAGCGCCAGTGCGGTTCGCTGCTCGGACCCTTCAGGGTCCCGACTCTCCGGACCCCTACCGGGTCTGGAAAGAACGTCCGGAAAAGAGCTTCCTGTCCGGGCGCCCCTCGCATCGCGATCTCGAAACGGCCGCGGTCCTCCGCCCACCGCGTGCGCACGCCAGTCGCGCCGGGGTCTCGCACCAGGGAGCAGCCGTTGAACTCCAAGACGACCTTTCCGCCGTCGCGGAACTCGGGCCATTGCCGATCCGCGTAGACCACCAGATACGGCCTCTCGTCCCGCCCGAACTCGGGCAACGGCCAGACGATCCGCTGCCATAGTCCCGTCTTCGCGACAAGCTCGACAGTCTCGTTGCCGACCATTCCGCCGATGGTCACGTCTTTCACCGATTGTGAGGTCACATGAGGCAGGACCCACACGTTCAGACTGGTCCCCGCAATACTCGGCTGGTTGAAGTAGGCCAGATCCAACGCCATGCCTTCCGCGCCCTTGGGGCAACCGGCGGGATACGAAATCTCCAGACACAGACTCTCGGCGGCAAGCGGCACGACATGCCTGGCCCCTGCAATGTCCGCCCGCGTGGCCTTGGCCCGGCTGACCTTGTAGTTCGAGCAAACACTCCGGAACAGCGCCGGCGCCGGCGCCAGCAGATGCAGCCATGATCTCGGCCCCTCCCGCTCGGTCATGATCCGTGGGGTCCGGCTGCCTTCCGGTGTGCGAAGCCGGCTCGTGAACGAGGCAGGCGCAGGCGCCTGCCGCTCCGGCACGACCGCACCCGTCCTCGTCAGTTCCAGCGACAGGGAGTCTTTAATCTCGAAGACTTCATCGAGGAGGCCGGCGCCAGCGGAGTTCTCCCGCAGTTTGGCACGCTTGCTCGTCCGAATGCGATCTCTGTCGTAGTCGTCGCTGCCTGGCATCGCGTCGGGACTGGCCCGGTTCGTGGGAACTCTCATCCCGAGCGACTCGGGAAACACCCCCGCGGCAGCGGCCATGTCCGTCTCGCCTGTCCACGGCAGCGCCGCCACGACCCGCACCCGCTCGGGCGGCCGGCCGCCGCAACCTCTCGCAATCAGGATTGTGGCCTTGTCCTTGCCGTGAATCGTCCCGAGCCAGTAGACGCGGTCCATCGGCGGTTCCGAGTCCCCCGCCGGCAGAACGTTCACCGGCAGCCAGAGCCGGCTTCCCCCGAGGAACAACTGGCCGAATTCGCGCCATGCGCAGGCGCACGGATAGGGCCTGCCCGTCCTCGGACAGAACATGCCTTCAACATCCGTCAGCCCCGACAGCACCAGGTCTGTGCCGCCATGGAAGAAGAACCCCAGGGTGCTCTCCAGGAACCGTTCCGATGTCTCCTCCTGATATTCGAATCCCACCGGGCAGGCGGAATACGCCCATTCGAAGCGGATAGACGTCCACAGGGGACCATCTTCGTTCAGGAGCCCTTTGTCCATCGCCTTGATCGGAACGAGCGGCAGTCGCTGGTCGGCGCGAAGCAGTCGCTGTGGCGGTCCGGCCGGTCCCTGTCCCGCCGCGGGTTGCGCACTCCGCGGCAGGAACCGCCTCGCGTACGGCGGTAGTTCGTCCCAGTCGGCAACCGAACAGGCAAGTACCGGACGGCGTCCGGCCGCGGCTTCGACCCATACCGCGTCGAAGCAAACCGGGAACTTGCCGCGGTTGATGAGCACCAGCGTGTTGTCGTAGTCTTCGAGCGCCGCAGCCGGCGCCAGAGCGGTCAGAGGAAAAGCGTGGAGGGGCAGTATGCGGTTCCAGATTTGCGTGCCATTGACAAGCGCTTCCAGCCAGGGCCGGGGCGAGGTCAGGCTGAACCAGTCCGCCTCGCGACCGGACGCCGCGATCCGGGCGCACACCAAGGCGTCCTGGCGTTCGAATTCCGGCAGGTGCACGACGATCTTCTGGCCCGGCATCAACGTCTGCGGGAAACCGGCATTCGCCGGTGATTGGCCCTGAGTCGTTGGTCCACGGCCCACCCCGCGCGGGATGACGATCACCGGGGCGTCACTCGACAAGACCCGGAACTCATGCGCGGCCAGCGGCGAGAAGATGTCCCGCGGCTCGCCATCCAGCTTGCCTGCCTGCCAGAACACGATGCGCTCCGGCGGCGAAAGCAGCGGAGGCGCCAGGTGGTCGCGAGTGGACCTGGCCAGAGCGGAGTCGCTGGGAAGCTTCGCTTCCGCCGCCACTCGCTGGTGTACCTCCAGACGTGGCTCGCGCGGAACAGAGGGCACGGCTTCCACGGGTCGCGTCGATTCCGTACGCACAGACTCCGGCGCGGCGGCAGGAACGCCGCGGATGGCCTTGCGCCGTTCCTCGACGATCACGATCACCGCCGCGGTCAGCAACGCCGGGAGCAACACGTGCCGGGCCATGAAACGCCCGACACCGTGCCGGCGCGGCCGCGCCACGGGAGGCCGGCAAGGTGGCCCCGGACGACCTGTTCGCGAAGTCCCGTTTCGTTCTTCCGCGGATGCCATGAAGCAAGCCCCAATCCTCGTTGCGGACATGTACCCCGCCCCGTATTATCGCCTGTCTCGGTGTGCCGTCAAGCGGAGCGGTTGCGCAGTCGTTACCCTGCGTCAAGGTGGGCACGGCCTCATCGGCATCCGCGGACGTCTGGATAGAGGGCCGGTTCCCTGCCTGCGCCGCGGGCGTCGCAGCAGGCAGGTCCGCAACCGGCCGGGTCGGGGGCCCGCCGCAGGCGGAGATGCGGCGCTCCAGGAAACCCGTCGGTGACGCATTGCCGTTCGGGCGCAGGGCTGTTTCAAGAAACCACGGTCTCGGCTCAGCCCACGAACGTCCTCCCGGGCTCGTTCGAGGCTGAGCCGACGGACTTTTGAACAGCCCTGGTTCGGGCGGCCTGCGACTTGCACCCGCACCGGGCCGCAATACAGTAGGGGGCGGGTGTATGTAAGGCATCCCCGCCAAGGCGAGAGGACTTCCGAATGTCTGCATTCAAGTGCGTGTTTGTGGCCGGCCTCGTGCTCCTGTGCGTCTGGGCATCGGAGGCGGCGGAGCCTGACCGGATTGCCGAGGCCCAAACCCTGTTGCGGGAGGCTCAGACCGCCAAGCGCGGCGTGGCCGCGCTTGAGCGCCTGGCCAAGTCGCGCGACGGGGGCCTGGCCTTGCGTGCCCGCGTCGCCCTGGCCGCGTACTGGCGCGTCAACGGCGCGCCGCGAAAAGGCGCGGAACTGCTCGCCGCCGTCGATGGGTTCGTTCCCGCCAATCTGGCCGATGGCGCCCTGCCCGCGTTCCTCGAACTCGCTCTCTGCGAGGCCGCCAATGGACGCGTCCGCGAAGCCGCGAAACGGCTGTCATACGCCCGCGAGAACACCGAAGGCGTACTCCGCGCGCGTGCCCTGCTCGCCACCGCCGAACTGGGCCTCATCGAGGGCCAGGCCGAACAGGCCGTGACAACCCTGAACGACTGCCTGAAGTACGGCGACGGCTACTACCCCGCTCCGGCTCCCGGCGGCCCCAGTGCCGCCCCCGAGAGACCTGGGGCTGACGCCTGGCGCGCCTGGCGGCCGGAGGTGGTCACGCGCCTGGACGAGGCGGAGCGGCAGTGGGACGCGCAACGCTACGGTCAGGGTTACGCCTACTACAGCCTGGCGCGCAAGTACCATCTGGCCCGACGCTACGCGGACGCTATCACCGCCTACGACCTGCTCATCCGGCTCGAAGACGGTACGGTCTACGCCGAGGCGGCGCGGCTCTACCGCGAGCAGTGCCGGCTCAAGCTCGGCCGCGCCGAAGAGGCCATCGCCAACCTGGAAAGCTTCGTCAAGCAGAAGCCGATGGGCCTGTACCGGGGCGAAGCGCTCGAAGCACTCGGCGTGCACTTCCTCGAAACGGAAGCCGATACGGACCGGGCCGAAAAGTACTTCGCCAGGATCCAGGACTGGGTTCTCAAGGCTAAGCAGCACGACCGCGACGTCGAACTCTACACCGTGCCCGAAAAGGCCGCCGTCGTCACGACGCCACCGCCGCAGGCGCTCGAAATGGTGCGGCTCCGTCTCGTGCCGGTGCAGGTCGAGCCGGGCATGGTCATCAACCGCCTGACCGCGCCGTGGTACCTGGACCGGCTGTACTGGAACGCCTGCTACTACCGCGGTTTCATCCGGTTCGTCAAAGGCGACTACGACGAGGCGCTGGTCGAGTTCTCGTCCGCGCTGGCGCTCAACCCACAACTCCAGCAGCAGCACGACACCATGCTGGCGTCCTTCCAGCGGCGTCTCGAAATGGCCTGCCGCGGCAAGAGGATGTTCCTCACACCCGAGGAACTCGAAGCGTTCCAGGGCAGTGAGCGGCTGCGCTTCCGGCTCGGCGAGTTCTACGCGTTGTGGGAGCGCTGGGACGAGGCCGAACGCATCTACCGTGGTTTCCTCGACCGCGCCCAGTCGACGCGGAACCAGAAGGCCTGCGCGCTCCGGGCCCTGGCCGAAGCCGCGCGCTACAGGGCGCCCCCGGACGAGAAGACCGCACTCGATCTCTACACCCGCCTGCTAAAGGACTACCGGCGCACGCCCTCCGAACAGCCCACACTGCTCGAGATGGCAGCCTTGGATCAGACTTCGCTCGACCGGCAGATTGCCTGGCTAGACGAGGCCTACCGACTCGACCCGCGTACGGACACCGGACAGAAGGCATTGTACACGAAAGGATTCATCCTGCGCTGCAACGGCAGAAAGCAGGCGGCCATCGAGACGTTGTCCGAGTTCATCAGGCGGTATCCGGACAACCGGTTCGTCGCCGTCAGCCGCGACCTGCTCGCGGAGTTGAGTGCCCGGTAGGGCGAAGGCTGGAGCCCCGGTTCTCCGCAACCGGGCGGTTTTCCGCGACCGAGGCGTGGCGAACGGGTGCGTTGCGGTCCACCAACGTGGCGGGTTACGGAGAACCTGCCTTCCACGGGAGACGGCCTGGAACCCCGGTCCTCCGCGACCGGGCGGATAGACAACGCCATGAGGCGGTATGCGGAGATGCCGCGATCCAGGCGCATGCACGGTTCGACGCTGCCGAGTGCCAGGAGAAGGAAACCATCACATGACGATGCGGAAGTGGAAATTGGGGATTGGCATGGCCATGCTCGGACTGCTCGCGGTCGCGACAAGCCTTGACGCGCGCGCCGCCACCGCCTCGCATACGGTCAAGTGCTACCAAGGCGAAACAACGAACGACTGGCTGCCGCCACTGGCGCGCGAGGACGAAGCCGGCACGCTGAACGTGAACCTCGATCCGAAGCCCAAACCCGGCTGGTGCCTCAAGAAATGCGCCGCGCCGTCCTGGGTCCCCGTCCAGAATGTCACCAGCGACACCGGGTGGCAGGGCGGGACGTCCTGCAAGTACTCGCGCACCATCGACCCGTTCTACCCGCCCGACGGGTATGTGGGCACCAACTTCACCTGCGTGTTTGTGCCCTGCGGTGAAGGCGCCGTGCCGCCGCCCGAAGAACGCGGCTACGTCAACACCGCGCGACAACTCATCGATCTCCAACTCGAACCCGATCCGTACATTACCTGCCTTGACAGCGCGGCCAACATCGAGGCGCTCCTGCAAATCTGCGACCCAGGTGATACGGGCACGGCCCCGTACAACCCCACGACGATTACGGACTGGGAGCAGTCGCCGCCGCCGCCCTCCGGGCACAACGCGCCCGACACCTCGGTGGCCGGCACGTTCACCGTCACCGCCAAGATCCCGAAATGGCTCCAGAGTTCCTCGCTCTCGGATTGCGTCCAGGACTCGGTCGAGATGAAGGTCATCGAGGTGGCGTCGATAAGCGTGTCGCCCGGGACTAGCTTGGGCGGCGGCGTCTGGGTCGTCGCCGTCTCGAATGTTGCCGGGGCCGCAGCAACCGTCACGGCCACGCCGAACCCGGCCGTGGCCGAAGACGACCTGCCCGACTGCTGGTCGTTCACTGGCACGGGCACCGAGCCGGCGGGCGAGACGCGCGTCCTGGTCCGAACCATACCCATCGCCAGCCCCGGCACCTACACGCTCACCGCCACCGCGGGATCGAGCTCCAGGACTGTCACGGTCTATGTGATGGAGGTGGACTTGGACATCGACTCGGACAACAGCGGCAGCATTACTGATGCCGAAGATCGGAGCGAGGACGATCCGGCGCTGACTGGGAAACTCGTCCTGGCCAATACGCTGGACAGCACGGCCAACGACGTTCCGGACTTCGCCGATGGGATCGACAAGTTCGGCAATTCTGGCACCGGACGGTCGGTGGCGTTCGTGCGCTGCACCCTGACCGCGTCGAGCAACGTTGACCTTTCCGTGGCCAAGTTCCGGTTCGACTACTCCGCCGCGGACCCAAATGCGGTTACCATGTCGGGCACACCGCCCGTCTACGGCCCCGGTTCTGACAACAAGATACGCCTTTGGCAGAAGGACGGGCCAGCCAGTCGCCACGTCGCCAGCGTGAGCGTCAGTCCGGCTGGCGACTACATCCCGCCTGGGGTCCATGACGCACGAAAGATCATCCCGTCGGGGAGCAGCGTGACCCTGTATGTCGAAGGCATCAACCGCAGCGACCCGACGCGAACGCGCATCGTGGTTCAACTCGACCCCACGGGCTCGGCCGGGTTCCTCTGCGAAGATGCAGTTGGCGCCACAGTAGTCACGCTCGATCTCGATTACCGCGACGTCACGGGCATCGATTGGCCCGGGGGGCCGAACGCCAATGTCCCGCGCATCCCCGTCACCAGTGAAGCGGACGGCGCTACGTGCGACCGGCTCAAGGGCGTCCCGGATGGCGCGGCGCTGCTGATGCGCATTCTGGTCTCACCGCTGTTGTTCAACGCCGCCTCGCCCCTGGTCACCGCCACCTTCGGGTACGTTAAGACAACTCCGTCACCCGCGACTTTCTCCGCCCTCCCCGCCGGCGCGCAGCCCCGCGAAGGCAAGCTCCTCGACCTCACGGCGGTCGAGAAATCCTTCACTGAAGGTCTTGGCCTGCCCCCGGTCGGCGGCACGGTCTCGGCGCCGTCCGGCCCCAACCAGTCGACGGACCGCAAGGTGCTTGCCATGAAGAAGTTACAGCCGCCATCCGAGTTGGAATTGGCCAGCATCGCGAACAAGCAGAAGGAACGGCGTCTGCCGTTGGCGGTCAAGGCTGCGGGCAAAGTGTCCGGCCAGGGCTGCAAGCCCCGCGCCATCACTCTGGTTCGACCCCCGCTTGTCCTAGTGCACGGCATCAACAGCAGTTACAACGCCTCCTACTTGAACTCCGGCTGGGTGGCCAAGTTCCAGAATGACTTCGGCTTCGTCTGTGAAGGCGCCGACCACTCGGCTGTGCTGGACGGCAATGACGACATCCACCGGGCATACACTTGCGTAAGAGACGCGAGTCTCACGGCGGCGCAAAAGATGCGAACTGGCGCGTTCTTCCCCGGCAAACGCTTTGCCTGCCAGAAGGCGGACATTGTGGCGCACAGTTACGGCGGCCTGCTCAGCCGCTGGTACACCGAGAAGTCAGTTGAATACCCAACCCGTCGGAACGTCCGCAAACTGATCACCATGGGCACGCCGCACCGCGGCGCCCTGGTCTGCAACATGATGGCCGCCACCTACAAGCGGCGACTCTTTTTCGATGCCGAGAACGGCGGGGCAACGCCGACGCCGTTCACCAATCTGGGCGAGACGCTGAACTATCTGAACGCCGGGCTCGGCCCGGTCCTGATCCGCTGGCACGACGGCGGCAGCCCGCCTGATGCGGGCGGCGACGCGAAGATCGTGCCGTCGCTGCAGGTGATCTCCTTCCCGTCAGAAGTGCTCGACAAGCAGCTCAACAAGGAGGTCAACGGCAGCAACCCCAGACCGTTCATGAACGATATTGCGTACGGTTCGATTGTCGGCACCAAGTCAGGCTTGGCCCCAGGCGCCTGGGTGAACGCCTACGTGTTGATGGAGCCGCACTACGAGGATTCGACCATGACGCGGTCCTACTTCCCCTGGTTCAGCGGCCTGGATGGCGGCGCGGCCGAGAGCGATGCCATCGTGCCCATATGGAGTCAGGAATTACCAGCGAGAGCGCAGGCCTTTCCGGTGAACCATATCGGCTACACGAAGAACGGCCCTGTGCGCGAGCAGGTCCGCAAGTGGCTCAACAACCCGGAGCTGCCGCAGGGTGGCAAACACCGGCACGACTTCCCGCAGGCCATCGACCCGCAGGACGACGCCTCGCGTCGGAACGCGTACGTGGGAAGTTGGTTGACCAACAACGATCGTAGCGTAGGCGCGGACGTTGAGACCGACGCGATCGTCCGGGTCCGGGAGGTCAAGGCGTCGCACCCGGAGGCGGACTTCCATGTCGATCCAGTCTCTGGAGACTACAGCCTTGGATCCAAAGGAGGGTTGGTGACCTTCGTCTGTACGGGCATGGTCCAGAACGCCGGGCGCAAACTTTCCATCCGCACGTCCTGGGGGACAAAGCTGCAGACCAGCATTCCGATCCCGTTCTCAGGCACGCCGGGAGTGCTTGCCACGTTCGTCGTCGTGGCCGAACGGATCGGGCGGACTCTGGACGCTGACATCATCGGGCCGAACGGACAGGAGAACAATGGGGGACTCGGCGGCGCAACATGGAATGTGGTCTACAAGGTTAGCGGCGGCGCGTATGCCGGCTGGACCGAGCGCGAGTCCGCGCCGGTCAAGATTGAGTTCCCGAAGTACGTCCTGCCGCCACCGGAAGGCAGTTCGCCGGTCCCGCCGCCGCCCGGTAACCCGTTCACGGTCACCGGGGGCGTGCCCTGCACCGCCGCAGGCGGCGGAACGCAGCAGGTGAATGTGCAACTGATGGACTGGAATCTGGTATCCCCGAATCGGTTGCTTGTCAAGGATACGATCCCAACGCCCGTTCCGGCCCAAGCGTTCGCCAATGTCCTGATCCCCTACGTCGGCCAGTTGCACCTGTACAAAGACACCAGCGGCTGGGTGGCCGGCAAAGACGGCACCAGCAAGGAGGCGAAAGCCGAGGTGTACCAGCAGCTCATCGTCCCCGGTCCGACACCGGACCAGGAGTCCAGTTCCGTCTCGGTACAGGTTGAACCGTAATCGACGGAGGGTCAATGCCATGCAATACAGACTCATATCTCTGTCAGTCGCTCTGGTTCTGCTTCCGTTCGCCGCACGTCTTTCCGGAGGGACGGAGGTGAGGAACGCATTCCTTGGGCGCTTCAAGGTGCACCATGTCGCGCTTGACTTGCGCGAAGGCCGCCCGGTCGGGATGCCGAAGGATATCGACGATGTGCAGTCGAGCGAGGCCTACCTTCAGATCATACAACAGGCCGGGGACTTGGTCTTCGATCAGGACAAGGAAAAAGGGGGGGCCGCTTTCATCTGTTCCTCCGGCGTGGCCGGCCTGGTGCGGAAGGCCGACATCGGCGCCTTGGCGGGGAAACCGGCTTCGGCGGTGTTGACCAAACCCGCCGATGGCGCGGTCAGGGCGGTTCAGACCGGCGACGGCGTGGTCGTGCAGACCCGCGAGGGAAAAGTCGCGGTTCTTGCCGTGGGTGCGTTCGATGATCGCGGTATTAACCTTTGTTGGTTTATGATCCCTGATACGAACCAGAAGATCACACGGGACGAGATTGACGCGCTGCTCAAGGAAGCGGAACGTCTCGACGCGGAGCTGCGGCAAAAGGAGGCGGCGAGAAAGCCGCCTCCGCGCAAGGTCAAACCCAAACGTGAAGACCGGCGACCCTCGGCCCAGAACTTCGTCGACTTGGCGGAGAGGAGTCACGAGTTGGGCGAGGAGGAACTCCGCGTGCAGTTCCAGGCCCTCCTGCGGCAAGGAGCAACCCCATCCTACGAGACGTCGACTGGTTTCACGCCATTGCCGTGTGCGATATACCGTGGTTCACTTCCGATGGTCAGACTCCTTGTTCAGAATGGTGCCGACATTCACAAGGAGAAGGCATTGGGGGCCGCAGTCGATTCCGGGCATATGGACATTGTTCAGTACCTGATCGAGCGCGGTGGGGACATTCGGGAGAAGAACGTCAGAGGGGAGTCACTGCTGCAGGTGGCCCTTCGCTCACGGAACAAGAACGAGGAGATAATTCGTCTGCTGAAGGAGCGCGGCGGCGGCGTTGACCTGCACACGGCGGTCGAGGCCGGAGACCTCGAAGCCATCCGGCGTTTGGTCAAGGACGGGGCGGACATCAACGCCGCGAATAAGAAGGGGCAAACGCCTCTGGATGTGGCGGTCGAGACCAACCGAGCCGAGACATGCCGGCTCCTGCTCGAACTTGGCGCGGACCCTGGTTCGCGAGGCGGGAAGCCGAGTAGCGCAGCGTTGAATGGCGCCGTCTCGTCGGCGAAACTTGAGGTGGTTCCCCTGTTGATCCCCGTCTCTCCGCCGCCGGTACTGCGCGCGGCCCTGTTCACCGCCGCGTACCGAGGCAACACCGAGATCATGCGCCAGATCCTGGCGCGCTTGCCCGGGCCTCTTGCGCCCCCCGCCGAGGACGAGGATGACACGCTGGACCTAGTGCTTGGGGCCGCACCTGAGCCGGCCATGCGGATTCTCGAGGAAAAGGGCCTGCAATTGCCGCTCGGGGCCGCGGCGCGCCTGGGACGGATTGAGCGCCTCAAGGAGTTGCTGACCTCAGGCGCGGATGTCAACGAAGAATGCGATGGCCACGATACGCCTCTGGACTTGGCTGCCGAAAACGGCCATCTGGCCGCAACCGAACTCCTGCTCAAGGCCGGTGCCAATCCGAACGTGTGGGGATGGCACCGAGGCGGGGGCACGCCCCTGCATCGTGCCGTGCGCCGCGGAGATGTGGCCATGGCCCAGCTCCTGCTATCGAAGGGCGCGCGAGTCGACGCGGGAGACCACGAAGACATCGCGGACCTTGCGGAGGGTATCGACAAGGGCGTGCCTCCGCTCTACTACGCGGTCCAGGCAGCAGATGAGGTTCTCGTTCGAGAGGATGACGAAGAGGACGACAAAGAGACGCGCGAAGCGAACGCCAAGGACAGGCAACGGAAGCTCGATATGGTGCGCGTCCTGCTGGAGGCGGGCGCCAATCCGAGCCTCAAAGTGCCCTCGGACGAAGAGGCGGACAAGGAAGGCAATCCCATTCCCGTACCGCTCTGGAAAACGGCAAAGAGCAAGGACTTGATCAAACTCCTCAGGAAACACGGCGCCAAGTGACGCCACGGCCGTTACCACGCGCATGGTCGGACACCGCGCGAACAACCGTTGTCGAAGTCGGACTGACATGCAGGATGCTGGAAGAGAACCGAATCCGACCGCGTCAAAGTCAGTGGGTGAGTCAGTGAGTGAGTCAGTGGGGTCAAACCGAATGCCCCCCAACTTAAGGCCAGGAGAGCGGGTCCGGCGGTGCGATTCCCTGGAGCTTCTCGCGGGTCGGCTTGGAGCTGGCTTCGTGTTGTGCGGCGCCATACAGCAGATCATCCGGACCGTTGTCGTGGCCGCCTTGCTTAAGTTGGGTGTCATTGGGGTCAATGTTTCGACGGCGACTACGCCGTCCAGCCAGACCACATGGACGCCCCGCCGCTGCCGGTGGGAACGTGAGACAAAGCGGAGGTTTCAGTGTTCAGGTGAAGACTCCGCACCGGCGGGAAGCATCCCCTCCCCGTCCGTTGGGTCCGTTTGGTCCGTTGCGTCCATTGTCCGCTCTGTCCCCCCGACACCTGACACCTGACACCTGACACCCGACACCCGACACCCGACACCTGACACCCGACACCTGACACCTGACACCCGACACCCGAAACCTGAAACCTCTTGTATTGGACAGTCCTGCAACCTTCGCAAGACCAAGGCTAAGGATATCCCCAGCATGCCGCGACGCGACGACATCTCGAAAATCCTGCTGATCGGCTCCGGCCCCATCGTCATCGGCCAAGCCTGCGAGTTCGACTACTCGGGCACTCAGGCCTGCAAGGCCCTGCGCGAAGAGGGGTACGAGGTCGTCCTCGTCAACAGCAATCCGGCCACCATCATGACCGACCCTGAGTTCGCCGAGCGCACCTACATCGAACCGCTCACCGTACCCGTGCTCCAGGCCATCATTGCCCGCGAACGGCCGGATGCGCTCCTGCCGACCGTCGGGGGTCAGACCGCCCTGAACCTGGCCATGGCCCTGCACGACAGCGGCATCCTGGCCCGGTACCAGGTCGAAATGATCGGCGCCAAAGCCGAGGTCATCCGATGCGCCGAGGAACGCCTGCTCTTCAAGAAGGCCATGCAGAAAATCGGGCTCGAAGTGCCCAAGAGCGGCGCGGCGCGGACGCTGGACGAGGCGCTGTGCGTGCAGCGCGAGATCGGCGCCTACCCGGTGGTCATCCGCCCCGGGTTCACCCTTGGCGGCACCGGCAGCGGGATCGCGTTCGACGAGGAACAGTTCCGGGCCATCGTCAAGCGCGGCCTGAACTACAGCCCGATCTCCGAAGTGCTGGTCGAAGAGTCCGTTCTGGGCTGGAAAGAGTTCGAACTGGAGGTCATGCGCGACCGCAAGGACAACGTCGTCATCGTCTGCTCGATCGAAAACGTCGACCCCATGGGCGTACACACGGGCGACAGCATCACCGTGGCGCCGGCGCAGACGCTGACCGACCGCGAATACCAGCGGTTGCGCGACGCCTCCATTGCGATCATGCGCGAAATCGGCGTCGATACCGGCGGCTCCAACGTGCAGTTCGCGCTCCATCCCGACAACGGACGCCTGGTCGTCATCGAGATGAACCCGCGCGTGTCGCGCTCCAGTGCACTGGCATCCAAGGCGACCGGGTTCCCGATCGCGAAGTTCGCCGCCAAACTCGCCGTCGGCTACACCCTGGACGAAATCCGCAATGACATCACGCGTGAAACCCCGGCCTGCTTCGAGCCGACCATCGATTACGTGGTCACTAAAATCCCCCGCTTCGCGTTCGAGAAATTCGCCCTGTCCGACAGCACGCTCGGCACCCAGATGAAGTCGGTCGGCGAAACCATGAGCATTGGCAAAACGTTCAAGCAATCGCTCCAGAAAGCATTGCGCTCTCTAGAGATAGGACGCAGCGGCTTCGGCGCCGACGCCAAGGATGCCGGCTTCCAGAAACTCGGCGACGCCACGCTGACCGCGGAACTGAAGCGGCCGAATGCCCAGCGCATCTTCCAGATTCGCGAAGCCCTCCGGCGTGGCTGGTCCGTCGACAAGATCTACGAGCTGAGCCGTGTCGACCGCTGGTTCCTCGACCAGATGCAGGAACTCGCCGCGTTCGAAGACGAGATCCGCTCCGCGGGCAGCCTGGAGAAACTCTGCCAGGACCTGCCCCTGCTGCGCCAGGTCAAGGAGTTCGGGTACTCTGACCGCCAGATCGCCTACCTTCTGAAGAGCACCGAAGACGAGGTGCGACGAAAGCGCGAAGAACTCGGGGTCTTGCCCGTGTACGCGCTGGTGGACACCTGTGCGGCAGAGTTCGAAGCGTACACACCCTACTATTACTCGACCTACGGCGACATTGACGAGTGCCGGCCGTCGACCCGACGCAAGATCATGATCCTGGGCGGCGGTCCCAACCGCATCGGCCAAGGCATCGAGTTCGACTACTGCTGCGTCCACGCCTCCTTCGCCCTGCGCGACGCGGGGTTCGAAACCATCATGGTCAACAGCAATCCGGAGACGGTCAGTACCGACTACGACACCAGCGACCGGCTGTACTTCGAACCGCTCACCCTCGAGGACGTCCTGCACATTTACCGCCGCGAAAAATGCGAAGGCGTGATCGTGCAGTTCGGCGGCCAGACGCCCCTGAACCTGGCCAAGGACCTGGAGAAGAACGGGGTCAACGTCATCGGGACGCCACCGTCCTGCATCGAGGCCGCGGAAGACCGCGAGTTCTTCCGCCAGCTCGTCAACCGCCTCGGCATCCTCCAGCCCGACAGCGCCACCGTGACAAACCTGGAGGCGGCGCACGAGATCGCGCGCAGGATCGGCTACCCCGTGCTGGTCCGCCCGTCATTCGTGCTGGGCGGCCGCGCCATGGCCGTGGTCTACGACGATGCGAACCTCGACCACTACATGCGCGAGGCGGTCGAGTCGTCCGAGAACCGGCCCGTGCTGATCGACCGGTTCCTCGAGGACGCGGTCGAAGTCGACGTCGACTGCGTCGCGGACGGCGAGACGGCGGTCATCGGCGCGATCATGGAGCACGTCGAAAAGGCCGGGATCCACTCGGGCGACAGTGCCTGCATCATTCCCAGTGTGACGCTCAGTCCCAAGGTGCTCAAGACGCTGCGCGAACAGACCTACGCCCTGGCCAAGGAACTGAAGGTGTGCGGGCTGATGAACATCCAGTTCGCCGTCAAGGGCGAGACGGTCTACATCCTCGAGGTCAACCCGCGCGCTTCGCGAACCGTCCCCTTCGTCAGCAAGGCGATCGGGGTCCCCCTGGCCAAGCTGGCAGCCCTGGCCATGGTCGGCCGCAAACTCAAGGACATGGGCTTCACCAAGGAGATCAAACCCCGGCACTACGCAGTCAAGGAAGCGGTCCTGCCGTTCGCACGCTTCCCCGGCAACGACATCATCCTCAGCCCGGAGATGAAGTCCACCGGCGAAGTCATGGGCATCGATCTGGATCAGGGCATGGCCTACCTCAAGAGCCAAGATGCCGCCGGCACGCGCCTGCCGTCCAAAGGCAACGTGTTCCTCAGCGTCTGCGAGCGGGACAAGGATGAGGCAGTGGCGCTGGCGCATGACCTGGTCGAACTGGGCTACACCATCTACGCCACGCTCGGAACCGCCACGCGGCTGCGCAACGCCGGCATCAAGGCCCTGGCACTGTTCCGTATCGCGGACGGACGCCCGAACATCCTGGACCTGATCCAGGAAGGCGAGGCCGGCTGGATCATCAATACCCCTTCCGGCGGTTCGCCGCGCGAGGACGAAATCCGCATGCGCGCCGAGACCGTGCTGCGCGGTATCCCGATCACCACAACGATGAGCGGACTGCGCGCCGCCATCCAGGGATTGAAGGCGCACCGGCGCCTCGGCCAGATGGAGGTCTGCAGCCTGCAGGAATTCCACCGGCACACCAAGTTCAGGCTTGGAGCAAAGAAAGCGCAACGATGACAGCCAAGACGACTCGACCTCCCGATGGAACTGGCCGACTCAACAGAAGTCGCCCGCATTTTCCGTTGGCAGGCCCGGGCTGCGTTGTGTTCACCCGCTGTATTGGGCGGAGCGTGGCTTGACCGGGAGTGTTCCAAGTTGTATTCTGTCGGTGCCGAAGATTCCGGGACGGGGACATATGGCTTTGCGACTGTAGACAATGGTCATGTTTTGTGCTCAGACCGATGGGAGATATGGTCCTTCCGCTTCAAGGGAGAGAGGGGTGACACAGTATGGCAGACAAGGACATACGTCTGTTCTATCGCTACTGCCCGTGGTACCGGCGGATACTGGGTGCGGTGCTGACGGCCATCATTCTGCCCCCCCTGACCGGCCTGGACCTGCTGGCGGCTGACAGGGTGCAGAAGTCAGTTGCGAAACAGGAGCGACGGAAGAGCGAATACGAACGCCTCCGCGACACGCTGCCGCTGTACGTGCGTGGCGAGTTCCTGCCGCGTCTGCATGGATTGCTGGACCGGGTGACGGCGGCGACAGAGGGCGACTTGGCCGCGTTCCGCGCCGAAGTCGAGAGCCTCACCAAGAAGGAAATGTACCTGCTGAGCCTCGCGCTGCTGGACCGGGCCGGTCGCGAGGATGCCGCCCGCAAGGCGCGCCGGTCAGGCGTGGATGCCGACGGCACGCAGCGGGCGCAACGGCGAGAACACGCGCGGCGCGAGATCCTGACGTGTCTGCGCAGGATCGAGCATTGGGCGCCCTTCCTGTGCCACGCCGACGCGGGCTATCGCACTTCCGCGATCGTCCACATTCAGCGTGCAACTTCCTTCGTTGAAAAGGCCATCGATATGGCCCTCCCGAACGTCGATTCCGCGGTGCGGCCCGCCGACGCATTCCGCAACGCCCGCGCCGCGCTCGATCCGGACTTGAACAGAAGCACGCAAAGGGCGCAACGGGGAATGGCGCCTTGGTCCAACCGTCTCGCCGCCAGCCTGGAGGTCGACCCCGTCCGCGCGGTTGTGGAGAACCGTGCCGCCAGCATCTCCCCCGCCTCCCTCTCCTTGGCGTCCTTTGCGCCCTTCTGTGAAGCGTCTTCGTCTTCAACGCTGCTGGACCTGTCGCGCATCCCCGCCGACCCGGTACTGCTCGCCGGCGCCGCCGACGTAGTCTGGCCGCGCCTCGATGTGTTCACCCCGCCCGCCGACACCGGCGAACCGGTCGCTGGGGACTTGGCGATCTCCGCGCCGCAGACCTCAAACGCCGCCGCCGTCCAGACCCTGGCGAGCGAACTGAAGACGCCCGCCAAGATCTTCGAGTACGTCCGCAACAACTTCGTGTACGAGCCCTACTTTGGCGCGGTCAAGGGCACGGAGCAGACCCTGGCGGAGCAAGCGGGCAACGACGTCGACATCGCCTCCGCGCTGATCAGCGTTTTGCGTGCCGCGGGCGTGCCCTGCCGTTACGCGTACGGCACCGTGCGGCTGACCGCGGCGCAGACGGCGTCCTGGTTCGGGGTCGCCGCCAACCAAGTCGAACCGCTCCTGGCGCACAACGCCATCCCGTACCGGATCGACGGCACGCCGGGCGCCGGCGACGTGCTCATCGACCACGTTTGGGTCAAGGCGTACGTGAAGTACCTGGGCGGCTCTCAGGGCGTCGATGCCGCCGGCGTCCCGCTGAACGGCCGTATCCAGACCGTCGGCGACCTATGGATCGACATCGACGCGTCGTTCAAGCAGCACGCGTTCAGCGCGCGCCGCGACATCGAGGCCGACCTGGGCCTGAACACCGAATCGTTCCTGACCAACGTGCGCGCCCAGTCCACGCGCAGTCCGCTCCCGAGCAACGCCGGCCTGGCGAACGGCACCGGCACGGCCTTGAGCGACGACCGCGTCACCGCACTGCCGCAAGGCTACATCCTGAACGAGATCGTGGGGCTGGCCAACCCGCTGGCCGAGTTCATGGGCCAGCAGAATCTGACGACCGAGACCGTGTTCCGCGAGCGCGCGATCGTGGACGAGGTCTACGGCCTGCTGCCGTGCACCGACCTGTACAAGATCGCGGCGCGCGGTGCGACCTGGTCCGCATTCCCCGACTGTATGACCGCGAAAACCTCGCTGACCGTGCGCGTCGAACCGCTGGCCGACCCCATCCTGAACTACACCGCGCCCGTCGCCACCCTGCTTGCCCACAGCCTGACCCTGACCGCCGTGCCCGCCACGCCCGAGGATGCCGCCGTACTCGCCGACCTGGTCAGCACCGGCGAGATCGATCCGTTCCCCGCATACATGCTGAAGGTCAAGCCGCGCCTGTCGCTGGACGGCGCTCTGGTGGCCGAGAGCGCCACCGCCTGCACGCTCGGCGCCCTGCTGAAACTGTCCTGGCAGTTCCAGCCGGCCGGGACCGACCCGATCGCATTCCCGGTCTCCGACCGCGCCCTGGTCGTCACCGCCGTCGATGCCATCCCCGCCGGCAGCGTGACCGCCTTCGTCTTCGACGCCGGCCAGGTCACCGACGCGCAGATCCGCGAAGCGGCGGCCGCCGTTGCCGGAACCGCTGCCGGTGGCGTCGGCAGCGGTTCCGGCAACAGCTCGGGGGGGACCGGGGGGACAAGTTCCCCCGGCGGGGGCGCGGGGGCAGAGCCATCGCTTCCCGTCCTCCTGCGCGCCATTGGCCTGAACTACTTCTACCAATCCGACCGGTTCGGCCAGATCACCGCCGGGGTGCTGAACCAGTACGCGCGCCGCGACCTGTCCCTGGTCCGCGTCAGTTACGGCCTGACCGTCGAGGATCTGTTCGGCCTGCCGTACATCGCCGCCGCCAGTTCCGTCAAGATGAGCGTCGTCCGCGACGCGTTTTCGGTATCGGCGATCGGGGGTACGGGGGTGCAACCCTTGTCCGCGTCGGGCGGTCACAACGTCGGCGTCGGCGCCCTCGCTCCCGCCAACTACCCCGTGGTGTCCGCCTCCGCCCCCGACACCCGACACTCGACACCCGCGACCGTCTTCACCTTCATCAACGCCCTTGTCAGTTCCGTGCTCGGCGCCAACAGCCTGCAGCAGTCCCTGGGCGGCAGCGCCATCTCGCCCGCGCGCCTCTTCCAGACCGCCAGCAACGCTGCCACACCGCTGATCACCCTGCAGCCCGCGACCGACGCCACGGGCAACCCGACCGGCGCCCCGTTCACCGCCGCCGTGTTCGACGGCCTGGCCCTGACCCTCACGCTCGCATCGCGGAATACCATCCTCGACTTCCTGAATCTCGGCTACACCGTGACCTTCCCGCGCGACCCGGTAACCTGGGGCGGGCTGACCCGCGACCCGCTGCTCGTGGTCGACCCCGTGACCGGCGACAACGGCCTGTTCCTCGTCGCGTCCGGCTACGCCGACAACCTCGTCTCCGGCAGTGAACTCCTGATAGCCACGCCGCAACTCACCGTCCCGCAACTACTTGCGGACACTGCGCCCGCCGCGCCCGCCGGCCTGTGCAGCGCCGCCGCCGACTGGCTCACCGCACTGCCCGACTCGACCACCGTCACCGGCATCGCCTACGTCCCCGCCATCTGCCACATCAAGAATCTGCTTGGGGGCGCCGCCAGCAGTACATCGGGAGGTCTGAAGGGCCAATGGTCCTCCAGCGGGGGTACGGGGGCAGCGCCCCTGTGCTTGTCTTCCCTCAACGTCGCCACCGCCGCGATCGCATTGATCGGCCGCATCGATGCGATCTCCGCACAGCCCGCTATCGTCAACGTCACCAGCGGCCCGCACACCTTCTCCCCGAACGGCGACGGCCAGCAGGACACGTTCAACCTCGCCGCCGCCTGCCCGCGTACGGCGTCGTGGACCGTGACGTTCCGCGACACGCAGGGCAGCGAAGTCCGCACCTTCGCTCCCGCGGACAACCTCGCGCCGGACACCAACAACTCATCGCGCGTGAACCTCGCCTGGGATGGCCGGGATGAGCTCGCCGCGCTCCTGCCCGACGGCCGCTACAGTTACACGCTCACCGCGGCCGGCCCCGGCGGTTCCGCATCGGTCTCCAACGCCGTCGTGCTCGACAACACGCTGCCCACAGCCGCCATCGCCGTCCAGGTGCGCTCATCCGGCGGCGCCACCGCGTTCGCGTTCTCCGGCGCCGCGTCCGACGCTAACTTCGAGTCGTACTTCGTCGACCTCGTCGACGCCGGCTCCGGCGCCCTGGTCAAGACCCTGTTCAGCGGCAACATCCCGGTCAGCGCCAGCTTCGGCGTTGTGCCTTCCACCTCGCTCGTGAACGGCGCCTACGTCGCGAAACTCGGCGTGCTCGACACGGCCGGCAACGTCGCCACCGCGCAGACCGCCGCGTTCACCGTCAACAACGTCATCCCCGACACCACCCCGCCCGCCATCGCCGTCACCAGCGCCGTCACCGATCCGAACGCCGGGGCATTGTCCGGGACCGTGCCGGTGCAGGTCACCGCGACCGACGCCGGCGGCATCGCCAGCGTCGAACTGCTCCTCGACGGCGCGAGCGTGGCACAGACCGCAACCAGCCCCCTCGAGTATTCCATCGTCTGCAGCACGCTCGCCGACGGCCCACACACCCTCTACGCCGTGGCCGCCGACACCGCCGGCAACCTGGCCGAGACCGAGTCGTACGTCTTCCTGACCTCCAGCCCCATCTCCGGGTTCATCGTCACCCCGAGCGTCGCCACCCAGGCCCAGCCCACGCTGACCATCTCCGCCACACTCAAGCAATCCGCCGCCTGGACGCTCTCCTTCACCGGCCCCGCCGCGATCCCCGACGTGGCCGGCACGGGCACAGCGGTCTCCGCCCAACTCGCGGCCACCGGCCGCCCTGACGGCGACTACACCGTCACCCTGACCGTCGCCGGTCTGGCTGAAACACCACAACGCGGGTTCACCATCGACTTGGTAGACTTCGCCCCGGTTGGGGACATCGCACTGGATGCCGGCCCTGTGTTCGCGGACGGGAGCCTGCCCGCGGTCCGCGTGACCGAGGGCCTGCTCGACCTCAACGGCACGGCCAACGATCCGGACGCGGACGACACCGTGTCGTGGCACCTGGCGCTCTACGACCTGGACGGCGTGCGGGTCAAGGACTTCACGCCGCAGCCCGTGGACGCGACCGGGTTCCACATTGGACGCGCCCCAGCCGGTTCCCGGCTGGCCACGTTGGATTTCACGCTCGTGCGCAACGGCGTGTACACGCTCCGGCTCGATGTCAAGGGCGGCAACGCCACGGCGTCCGACGAGGTCCACATCGCGCTGGATTCGCAACTGAAAGTCGGGCAGTTCTCGTTTTCTCAGCAAGACCTTCTGGTCCCTGTCTCAGGCATGCCCATCAGCGTCATTCGCACCTACAACTCGCTTGCCGCATCGTCGTCGTCGTCGTCCTCGGACTTCGGTCCGGGGTGGAGTTACGCGATCGCGGACATGGCCGTGGAGCTTGACGAAACGCGCGGCCTTGACTTCGACGAAGAGGGGAACGACTTCGAGGTGCGCACGGGCGGCGGCCGGAACGTCACGCTGGACCTTCCTGACGGGCGCCGCGTGACGTTCACGTATGGCATCCGTCGCGGCAGCCTCGCAGCCTGGGCGGAATGGACCGCGCCGCCGGGCGTGTATGCGACACTCGTCCCGACCTGCTCGAACCGGATCGAGTACTTCCCGTGGATGCACTGGGAAGCCAGCGACGCGCGGCTGCCTCTGGAGAGCTTCGACTTCCCCGGCTTCGTCCTGACGCTCAAGGACGGCACCGTGTACCGGCTCGGCCGCGGCACGGCGGACGAGCACTTCCAGTTCGACCCTGACACGGGCGAGAACTACCCGGTGACCACGTACGGCCCGTTGCGCCTGGACGCCATCGAGCAGCCGAACGGCGACGAGCTGACATTCCACCGCGCCGCCGACACGGCCAGGCTCACCGGCATTCAGCACGCCAACCGCAGCGGCGACCCGACCCGCAGCCTGGCGCTGGAACGCCAGGCCGTCGGCGGCCTGAGCGTGATCGGGGCGGCGTACGCATTCGATCAGGTCGATACGTCGAGCGGCACACCGCAGCCGGCAGCGGGCGCCATCCCGCACGTGCGCTACGAGTACGAGGTCGCGGCCGCGGACGGCTTGCCCAACCTGACCGCCGTGCACCGGCTCGCGCGCAAGGGTACGGACATCGCCAGTTCGACCTGGGAGACGACCCGCTACGTCTACGGCGGCACGCGTGACGACGGCCAAGGCCACATCTACCAGTACCCGCCGCACTACATCAGCCGGATTCAAGACCCGCGCGGCATTGCGCCGATGAAGACGCTCTACGACGAGGCTGGCCGAGTGATCGGCACCGTGGACGCGTTCGGCAACGAAATCATCCTTGACCACAACCTCGCGGACCGCACCGAAACGGTTTACGACCGGCTCGGCAATCCCACGATCCACGTCTACGATGCCAAGGGTAACGTGACCGAAACGATGGACGCGCAAGGGAATCGGACGTCCCGGACGTATGATGCGAACGGCAATGAACTCAGCGTGACCGACGCGCTCGGGCGCACGACCGCCAGCACCTACGACGGCCAGGGCAACCGCACGAGCGTGACCGATGCCCTTGGGCACACGACCAGCTACACGTTCGACGGGCGGGGCAATCAGACCAGCGTCACCGACCCGCTCGGCAACGTCACCCACAACGAGTATGACGCCGCGGGCAACCTGGTCGCGACCGTCAATGCCCTCGGCCAACGCACGCAGAACCGCTATGACGCGAGCGGCAACCTCAGCGCCACCGTCGATGCGCTCGGCAACGTGACCGCGACCTTCGGGTACAACGCCAATGGTGACATGACCTCGACCACGGATGCCAACGGCGTCACGCGCTCGTTCGGGCACGACGCGGCCGGGCGGCAGACCGATACATCCGTTACGGTGAACGGCGAGCCGGTCGTGACGTCCACCCTGTACGATGAGGCGGGGCGCGTCATCGAAACCGTGGACGCTGACGGCAAGCACAGCTTCACCGAGTACAACGCCATCGGCAAGCCGTGCCGCACCACGGACAAGCTTGGCAACGTGACCGAAACTCTCTACGACGCACGCGGCAACGTCGTCGAAACGCGCTATCCCGACGGCACTTACACACGCACCGTGTACGACGCGAACGGTCGCACTCTCGCGACAGTGGCTCGGACCGTCCCGGGCCGAAGCGCGAACGGCTCGCGCACCGTGTACGACAGCGTCGGGCGTGCAGTGCGCTCCGAGCGGCTGGCCAACGTGGTGATCTCGCTGGTAGAAGACCCGGTCGGGTCAGGCGCGTACCGTTCGGAGTTCGTTGGCGCGGATGCCGTGATCTCCGCCACCGCGACGCGGTACGACGCAGCCGGGCGCGTGATCGAGTCCACTGCGGCCGACGGCGCGGTCACGCGGTATGAGTACGATGCGGCCGGCAAGCAGACTGCCGTCATCGATGCGCTCGGCAACCGCACGGAATACGAATGCGACAACGCGGGCCGCCAGACGCTGGTCCGCGACGCGCTCGGACACGAGACGCAGTTTGTCTACGATGCGCTTGGCCGCCGCGTGCAGACCGTGTTCGCGGACGGCACCGCGATGCAGACGACGTACGATCAACTGGGCCGCCGCGTGGCAGAGACCGACCAGGCAGGAGTCACGCGCGACTTCGAGTACGACCAGCAGGGCCGGTTTGTTGCCGTTGTGTTGCCCGAAGTGCCCGACCCTGAGAACGGCAATGCCGCGACCAGGCCACGCTACGAATACGACTACGACGCCTACGGGCGGCTTGTGGTCATCCGCGACGCCAAGGGCCGCGAGACGACATTCACGCACGACCGGCTTAGCCGGCAACTCACCCGCACTCTGCCGCTCGGCCAGACTGAATCGCAGGCATACAACGATCTTGGCCAACTTACGCACAAGGCCGACTTCAAGACCCAGGTTACCGAGTTCCTGTACGACACACTGGGCCGGGTGAATGCGAAGCGGCTCTACGCCAGCGGCGCAGACGTCCCGCCGGCGGTCCCCCCGTTGGAGACGATCACGTTCAATTATGACAACCTCGGTCGCCAGCACCAGATCGTCGAGACTCGCGGCGTGACGGAATTCACCTACGACCAGGACAGCCGCGTCACCGAAGTCGCCAGTCCCGAAGGCACCATCCGGTACGCCTACGATCCGGTGACTGGCCGCAAGGAGCGTACCTTCACAGCGAACAACGACACGCGCTACGCGTACGACGTACTGGGACGTCTGGTCGCGGTCGCCGTGCATGAGTTTCACGACACGATCCTCTCCGAACCCCTGGTCACGACCTACGCCCACACGGCCACCGGCGCGCGCGAGTCGCAAGTCCTGCCGAACGGCATCACCACGCTTTACGAGTACGACTCGCTGAACCGCCTCACGAACCTGAGCCACTTCAACGCCGGCGACGAACTCCTCGCGTCCTACAACTACACACTGGCCGCAACAGGCCGGCGTGTCGGCGTGGTCGAGAAGCGCCGCGAGGACAGCGGCGTTCTTTCCACCAACACCATCGAGTACACCTTCGACCAACTCAACCGCTTGACGCAGGAGCACGCCAGTTCGACGACCAATGCGATCCCGTCCTTCATGGCCCAGTACACCTACGACCTCGTCGGGAACCGCCTCTCCAAAACCTTCCAGCCCGGCCCCGACAATCCCGAGCCTGCCGACGCGGTCGCCTACAGCTACGACGCCAACGACCGGTTGCTCACGGAAGCCAGCACCGCGAGCGGAACGACGACCTACGGCTTCTCGGACAACGGCGAGATGGTCTCGAAGACCGGGCCGGGCGAAACCTGCAACTACACGTACAACTTGGAGGGGAAGCTTTCCGGTGCCACGATCACGCGCAACGAGGCCGGCCACGCCGTCGATGTCACGGCCGCGTACCAGTACAATCAGCGCGGCTTCCGCGTCCGCCGCCAGTCGACCACTCGCGTTGACGGCGGCGCAGTCATCGACACATCCCGCACCTACCTGCTGGACGAACACAACCTCACCGGCTACTCCCAGACCATCGAGGAGTCCGACGTCGGTGGTTTGGCGCGCTCCTTTGCCATTGGCGACACAATTCTGACGCAGGCGGACTCCACCGGAACAAGGTGCCTGCTTCCGGATGCCCACTCGTCGACCCGCCTCCTGACTGATGCCGTGGGGCTCGTCACCGACCGGTTCTCCCTCGACGCCTGGGGCCTGATGCTGCACGCCCCTGGCCCAGTCTACCCCACCGCTACCGACATCCTCTACACGGGCCAGTACCTGGACGACGAGCTTGACCTCCAGTACAACCGAGCCCGGTGGTATGACCAACGCCTCGGCGGGTTCACCAGCATGGACACGTTCGCGGGCACCCATGAACAACCGCAATCCTTGCACAAACTGGGCTACTGCCACGGAGATCCGGTGAACGGTGTGGACCCATTCGGCGAGTTCACAATGCTTGAGATGTTGGTGGTGGTTGGGGTGTTCGCTTCCTTCCAGAGCAGTGTCGCTTTCGCCGGTCCGCAGCCTGGAAACACGTTCAACTTCACCAAGCCAGAGTGGCTCATGCACAAGAGGTACAAAGACCTCGAGGCCGTGAAGCAACTGCTCAAGTCGGAGATTGTAGGGAGAGAGATATGGCGGAGGTTTATCCGCTGGAATGCATACAGAGCAACCCGGGGACAACCATACCAGATCATGATGAGCGATGCCCTCGGTACTCGAGTTAGGGGGTTGATCATGTACATGCACTCCAAGGGCGATCCCGATAACTGGCCGTGGCGTCAGTACCCAACCGAAATGCTGGAGGGAGAAGACAGAAGCAATTACGCCTCGGGGAACGCACTTGCACACGAACTCGGGCACATCCTGCAGTTCGCTCCTGCCACTTATCCGGGAGGAGGAGATCTGCTGAATATGAATCCAGGCTTCAGAACGATTTTTGGTCCCTATGCTGCCACCTGGCAACGTATGCCGCTGGATGTAGACATGGGGAACGGACGTGTGCAAGAACTGGAGCACGCCGTCTATGAAATGGATGCATCGATGTTCTACGAGAACGGCTATCGAATGGATATTGGTCTCCCACTCCGTCTCACATACCATGGTCACCCGTTCCCATGAGTAGCGTGTGCGAGTGGACTGAAGTCGTCCTGAGAGGACAGGAACAGTCAGGAGAGGGAACATCCCATGAATCCTCGTACAATACTGCCGCCCGCTGCTGCCTCAGCAGCCCTTTCCTTGGTAATTGCTATGCTATGCACAATAGCTTTAACCGGATGCGTTCTCCGCACACAACAAGACAAGCATAGCGAACCGGAGATCATCATATGGGAGGCGGGGCCTTTCAGAGACTTCCACTACTACAAGGAGGTACTCACCCGCATAGAATCGGACGCCCTAACAACTGAGAGTTCAGCCGAAGTCGTATACGTAGCACAGGGCATACACGAGGTAGTTGCATTCCGGAACGGGCTTTCAGTGATGGATGCCATCGAAGACAGCGGCGGATACGACGCGAAACGGCCGGTAGCCGTAGAGATCTTGCGCAGAGGGACTCGCCATAGCTACCAGATCAGGCTTCCGCTCTACTCGAACAAAGGTAGGTCTTTCGTCCTTCAAGAGAACGATATAGTCGTACCTCTTTGGATGGAGCGATGGTCACCTGATTCATCCCATCTTCGAGACACACACCAGACAGAAGAAGCACAGCTTGTCTACTACTATGGATCCGGCAACAGCCCAGAGAGGTTTCCCTACTCCCCAGGCATGACGCTGCAAGATTTGGTGCAGGAACCCACGGGCTTCCTGATCCGCATCACACGGCACATGGACGGCCGAGAGAGCGTGATACACTTGGACTGGCAATCCCTATTAGACTGGTGGCGTTGGTTCCCCCTGCAACCTGGCGATGAAGTCTCTATAGGGGAAGAGAGCAGGTAAGCAAATGCGTGTAAGGTGAAGAAACTCAGATGTCGTAAGGAGCGGGCACCGGGGTCAGGCCTTGACATTTGTAATGGTAGACATCAGAAGTAGTTATCACTAAATATGTTGCAGATCAGTCACTGCACACGACCTGCCGCCGCACTTCTGCTGCTGACCTGCCTGCTGGCCGGGCGCGGGTTCGGGAGCATTCCGCAACGTCCTTCCGACTACGACACCGCCGACCGCGTGACGTCTGAGCAACGCAATGCCTTCGGACTGCTCGGCGTCGTGGACGTGACGCGCGAGTTCGCGCCCGGCACGGACCGGCTGGTCAGCGCCGGGCTGGCGGGCGGGCCACTCACCACCTACACGCCGGACCCGGAAGACCTCGCGCGCGTCAAGACGATCACCGCGCCCGGGTTCAGCGGCTCCGGGGCCAGGCCTTGACATTTGTAATTGATGCGTTGAGCAGGACAGGAACCTCAATGACTGCAACAGAAAAGCGGATTGATCAATGGCCGTGGCGTGCGCAGCGGGAACGCGCCGCGTTCCTGGCGCTGGCGGACGGAACGGTGCTGCGCGGCTACTCCGTCGGCGCGGCCACTGACGCCCTCGGCGAAGTCGTCTTCAACACCGGCATGACCGGGTACGAGGAGATCCTCACCGACCCGTCCTACCACGGCCAGATCGTGACCATGACCTACACGGAGATCGGCAACACCGGCATTAACCCGGACGACCCCGAATCGCGCCGGGCCTACGCCAACGGTTTCCTCGTTCACGAAATGACCGAACCGCGGAACTGGCGCAGCACCGTGTCGCTGTCCGAGTACCTGCGGCAACAGAACATCCCGGCCCTGGCAGGGCTCGACACGCGGGCACTGACGACCAAGCTCCGTACCGTCGGCACGCTGAAAGGCTTCATCTGCGCCACCGGCTCGGTGACGCCCGAGCAAGGCGTCGCGCGCGCCAAGGCCTGGGGCGGCCTCGACGATCAGGACTACGCCGTGAAGGTCACCTGTGCCGAACCGTTCGAGTTCGACCCGGACGGCAGCCTGTCCACAACCTGGGGACTGGGCGTGGAGAAGCTCACGGCGCCGACCTGCCACGTGGTCGCGTACGACTTCGGCATCAAGTGGAACATCCTGCGCCGCATGCGCCAGCACGGCATGCGCGTCACCGTCGTTCCGGCCCAGACAACGGCAGACGCCGTGCTGAAGCTGAAACCAGACGGCGTGTTCCTCTCCAACGGTCCGGCCGACCCCGCGCCGCTCGCGTACGCCATCGCCAACATCCGTGCCCTGATCGGCCGCGTTCCGATGATGGGCATCTGCCTAGGCCACCAACTCATTGGCCTGGCGCTGGGCGGCCGCACGTACCGGCTCAAGTTCGGGCATCACGGCTGCAACCACCCGGTCATGCGCCTGGAAACGCGCGCGGTCGAGATCACCTCGCAGAATCACAACTTCTGTGTCGATATCAAGAGCCTCGACGCCGGCAGTGTCGAGGTCACGCACATCAACTTGAACGATCAGACCGCCGAGGGCCTGCGGCACCGCAAGGAACCGCTGTTCTGCGTGCAGTACCACCCGGAAGCCGCACCCGGACCGCACGATTCGCAGTACCTGTTCGGTCAGTTCCGGGAACTGATGGCAAAGGCGTAGCCGTCCCCGGTCGCGGTCGATTGCAGTCGATTGCGTCCGATTGCGGTCGGCAGCAGTCGACAACGTCCGGAGCCAGGCAGCCCTTCCGTGGTTGTCGAAAGCCACGCCTGGGGGTCCGCCTCGGGCGCTTCGCCCCACCACGAGCACATTTGCAGGGCGCAACCCCAGGGCTGTTTCTTTTTCGGTTTCCAGGAGTTCAGCCGGTGGCTCGGACGGTCCCCGGCCGAAGGGAACTGCGGTCCGGGAAGTCCCGCGCCACAATGCGCTCGATGCCCCCAAAGGCGAAAAAGAAACAGCCATGGCGCAACCCGGTGACGCCTTGCTTTGTCGCCCACCATGTCGTACACTGTAGGTTTTCCCGGAATGGCCGGGCCGGAACGCCAAGCCCGCCGCACTGAAAGCAGTATCGCGCCACAGGACCATCAACGGATGAAAAGACCGACAGAACCGCAAGAGAAGATCATCATTCTGGACTTCGGATCGCAGTACACGCAACTCATCGCCCGGCGTGTGCGCGAAGCCCGAGTCTACTCCGAGATCATCGATGGCGAGGCCACGTTCGACACGATCCAAGCCCAGCAACCGACCGGCATCATCCTCAGTGGCGGCCCGGCCAGCGTTCACAACACGGACGCGCCCGGACCAGACCCGCGCATCTTCGACATGGGTGTGCCGATCCTCGGCATCTGCTACGGCCTGCAGTGGGTCACCAAGCAGTTCGGGGGCAACGTCAAAAAGTCCGGTTCGCGCGAGTACGGCCCGGCCGAACTCCGGCTGGTTGGGGACAACCCGCTCTTCGCCGGCATGCCCGAACGGTTCCGAGTCTGGATGAGCCACGGTGACGAGGTGACTACGGTCGCGCCTGGGTTCGAGGTCGTCGGCAGCAGCGAGAGCGTGCCCAACGCTGCCCTTTTCGATCCCCAACGCCGAGTCTGGGGGGTGCAGTTCCACCCGGAAGTCGCGCACACGCAGTACGGCAGTCGGATCATCCGCAACTTCGCGCGCCGCGTTTGTGGCTGTCACGGCCGCTGGACGCCGCGGGCCTACATCGACGTGGTCACGGAAGCGCTCCGCGCCCAGGTGGGCTCGGACGGCGTGATCCTGGGGCTGAGTGGCGGGGTCGACAGCACGGTGGCCGCCATGCTGCTCCAACGCGCCATCGGCGACCAGCTCACCTGCGTGTTCGTCGACAACGGCGTGCTGCGGCATGACGAAGCGAACCGGCTGTTGAGAGTCTTCAAACAGCACCTGAGCCTGAACGTCAAGTTTGTCGACGCCGGTGACCTGTTCCTCGACCGCCTCGCGGGCGTCGCCGAACCGGAGAAGAAGCGCAAAATCATCGGACACGCCTTCGTTGAGGTCTTCCGCCAGGCCGCCCAGGACGTCCGCAACGCGCGCTTCCTGGCCCAAGGCACCACCTATCCGGACGTCATCGAGAGCTCAGGTATCGGCCGGCACGCCGACAACATCAAGAGCCACCACAACGTCGGCGGCTTGCCCAAAGAGCTGGGGTTCCACCAACTCGTCGAACCGCTGCGGATGCTGTTCAAGGATGAAGTGCGCGCCATCGGCAAGGAGCTCGGCCTGCCGGACGAAATCGTCTGGCGCCAGCCGTTCCCGGGCCCCGGCCTGGCCGTGCGGATTGTCGGCGAGATCACCCGGGAAAGAGTCGGAATCCTGCAGCAGGCGGACCGGATCCTGATCCAGGAAGTGAAGGCGGCCGGGTGGTACCGACGCGTCTGGCAGAGCTTCGTGGTGCTGCTGCCCGTGCAGACGGTCGGGGTCATGGGCGACGAACGCACCTACGAAAACGCCGTAGTCCTGCGTGTAGTCCACAGCAGCGATGGTATGACCGCCGACTGGGCACGCCTGCCCGCGACGCTTCTGGCCAGGATCGCCACCCGCATCACCAACGAAGTGCGCGGCGTCAACCGCGTGGTGTACGACATCACCTCGAAACCGCCCGGCACCATCGAGTGGGAGTAGCGTGGGAAGGCTGTAGGTGTTTAGGCTGTAGGCTGTTAGCCGCCCTAACGGTTATCTCTGCAACAACATGCTTGTCGTAATGGGTGTCGAGCGTCGGGGGGTATTAGCCGTGAGTCACTCCGTCACTGAGTCACTGCGTCACCAAGTCACCGAAGGCCACCCAACTTAGGCAACGTGGCCATAGGAAAGGGCCTGGTGATCTGTCGTATTGCGTGGTGCAACACCAAGCCAGCCCCAAGCCGGCCCGCGAGGACGCGGGCGCTCCAAAGAGCCGCCTCCAAGGAACCGGTTCCCTGATCTCAAGTGGGCGGCATTTCGATCGAACCTACAGCCTAAACACCTACAGCCTACAGCCTCAGTCCCATTAACCATGATCGCCATCATCGACTACAAAGCCGGAAACCTGACCAGTGTCGCGTCGGCCGTTCAGGCCCTCGGACACCCGTGCTGCATCACGTCCGACCCGGCCAAGATCGCCGCCGCGGACCGGGTCATCTTCCCCGGCGTTGGCGCGGCCCGCGCCGCCATGCAGAACCTGCGTGACATGAACCTGGTCGACTGCCTGCGCGCGCTCGCCACGAACGGCAAGCCGTTCCTCGGCATCTGCCTCGGCTACCAGATCCTCTTCGAGTTCAGCGAGGAAGACAACGTGGAGTGCCTCGGCATCCTGCCCGGCAGAGTGGTACGGTTTCCGCAAGGCATGACCGAAGGTGACACGCGCCCGTTGAAGATCCCGCAGATGGGCTGGAACGAGGCCCGGTTCAACCTGCCCCACCCGGTCGCAGCCGGCCTGGCCGCTGGCAGCGAGTTCTACTTCGTGCACTCGTACTACCCGGTGCCGCAGCCCGACCTCGTCTGCGCCACGACAAAGTACGGCATCGACTTCGCGTCCGGCGCCGCGTCCCGGAACCTGGTCGCGTTCCAGTTCCACCCCGAGAAGAGCGGCCGCCCAGGCCTGAAACTGCTCGACAACTTCTGCCGCTGGACCCCGTCTTAGCGAATGAGAAACAGGGGCATGCGGGCGAACTACGTTGGCAGTTCAAGCGCATGGCGCAACGCATGGTCCAACTCTTCGATGCGACTGCCGGACAGGCGCGCGACAAACTGCGTCAGCTTGCCCTTGAACATCAGCATGAGGAAATCGCAGCGAACCGCGCAGACCCGGGGAAGCCCGTCTTCAGCACCGAGAACCACCTCGCTGCGCAGACCCAGTACCTGGCTGTAAACCGGCGCACAGATCACGGTGGACACATCCGGGTTTTCGGCAATGAACGTACGCGACACTACCACGTAAAAACCAGGCCTGTCGCCGCGCTCCGGGACACGGGTTGCCGTCCGATAGATCTCGCCACGTCTCACGGGACCGCCTGCTCCTGAACCAAAGCCTCCAGCTCGCCTTCGAGCTTGGACCGGTGTCGCCGCCAGATCACTCGCTCCTCCTCCTCCGCGGCGCGGGCGTCGAGGCGGCGAAGGTAATCGTGGAGCGCCTCTCGCACCAGTGCGGACCGATTGTGCTCTGCGTCTGGGTACCGCTCCAGCACGCCATCGACCTTCGCCAGTGTTGGCTCGTCTATGGTGACTGCAATAGTCTTCATATTGTAACTATATCGGATGTGCCAATGCCTGTCAAGCCTTACGTGGAGTGCGTGACAAGGCGGGAACCCGAGTGACGCGTCGACGGTGGATGCCAGGTCTCCCGGCTTGGCTTGGTTCAGTCGCGTCGCTCCACACCGGCAGATCGGAAAAGCAAACGCCGAGACGCAACCCGCGTCCCGGCGTTTGTGATTACGCCTGTCCCTGCAAGGTCCGCGGCTCAGCCGTTCTTCTCTTCGAAGTCGGTCATGAAGTCGATCAGCGACGAGACTGCAGCCAAGGGCACGGCGTTGTAGAGGCTGGCGCGGATGCCGCCGACGGCACGGTGCCCCTTGAGCCCGTCCAGTCCGGCTGCCTTGGCTTCCTTCACGAACTTCTCCTCCAGCGCCTCTTCGGGCAACCGGTAGCAGACGTTCATCTTGGACCGGTCCGCAGGCTCGACGGTGCCCTTGTAGAAGATCGACAGATCCAGCCGCTCATAGAGATTATGGGACTTCACGTTGTTGATCTTCTCGATGGCCTCGATTCCGCCGCTGGCCAGCAGCCAGTCGGTCACCAGCCGGAACATGTAAATGCCAAACACCGGCGGCGTGTTGTAGAGAGACTTGGAATCAGCGAACGTCGAGTACCTAAGCATGGTCGTGAGGCTGGCCGGTGTGCGTTTCAGCAGATCTTTGCGGACAATCACGACCGTCAGCCCCGCCGGGCCCACGTTCTTCTGCGCGCCGGCAAAGATGAGTCCGAACTTGTTGACGTCGAAGCGCCGCGAGCAGAAATCGCTGGACATGTCGGCGATCAGCGGGACATCGCCCGTTTCAGGGAAGAAATGGTACTGCGTGCCGTGCACCGTGTTGTTGCTGCAGATGTAGAAGTACGCGGCATCCTGGGGCACGTCCCACTCGGTGCAGTCACCGATCCGCTTGTACTCGTAATGCCGACCGTCGTAGACCACTTCGACATCAGCAAACAGCTTGGCCTCCTTGATGGCCTTGAGGCTCCACTCGCCCGTGTCCGCGTAACAGGCCTTCTTCCCAGGCACGGCCAGGTTCATCGGCACCATGGCGAACTGCAGGCTGCCGCCGCCCTGGAGGAATAGCACCGCATAGTCCGGACCGATGTTCAGCAGCTTGCGCAGGTTCGCTTCGGCAGCGTCGTTGACCTCTTCAAAGGCCTTGCTGCGGTGGCTGGCTTCGACGATGCCGTACCCCATACCATGGTAGTCCAGGAACTCCTCCTGAGCCTTCTTCATGACTTCCAGAGGCAGCGCCGCGGGACCCGCGTTGAAGTTGTAGACGCGCTTTGGATCCATAAGACGAAACGTTCCTTTTCTAGGCTGAACTCAACCCCGCGTGCCGCCCTAAACTCCTGCGAACGATAGGCAAAACATACATGCCAACCACCGTAGGGATCCTCAAAATTCAAGGCGCAGACACCGCAGACGTGTTGCCATGATGTAATATATTCCGCTCCGCCGCGACTGCAACGTCCGCGAGGTAGGGTTCCAGGGCTGTTTCAAGATCCGGCCCCGCGTCTCGGAAGGCCACGCCTCTGCGCACACCAAGTAGGGGCGGCCTGTCCTCAGGCCGCCCCCCCCGGCGTGGGGACACGCCGGGGGTACTCGCCGCACGTGACGGTCACAAATCTTGAAACAGCCCTGGTAGGGTTCAGGGGGCGGCAACCCTCGCCCCCGAGCCGCCGCTGATGAACTTCTCGAGCAAGAGCAGCGCCGCGGGGATAGTCACGATTGAGGCTAATGTCGTCAACACGGCGGCACGGGCCGCAAAGTCTGGCGACCCGCCGTAGCGTCGGGTCACGATACTCGCGCTGACCGGCAGCGGCACCAGCGCATGGAACCGCTCGACGTTCAGACCGCGCGCCAATGAATGGAAGACCAGCAACGGGAACAGGAAGTCGATGACGAGCCGTGACCAGCGGTCAATCTCGGCTTCTTCGATGTAGTGCAAGGCGCGGGCGAGCCAGCCGACGAAGAAGACACCGAACGTCTGAACAACGGCAATGTCGATATCGCGGGTCACCGGACCGCGCGCTCCATGGCAAACTCGGGCTCTTCGGGCCAACCACGTTCGGGTGTGCCGCGACGCGTCTGTTCGCGAATGACCCGGAAACCCATCTTGCTGTAGAGCGCGAAGGCGCGGGCGTTGGCCTTCTGCACCGTCAGGTGCATGACGGGCGGGCCGACGTGGCGTGCGATCTCCGCCAAACGCGTCATCAGCAACCCGCCGACCCCCAGGCCCTGCGCCCGGCGGCTGATGCAGATGCCGAAACCGCTGGACGGTGCGGTTGCGTCTTTCCAGCGGTACCAGGCGTAGCCGCCTATCGCACCGTCAGGCAGTTCGAGAACCAGCACCACCTCCAGAGGACTGAGGGCGCGCCCGGCGTTCCGGCGCGCAGACTCGCGGTCGAGCGGGTGCGGGCAGTAGAAGCGATGGTCCTCGTCAGGGACCTGCTCGTAGAAATCCCCCAGCGCCTCCGCGTCAGACTCAGCCAGCGGCCGGATCACCGCTTCCGTTCCGTCCCGCAGCGCCACCGTTGCAACGGGGAACCGTTCCTGGTCTTCCTTGGTCATACGGAAAGCATCCCAGCGTAGATCGTCTCTGAAATCGGAAACCCAAGGGGTGAGGGATGAAAGCTGAAATCCGAGGTCCAGAGGCCGGAGCGGACACCGGCTCCCCCGCATTCACTTCAGGTTTCAGATTTCAACCCTCAGCCCTCGCCCCCGGGGCTACTCCTTGAGCAATCGCATGTACCCGACGACCCCGAACGAGTAGGCGCGCGAATCCCGCCCCGCGTGCGACTCCACCGGATATGGTAAGAAACTCAGCCTGCGGACACCGTCGTCGTGTCGTTCTTGGCCACCCGAACGAGAACAACCGACACATTGTCCTCGCCGCCCGCCTCGTTCGCCATGGCGACCAACCGCTCGGCCAGCGCCTGCAGGTCGCCATCCCGCTCTTCTGCCAGGACGCGCCCCAACTCCCCCACGCGCACCATCCGGGTCAGCCCGTCGGAACACACCAGGAAAAGGTCGCCCGGCACGACCTCTACCGGCGTCTCCTCCAACGTCACGTCCGGGCTCATCCCCACGGCCCGCGTGATAACGCCGCGGAAGACCCGTGGCAACGTTTCTTCACTCTCCATCCCGAACGCCGCAGCCACCGAATGGTCGACCGTCAACTGCCTCAGTTCGCCGCGACGCATGCGGTAGGCGCGGCTGTCGCCGGCATGCAGGATTGCCGCCCCGCCACCGGGACGCACACCGAACACCATGATCACCACCGTGGTGCCCACTCCCGTAGTTCCCCACGCCTCCGCCTGCGCCCGGATGCACGCGTTGGCGCGGGCCGTCGCACGGTTGACCGCCGCCACCCCGGCCTCCAGTGAACCCACGGAACCCTCCCCCTCCGTTCCCACAAACTCCTCGTGCAACGACTGCATGACGGTCCGACTCGCCATCTCGCCGCCCATGGCGCCGCCAATCCCGTCGGCAACCCCGAAAATCCCGTGCTCGGGCAGACGCAGTACCGCATCCTCGTTGTGCAGCCGCAAGCGCCCCGTGTCAGTCCTGTCAGCAGAATCGATAAACGAAAAATCCATCGGATGGGTACCGCCACCAAAAGAAACTCGTGTATGAACAACCGGACTCGCCGCCGCGGCCACCGGAACACGACCGCGCGCCCCACCCTCGCCCTCGCACGCGATCGTACATCTTTAGAGGCAAGCGCTAAACATACGACTGCGACACCAACTTTTCCACACCACGCTGTGCGGGGGCAGGGCTGTTTCAAGATTCGTGACCGTCGCGTGCGGCGAGTACCCCCGGCGTGTCCCCACGCCGGGGGGGGCCGGCCTGGGGACA
>Ga0156402_1383_pt1 | contig 52249 bp, 36 predicted proteins | sample RifOxyA3_FD_108045 | JGI IMG/M metagenome (GOLD analysis project Ga0156402, IMG submission 108045) | Lentisphaerae bacterium RIFOXYA12_64_32 | reverse complement strand
CCTTGAAACCGGCTCAAGATAGCTGGCCGCAAATGTACAGGTTATTCTTGTACGCCGCCTAACCCACTTAGCGAAAGGAGTTACCTCAACATGAAACGCATCGTTGCTCTGGTTGCTGGCTTGGTGAGTGCCGCGTGCCTGGCGCAGACCGCGTCGTTGCCCAGCTATCCATGTCACCGTACGGCGCAGCCGCCTCAGATCGACGGTCAGGTCGCGGGAGACCCGGCGTGGCAGACCGTTCCCGGTGCCAGCGGCTTCCGGGCGCTCGGCGGCAGCTTTGCGACCGCCAAGCAGACGACGGTCCAGGCATGCTGGGACAACGATGCGATCTACATTGCCTTCACCTGCGAGGAGCCGGACGCGAAGGAACTGAAACCGACCGTGAAGGACGGTGGCCCGGTCTGGACCGAGGATGGGGTCGAGGTCTTCCTGCAGCCCAAGGGCGATGGCCAGGTTTACCAGCTTGGCGTCACGTCCGGCGGCGCCAGAGGCGCCGGCGAGGGCCAGCCCGACATCGCGCCGTGCAGCGCGGCCGCAAAGATTGCCGAGACCTCCTACAGCCTGGAGGTACGCATCCCGTTCAAAGTGCTCGGCTGCGGTGCTCCGAGACCGGGCGAAACCTGGCGCGGCACATTCTGCCGAAACATCTACGCAACCACGTCGGGCGGGGACAAGTACAGCAACTGGTCGCCACTGCAGAACCGGTTCCTCGAACCGCAGAACTTCGGCACGCTCAGTTTCGTGGAAAAGGCATTGCCCGCGGCTGAGGTCGCCGTGGCGACCGAGGAGTTGAACCGCGAATACCGTCTGACTTTGCTGGGCAAGGTGCGGGACGCGTACGCCGCCGGCAAGGGGTACACCCCCGCCCTGGAAGAGGCCGTGAAACACGACGAATTCCGGAAGCAGGCACTGGGACTGCTCGCCGAGTGGCAGAAGATCGAGCAACTGAACCGCGATGCGGAAAGAGCCCCGGTCCTGGACCTGCGCCGCTCTCTCTCCGGCCTGGAAAAGCTCGTCCAGCAATCCTACGAGACCAAGTACTCCTACCTGATCGACAAACTGCTGGCCGAACGCTGACTTGTCGGGTCTGTGGCAAGCGAGAGAAAGCCATGAACCGCGGATGGCGCGGATGACGGATGGGGAAGCGGGGCCGGAACGCCGACGGCGGAAGCCTACTTCCCGCGCGTGGCGAGCCAGATGACGTAGTGCCCGCCCCCACGCCCCCCGCCGCGCGCCCGCTCGCTGCGCTCTTCCACTGTGAAACCCGCTCGACGCAGACGCCGAACGAACGCCCGGTCCGGGTCGGTCGCCCAGATGGCCAGGACGCCTCCGGGGCGCAGCGCAGCGAACGTCGCCGCCAGTCCAGCCTGGGCGTACAGCCAGTTGTTGCCCTGCCGAGTCAGGGCTTCGGGGCCGTTGTCCACGTCCAGCAGGATCGCATCGTACGCGTCCGGTTCCGAGCGCAGGATCCGGGCAACGTCGACCTCCCGAACCTTGACCCGCGCGTCGTCCAGGGGCCGGCCGGCCAGGTCGGCGAGGGGGCCGCGGTTCCACTGCACCACGGCCGGCACCAGTTCAGCCACCACAACCTGACACTTGGCCCCGAGCCGGCGCAGTGCTGCAGCCGCGGTGTAACCCATGCCCAACCCCCCGACCAGGACCCGGGGTTGGGGCCGGTCGGCGATGCTGGCGCAACCCTGTTCCGCCAAGGCCTCCTCTGACGCATGCATGCGGCTGTTCATCAGTTCGCAGGTGCCCAGCCGGATCGAGAAGTCGCTGCCGCGCCGGTACAGGCGAAGCACGTCGTTGCTGCCCGGCATGGGCGCACTGTCAACAAGTTCGAAGGGTATCATGGACACCTCATGCTTCTGCGGTCTGGCCGGCCCGGCGGCAGCATCACACACGCTGTGCAGTGTCCGGCCGCCCCAGCGCTCTATCATAGCATCCGCCCGCGGCCTGGGCAATGTCACGGCGTCACTTCCCCACCCCGGCCATTGCGGGGGACGGTCGCGGTCGGTCGCGGTCGATTGCAGTCGGTGGCGCCGGGAACTGGGCCCCCGGCGTCTCAATCTTCACCGGCGACACAGTCCCACCTCCGCCACAGGGCTGTTTCAAGATCTGGCGCCGCGTCTCGGAAGGCCACGCCTCCGCGCACACCAAGTAGGGGCGACCTGTCCTCAGGCCGTCCCCCAGAGCTGGAACCCGAGCACCTGCTGGCCATCGGTGTACCAGACGAAGAGATCGAAAAAACCGTCCGTGAACCAGCGCCGCCGGTACGGTTCTCCGTCGAGGTCCGGTCTGCATTGCACTTCGTACAGCACCGTCGTTTCTCCAAGAACGGCTCGCCGCCAGCTTTGTTCCGGCTGTCGTGCTCCTGCTGGACCTACCCATAGCACTTACGCTGCTTGTCGGCAAATGCTTACGCCCGCGCGCACGAGATACGGGAAACGTGCCTGGACACGGCCGTCCTCGGCTGTCATTGCCCATGGTCGGTCCATCTGCCGTTGCTGAAATTTGCGAAGATCGGGGACTCCTTTTCGCAAGAATGCGAAAAAGGATCGGTGGCCATGTTGTTTTCGTGTTATAACTCTTTGTCATTCCTCAGGTCGTCGCTACATTACCGTTGTCCGGTCATCGCAGAGTTCCATGGAGTAGTGCCCGGAAAGCGAATTCACGCGGGACGTCGTCTCCGTCCCGCGGTGCGACGTGTCCGGTCGGATGTTCGGCATGTTTTGTGCTTCCTTAATGAGTCTTGGCGATCCATTCCTGCCCCGGCGGGCGTCGGGACCTCTTGCGGAAAGACCGGACGAGAGTACGGGAAAGGCAAGGCGATGACGGGTAAGCGCACACACCTGCCCAAAGCGCTTGTGGCGATGCTGCTTGGCATTGCTCTCTCTCGCGGCGCTGCGGACTCCGCAACGCCGGCCCCGACTGCGCCCGCCGCTCCGGTTCCCGCCGCCACTCCCGACCCGGCCGCTCAGCCGCCGAAGCCCGACGCCGTGCCTGAGGAGATGAAGACTCAGATCCAAGCCGCGCTGATTGACAAGGCTGACAAGACATTGGATGTAAAGGACTTGTGTGTCAGGATTGGGATTCCTTGTCCCCCCGTTTCGGTGCGGGCGGACACGGAGGCCGTCGAGACGTTGATCGAGGATGCTGTCGCCGCTGCGGTTGCCAAGGAGTACCCGGCGGATCAGGAGGCATCGTTCGAGACGGAAGCCCGCGAGGAGTATCCGCTCTACTCCGAAGGCGACACGGTGACGGTTCGGTACTCGCGTGGCGGCGAGGTGAAAGGGCGTTTGTCCCGCAGCGGCCCCAGCCGTGTGAAGATCGGCACCAACTGGGTCACCAAGATCGATCTGACCGAGAATTCCCTCGCCACTCTCGATCGTGTCGCCAACGAGCAGGCCCGGAAGAAGTACGTCCTGCGCAAGACGGTCAAACTGACGCAGAGCCGGGAGGAGCTTGCGCGGAAGCTGCGCCAGCAGGTCGAGCCGGAGCAGTACATGGCCAACGGCTACGTGAAGTGGAAGGGCAATTGGGTGCCGCAGGTCCCGCTGTATGAGAAAGCCTTGAACTGGCACCGGCAGGAACTGGTTGCCAAGCTGGCGCCGGAGGTCACACGGGACGTGCTCACCAACGCAGGATACGTGCAAGTGGGCGGCCAGTGGGTGCGCCTTCCGCCGTCGGTTCCCAAGAAAGTTGAGCCCGCGGTTGCAGTCACCGGCAGCGGCACCCAGACCAAACCCAAAGACGGAGAAGGCATAACAGCCGAAGAGGTTGCATCGACCGACACGGAAACGACCGAGGACGAGGAAGAGAAACCGGTGAAATCCAAGGCGGGGAAGGCTGACGTCTGGGGTTGGGACGCGCCCCAAGAGCAGACCCAAGCGACCGCGTCGGCGCCAGCCTTCGTCACCACAGCCACGCCGCCCCCCGCCCCGCCGCCAACCGCCGCCGCGCCGAGCGCGCCCCAGGCTCAGGCCTCGCCGCCGCCGACCGGCGCCACCGCCCAGGAAGACCTCGGTCCGCTGCAGAAGAACCTCAAGACCACGATCATCAGCGTGGTTGTGTTCGTGTTTACCTTCCTGATCACCCCGCTGCGTCGTGTCCGCAAGTTCTGGAACTGGGTGAACCCGGCGGAGTGACGGGATGTGGGGCCGGTGTCGGGTGTCGAGGGTGGTGGACGCCACCTGCCCCATGCGGGCCACGACTGCCAGTTTCGGGGCCAGTCCCGCAGGCACCGGCAGGACGAAGCGCGTGCCGGCATCCACCACCGACGAGTGCTTGGCGTACGAGAAGACACGCTCGCCCGGCTTTACCGCCGTCACGTTTGTTCCCACGGCGACCACCGTTCCGACATTACCGTACCCGGGAATGTAGGGCAGGGGCGCCCAACTTTAGCCACCGCTCAGAATGGCCATTTCCGTCCCGGCGCTGACGATGCTGGCCTCGGTCCGAACCATGACCGAATTCGGCCCCGCCGTCTCGGGGGCCACATCCAGGTTCGCAAACTCGACCGTCCATGGCCCTGCAAACCGTACTGTCTTGCCCTTCATCGGTGCACCTTTCCTTCTTCGCGACCTGTGCAATCACCCGACCCCACCGGCCTTGTGCCGGTGCTGAAGGAGGTCGGTCGGCCAAATGGACCGCCCCCCCCCGCTCCGAAGCCGCCCAGTTTCACCCACGACCGCGCCGCTTGGAAAGTCCTGTGGCCTTGGCATATTACCGCAACCCTGAGGAGGGGGGATGCGGACGTTTTCGCCGCCCCTCCTCGCGGGACCGGAACACGAGGAGTTGACGCATGCCGGCTGTCTACAATGGAATCGGTACGTGGTACTATGGAAAGCACAACCGGTTTGAGCACCCCGGGCAGTGCGAAAACTGCAAGCGCGGCGGCATGCTTGCTTCCTACGACACCACCGAGTACTTCGTGGTGCTGTTCATTCCGCTTTTCCCCATCCGCAAGCGACGTGTGATTGACGAGTGTCCGGCCTGCCATAAGCACCGGGTCATTCCCCTCAAGGAGTGGCTGGAGCTTCGGACCAAGACGTTTGCGGAACTGGAGGCAAAGTACCTCCAGGACCGGACCAGTGTCGACACGGCCCGGGAACTGATCCGCGCTCTGGCGGGCCTGCAGGACGCGGCGCGGTTTCGGAAGCGCGCTCCACACATCGCGCAAGCTCTCAGTGGCAACGAGGAAATCCTTCGGCTCCTCGGTGGGGTGTATGCCTACTTCGGCGATCAGGCCGAGGCGGAAGACCTTTTCCGGAAAGCGCTGGCCATCAGCGATACGCCGGCCAGTCGCGAACGGCTGGCTGAGAGCCTGGTCCGCCAAGGCAAGCCGGAGGCCGCCGAACCTCTTCTCCAGCACGTGGTCAGCCAGAAGGCGCAGGACGGGTTGTGGTGCCTGATTCTGCTGGCGGAAGGCTATCAGGCCAAAGGCCTGCACGACCAGGCGTTGCACGTGCTGGATCAGTGTCAGGCGATCTTGCCGGCGGTCGCCAACGACAAGGCGTTCCGGCGTCTGCGCAAGCTCTCGGAGAAGAACCGCATCTCCCGCAAGCCCGTGAAGAGCAGCGCGCTCTCCACCAACTCCCGGGTCGGCGACGCGGGGGCAGGGCTGATCCTGGCGCGCTATGTTGGTCCGGCCCTCGGCGCGGTGCTGCTGACGGCGTATCTCGTCGCGTCCTACCACCAGGGCCGCGCCCGCGACATCTACCTCGTCAGTGGCCTGGAGCAGCCGTACCGGGTCAGGTGCAATGGCGTCGAATACACGCTCGCACCCGGCCGGGCCGAGACGGCCACGGTCGATGAAGGCAGCCTCTCCATCGAGGCGGTCGACGCCACGCCGATCCCCGCGCAGGCGGTCACGATCGCCACTCCGTTCTGGAGACGGATCTTCCTGAATCGCACGTTCGTCGTGAACCCGGACCGGGCTGCCGTGCTGGTGTGGCAGAAGACATACTACGCACCGGAGGGCAAGGACGCCCCGGAAGGCGAAACCCGCCTGTTCGCCGGCGCGCCGCTCCACGAGTTCCGCGGCCTGGACTACCGGTTCGAGGACTTCCCCGAATCGCTGCACATGTCCTCCAATTCCGGGGCCGTCGCGCGGGAACGCGTGACGCTGTTCCCGTCGAAGGGGAACGGTCCTACGGCCCAGTGGTTTCTGCTGACCACCGTGGAGAGACTCGCCGGACTCGAACCGGCCGCCAACGCTGCCGCCGCCTTTCTCTCCTGCGTCCCTGACTCGTACATCCACCTCCGCTTCCTTGAAGACCGTCTCGATGACGCGCAGATGCTCAAGGCCCTGACACCCGTCCTGGACCGCAAGCCGGTGGCGGTGAGCTGCCACATTGCCTACCAGCAGGCCCGGGAACGCGCCACGCCCGACTGGGATCTGGCCGGCGAGTACCGTAAGCGCCTGGACGCCGACCCAGGCAACCCCGATCTGCTGTATCTCGCGGGCCGGGCCATGGCCAGTCCGCAAGACGGCCTGGCCCTCATGCGCCAGGCGGCGGAGTCTCCGACGCCAACCCCGTTCGCGCTTCAGTATCTCGCAACCCGCGCCCTGTACGCCGGGGATCTCCGCGCCGCCGTCGCAAACAGCGCCCGCGCCTGCACCGCCGCCCCGGACAACGCGCGGTTCACCGCTCACCTCATCCGGTCCCTTCTCGCCGCTGGCCAGTACGACGAGGCGGCCCGCGGAATTCAGGAATGCACCAAGGCGCAACCGAAGGATTGGGCCTGGCAAGCGATGTATCTGCAGTGTTGTGTCCTGCAGAAGCGCGTGGCTGAGGCGCAAAGTACGGTCGACCGCCTGGCTCAGGACGCGGAACAGCAGTCGGGGGCCGAGTACGGCAAGGCGCTCCGCACCAGCCTGGAGACACGCCTCGCCTACTACGCCGGTGATTTCGAGCGCTTCAAGACGCTCACGGCGGCCTCGGAAGACCCTGACGACGCGTTCGCCGTTGCCGTCACGAACGGGGACCTTCCCGCCGCGGCCAAGATGCTCGACCAGTTCCAGCGCGGCGACAAGCTCGAGGCGGCCTTGACCCTGTACGTGGCCGCCAAACTCCGCGCGGAGGCGGCCCTGGCGAAGGAGTTTCTGGACAAGAGCGTGGAACTTCTTCGTGCACAAAGCCCGAGTGGGCGGACCGCCGCCGACATGCTCTGCGGCGCTGTTCCCGTGGACGCCGAGACCGTAGCCAACCTGCGGTTGGGACACGAAACGATGCGACTCGTCATGGTCGCCATTGGGCAGGCCAGGCCCGAGTGCAGGCCGGTGTGCTTCCCCGTGGCGCAGCGGTTGAACTTCTGGCTCGAGTTTCCTCACCACCTGCTGGTCGCCGCAACCCGGCCAACGCTGTGAGGCCGGTCGCACGGTGGCGGCCAGGTCTCCCGGCCCAACCGTCGCCGATAGCGGTCGATCGCAGTCGATTGCAGTCGATTGCAGTCGATGCTTCTCCAGGGCCAGAAGGCCGGCAGGGAGCCCGTCGCTTCGGAGTGGGCGGCAAACCGGCGTTTCATCACGTCACCCGCGATGCACGGCCTTGCGCACGCCGCACTCGTCCTGTAGTTTACGCGTTGCCATCAAACAGGAGGAATGAACCCTATGCGCATCGCTCTGCTTTCGACCTTGCTTGCCACCGGCTTTGCACTCTCCGCACAGGAACTGAAAGTGGGGCCGTGGACGTTTACCCCGGCCGCATCCGGCGTCGGCACGCTGTCGTGTGACGGACGTGTTGTCGTCAGCAGTGTGATCCTCGACGGATTCGTGCCCGGGTGGAAGGCCGGTCGGTTCAACTTCGGCGGCGCCGCGGTCACTCCTGCGGCAGACGGTCGCAGCCTGACGTGGACCAAGGACGTTCCCGGCCAGGCGCAGATGTCGCTGACGCTCAGTCTGACCGAGACGGCCGCCACCTGGTCGGTCGCGGCGACCGTCCAGCCGCAGGGGCCCTGCGAATTCCTCCTCTACCTGCCGGCCGACACGTACTGCCTGGCCGACGGCACCGTCCGGGGCCGGATCGGCGCCGCCGCCTTCGATGCCGACCAGCGCACGTTCCCGTCTCTGTCGGTCGAGAAGGCGCTGGTCCTCGACCAACCCGAGTACTCGGTGGCGTGGACCTGCGCCGGCGAGCCGGGCCGATTCTCGCTCCAGGACTGGCGCCAGCGCGAGTCGAAAGGGTTCCGTCTCGTGCTTACGGCCGACGCCAGTGACGCGCCGGTGCAGATGACGGGCACGGCCAGTGTCGCCATCGTGCGGTACGACGCTGCGGAGTCCGCACGGCGCAAAGAAATCCTGCTGCAACGCACCCGTTGGTACAGTGCCGCGGAATTCGCCAATCCTGGCTTCGAGGATGGCCCGACCGGCTGGAACGTCCCGGCCAACGGCAGTGTGGCCTCGGAAGGCGCACACGGCGGGACCCGCTGCGCTACGCTCACGGTCAACGATCCCATGACCGAGCCGGTCTACATCACGCGGCAGATTCCGGTCGTCGGTGGGTCGTGCTATCAGGCGCACTGTTTTGTGAAAACCAAGGGCGTGGCCCCAAAACCGGGGAAGATGGACAGTTGCGGCGCCGGGTTGATCGTGGAGTGGTCCGACAAGAACGGCAAGTGGTTCGCCGCCGGCGAATATGCCTGCAGTCTGTACGGCGACCACGACTGGACGCGCAAGACCTGCGAAACACTGCGCGCCCCGGAGGAGGCCGGTTTCGCGGAGATCTTCCTCGCCGTGCGCGGCACCGGCACCGCGTGGTTCGACGACCTCGAACTGGTCCGCGTGCACAGCGCGGTTGCCCTGGAATCGCCTTTGCCGGGCGAGCGTGTGGCCGACAACACGCCCACCTTCCGCTGGCGCAACGACGCGCGCGCGGCCCAGTTCACCCTCGAGCTGGCACAGGACCCGGCGTTTCCCGCCGCGGCAACGCAGCCGTTCGCCGCTGAGGACCCGTGCTGCACGCTCACGACACCTATCGCCCCCGGTACGTGGCACTGGCGCGTCACCGCGCCGGGCTACGAGCCCAGCGCCACCTGGACGTTCGAGCAGACGGCGCCGGCCGACGCCGACTGCACGGCGCCGGTGATCATCACCAATGCCATCCGCGTCACGGACGGTGGCGCCGCCGCCGAGATCCTGGTCTCCGACGAGCGCGGTGCGCCACCCCAGGTCCAGGCCGAACTGGCCGGGAAGACCGTGCAGGCCCAGGTCACGCCGAAAGACGGTGTCTTCTGTGCCGCGCTGACCTGCACGCCCGCGTGGCAGCAGGGCATGAACACGGTGCGTGTCACAGCCGCCGATGCCGCCGGCAACCGCACGGAGCGAGACGTCTGGATCGTGAACCAACCGATCCCGGAGAACAAGGTGCAGTTGGACACGGATGGCGCCTACGTCTGCGCCGGGTCGCGCATTTTCCCGTTCGGTATCTACCAAGTCTCGCCCGCGGCCATGCCGACGGTCAAGGCAGGCGGTTTCGATGTCGTACACGTCTACACCTGGGAGGGCAACCAGGACGATGTTGCGGCCCGGGCCTACCTGGACAGCGCCTGGCAGAACGGGCTGCGCGTGTTCATCGGGTTCGACCGTGGCGGCGGGTCGGGCAACGGCATCGTGCAGGGCAACTTTGCGCACGTGGCCAACCGCGTGGCAGCACTCTGCGACCACCCCGGCCTGTTCTGCTGGTACCTGTTCGATGAGCCCGAGGTGCCGGACCAGTACGTGTCGCCGCGCACCCTCACCGCGTTCGCCGACTTGATCCGTCGCCTCGACCCGTACCACACGGTCGTCATGACGACCTGGGGCAACCGTATGAACCTGTACCGCCGGACCTGGGACACGCACTGGACCCAGGCGTACCAGAAACCGGACGGCGTCGTGCGCCAGATCCAGGAACATCGCAAGCTCCTGCTCAACGACTCGCCCATCACGCTGCTGGTGCACTGCTACGACCAGGAACAGAAGAAGCTGATGAACGGCGGCCAGGCGCCGGATCCAACGAAGTTCCAACCCGACCCTGACTGGATGCGCGCCGCGGCGTTTGCCGGCGTCACCCAGAACATCAACGGCCTGTGGTGGTGGTGGTATGCGGACACCGCCAAGGACTGGCTCACGGTCGCCGACGTCCCGGACGCCTGGGCCGGCCTGACCCGTGTCGTCAGCCAACTCCGCGAACTGACGCCCGTGCTGACCGCGCGCGAACCGGCGCAGTCAACCGCGCTTGAGGTGGACAAGCAGAAGGTCGAAGTCTGGTGGAAGACGGTTGCCGGTGAGACAACCGTGGTGGCGGTCAACACCGGCATCGAGCCGGTCACCGCGCAAGTCCCCGCTGCCGGCGACGGCCCGGCGCAAGTCCTGTTCGAGACCCGCGCGGCAGAGCGCAAGGCCGGCTTCATCACCGACACCTTCCCCCGTTACGCCGTGCACGTCTACCGCTTCGCCGCGCCGTGACACCGCACGTCGCGCCGTGACACCGCACGTCGCGCCAGTGGCGCGGGCAGTCCCTTGGCCACGGTCCCCGCAATGCCCGGAATGACGGTCGCGCGCAGGCTCGCACTTGGCCGGTAACATCCCAGGCTCCGCCAGGCCGGGAGACTTGGCGACCGCGCTGCAACATGGCAACCTAAATCGGGGAGACATCCGGGTTGATTTCGTTCGTACTTTGCCGTACACTTTGTCGGAATTCACTGAGCGCGGCTCGTCCGAGGCCAAGAACAGAGGAGTCACACGAATGGCAGTGTTTCGACGTGGGCTGGCGCTGCTGGTGTTGTTCACCGCCGGACGGGTCTCGAACGGCTGGAGTGACGACTGGCCGCAGTGGCGCGGCCCGAACCGCGACGCCGTGTCGGCCGAGAAGGGGCTGATGCCGCAGTGGCCGGATGGCGGTCCGCCGCTGCTCTGGAGCATGGCCGGCGTCGGCAAAGGCTACTCCGGGGTCGTGGTGGTGGGCGACCGGCTGTACACCATGGGCGACCTGCGGGACGGCAAAGCCCAGTTCCTGATCGCTGTCGACCTGAAGACTCGCGAGCGCGTGTGGGCCACGCGCGTCGGGCCGCCGTACGGCGACGGTGGTTCTCGGTGCACACCGACGGTGCACGACGGCCTGATCTACGGGCTGGGCACGGATGCGGACCTGGTCTGTGCCGACGCCACCAGCGGCAAGGAAGTGTGGCGCAAGAACCTGGAGCAGGACTTCGGCGGGCAGATGATGTCGGGTTGGCGTTACAGCGAGTCGCCGCTGGTGGACGGCGAGCGGTTGATCGTGACCCCGGGCGGCGACGCTGCGGCGCTCGTGGCGCTGGATCGCAAGACCGGCGCGGTCATTTGGAAGTGCGCGCCACCGGGCGGCGCCATGGGCGGCGCCGGCTACGCGTCGGCGGTGGTCTCGGACGGCGGCGGGGTTCGCCAGTACGTGACCCTGATGGGGCAGGCCGCCATCGGCGTGAAGGCGGATGACGGCACGTTCCTGTGGGCGTACCCGCAGGTGGCCAACGGCACGGCCAACATCCCCACGCCGGTTGCCTTCGGTGATTATGTCTTTGTCTCCACCGCCTACGGCAAGGGCAGCGCGCTGCTGAAGCTGGTCAAGACGGCCAAGGGCGTCCAGGCGGAGCAGGTTTACTGGCTGGATGCCAACACCTTCCAGTGTCACCACGGCGGGTTCCTGCGAGTTGGCGACTACCTCTACGGCGCGCACGGTCACAACCAGGGCGCCCCGATCTGCATCGAGCTGAAGACCGGCAAGGTGCTGTGGCGCGGGAAACAGCCGGGGCGGGGCTCAGGGGCGCTGCTGTACGCCGACGGCGAATTGTACTTCCGCTACGAGGACGACACGCTCGCGCTGGTCGAAGCCACGCCGCAGGAGTTCCGCCTGAAGAGCACCTTCAAGATGCCGAGCCAACCCGAGATGGGCGGGCCCGGTTGGGCGCACCTTGCCCTCGCGAACGGCAAACTCTACGTGCGGCATGGCGACGTCTTGCTCTGCTTCGACGTGAGAGGCACGTGACAGCTCGGGGATGCCACGGTCGTAGGGAATTGCCTGGCTCGCGGGGTACCGCCACGCTGCCGAAGAGCCCGCGAGACGCGGGCGCTCCAGGTAGGCGGGAGGCAGCCCCTGTCATTGCGGCTTTGCCGCCGACTCCTTCTGCACGCGTTCGACGAGGCTGTCGATCTCCTTGTTCCAGGCCTTGAGTCGTTCCTGGACTTTGGCCTCATCCTTGATGTACTGCCGGACCTCGGCCTCGCTGAATTTCCGGCTTTTGTCGATGCACCCCTGTGCGTCGTCCTTCTTCCCGGTGGCCAGCAGTGCCAGGCCTTTACCGAGCCAAGCGTTGGAGTCGGTCGGGGTTTGGCGCAGGACCGCGTCCATGTCCGCCAGCGCCGGGCCGTACTGCCGTTTCGCGAACCGTGCCCGGCCGCGTCCGAACAATCCCTGCACGTTCTCCGGGTCGACGGCCAGCACCGTAGCCCACTTGGCCTGGACCTCCGCCCCGACACCCTCCAGCGCCGTCGTGCCCACCGGCGTCGGGAACGCGTCAGCGCCCCCCGGTCGGCGGACCGGCCGATCACAGGTTGGTGTTACTCGTGCCGGTTCGCGCCGCCGCGGGTCTTGCGCCCGGACGAGCGGGGCGGCGGCGCAGAGTGACACGCCAGTAACATGGGAGTCCATAGCCATGAGCAGGCTGGATTCCCGGCCCGGACGGATGCGCTGCAGGCGGCGAGGTCAACGGGCGCACCACTCATGTCGCTCCCGGCAGGCCTGGTCCGGTTTGGGAGGCAAAAGAACCGTTGGTAAATTCGTCCCGCCCTTTTTTCACCCGCCACCGCTTGCTTTTGTTGTCAGGATAGGGACTATTGTATCTGCCATATGGTTCTCGGGGCCACGTGGTGATCTGTTGTAAGGGAAAGACGGTCATTGGCCCCGCCAGGACCGGGATATTCAGGGAGGAAGGTTAGGGTTTGGTTTCGGCCCTGTCGTAGTTTCCCCGTGTCGTTCGTCGTTTTCGTTGCGGGCGAATTCTGTCTACGCCAAAAAATGAGAAAGAGTTAATAAACGTCACAGTGGAGCGGCAACCCAAAGCAAGAAGGAGAGTGGACATGAAGCGGTACGTGAGGGGCATTCTGGCGGCGTGTGCTCTGGCGGCAGCGTTCGTGATCGGGACCGCGGCAAGGGCCGAAGACGGTGGGCGGATGGCCGGCGGCGGCATCACCTTCGGCACGCTGGGGGGCGACCACTACATCGAGGGTTCCACCGACGTCTTCATTCCCTTCTGGCTCGACGAGACGCAACTCATTTTCCTCGACCCGCGCTGCATGCTCGATGACAACGACGAACAGGAAACCAATATCGGCCTGGGCTACCGGTTCGGCTTCCCGGACATGAACCTGATTCTCGGCGCCAACGCCTTCTATGACTCGCGCTGGACCGAGTCGGACAACCAGTTCGACCAGATCGGCGTCGGCGGGGAAATCCTCCAGGAGTGGTTTGACGCGCGCTTTAACTACTACTGGCCCGAGGACAACGAGAAGTCGGTCGGCGGCGCACCGGTTGGCTGGGGCGATGGGTCGGCCTCGGGACACGGCATCGTCCAGCAGGGCTACGGCAACGTCGAAGCCCCGCGCGAAGGCTGGGATGGCGAACTCGGCTTCAAGGTCCCGTTCATCTGCAAGTGGCTCGACCTGCGCGTCTACGGCGGTTACTACTGGTTCGACAGCGAACTGTCCGACGGCGATGAGCTGGACGGCTTCAGGGGCCGTTTGGAAGCGCGCATCCTGCCCGGTGTGATCCTGGACGCCGAAGTTTACGAGGACGATGATCTGATCGGGTCCGACTGGCTGGTCGGCTGCCGTGTGCGCGTCCCCTTCGATCTGGGCAGTGTCTTTGAGGGCAAGAATCCGTTCGCCGGCACGATGGAGCAGTTCAAGGGTCCGCAACCCACACCGTTCACCGCCCGCATGACCGAAATGGTGATGCGTGACCGCTATCTGCACATGGAGACTGGCGTCAGTGACTCCCCGACCAGCACCCAGACGGTCCTCGATGACGTGGCCTTTGTCGACCTCGATGGGGGCGACGACGATAACCCCGGGACGGCCGAGGCGCCGTTCAGGACGATCGAAGCGGCCCTTGCTTCGGGTTACACCAACATCCAGCTCGCCGAGTCGTCCGAGGACGCCTATGAACCCTATGTCGACCGGGCCACGAATAACTTCAACATCCCGGCTAACGTAAGTCTCTACGGTCTGGTCCCGTTGAACGGCGGCAGGGTCTATAGCGGCCGAGGCCGGGCCTGGGTCAACGGCACGGAGGACGGGCCGACCTTGGAGCTGGGCGGCAACAACACGGTCTACGGCTTGAGGATTACCCACAGCGACACCGGGCTTGACGAAACGTCCGACAACATCAGCAATACGGACACCAGCATGACCGGCGTCTATGCGGTGAACAAGACGAACCTGACGATCCAGAACAACGTCATCATCGACTGCACCAACGGCATTGTGATCAGTGCCAACGACAGTCTGGACAACCTCAACGTCGCGATCAAGGACAACGCGGTGCGCACCGACGGTTCGGCCGCGATCGTCTACGCGGACCGGAACGGCGGCGGCCGCGCGGCGGGCCCCACGTTCACCGGGACCTTCTCTTCGGGCACGGACGGCGAATTCACCGGCTTTGACGGTGACGGGCTTCGCGTGTACGCCAATGGCTTCGACACCGTCACCATGACCTTCACTGACATGAAGGCCAACGACAACAGCGCCTCCGGTATCGATGTGCGGATCAACGATGCCGTAGAAGCGTCGGTGACCTTCAGCGGCGTCAACACCGTCACCCATAATGGGTGGGGTGGTGGCGGTGGGGATGGCGTATATGTCGACATCAACACGACCGGCGGCATTCTGGCCTCGTTCTCCGGCCTCGACGTCTCGGACAACGGGGACGACGGACTTGCCGTAGATCTCTATGACGATGGCACGGGCGGCGTGGTGGCGACGTTCAACGGCATCACCGCGAGTTCGAACGGGTATGACGGTATCTACGCCGATATCTGGAGCAATGGGGGCAATGTCAGCGCCACGTTTGAGGACATCACGGCCAACGACAACGGCTACTACGACGACGACGACCAGTACTACTACGGCGTCGGCGTGGACGTCGACGATATCGGGACGGGCGCGGGCAATGTCTCCGCGACGTTCAGCAACATCACGGCTGACGGCAACGCCGAAGAGGGGATGTACGTTAATTCCATCGGCTCGGAGGCGGGTAACGTCAGCGTCACGGTGACGAACGTGAGCGCCAACAGGAACTCCAACGACAACTGGGATGAAGACGGCATCTTGTTTGACGACATCTGGACCGATGCCGGCAGCATCACCCTGCTCTTCGACGCGATCACGGCCGACTACAACGGCGACGGCGGCCTGGACGTCTGGGCCGGCGCGACGGGCGGCAACGTGAGCGGTACGTTCAGCAATATCGCGGCGTCGTGGAACGACTCATCGGATGGTGTCACCGTCGGAACGGAAGCCAATCTCGGCGGCACGAGGGCGGCGGCCGGCGACACAACACTATCGTTCACGAACATCACCGGCGACGGCAACGACAACGACCTGATCGACGTCGACGCCGACGGCGACGGGACGCTGACCGCCACGTTCAGCAACATCAGCGGCAGCGGCAACGGCAACAACCTAATCGATGCGTGGCTCTATCCGGACGACGGCGGCAGCGTGGCGTTCAGCAACATCACCGGCTCCTCGAACGGCGAATGGGACGTTGGCGGGGACCTGCAAGCGATTGACGGCAATGTCAGTGCCACGTTCAGCAATATCACGTCGAACCACGTCCAGGACGACGTCGGTATCGGCTTCAATATGGGCACCGACAACGGGTCGGCCAGCGCGACCTTCAGCAATGTGAATGTGCAGGATGCCGCGTACGACGGCATCTATCTTGAAATCTACGGGACGACCAGCATCAGCACCACGCTGACCAACGTCGTGGCGAAGTTCAACGGAATCTATGACGAGGATCCCGGCGTGTACATCGAGGCCTACGAGGCCGACCGTGCCGTGGGCACGATCACGATCAGCGGCACGAACAACGTCTTCGCCAACAACTACGGAGACGGCCTCGCGATCGACGCCAACAACGCCACGGACTACCTGCTGAACTTCGGCACCGCGGCCAGCGCCGGGAACAACTCCTTCTACAACAATGGCGGGGACGGCCTGAGCAACTATGGCAGCGGCACTGTGAGCGCCGAGAAGAACTGGTGGGGAAACAGCGAGCCGTCGACCTCGGGCGATGTCAATGCCGGCAGCCCGCTGACGAGCGACCCGAACCCGCACTAGTTCGGATAAAGGATTGATCGTGTGTTTTCAAGAGGGAGCGGGTCCGCGCGGACCCGCTCCCTTCGTTTTTCGACCTGTGCGGGCAAATCCATAGAGGGAAGAAGCGGTGCCACGTGCGCCAGGATGCCCCCGTTCGTGGGGTTGTCCGCGGCGGCGGGTAGTGGCGCGGGACCTCTGGGACCGCGGTAGGGTGCGTCGGTTCGTCCCGAACCGAGGCCCTCGGCCGGGGACCGGCCGGCGCACCCTGCTTCGGCGCGGGACGCGCCGAGCCACCGTGGCCGTATTTCCGCGAGGCCGGGTTACCCGCACAGGTCGATTTTCCATCCAAAGCATTGATTGTATCAATTAATAGCGAGTAAAGCCAACCGGCGGACGCCTTCAGTCGCCGTACGTTTCGCTGACAAGTCAACGGGTCAATCAGGCACCTCTCCTGACGGCCGATCGCGGCCAATGTGTTGCCATTAATTGACATTAGCAAGTTGTGGTGTATTGTTCAATTATGGAGTCTTCCGGGCAACTGAAGTTCCAGCCCAAGGCGGCGCAGGTCAAGCAGTCGCTGGAGGAGGAGTTGCGGCAGGGTGTGTATCCAGCTGGCACACGGCTCCCCACGGCCCTGCAGTTGGCGAAGCGCTACGGAGTCAGCAACAACGTCGTGCTGAAAGCCGCGCGATTGCTCGTCGACGACGGGTTGGTCACGGTGCGTGTGGGCACCGGCATCATCTCGCGGACGAACGGCGGGGCATCCGTCGCTGCTGCGCCTGACCTTGGCGCTGCCTTTCACACCGGGGCGAGAAAGAAGGAACTCCAAGTCTGGGTTGAGGACTACGAGCCCTGGCAGCAGCGGTTCTGGCGCCGGTTCTTCCGCGATTTCGCGCGTCAGCACCCCGACATCACGCCGCGTGTCTGCTGGGGGCCCGAGGCCAAGACCGCCAAAGCGCCTGCGGATCTGGTGATCGGTGGAACGGTGTACTTCAGTTCGCTTGGACACGCTGTCGGCGACCTGTTCGACCTGGAGGCGCTCCGGGCGTTCGACTTTGGCCCGGCAACCCCGCGCGTCGTCGACTGGCCAGACCTTGAGTGGGCGCACCGGCACCCCTTTCTTCCCATCGGTTTCCAGGTTCCCCTGATCTATCTCCGGCGCACGCACGACCAGCGCCCCAGCCCCGAAGACCGGAATATCCTGGACTTCGTCCGGCGCGTCCGCCGCGCCAGTGGTCAGCCGGTCCGGCACTACATGATGGGCGTCTTTGCGGCCTTGGTCGACATGGGGTGTACCTACCTTAACCCGCGCGAGGGCCGCATCGAGTTCGGCGATCCCGCGCACTGGCGCGAGACGCTGCGGCAACTCCGCGAGCACTGGGCCAGCGGCGACCTGCTCACCGGCGACCTGACCACCGACCGCAACACGTTCATCCGCGACGGCCTCGGCCCGGTGGCCGCGACCATGGAAGGCCCGGTCCAGAGCCTGGCCGCGTTCAAGCCGGAGGACGGGATCGAGGTTGTGCCCTATCCCGTGGACCGGGTCGCGCCGGTTTCCATCGTCGCCGGCTGGATCAGCCGGGCCAGTGCCTATCCTGAGGAGTGCCTCCGTGTGCTGGGCGCGTTGCGGGCGCCTGAGGTCCAGACGGAACTGGCGCAGCGCCATCTCATGCTGCCGTTGGACGAGAATGTCCTGACCCAAGCCGGGTACGGCGATCTGGCGCGCCGGCTCCAACGGTGTGCGAAGCACCTGATCATCCCGCCCGACCCGCTCTTGGCGCGTGCGGTTGAGGAGATCATGAACTGGGAACTGCGGTTCCACATTTCGGGCCGAACCGACGGCGATGTAATGGACGTGCTGCACCGGAAGCTGGCGTTCTTCCTGGGCCGCACCGCACCGGAGAAACTCTGGCCGCGGCCGTGAGAGCCGGGCGGCGCGCCCAACCGCCGGCGACCAAGAGCATACATGGGACGCATAAGACGCATAGGACGTATGGGCCCTGTCGGGCATAGAGGACGTATAGGACGCATAGGACGTATGGGCCCTGTCGGGCATAGAGGACGTATAGGACGCATAGGACGTATGGGCCCTGTCGGGCATCGGGCATAGAGGACGCATGCAACCCATGAAGACACACGGCGACTCACGGTTTGCTCGGGCGCGCGGTTTCACGTTAATCGAGCTTCTCGTGGTCATTTCGATCATTGCCATCCTGGCGTCGTTGCTCCTGCCCGCGCTGCAGCAGGCCAAGGAGAAAGGGCGTTGCGCCCTGTGCCTGAACAACCTCAAGCAGATGGGGCTCGGCTTCATGATGTACGCTGACGATTCAGATGGCCACTTCTCGAACTGGATGAACGGCACCTACACCTGGGGCCAGTTTGTCGGCAACTACGAAGCCGACGGGACGCAGGGCCCGTACGCCGGCTGGGGTGGTCGCATCTACCCGTATCTGGGCAGCCGCGGCACCTGGGAGAGCTATGTCTGTCCGTCAGACCCCATCAAGCGCAATCTGAAGGACACCACCAGCAACGGGGGGCAGGGCACCGGTGCGTCGTACGCACAGAACTCCACCACCCTCCCGGGCGGGTACGGCGTCGGCTACTCGGTGCAGGGCGGGCCTGCGGCGACGTGCTGCGGCGGTCCCGCAACCGCGAAGATCGCCTGGTACCGGTTTTCGCAGTGCAAGTGGGCAGAGGAAACGTGCCTGGTGTCGGACTCCGGGGTGTACAATGCCGCTGCCCCGAACGCCCCGAACGGCCTGCTCTACAGCCCCTGGGGTGGCACCCTTTACGGCGGATTGCACAACGGCTCGCTGAACGTGCTGTTCTGTGACGGCCACGCGGCGCGCCGCAGCATCACTCCGTGGTACACGCTCACCGCCAATCCGTCCGGATCGAAAGGCCCTGGCCAGCCGGGGCGGTTCTGGTACATCAAGTAGGTTCGGAGTGAGACACGGTCGGCTTATCGGTTCGTTCTTGTCGTCAAGGACAGTGTGTCGAACGCCAGTGGCGCGGGACCTCCGGGACCGCAGTGGAGTGCCTCGGGTCCGTCCCGGACCGAGGTCCTCGGCCGGGGATCCGTCTTCGCCCAGGCAGCTTCCGCCGTCGCTCTGGCTCTGGCGGACATGTCGCCGGACAGAGCCGGCCCGCGCGCCCCGCTTCGGCGTGGGACGGGCCGAGCCACTGCGCATCAGTTCGCAATGCCCGTAAGCAGGAGGATCACGCGATGTGTCGTTTTCTGGCTGTTGGAGTTGGGCTTGCCACCTTGGCCTGCGGTGCGTACTCCGCCTTCGCTGTGGACACCGCCGCTGCGTCGGGGCGGCCGCCGGTACTCGTGAAAGCTGACGCACCCCCAGTCATTGACGGCAAACCCGACGAGCCGTGCTGGCAGACGGCGCAGCGGATCCCTTTACGCCACTACGCCGGCGGTGAACTCAAGGTCGGCGGCACCGTGGCCTTGTGTTGCGACGCGCGGAACCTGTACGTCGCGCTCTGGCTCGATGAGCCGACACCGGCGAAAATGGTCGCACCCAAGGTGGACGTGAACGGTGCCGACCTGTGGAACGGCGAGGTCGTCGAGTGGTTCATCTGCCCGAGCGAGGACGGCAGCGACTACGTGCAGTTGGCGTGGAACCCGGTCGGGTCGCGGTTCAACGCCAAGTGCGTCGCCACGGGCGTCGGCACGTTCCGCGGCGATACGACCTGGCGTCCCAACTGGACCTGCGCTTCGACGGTCGGCGAACGCGGCTGGACGACCGAGGCGAGCATTTCGTTCGCGGAACTCGGGCTGCAGCCGCCTGCGGACGGCGCGTGCTGGCGATTGAACGTGAACCGCACCCGCCAAATCGACGCACGCGAGTACAGCGCGCTGTCGCCTACCGGCACCGGTGGTTTCCATGTCATCGACCGCTTCCAGGAGGTGTACTTCGGTGTCTACGTCGCCCCAGACGAGCAGGTCCGGCGCGACGGGCCGCTCCGTGCGTTGATCGGATGCTGGGGGCACGCGTACGGCCTGGCCGCCATTTTCGAACCGCACGTGCAACTGGACCGCGCCCTCGGTGTGGAGAACGTCGAGATCCGGACCGGCACGATGTTCAGCGAATCCATGCTGAACTGGCCGCGGCGCTACCGCGAACTGGCCAGGTACGGGCTCGTGGTCCTCACCGACGTGCCCGCCGCGTTCTTCACCGACAAGCAGCTCCAGGATCTGCACCGTTACGTCACTGAGGGCGGCACTCTGATCCTCATGGGCCCCATGGCGGGCTGGCGGCACAAGCCGGAAGACGCCTGGTGGAAGTCGCCGCTGGCCGAACTCATGCCCACGAAGCCGGCCGGGAAGATCGAGATCCGGCCGCTGGACGCTCCGGCCAAGGACTCGCCCCTGTTCAAAGGCATTCCGGTGGAGACGTTGAAACTGACGGCCCGCAGCAGCCAGGTCAGCCTCGCGGACGGCGCAACGCTGCTGGCCAGTGTGGGCGGCGTTCCGTTCATCGCGGAGAAGAAGGCAGGCACAGGCCGGGTCATCCAGATCCAGGGCGAATACGCTCACAAATCCACCCAAGTCCCGATCTCGAGTTTCCGCACCGACCTGTTCATGTCGACGTACTACCCGGTGTTCTGGGACAACCTTGTGCAGTACGCCATCGGCCGGCCAGTCCCGCACCCAGCCGCGCTCCCCGCGGCCCCGGTCGCGAAAGAGACCGCACTGCTCGTCGACCTGATCGCGGACAATATCGGCGACATCTTCTGTCCAGGCGCCAGCGTGCGCGTGAAGCCTGCCGTGCAGGGTCGTGCCGACTATCCGTACGACGTGACCGCAGCGCTGCAGGGGCCGGCTCTCGGCACCGTGCCGGCGGGGACGTTCATGCTCACGGACGCGGCGAGCGAGTTCCGGGTTCCGCTGCCGTACCTCGACCATGGCCGCTACACGCTGCGCCTGGAGCTGAGCAAGGGCGGCACGCTCAAGGACACGGCCCAAGCGTCGTTCGCCGTTGCCCTGCCGTTGCTGGCCGAGGACGAGTTCTGCTTCAAGACTCTTGTCGATTGTGCTTACCAGGGCGAGACCGACGCGCGCCGGATCGCCGCCGAACTCAAGTCCATTGGCTTCAACGGCGTCTTCTGGCTCGGTGGCGAAATTTACGCCGGCTACCAGGGCGTCTACCGGCTCTGGAACGAGGGTCGTGTCGAGTCCATCTTCCAGGAAGCCGGCCTGCGTGTCACCCCGGTCTGGTACGCGAACCTTTACGAGGTCGTGAACCCGGGCTATACGGGGCACAAAGCCGGCCAGGTAAATCCCTCTACGAAACTGCCTTTTCCCGACATGGGCTACCCGGGGAAGGACTACCTCCCCCACGCACAGTTCTGGCACGAGGTCTTCGGCACGAAGATGCAGGGCCGCCTGCCGCTCACTGACGGCTACGCGGCGGCCGACGAAATCATCGGCATCTGGTACCCCGCCTCGGACCGCGTGCGCCAGAGTTTCGAGGCAGCCACCGGTCTCAAGGCGCCGGCGGAAGGGCAGACCGACAACGCGTACCCGTTCCTCAACTACCGGCTTAAGCTGGCGTCGAATTTCGTCTGGTTCGCGCGCGCCATCAGCAATGCCTACGACCCGGCCTGGAGTTTCGAGAGCGTGGTGACGCCCAACTCGTTCTGCGGCCACGCTTCGTGCCTGGCGGACATCCCGGGCACGTTGTCGGGGCTGGGCGCCACGTCGCCGGACGAGTACTGGTACGGCGAGCAGAAGTTGTACATGAAGTCGCTCTCCAGCATGGCCATCGCTCTGGCCGCCACCGACTTCGGCCGCTTGTCGCGCCCTGACTTCATGGGCGGCCAACTCAGCAAGTCCTACTATGACGAGTTCCCCGAACAGGTCTTTGCCGCGCTGTCCGCGGGCGCCAGGAACTTCTCCGTGTTCGCCTATGATTGCACCAACTTTGAGACCAACGGCCGACAGGACCCGAAGTTTGCGGACATCGCACGGCGCACCACGGCGGACGCGTCGCGCATCGGCCGCACACTGAACCACTACGAGCGGTCGCGCGCCCGCGTCGCCATGCTCTACCCGCACACCGCGCACATGTGGTTGTCCATGGGCAAGGACTTCAACGACGATTACCTGAAAATGGTCGGGACCTCCGACCAGTACCTGCCGCTGACCTACGCTGTGCAGGCGGAGTTCGACCTGCTGCGCCGCACGTTCGGACACGTGGACGTCCTGTTCGACGAGCAGATCCGCCGCGGCGACCTGCGCGACTACGACGTGTTCGTCCTCGCCTACGCGCGGCAGGTCGAGGAACAGACGCTGCGCGAACTGCGCCGGTTCGCCGAGCGCGGCGGCATGCTCCTCGTGACCACGGACTCCGGGCGCATGAACGAGAACAATCAACCGAGTGACCTGCTCTACGCCGCACTGCCCGCCGCCGTGGGCGAAGAACGCAGCGTCGCCGCCGACTACTCGGATACGCGCATGACCAAGCCGGAGATGTTCAGCCGCGGCCACGCGCTCACCCCGAACGCCGGCGCCGAGGTGCTCTTCGCCTTCCCCGACGAGAAGCCCGTCTGCGTGCGCGGTGCCGTCGGCCGCGGCGAGGCGCTGCTCCTCGGCATGCCGCTGGCCGCACTGCGCTCGAAACTGAACGAGCCGAAGCGCGACCTGATCGCGCACATCCTGAACCGTCGCGCCGCACTGATTTCTCGTCCGGTTGATGCCGAGTTCAGCGCCATCACGTTCACGCCCAACCGCGGCGAGGGGCGCGTCTTCATGGTCTTCAACGGTAACAAGACCGCCGCCGCGACCCGCGTCGAAGCGTGCGGCGACGAGGCCGAGGCGAAGCACGTCCTGGCCGACATCGTGACCGGCGAGAAAGTGCCGTTCACCGTCGGGAACGGCGTCCTGGCGTTTGACGTGACCGTGCCCGCGCGCTGGGGCCGTGCCCTGGCCCTGATGCCGAAAGCCCCGGCGAAGATAGAAGTCAGCACCGCGGGCGCGATGGAGTGCGGAAGAAAGTTCATGCTTGCCGTGCGCCTGCTCGGAGCCGACGACCAGCCCCTGCGCAGCACGCTCCCGTTCGAGTTGACCGTCAAGGACCCCGACGGCCAGGTGCGCGATGACCTCTCCGGTGTCCGCGTCGCCGACCAGGGCGTCTACGCTTTCGCCCTGGACTGGCCGGTCGGCGCGAAGAGAGGAAACTGGACCGTGACGGTCGCCGACAAACTCAGCGGCGCCGCGGACTCCGCAACCTGGGAGGCGAAGTGACCCCCCGACCTCGCGGGCCGGTCATTCCCCATGCCACTGCGTCACGGTCTCACTGCGTCACTGAGTCACCCCGGCAACACGACATGCGGGCGCCCAAGGCCAACGGCAAAATCATGAATGGCAAAATCACGGGATGGTTGAGGTCGGCCGCCATGCTGGTGCTGGTGTGTCACGCGCCGCTGCTGCGAGCCGCCGACGCGGAACTGGAGCGTCTCAAGGTCGCCGCCAGCGCGAACCGCGCCACGCTCGCGGTCCGGACCGAATACCTGGGCGTGAACGGCTACGCCTTCGAGCACACCGAGTTCCAGATCGACACCGGTCGGCGTGCCTACGCGTTGCAGTACAAGTCGTTTCTTGGTCCGCAGGCCGCGCTCAACCCGAAATCGCTCAACGACTGGTGCAGCGGGTATGGGATGCTCAAGCCCCACCCGTACTGGTACCACGGCGGCTTCCTCTCCGCAACGGTTGCCGGGGCTAGTTCCGTCTGCATGGATGGCATCCAGGGTCAGGTCCGGCCGCTGGAGACGGCCGGCCCGCGCGTCGGGTACGACTTGGTGTTCGCCGCCGGCACGGGGCTCGTGATCATCCGCACCGTTGCCCTTGCCGGGCGCGATGAACTCTTCGTCAGCGTCAGCGGCAAGCTCAACTCCGGCGAGAACGCGACGCTGACCAGTGCGTTTCGCGGCTATCCGCTCGGCATGAAGGGGCCGTTCGACCGCTGGGTGCACGGGCACGGGCAGGACCTTCAGAACTCGGGCCCCACGAGAACCACCACGCCGCTCAAACTGGACGGCGCGCCGTGGCTGCTCCTCGCCGACCACAAGCTTGACCCCGACGGCAGGCAATCCGGCTTGCTCGGCCTGATCTTTGACCGCAAGGCCGTTTCGGGCGCGACCCTGACGACCGACAACTACAGCATCACGGTCAGCGTCGAGGGGCCTGCGACCACTGAGCAACGGTTCATTGTCTATACCCTCGGGCCGTTGACGTGGGAGGCCGCCTGCAAGAAGCTGGCCGATGTCAAGGATGCCACCGAACTCCTGGGGCAGGCGTTCGAGGGCCTTCCCAACTTCCCCTGAGCCCGATGTTCGGTGTTCAGGCACCGGTGGAGCAACAGACTTCCCCCCTTCGTCGTCCACTTGGCGAGTCCCATGACCGCTGGCTTGAAACGCGCCGGACGAATGGACGCAGTGGACGACAAGGTGGACGACAAGGAGTCGGAAACTGGAAGACCTGTGCGGGTAAATCCGGCCGCGGCACCGTTCGTAGTGGTGTCGCAGTCCCGGCGGTTGTCCGCCGGGCAAGACACCATCCCCACGCCGCACCGCCGCACCGCGCCCGATGGGCTCTTGCGCTCCATTTCGTTCCCTACGCACACGACCCGGACCGCGTAAACGCGGGACTACGAACCTTGCGTCCCTGCTCATTGACGGCGCACGCAAACGCACGGCATCAGCTCTTAAGTTGGCGCGCGTGCCTGGCGGGGCGTTTGCGGCTGACGCGGCGGACCGGTACGGCCGAGAAACCGTGTCCGGACACCCGGCCCTGTGCCAGGTTCTCGACGCTGAAGAAGTGGTCGATGACCAGTCGCGCCGCGCCGCGCAGCGCGGCGTCGGCGCCAAGCGCGGTCGCCTCGATCCGCGGCGCACGGTCCTGCGCGCCGACCAGGTACGCCCGGGCGTGGTCACTGACGAGACGGAACAGACCGTCCTCGTCGCCGGACACCATCCGCCCGGAGAGCAGGATCAGTTCCGGGTCCAGCAGGTTGATGACGTTGGCGACCGCCATACCCAACTGGCGCGCCGTGTTGTCCAGGATCCGTCGGGCGCGAGTGTTGCCGGATCGGGACGCCTCCACGAGCCTCTGCAGGCACAACTCCTCCGACCCAACGATATTCCCTTGCACAGCCGAGCCATGCCCGTCGCCACTCGCTGTTTCCCCGGCCTGACGGCAGAGCGCGTGCAACGAGGCCACTTGTTCGAGGACCAATGGCTGCCGGGGCGCCCCCGCGGCCGGCACCGTGCCCCAAGTGGTGAAGCCCAATTCCCCGGCCAGGCTGTGACTGCCGCGGCACAGCTTGCCGTCCAGCACCTGGGCCATGCCGATGCCGCTGTCCAGTTCGATCAGCACGAAGTCCTGCGCGCCGCGCGCCGCCCCCCAGCACTGCTCCGCCATCGCGATCGCGCGCGTCTCGGCATCGGCGAAGACCGGCAGGCCAAGGGCGCGGCCCAGTTCATCCCGGAACGGCACGTCCCGCCAACCCAAGTGTTCGGAGAAGAGAAGGACCCCGCGCGCGGCGTCCACCGGACCGTGCAGGCTCAACCCGAGCCCGGCGACACGGTCGTTCCGCGGTGCAAGCTGGTGAAGCTGGTCCTTCAGGCACGCGACCAGCGCCGCCATGAATGGCTCCGGGCCGCACCCCGGTGCAAGGACCAGGTCGCGACGACTCAGGATGTTGCCGTTCAGATCCAGCACGCCGACCGTGGCCGAGTTCGAACCCACCCGGCACGCCAGGACCACGGCCGCCGCCGAGTTCAGCTTCAGCAGCGTCGGCTTGCGGCCGCCTCTGGACGCGCCCGGCCCCAGATCGGCCAGCATCCCCAGCTTGCGCAGTTCGCGGACAATGCTGACGATCGTGCCGGTGCTGAGCCGGGTGGCCTTGATCAGGTCGGCCTGCGAGGTCATGTCCACCCCGCGCACTACATCCAGCACCAACTTCGTGTTCATGGCCCGCATCAGGTCGCGGTCGGTGCGTCTGAGGTCGGTCATCGTGCATCCTCCGTCCCGGCGGGTCCGGCAACCTGCCTGCGATCGAGCCCGCGCGCTTCGCTCATTCACCAACAGGGCTGTTTCAAGATCCGGCGCCGCGTCTCGCGGCGTGGGGACACGCCGGGGGTACTCACCGCACGCGACGGTCACGGATCTTGAAACAGCCCTGATTCACCAATTTAGTGCCTTGACAATCCGATGGCCAGGTGGTATCATATATTTACTTAGTGACAAAGCTAAGTGATGCCGCACGGTAGCATGACCAGGGCACAAACATCCCCGTCGATCGGACGGATCAGTCGGATCGGACAGATCGCTTAGCTGGAAAGGTGATTCAAAATGAACTCACGCGAGCGCGTGATCGCCGTCCTGAAGCACGAGCACCCCGACCGTGTGCCGATCGCCGAGATGTGGATTGATCCGAAGATCGTGCGCGCGTTTGTGCCCGGTGCGAGCTACTCGAACGACCTGGTCGAGCCCCTGGGCTTGGACATGGTGACGGCGCCCACGATGATCTACGAGCCCGACGAGGTGGAGTGGGTGGACCGCGAGAAGGGCTTGTTTCGCGACACGTGGGGCGCCATGCAGCACCTCACGCAGGAGGCCATTCCGGTGCCCACGCTGCCGGCGCGCATTGAGACGGAGGACGACCTGGCGCGCTACACGCCCCCGGACCCGGCCAAGTCCCCGGTGCTCGAGAAGGTGCGGCAGTTGCGGGGGCGTTACCCGGACAAGGCCGTGGCGGTGGTTGGCGAGTCCGGTTGGGCGCCGGCAGCGTTCCTGCGCGGCGGCATTGAGAACCTGTTCATGGACCTGGCCTTGCGGCCCGAGTTCTCCAAGGCCCTGATGGGTATCGGTGCGGCGTACTACGCCGAGCTCTTCCCCCTGGCGGTCACGGCGGGCGCGGATGTGATCTTCCTCGGCGACGACTACTCGGACAAGAACGGCCCCATGATGTCGCCGAAGATGTTCGAGGAGCTGATCCTCCCGCACGATGCCGCGGTGGTGGCGTCGATCAAGAGGGCCGGCGCCTTTTGCATCAAGCACACCGACGGCGACATCCGCAAGATCATGGACTGGCTGGTCGGCACCGGGTTGGACGCGCTCGGCCCGCTCGAGGATGTGCCGGGCATGGAACTGGACAAGATCCTCGAGCGCTACCCCGGCCGCATCACGGTGATGGGCAACCTGAGCGTCGACCTGCTCAGCCGCGGCACGCCCGAGCAGGTGGCGGCGGCCACGAAGCGCCTCCTGCGCGAGGTTTCGGCCAAGGGCCCGCACATCATGTCCAGCGGCAACACCATCGCCTCGTGCGTGCGCCCGGAGAACTACGCTGCCATGGTGCGGACTGCGCAGGAGTGCGGGACGTACCCGATCCGCCTGAACTAACCCGTAACGTTTCGGGCTGAATTGGGGGCCATAGGAGTAATGGCGAACGGATATGTACACCTTATGGTCTTGCATGCAGCGTAGGAGCAGAGCTGGAGGTGCGACATGACGACATTCCGCGACGCAGGCTGGGTTTGGGAAGGGCACGGGTTCGACCCGGGGCTGGAGCCGTCGATCTACGGGGTTGGCGAGGGCGCCGCGTATTTCGGGCTCGACCGTGTCAACTTCATGTTCCACCGCAACAACCACGTCAACCTGAGCAAGCTTAAGCACTTGGGCGAAGTGGTCCCGGAAATTTCGAAGTGGAAATGGGTCGAGATCGAGCCGGTGCAGGGCAAGCACGGCTGGGGCTACGCGAACTGGCGCGATAGCAATCCGGAGACCGTGCGCGAGGAAGCCGCGAACCTGAGCCGGGTGTCGCTGGACTTCCCCAACGTCAGCGCCGCGATCATTGACGACACCAGCGGCATCTTCAACTACGACGCCTACAACGCGGGCCGCCCGCAGCAGATCCGGGCGGCGCTGCACAGCGCCAACCCCCGCCTCAAGCTCTGGCTGGTGGTGTACACCCACGAACTGCACCTGGACCAGTGGCAGCCCTTCCTGCCGTACATGGACATCGTCAACCTGTGGGTCTGGAAGTTCCAGGACCTGCCGCGGCTGGAAGAACACGTGGCGCGCTGCGCCGAGGTCTTTCCCGGCAAGGAGATCATCATTGGCAGTTACATCCGCGACTATCCCGCCAAGGCCGGGGTGCCGCTGGAACTCATGCAGGCGCAGTACGAGACCATGCTCCGGCTCTTGGAGCGTGGCAAGATCACGGGTTACAACATCCTCGCCGGGTGCCTGATCGACATGCACCCGCCGCAGGCCGAGTTCATCCGCGGGTTCATTGAGAAATACTCGTGATTTGACAGACGGTGACGGAAGGCAAAGACGGAAGGCAAAGATGGGAGACGAAGATCTACTGGACGGAGTCGCGATGGCGCCGGTGAACCAACCGATAAGCGCCCAGCAGACGGATTTCCCTTCTCCCCATTCTCGCACCACCGGAGACGACCATGGCGTACCAAGGCGTTCTGAATGACATCCGGGCCTGCTGCCCCTGCGACTGTTCGAGGAGCGCCTTCCACTTCTCCGCCGCGTCCAGGAGCTTGCCTTCGCCCTGCAACGTCAAGGCGACACCGAGCTGTGCCGCGTAGACCTGGAGGAGTTGGACGCCCTTGCATGTCCCGCCGCCCGTGTCGCCTGTGACCGCCCCGTCCGACCTCGACGTGAAGTCCGCGATATCAAGTCAATGGAGGCGCGGTAGATTCGATTTTCCGTTGGTGGGAAGTCCTTTTCGAACCGCTGCACGTCCATCAGATCGACGCGCAACAGAAGTCCCGCCTTGCCATCCGAACTCAACCACAAAGACAACCAGAAGACGCGAGTCTGGAGTCGTGGGGTACCACGCGAGTCGGTATGTAACGGATTGCGGGGCCGCCTACCGGTTGACGCGGCCGGAGGCAGAGCCGCCCATGAGCGCCTCGACTTCCTTGCGCGACACGAAATTGAAGTCGCCCGGGATGGAGTGCTTCAGGCACGATGCGGCGACCGCGAAACGGATGGCCGTGGCGGGATCGCTGAGCCCGTCGGTCATCAGTCCGAAGATCAGTCCGCCGGCGAACGAATCGCCGCCGCCGACGCGGTCGACGATGTTGCGGATCTCGTACGGTGCGTACTTGCCGTCGCGGTTGAGGGGAGCCAGGAACGCTTTGCCCGCCGCCACGTCGTAGAGCATGCCGCCCCAGTTGTTATGGCTCGCCGAGATGCTCTCGCGCAGCGTGATGGCGACCCGGTTGACGTTCGGGAACTGCTTCACGATCTGGCGCGCCACGTCCTCGTACGCGGCCACGTTGAGCTGGCCCGCCTCGACGTCAGTACCTGCCGCCTTGATCCCCAGTATCTGCTCGGCGTCCTCTTCGTTGGCGATCACCAGGTCGATGAACGGCAGGAGCTGGCGCATGGTGGTCTCGGCGAGTTCGCGCGGCTTCACGCCCTGACGCCAGCCCCAGAGCTTCTTGCGGAAGTTCAGGTCGCAGGACACTGTCACACCGGCCTGCTTCGCAGCCTTGACGGCATCGAGTGCGGCTTCCGCCGTGGCCGCACTGATCGCCGGCGTGATGCCGGTGGTGTGGAACCATCCGGCCTGGGCAAAGACCTTGGGCCAGTCGTAAGCGCTGGCCGGGGCGACGCTGATCGACGACCCGGCGCGGTCGTAGACGACATTGCTGGGGAGCTGGTTCGCGCCGGTCTCGAGGAAGTACAGCCCGAGCCGCCCCGCGTCGGTGCGCAGGATCATGGACGTGTCCACTCCGACAGCGCGCAAGGCGTTCACGCATGCGTCGGCCATCGGGTTCTTTGGCAGCGCGGTGACGAAGGCCGAGTCCATACCGAGAATGGCCAACGACACGGCGACGTTCGCCTCGCCGCCGCCAAATGTGAACTCGACCGTGCCTGGCAGCACCTGCGCCCACCGCTTCAGGTTCGCCGGCCCCAACCGCCCCATGATCTCACCGAACGCGACGACTCGACGCTTCATGTTGTCCGAACTCCTTCTTTGTATCCGTACGGCTATCCGATTTGCAGTGTCGGCCTTGCCGGCCGATCTGTGCCATGGCGCCTCTGGCCATGCGAAGTTTAGCCGCTGGACGCGTTCTCTTCCAGTGTGCGCGAGGGAATCGTCGTAATGCGGCAGCGCCCCCCGGGCGGTGGACCGCACGGTCATACCAAGGTGAAACTGGCAACGACGCTTCCGGAGCCCGCGAGGACGCGGGCGCTCCACGTTTCGTGCGGCATCCGAACTGGAGCGCCCGCGTCCTCGCGGGCTGTCTTGGTGCCGCATCGGTTAAATCGACAGACCCTTTCAGGCGGAAGTTGCAGCGACGCTTCAGCGAGTGGATCGACGCTTTGGGGAAGTGGAGCAAGGCTCCTGCCTTGCTGTCCTCCGCGCCGGCCCAGGTTCATGCGCGGATCAAGGTCGAGACAACAAGGCGGGAGTCTTGCTCTACGTTGTCGGAGCGTCGTCCTGCTGCGGCACGGGCACACACCGTCGTCGTCAGCTTGGCAGGTATGCGGGCGGAGGTGGCGGACTTTGGGCGCAAGCCCCGTCCCTTCCTCGGCTTCGGAGTTACGTCCGCCTTGACGGTCGCGTTGCCGCGTGGGGCCGTGCGTTCCTACGGCAGGTCGATCGGCACATCGACGTCCGCGGGGGCGTAGACCCAGTAGCCGCGCAGCGGTTCCAGTTCCGTGGCCTTCACGAAGCCGCCATTCTGCCAGACCCAGGCAGGGCCCCGGATGTAGCTTCCCAGGACCGTGTCGACGGAGCGGTTCAGCGGGACGCGTGCCAGCGCGATGAGGTTCCAACCTTGCATGAGCGGCAGAATGTAGACGGTCGGGTTCGTTCCGCGCTGGAACTCCTGCAGATTGTTCCAGCCGTCCCCGTCCGGGTCCGCATTCGGGTCAACCCCGGTACCGCCGAAGTACAGGTTTTCCCAAGCATCGTCCAAGCCGTTGAAATCGCCGTCCCCCGAGCCGACGATGGTCCCGCTCACCTTGAAATTGAAGGGGTTCTCATCCGAATCGTTATTGGTGAGGCTCACATCCGCGGCCATGTTTCCCAGCGCGCCAGTCAGCATCTGCAGCTTGAACGTCGTCGAACTGCTCGGACCCACGCTGCCGGCGGGTTGTGCGCTGACGGCGAAACCTTGATGGTTCTCCAGAGTGACGTTGCCGACCGTCAGTGTTCCGGTGCCGAGGTTGTTGATGGTGAAGGTCAGTTCCACGGCAGCGGACCCGAACTGGACCGTAGTGCCGAACGAGACTGGCGTGGTCGAGCCGTCGACGAGAGTGGTGAGGCCCTGCTTGACCTCGATCTCCGCCGGTACGGCGACATTGACCTTCACCTGCCGGGCCGTGGTTGATGCGGCCTGCCCGTCCCAGGCCTTGACGGTGAACGCGTTCAGCAGTCCCGTGGCGCCGGACGCCGGACGCCAGACGAGTTCCTCCCCGGATGACAGCAGCGTGCTGCCGGGCGTCACCGCCGAGCCGCCCTTCTTGAGCGTACCCGTGCTCACGGCTTCGATGCGGAAGCTGATCGCCTGGTCTTCCGGGTCCGCGGCGTTCGAGGCGGCGAACAGCGTTTCATACGTGATGGTCAGATCGGTGTCCTGCAGCGCGCCGGCCAGGTCGGCGATCGTGGTCAACGTCGGGGCATCGTTGACCGGCGTGACTTGGATCAGCCGCCACCCCACGGCGCTCTGCGCATCTGACGTGTTCTTGAACTGAAACGCCACGAACCGGGTCAGCGACAGGGGATTGTCGCCCGTGTTGAAGGTCACCGAGCGCAGCGCCGTCTCGTACGCGGCTGTGGAGGCGGTCCCGGTCAGGGTCAGAGTGCCGGTGCTGCTGCTGAAGCTGCCGGTGATACCGTTCTGGTTGTTGAACCCGAGCACGTCCTGGCCGTTGACATAGTTGGCAGAGATCCACACGCTTGCGCCGCCGACATTCAATCCGGAGTTGTTCGTGAGCACCAGCCCCGAGTCGACAACGACCGCACCGTCACCTTCGGTATAGAGCCGCTCGGCGCCGGTCATGGCGATGTACTTGTTGTTGGTCGTGTAGGTGAAGTAGGCTGTCACGCGGGAGGCGCTGGAGATGGCATCGCTCCACGCTTCGACCTGGTACTGGTATTGCGTGTCGGGAGCCAAGGCGGCACCACCATAGATGACGGACGTGTCGTAGGTGCCGTCCGTGTTCCACATGTTGCAGTTCACGGAGTAGGTATAGCCTTCGCCCAGGCCGGTCCAGGAGAAGGTCGGCGTGGCCGTGGTCACCACGCCGCCGTCGACGGGCGACAGGTTGGTGACGAACGTGTCAAGATACCCGGCGATCGGTTGCGTGTAGACGAGCGTGCCCCGGGTCGTGGTGTGGATGGTGAACGTGTAGGGCGTGCCCACGGCGGGGCGGCTGGCGTTCGGGAAGCTGGGGCTCTTGTCGGTCTGTTGCTCGTTAGTGCCCCACGAGACCCACGACGGGCTATCGCCACCGGTGGAGTGGTTCAGGGCGATCGACGTGGCTATCCCCTGGCCTTCGACGTCCACCCCGGTAACGGTGTTGAGCGGGTCCTCGACCTCGAGTTGGACCAGGATGTCGTTCGGGCCCTGCACATGATTGGACAGGCGGACGGTCACGACTCTCACCTCGTATTGCCGCTGGTTGCCGTACAGATACCAGACCCCGCCCTCCTTGTGGAAGTATTGGGCTTCCGCCGGCATGGTGGTCCAGTTGACCACACCGGTGGCCGTGTCGCCGGTCACCGTCAGGGGGAAAATGGTGCTGTAGTCTATTTGCGCCCCTTGCGCGTCTGCCCAATCGTTGGGCGTCTTCGTTCTCTGGTCGGCCTTGGTATCGCCGTTGTCGAGATAGCTGTTGGAGAAGAAGGTCATGAACGTCGTCAGGTAGGGTTCCGTAGTCGGATAGTGCGCGGACCCCGCATTCCAGGCGGCTATGGCAGCCCGGAATCGCGCGTCGATGTCCGCCGCGTCATCCGCCAGGCCCCGCGAGGCGGCGAATGAGAGACAGGCCAACGCCAGAATCGGCGCGCGACGCAGTAACCACAAAGCAACAACATTTCTGTTCATGTCAGGACTCTCCGTAGTGCGGACGAACCGTAGTGCGGGCGAAACGCCACGGCGCAAGAGCAGCGTGCAGATCAAGAAGCAACCGGCAGGACAATGTCAGCGCCCATACCGTATATAATAGAATGTACACCCGGCGGCGGCTGTGGTCAATCCCAATGCCCGGGGCGAGTGTGTTGCGTCTGCGCCCCCCGGTCGGCGGACCGGCCGGTCATGTGCAGGTGTTCCTGGCTTCTGTCCGGGGCGTTCTGGCAAAGTGGCGGGACCGGCTCGGTCCCGCAACCGCCGGAGCGAGCCGCTCCGGCCACTTTATTGGGCCCCGTGAGTAACTATGGGAGTCGCGGGGGGGAAACGCACGCAACAAGTGCCCAGGCCCACAGCCGTCGTCGATCGCGCTCGATGGCGACCGGTCGCGGTCGACAGCAGTCGGTGGCGTCAAGAAGCCGGACAACCAGCGGGGCACCAGCCTTTCCGCGGTCGACGACGGCCGGCGCCTCGTCCTCCACCCGTGTCTGTCGCATTGCCATTTCCGGTGGCCGGAGTTTGCCCGTGCCGCGGAAGTGGGGTATTGTTATGTTGACGAAAACGTTGAACTTCGGAGGAGGCCTAAGCTATGCGCATACACTCGGGTCGGCGATGCGACTTCACGCTCACAGAGCCCTTCGACAAGCCCAGGGCTCAAGCGTTTACGCTCATTGAACTGCTGGTGGTCATTGCGATCATCGGCATTCTGGCGTCACTGTTGCTGCCGGCGCTGAGCGAGGCGAAGGAGAAAGCGTATGCGCTGCAGTGCCTTAACAACCTCAAGCAGCTCGGACTGGCGCGCCAGCTCTACTCGGATGCCAATGACGAGCATCTGGTCCCGTGGCGGTCGCGCCAGCCGACGCAGGACGTCGTCGAGCATTCCTGGTTCGAGTTCCTGTACCCGTATCTGGGCGTGGACACTTCGAAAGGCGTGTCCAAGATCGATATCCTCCAGTGCTCGAAGAAGCGTCCCTTTCCGGTAGCGGGGCACTACGGGTACGGCTACAACTACCGTCTGAACGATGACCACTATGATCCCCCGGGCCCTCCGCCGGTCTACTGTTGGGGTTGGAAGCTAAAGCAGATCACGGACCCGGTCGAAACGGTCGAGATGGGCGACAACTGGCAATACGCGGGGTATGACCCGCTGCTTTGGAACGGGGACACTCGGATTCTCCTGCACCCGGGCTGGGCCATGTACTACTACAACGTCGCCACCGTCCACAGCAAGCAGACGCAGGTCGTGTGGGTGGACGGGCACGCCACCCGGAACATGCGGGAGTTCCTGTTCGCCAACGGCACGCTGAAGTACTACGACTACAAGTGAGCGGCGGTGCGGGGGGGGGGAGGACGTGTGTGGGTGTGTGGGTGGGGAGGTGTTGATGCGTGAGGCTCTTGCAGAAGTACTGCCAGAGCCAGGTTTCAGGTGTCAGTGTTCAGGTTTCAGGAATGCGCAACCGATTCAACATCAGAGTGTTCCTTCCTGAAACCTGAAACCTGACACCTGAACACTCATCCCGCAATACGGGGTTCTGCAAGAGCCTCGCGTGATAAACCACGGGACAGACGCGGATGGGTGGTGGGGAAATGTGCACCCTGGAGCGCCCGCGTCCTCGCGGGCTGAACCCGGGGCCAGGTGTTCAGGTCCCTGAGGCAGAAACGCGTGCCGCCGGGTGTTCAACGGTGGCCAGGGTTTGACAAGGGCAGGGGGGGAGAAGGGCCAATGCTACTGAGGTTCTCCGGTGCTGCGTGTCCGTCGCACTTGGCAAACGCGTCGGCATCGCGGCGAATCGTGGCCATCGACGGCGGCATGTGGAGTGCGGCGGCAGAGGGCGAGTGAGCGCCCGGCGACGCCGCTTTGGCTTCCGGTGGAGCCGGGCGGCGCGTGGCCTGCGTGTCTGGCGTCGTGGTGTCGGCCAGCGGTTGTCTCCGTGGGCGGCGGGGCGCTCCGCGCCGAGCCAAAGCGGGGTCGCCGGCCGCTGCTGGCGACCTCTGCCCCCGCACTCCATATTGCGCCATTGCCGAGAACTTTAGTAGCATTGGGAGAAGGACTTACGCGATGGATTGCTCCATTCCCGACGCGCATCACGAGCCGAGCACGGGCGAGGAACTCAAGACCAAGACCGTGCCGCTGGACGGGCGCGAGATCCCGTTCCTGGACAAGCCCGGCATGACTGCGGAGCAGGCGGCGTGGGAGACGATCCTGGAGGAGAACCTCGGGCCGTTCTACCTGCCCCGATACCTCGACTGCAGGCACCGGGGCGTCGAAACCGCGTGGGATTATGTCAAGGACGACCCGGCGCTGCCCCGGGTGTTGCTCATCGGCGACTCGATCTCGCGTGGCTACACCGTTCCGACGCGGCACGTCCTGGCCGGGAAGGTCAACGTGCACCGGGCCCCGGAGAATTGCGGCCCCACAGCGACCGCGATGCAGAAGCTTGATCTGTGGCTGGGCGACCGGAACTGGGACGTCATTCACTTCAACTTCGGCATTCACGACCGGAATACGCCCGCGTCGGACTACCTGATCCGGCTTGAGCACATCCTCGGCCGGCTGGCCTCGACCGGCGCCTCCCTGATCTGGGCGACCACCACGCCGATCGGCGCCGGGGCTGAACTGTACGAGCAGGGCAGTTCGGAGCGCAGCAACGGTCTGGCCACGCCGCTCATGGCGCGGCACGGCGTGCGGATCAACGACCTGCACGCGCTGACGCTGCCGAAGTTGGGCGAGATCCAGATCCCGAAGGACTGCCACTTCCACGAAGCCGGCTACGAACTCATGGGCCGGCAGGTCGCCGACGCCATCGTTGCCGCGCTGCGCGACCGGGGGCGGTAGCGCGCAGTGCCTGCGAACCTGTCGGTGTCGGGCAGAGGTCAGGCTCCAATGCTATAACCGTCGGCCAGAGGATTTCTCCGAAGTACCGCGGTAATGTTGCGCGCAACATAACCGCGGGCGGCCCCCCGCCCGCTGGCACCGCGCGGAGGCCGCGCGGGGTACAGCCGGAACCGTACCGCGGGACCGAGGAACGGTCCGGATAGCCGCGACCGTGACGGTTAATAGCAGTGGGCCAGGTTCCCTGTGCGGTCTCCGTGAACCGGCGTCATCCTTGCGCCCCCCGCTCTGGTGTAACCTTGGCGCGCCTTGGGCGGGTATCACCAGTGGAAACGCGTCCGCGCCGCACAATAGGCCTGGCCTGAGCGCGTTGTTTGGGCGAACCGCGGCTCTTGCAAACGGAGTCATGTCGGTTTACGATAAGGCGTGCCGGTTGCGTGACGGTGGCTCGGTGCGACTCGTGCCGAAGCGGGGTGCGTCGGCCGGTCCCCGGCCGAGGAACTCGGGCCGAGACGGCCCCGAGTACCCCACTGCGGTCCCGGAGGTCCCGCGCCACCGATCCCGCGCGGTGCGGAAACGCGATGTATCGAGTGCCCCCCGGAACGGAACGATGAAGATCAGTTTTGCATGCAATCACTGCCGCAGCGTTATCGAGGCGGACACCAGCCTCGGCGGCGGCGTGTACCAGTGCCCGCAATGCGGCAAGGATGTGCATGTCCCGACCGTGGCGTTGTGCCCCGGGATGACCCTCGGCAATTTCGAGATTCAGAAGAAGATCGGTTCCGGGGGCATGGGGGATGTATTCCTCGCCAAGCAGATGTCCATGGACCGCCTGGTCGCCCTGAAAGTACTGGCCCCCTCCGTGCAGAGCCGCACCGATCTGGTGCAGCGGTTCATGCATGAGGTCCGCATTCTGGCGCGACTCGAGCACCCGAACATCGTCACGGCATTCGAAGCGGGGAAGGAAGCCGGTCAGTACTACCTGGCGATGTCGTTCGTTGACGGTGAGACGCTGGGCAGCATTCTGAAGCGGGACAAGGCGATGCCCGAGGTCCGGGCCCTGATGATTGCCGAGAAGGTGGCGCGGGCCCTGTCTTTCGCCTGGGACCAGCACAAGATTTTGCACCGTGACATCAAGCCGGCGAACATCATGATCGACAAGGCCGGCGAAGTCAAGCTGATGGACCTGGGCATCGGCAAGAGCCTGGCCGACGACGCCGGGTTGACCATGACCGGGGCACTGATCGGCACGCCGTCGTACATGAGTCCCGAACAGGCGCGCGGCGCCACCGGCATGGATTTTCGGGCCGACATCTATGCTCTCGGCGGTACGCTATACAACATGGTCGCCGGCAGCGTGCCGTACACGGGCGACAGTATTCTGGAGATTGTCGAGAAGCACAAGTCTGCACCGGTGCCCGACGCGCGCGAGGCGAACGGCGCCGTCTCGCAGGGCTGCAGCCGCCTGATCCAATGGATGATGGCCAAGGACCCGGCGGAGCGGCCGGGCACCTGGCAGGAGGTCCTTGACGCCATTGCGGTGGTGGTTGAGACCGGCAGCCTGCAGGTCAAGGACGGCAGGGCCGTGGCGGCGTCGTCCAGGCTGCGGAAGGTGTTTACTTGGGCGGCTGTCGCCGCCGCAGTGCTGATGGCGGGCCTGTTCTGCCTGGTGTTGCTGGCGGCGCTGGGCAAGCATTTGGAGCGGAAACGACAAGCCGCCGCGGCCGCGGGGGCGACGACGGGTCCGGCGGCGGTCGTGAGCCCGGGCAACCCGGAGGCGGCCAAGGGCGGCAAGCATGGGCAGCGGCCCTCGTTCCGGGCGCCGGCGACGGCGGCTGCGGCGGCCACGGAGACGAGCGTTGCCTCGGGATCTAACGCCGGAAAACCGCCTCCGCACGGTGATCCCGGCACCCGTGTGCCGCAGGAGCAGGCGCGGCAGATTGCGGAACTCAGCGACGCCCTGCTGGAGGCGCGGCGGCTGGCGCGTGAGAACCCGAACGATCACGAGGGCAACCTGCGGCGTTTCGAGGAGATCCGCAGGAAAGCGGTAGGGTCGCCGCTCGAAGATCAGGCGTTGGTGGCGCTGAAGCGGATGCGCGATCTGCGGCGCAGCGGCGCGGTGCAGAAGTACGCCGAGATTGACCAGCAGGCCCGTGATTTGGAAAAAAGCGGGAAGCTCGACGAGGCGCTCGCCGTGCTGCAGCAATACGACGGACCGTTCCGCTCCGAACTGGCGCCGCAGTTGCAGCAGCGGGTTGCTCAGGTCAAGGCCAGTATCGCGGCGCGCGAAGAGCAGCGGAAGAAGGAGCCGCCGCCGGCGGAGGTCCTCAATGATCTGCTTGACGGCGCGGTGCGGGATCTCTTGGAGCGTCGCAGCCCAGCCCAGGCGTTACAGCAGCTCGAAGCCGCCCGAACCGACTCTCGACTGCAGACGGTCCTGGATTCGATCGAGGCAGCCATTCCTCTGGTCTCGGCAATTCCCCAGATCGACAGGTTTGTGCTCGAATCCCTCCAACGCGATGTGGGGAAGAAGGTGACGCTTAGCACGAAGCAGGGAAATCAGACGTTGACGATCAAGAAGGTCCCCATGGACAAGGGCGCGGATGCGGTCATTGATTGCGAGGTGGCCGATCCTGCCGGACGCGGCAGCTTCGGCGTGAAGGTTCTCTTCAAGGATCTCTCGGCGGTCGAGAAGGCGCGGCGGTTGCCGGAGGAGACGACCCCGACGGGTGCATTCCTGCGCGGGACGCTGGCGTACTACGGCGGAAACGAAAAGAAGGCGGGGCAGTACTATACCGCGATGCAGGGGCCGTTCGGCGCGGCACTGATCCGCTACGTGGATCCGAAACTGGTCCGCGAGGGGGCGGCGGACCCGGAATCTGCGCCCCCGGGGGCGAAGCCGGTCCCGGAGTCTCTCAAGCCTTCAGGCAAGGGTGGCGAGGGGGCACGGCAGGTGGGCAAACTAGAACCTCGTTCAGACGGGGTGATGGAACTGGCGGGGGACAAGGGGCCAGCCTTCTGGCTGTCGGCGGAGGGGCGAGACAAGACCGGCATCGAGTGCGAACTGCGCATTGCCTCGGGAACGACGGGCGGGCTGGCCTGGGCGGTGGATTTTGGCGACCAGGTGCAGCGTGATTCGCTGGAGGGTGTGAAGCAGGCACTCGTGCTTCTCTTTGAGAAGTCGAAAAGCGACGGGGCCTACCTGTGGTCGCTGCACTCCAAGGTCGATGAGAAGAGCAACTCCCAGCCGCAGCAACCGGTCGCTGCCAAGTCCTCGGACGGATGGGTCAAACTCGGTTTCTACCTCACGCGTGAGAAGTGCGGGCTGCGCCTGGACGGGAAGACGGTCTTCGAGAAAGAGGTCGAGAAGCAACCGGACCCGGGAAACTGGGGAATCTTCGCTGGGGCCGGCGCCACCGTGGAGGTCCGCAACGTCCGGCTCCTCGAACCGGCGCGCGATGACGTCCGGCGCCCCTTCCAGCGCTGACCCGCGTCAGGTGCGGCGGTGGTTCGGACCGTCCCGGGCCGAAGTCAGTGATCCTCGGTCCACTCCGCTGTCGTCCCGGAGAGCTTGCCAGCCGTAGTCACATCAGGACGAAGGCTGGTCCCGCGCCACTGGGGTTGTGCGCCACTGGGCCGCGCCGTGCATGGTCTTCACCCGCCGACCGCCGGGCACCCATCGGTCCGGGCGAGCACGCGCCGGATCGCCGCGAGCAGCGAGTCGGGCGAGAACGGCTTGGCGATGAACGCGGCAGCACCGCGCGCCATTGCGTCTCGGACCGTCTCTTCGCCACTCCGGCCACTCATGATGACGACCGGGATTCCCGGTGCGATGGCACGCACTTCCTGCAGCAGTCGCAGGCCGTGGAGGTGCGGCATCTCGAGATCGGAGAGCACGAGGTCGGGTACCCATGCCTGCAGTGCGGCCAGCGCATCGGTTCCGCGTTCGAACGTCCGACAGTCATACCCCGCGCCCCGAAGCACCAGTTTGCAGATGTCCAGATTGGTCGGATAGTCGTCGACGATCAGGATGCGCCTCTCCATTCTCCACGCCCCCGTGTCTGTGTCTGCCATCGTCCCCCGCCGTCCTGGTGTCCAAGTGTCACCCCGGCACCGGAACCCCGCACCAAGGCGTCGACGCCTTCACCGTACAGTACACCACATTAAACCACAGTCAACCCGAGTGCACTACATTCTTTTGCAACTGCACGCCGAACATCGATACTTTGGCGGCCCTCCGCCCGCTTCACGGCACGCACGTAGCGCTAAGGCTCGGATGGCGGGCGGAGGGCCGCCCGCGGTACTGTCGGTCAGGCAAGGCGGTCTGGGCTGGCACCGCGACCTACCCGGCGTCACTCTGCTTGCACAGGTCGCTTTCTGTGCAATACCGCGCGCGCACGCGTGATCGAACTATGGAAGAAAGCGACTTGTGCGGGCAGAGTGTGAGAGTGTACGAGATCCCTGCGGCGCAGCCGCTTTGGAGTGCGTGTGCGAAGTACCGCTTTCCGCGGCGCGTCGGAGGAAAGCGGTACCAGCGGTACCGGCGCTGCGCTGGTACCGCACTCCCGGCTTCGCCCAAGCGTTCCGCCGTGGCAAGCCAAAGCGCCGGGTACGGCGCAAGAGCGCGACGCGGCTCCGCTGGCTCGGCTCACCCGCACAGATCGAAACGAAAGAAAGCAGACACAAACACCAGGAATGGTACGCGAATGGCCCGTGCAAAAGCGAAACCAGAGTCGATCGACTGGGGCGGCGTGGTCAATGCCATCCTGGACCGACTGCTGCTGACGCAGGGCGAACTGGCGGAACGATGTGGGGTCTCGCAGCAGACGGTGTCCGCCTGGAAAACAGGCGGACGCAGTCCCGGACGCAGCGCGCAGCGGCGGCTGTCTCAGTTGACTCAGGACATCGGTGAACCCGAGCGGGACCGTTGGTTCCCAACACTCCCAACGCCTGTGCTCGCGATCGGCGAAACGCGCGGCGAGTGGAAGACGACCTCGTCGCCTGCTGAGCCCAAAGACCATCGCGGCGCCCGGCGCGGCGGCGAGGATCCGACCAAGCAGGAACTCCTCCGTCTCTTCGAGACCCTGTCGGACGCCGAACGCCGGGACGTGCTCGACTACTTGCGCTTCAAGACGGCCCGGCGCCGGCCGTAGCATCCCCAGTGGCTCGGACCGTCCTCGGGCCGAAGCGGAGTGCCTCGGACGGTCCCCGGCCGGGGGCCTCGGTCCGAGACGTCCCGCGCCACCGCGCCAGGCTTCGGGCCACGGACACACGCAAACGGCAGACCACGGCCGCCTTTTCCGGTACCGTCAGCCCGCGGCGCGTCGCCCGCGGTGGTGGACTTCGGTGTCGGCGCGGTGCGCCGCCAAGTCCTCCCGCACTGCCTTCAGCCCAACCTTGAGTTCCCCGACGTCGTGGCGCAGTGCGTCCTGGCCGGCTTTCAGCCCCTCTTGGCCGGCTTTCAGCCCCTCGACATCGTGGCGCAGTGCGTCCTGGCCAACTTTCAGCCCCTCGATCTTGGCGTCAACCAGGCCGAACCGCTCATCCGTCCGCTCCCGCAACTGACGAATCTCTTCCCGCAGCCCGTGATGCGACTCGAGAACCAGCGTGAACTGGCTGTTCATCTGCTCGAGAATCACGTTGGTCTGTTCTCTGAACCATTGCTCGGAAGGCCCCGCGGTTGATTGTTTCTTAGCCACTGTGCCTGCCCTCTGCTGCCTCGGTGTTGCACCCCGCATTCCGGGGCCACACACACACTATGATCCCCTGGCCGCCCGATGCCAAATGTCCGCAGGTCGAAAAGGCCGACCGCTCACCTGGCCGGGGCGGCACGGCGCGGCCGGCGGCCGGGAACGGCATCAATGGCGACATCGGTTATCTGGTCGAGCGAAATCAGGTTCACAGCGCCATCCTGGTGGCAGGCAATGACAATGTCGCCAGCCGGCGGGATAAGAAGGAAATCGGGGTGTGGGATCGGGAATGACCGTCCGTCCGAAAGATTGATGACGAATGGCTTGAACGGGCGGACGGTACAGCATTCGCGAAGGGTTCTCGCGTTCATCTCTGAATGACCTCTCAGCTTCAGCGTGGTCTCGAGCGCGGCGCTGTCTCCCGGTCGTTCTCGGCGACATCGATCTCGTGCGTCAAAGATAACACCCGGCAAAGAAGATCGCAATGCGGCTATTGACGCCATTGGCAATGCGTCATCTGCTCCCGGGCGGCGGACCGCCCGGTCATGTTGGGCTGTTACTGCGGCGTCAAACCATGACGTTGGTATCGACAACGGCGACCGTTTCCCCCCCCGGTCCGGCTCCCTGTCCGCTCGGACCGCCGCGATAACGTCGTTGATCTCGGTCAGGCCCAGCCGGTCCGTGCCGTGTTCCGCCGCGGCACGCCGCACGGCGCTCAGTGCCAGCCGGCTGCGCACCTCGCGGAAGGCGCGCAGCGGGACTTCCGGGTCCTCGCCTTGCCGGACCTCGACCATCAGGGCCATGGGCCGACCGTTGTTGGTCACGATCAGTTCATGTTCCTGAAGCAGTCGCTCCCGCAGGCGTCGCGGCGACTTGAGCGCGTTGACCGGAACCAGATTCATACCAGCCCGCCTTCCTGCCCGAACGACAAGCCCGTTGTGTCTGAGCATGGAACACAGCGAAGCTCTTTTTCAGCACCTAATATAGCGCCTCAGAGTGGGATGGAAACTCCCGTCAGTGCAGTGGCTCGGACCCGTCCCCGCGCCGAAGTCCGGGCGGCAGTGGCTCGGACCGTCCCCGGGCCGAAGTGGAGTGCTCAGGCCGGTCCCCGGCCGAGTCCCTCGGGCACCCGCCGGAATCGGGCCACGGACACACGCAAAGGCAGATCACGGAGCGATGACCGCGTAAGATTCCCGAGATAACCCGGTATTCCAGGATAATCGCTTGCGCAGACCTCCGGTAGAAACAGGATGATTGCCTACGCACATCCCGGATGAACGGCAACAGGATAGGAAAACCGTGACGTCGCAAACTACATCAGAACAGCCGATGCTTGCACGGTGCCGGTTTCATGCGGAGAACTGCCGCTTTCAAGACCTGACCGCGGGCGCCGTGAACACCGCAATCCCCCCGCTCCCCTCACGCCGGCGATCGAGACCCGAGCGCGTACAGCGGCACGACCTTGATGTTACCATAGCCGGAGTAATTCTCCAGGCTGCTCCGGATGCCGTAGCGGCTGCCCGGATGAGTGCTGAAGAAAACCCGCATGCTCTGCATACTCCCGCGCGTTCCGGCTTTGACCTCAATAGGAACGATGCCGTCACCGATCTGCACGATGTAATCCACTTCGGCATTGCCGGCGTGCTTCTCCTTCTGCCAGTAGTACAACTGCGCTCTTCGGCGCGGGGCGCCGGCCGCCAACAGTTCCGTGCCCGCCAGGACTTCGGCGGCGGCCCCGGAATTCACCATGGCCCGGCTGTCACCGAAGAGCGTCGCGGACACATTCACATCGCACAGGCGGTGATACAGCCCGACGTCGCAGGGGATGACCTTGAACCGCCGGGCGTTCACCTGCGCCCCCAGCGGCAGCCCCTGTGCATCGGTGTGAATCACCCGGTGAACCAGGCCCGCCAAATCGAGCAGTTCGAGTGCTGTCTTCGCCTGCGCGCACCCGATTTCCGGGGCAACCTGGGAGTAGACGAACTTCCCGCCGGCTTGGCTGATGACCGAACGGAACGTCTCGTCCAGCCGCGCGGACGGGACCCGGCCGCGGTACTTGGCGAAATCGTCTCTGATCGTGGCGTACAAGTCGTCGAGGACTTCCCCGCAAGACGAGAAGTCCCGCGCCTCCACGTAGCGCTGGACCACTTCCGGAAACCCCCCAGTCACCATGAACGTGCGCAGATGCTCGACCAGTTGCCCGTGGAGGACCGGCGCCAGCCCGCCCTGGTCAGCGGTCGAAACGGCAAGGTCAAGCAGGGCCTCCGCCCCGACCGCCGTCGCGAACTCGCGCAAGGACATCGGGTACATGTACCGCGACTCGATTCGGCCCACACCGAACGAGGGGAGCTCCGACAGCGTGAACTCCAGAAGCGAGCCGGCGGCCAGTACATGCAGTTCGGGCATCTGTTCGCGGAAGAACCGCAACGCCCGCAGCGCGTTCGGGCACGCCTGCACCTCGTCCAGGAACACCAGCGTACGACCGGGAACCACCGGTGTCCCGAAGTATGCACCGAGGCGTTCGCAGAGCCGTTGCGCCTCCAGACGGCCCTCGAAAAGAACGCTCAAGTCCCGGTCCTGTTCGAAGTTCACCTCCAGCATGCTCGCGAACGTGCGGCCCAGTTGACGCGCGCACCACGTCTTCCCCACTTGACGCGCGCCGCGCAGAAGCAGCGGCTTGCGGTGCGGCGAGGTCTTCCAAGCCAGCAGATGTTCATCGATCGAACGTTTCATGCAGGCGTCCTTGCGCTTGCCGCCGGCGAACGTGACAACCCCCGTCGACCGCCAGCGAAATGTCAGAAACACGATGCATATAGTACAACCAACCGTCAGAAAGTCAATGCGCAAGAAGAGTCGAAGCGGAGAAAAATCGATGCGCAACAGTGGCTCGGCGCGTTCGCGCGCCGAAGTCCGGGCGGCAGTGGCTCGGACCGTCCCCGGGCCGAAGTGGAGTGCTCAGGCCGGTCCCCGGCCGAGTCCCTCGGCCCCCCGCCGGAATCGGGCCACGGACACACGCAAAGGCAGATCACGGCGCGATGACCGCGTAAGATTCCCGAGATACCCCGGTATTCTACGATATAGCAGCCGCTCCCGGCACGCGTCGCCCTACGCGCCGGGCCAGAGGAGGAAGAAGTGCCCTGTCACGTCCGCCGTGCCGAGCCCCTCGTGCCCCCTGGCGCCCCGGTTCTCCGCAACCGGGGCCGGGTTCCGTGGCGCGCCGAAGTGCCCGGACGAAGGCGGCTCCGCAACCGGGGGATCGGCAAACGACGGGCATGCAGACGCAACCGATTGAGCAACTGGACGAGCACCCACTCAACTCAGGCGAGAAACAGCGCGGAGAATAGCAAAACGGATACGACGAATTGCAAATTCCAAGGCCTGACCCCGGACGCCCCCCGGCCGGTTCTCCGTAACCGGGGGATTGGCAGGGTACGACGCGAATCGGCGGGATGCGGAGATCCCGCCCGCCTGGGAGCGCGTGGCGATGGGCCGCCGGTTTACTGCCGCGCCCGGGTCGCCACCCGACCGGTACGCAGCCAGTCGCCCCAGCCCATCCATTCATCGCTCCTGTATCCCGTGTCAGGCCTGGCCGGTATGTCCGGCGGACGAGGTTCCCGGCCTGGCATGTCGCCGTGGCAGTACCTTCTCCACTCGGCAACGCTTCGCAGCCTGAGTCCGCGGGCGAACTCACGCGCTTCGGCGAAGGGACGACGTTCCCTGAGAGAAGGCGCAACCGTGCCGGTGCCCAACCAGTCGCCCCAGCTTACCCATCCGTCGTTTCGGTAGACGCGATCGGGCGTCGAAGGAAGGTCATCTGGGCGCCGGCCCAGGTGTTTCATCCTGCCCTGGCCGTAGAGCTGCCACTCATGGAAGCTCTTCATGCCCAGGCCTTGCGCGAATCGCCGGGCGGCCGCGAACGGACGGTAGGGCCCATGCGGGGCCGCCGTCGCGCTGGCCCCCAGCCAGTCGCGCCAGTTCAGCCAACCGCCGCTCCGGTAGATCCTGGACGGATCGCGGGGCATATCGCCGGGCAGTGCCGGCAGGTGGGGCTTCTCGCCCCGGCAGTACCGCTCCCAATCCCGTGTTCCGCTCAAGGCAAGTCCGCGGGCGAACTCACGCGCTTCGGCGAACGGCCGGAATTCCCGGCGGCAAGGCGCAACCCTGCCGGTGCCCAACCAGTCGCCCCAACTTACCCAGCCATCGCGCCGGAACACCTTTTCCGGGCTGGCGGGGATGTCCGGCGGGCGGGGTTCCCGGTCTGGCATCTCGCCGCGGCAGTACGTGTACCAATCCGCGCCGCACTGCAGCCTGAGTCCGCGGGCGAACTCACGCGCTTCGGCGAACGGACGGTATTCCCTCAGGTAGTTCGCGATCCTGCCGGTGCCCAGCCAGTCGCCCCAGCTCACCCAGCCGTCGCCCGCGTACGCGCCGTCAGGCTTGATCGGGATGTCCGGCGGGCGGGGTTCCCGGTCTGGCATCTCGCCGCGGCAGTACGTGTACCAATCCGCGGCGCACTGCAGCCTGAGTCCGCGGGCGAACTCACGCGCTTCGGCGAACGGACGGTGTCTCCTCAGGTAATTCGCGACCCTGCCGGTGCCCAGCCAGTCGCCCCAGCCCACCCAGCCGTCGCCCGCGTACGCGCCGTCAGGCTTGATCGGGATGTCCGGCGGGCGGGGTTCCCTGTCTGGCATCTCGCCGCGGCAGTACGTGTGCCAATCCGCGCCGCACTGCAGCCTGAGTCCGCGGGCGAACTCGCGCGCTTCGGCGAACGGACGGAATTCCCTGAGAGAAGTTGCAACCCTGCCGGTGCCCAACCAGTCGCCCCAGCTTACCCACCCATTGTGCCTGTACACATGCCGAGGCCTGGCGGGGATGTCCGGGGGCCGCGATTCCCTGTCTGGCATCTCGCCGCGGCGGTACTTGTCCCACTCCACGAGGCTCTGCAGCCTGAGTCCGCGGGCGAACTCGCGCGCTTCGGCGAACGGACGGAATTCCCTGCGGAAAGCCACAATCGTGCCGACGCCCAACCAGTCGCCCCAGCCCATCCAGCCATCGCGCCCGTATATACTCTGAGGCGTGGTGGGGATGTCCGGCGGCCGCGGTTCTCTGCCTGGCATCTCGCCGCGGCGGTACTTCTTCCACTCGGCGACGCTTTGCAGCCTGAGTCCGCGAGCGAACTCGCGCGCTTCGGCGAACGGACGGAATTTCCTGAGGCGAGTCGAAACCGTGCCGGTGCCCAACCAGTCGCCCCAGTTTACCCACCCATCGTTCCTGTAGGCGTTATCGGGCCTCGACGGCACGCCGTCCGGTCGCCGGCCCAGGTGCTTCATCTTGCCCTGGCAGTAGAGGTCCCACTCACGAATGCTCTTCAGGCCGAGCCCTCGCGCGAATCGGCGGGCTTCCCTGAATGGCCGTGTCTTTCGTCTGCGCGCCGCCTCTCCACCGGTTCCGAGCCAGTCACCCCAGCTCAACCAGCCATTGCCCCTGTATGCCTTGTGAGGCGTGGCCGGGATGTCCCGCGGCAGGGGCCCCCGGTCTGGCAACTCGCCCCGGCAGTACTGGTTCCACTCGGACACGTTCCGCAGCTTGAGGCCGCGAACGAGCCGTCGAGCCGCCGCGTAACTCCTGACCGGCTGCTCATCTCTGAATTCAGCCGGGGCAATCAGCCAATCCCGCCAGCCCTGCCACCCCAGCCGTTCGTACACCTTGTCGGGAGAGAGCGGCAGGTCCGCGGGAAGGGCGGGCCGGGAGCCGCCCAACGCCATGCGGCAATACTGGTTCCACTCCGCCTCGCTGCTCAGGCCCAGGGTCCGGGCGCATTCGCGCGCGGCCGGAAACGGCAGGTACGTCTTGCCGCGGACAACGACCGGCGCCGTGCCCAGCCAGTCCGCCCAGGAGTTCCAACCCGCGCTACGATACACGGTATCCGGACTGGCCGGAATGTCGTCCGGCCGCACGTCCTGGTGCGGAAGTTGCCCAAGGCAATAGCGCCGCCATTCGTCGACATCGCGCAACTCGAGTGTCCACACCAGTTTCCGGGCTTCCGCAAACCGACGCCATCGCGCCGGGATTGAGGACAAGGCTTGCTTTCGTCTTGTTCTTGTCTCTGGCATCGGGCCCTCACGCGTTCACGTGGGAAAATGCAGGGGCGTGGCCAGAAGTCAAGCACGGCACAACCGATCGGTGGAAGACAGTGAAGTGTCGAGAGGCGGACCGCCGCACCCAGTGGCTCGGACCGTCCCCGGGCCGAAGTGGAGTGCTCAGGCCGGTCCCCGGCCGAGGCCCTCGGGCCGGGACGGCCCCGAGCACTCTACCGCGGTCCCGGAGGTCCCGCGCCACTGGGGCTGCGGTAGTGGCTGGCACTGTCCCGCGTCGCTACTGGCCGCGTGCGGTGGCGACCTTGGCGAGGACGGCGTCGGTGGCCGTCTCGATGCGACGCAGCAGCTCGCGCTGCAACTTCGGATGGTTCGCGCAGACGTTGTAGACCGTGCCGGCGCGCTTGAGGATGGCCTCGACGCCGCCGCGCGACAGGGCTGTACACTCCTCCACATACGGCGACGCCAGCGCTTCCCGCACCTCCCGGACCCGTGCCACCACATCGCCGCCTTGCGCGGCGGCCAGTTCCCCATCGAACTCGCCGCGCAGGAACCGTTCGAGGCGCGGCCCCACCGTGATCGAGCAGCGCCGCGTCAGCCCGTTCTCCCACTTGCGCACCGTTGACCAATCGACGCCAAGAAGCATCCCCACCGCCTTGAGCGTCAGGCCGAGCTCGACGCGTTTCTGCCGCAGTCGCTGCCGCATCTCCGGGGTCAATTCCCGCTCTGGCGTGCTCATAGTTCCGTCCGATTGAGATCCGTGGCTCGGCGCGTCCCGCGCCGAGGTCTGCGGCAGTGGCTCGACGCGTCCTCGCGTCGAAGTGGGGTGCTCGGGCCGGTCCCCGGCCGAGGGCCTCGGTCCGGGACGGCCCCGAGCACTCTACCGCGGTCCCAGAGATCCCGCACCACTGTCGTGCACGCCAATGTACGCCCGCCACAGGTTGACGCGATAGGTAGTCATGTCTATCCCACGAAAGCCTATGCAGTCCCGTAAACGCTCTTGTATTCCCAATAGGTGTACTGTATGTTCCAGAATTAGGTAATGCAGACTGCGAGATGCGGGCGGGCCCGGGAAGCCGCCGCATTCGGGAAGGACTTGGCGAAACGTGCGCGAAGGCTCGGGGCCGGAGGAATGCGCAACGCTCGGCAACTCAGCGGCGGCGACGTGTCCACAACCCTGGACTGGAGCCCCGGTTCTCCGCAACCGGGGGATCGGAAAATGCCGGACATGCAGCCGCAACCGAGTGAACAACAGCATGATCGCCTGCTAAACCCAGGCGAGAAACAACCGGGGAGTAGGAAGACGCATACGACCAATTGCAAATTCCAAGGCCTGACCCCGGACGCCTAATGGGCGTACTGTATGTTCCAATTAGGTAATGCAGTTTGCGAGGTGCGGGTTGGCCTGGGAAGCCGCCGCGATCGGGAAGAATTTTGAGACATGCGCGAACGCTCGCGGCCGGAGGAATCTCCAACGCTCGGCAACTCAACGGCGGCGACGTGTCCACAACCCTGGACTGGAGCCCCGGTTCTCCGCAACCGGGCGACGTCGGACCAAGGGTTGACGGGGTGCGACGAACCCGGGAAGGCGGGTCACGGAGAATCGGCGGGTTGCGGAGCACCCGCCCTCCAGGCGAACGGCCCCGCGCTGTCGGGTCGGTTCCCGAGCCGACGCCTGTGGGAACATGACGGACATGCGGTCACAACCGATCGAGGAACGGTAGCATCGTTTGCGTGGGCATCGGGAGACGGGTGCGGGAACTCACATGAGCGACACCATCTGCTCGGTCACCAACAGCCGGGCGCCCGGTGTCAGCGCCGGCAGGCGAGCGGCCACAGCCGGAGCAACGACATCGCGGAGGAAAGACAAGCGCGGATTATGGCAGTGAACCCACACAACGGCCCAGCTCTCTGGCGCATCCAGCCAGAAGTCCTCGTCGCGCGTGATCCAGATGATGCCCTCGTGCCGCCAGCGGCGGCGCAGGCTGGCGTCGGTCCGGTTCTGGAGGCCCAGTTCGACCAGGTGCTTGACCTCGACCCGGTCTTGGATCTCCCGCATGCGTCGCGCCAGGCTCAACGGCAGGTTGTTGTCGACCAGCGCCGTCATGCGGGAACGGCCGCGGCTGGGGATTGGCGTGGGATGGCCGCCACGTCGCGCGCGAACTCCAAGGCACTGACCAAGTCCTGGTCCGTCAGGTCCGGAAACTCCTGGCGGACGTCCTGGCGCGTTTCGCCGTTGGCGAGCATTTCGAGCGCCACATACACCGGAATACGCGTGCCGCGAAAGTGCGGGCGGCCGCCGCAGGTTGCCGGATCGATGACAATGCGTCCTGGCAGGCTCATGACCGCACGGCTCCCCTATTGTAGGTCCGGATACTCATGTCTCCAATATAGCCCGTGTCCCGAGGAAATGCGCCGTGGCACGGCGCGTTCGTTTTCGCGTCGAAACATGCTGAGCATACAGCCGCAACCGGAGCCGGCGGCATATGGATATGGAGCCCCGGTTCTCCGCAACCGGGGGATCGGCAAACGACGAACATGCAGCCGCAACCGAGTGAACAACAGCATGATCGCCTGCTCAACCCAGGCGCGAAACAACCGGGGAGTAGGAAGACGCATACGACCAATTGCAAATTCCAAGGCCTGACCCCGGACGCCCCCTGATAACCCGGCGCTCGATCAAAGGCTCTTGGCACTCATGCAGATACAGAAATGGAAAGGGGAGAAGATGAACACGATGCAGAGAATTTGGAGAGGGCTGCGCCGGAAAACGCCGATGGGCTTCGTTGTGCTGTCCGCTCTGTTGTCCGGCTGCACGGCAATGCGCTTTATGGACTTGCGGGTTGATACGGTACAGATGAGTGATCAATTCGGCAGGCTTCCGCCCAGGGTTTCTACCGATGTCTGCAAATATTATACAAAAGGAAACGCTCCCGGTGCTTCCACATATACGGTGCTGGCGCAGTATATCATTCAAGAAGAGCCGGAGGTTGTAGCAAGCCACTCAGCACAAGATATGATCGGGTATGCTTATAGCCTGGCAGTTAAAAACGGAGCTGATGCGATCATTGTTGAAGAGGTTGGTACCGTAAACATGTCTGCCGGATTTGCAGCAAAGACAACTCCTATAGTCAAAGTTCTTGCCATACGCTTTAATGGCGAGCCTCCGGTCAATGGCAAACCTCCAGTCGGCAACTTGTCAGGCGACACACCGCCCGCACCATACCCTGCAGATTATCAAGATGTCGTCTATGGAAAACTTGGCAGTGAAACCTTTGTTGACGACTACAAACGAAACAGTGTCCATTTTAAGGCAATGTTCATCGGCGAATGGACCATTGTTAATGTCTATAGTACTGGTGGTGTTCGGATAACGAACAGGGTTTTTATTAACCACCGGGACATTTCTTATGCGGCAAGTGAAACGGGCCTTGGTAGCAGCGATATAGCATTCCCACCTTTCGCATTGTCGCTGACAAAAGAGAAAAGTGACATCGTTTATGAACTAAAGCGGGGAGACATCGTTGAGATATGGGGAAAAACCGAGGAAACAAGCGTTGCAGGACAGCGCGGTTTACATGTCCTGATTGATCGAATTGAACGGATCTCAAAGTAATCTGAAAACACTTTCCTGCAACAACGCGTGAGGGGATTTCCAAAACCACGGAAGGCGCAACCATGAATCCGACCACCACCAGGCCGACCACACGACGACCCGCATCCGGCAGTTCGAGCCCCCAGCCCGTTTCCCATTCCGGCCCGCCGCGCCACCGCCGCTTTCTGCCCGTGTTCCTGCTCCCCGTCCTAGCCCTGCTCCTCGCCGCCCAAGGCACGTGGGCGGCATCTGACTTGATCGCCCAGAACCTCGCCGTCAACCCCACCAGCGGAAACGCCGGATCGGCCGCAACCGTGACACTGACCGTGCGCAACCAGGGCGGCAGTTCGGCCAGCGCTTCCACAATGAACCTGCGCCTGAATGCGTCAACCAGTTCCGTCAGCACATCCGATGCCCTGCTGGCGAGTGTCAGTGTACCCGCCATTGCGGCAGGGAATACATATAGCGTCAACCGGACCGTCACCATTCCATCCAGTGCCACTTCCGGGCAGAAGTATGTCTGGGCGATTCTTGATACGACAAGCAGCGCCGGCCAGGGAACTGCCAATGAGGCCA